>LNFM01005167.1_pt1 | contig 23001 bp, 22 predicted proteins | sample 596031 | NCBI WGS metagenome assembly LNFM01 (sample SAMN04254537, study PRJNA301005) | activated carbon metagenome | isolation source: dual media filters at the Ann Arbor, Michigan drinking water treatment plant | place: USA: Ann Arbor | reverse complement strand
CGACGGCTTGTCGTCATGCTGCTGGATGAACTGGATCATGATGTCGCCCAGGTAACCGAACGCATAGGACACGTCGGCTTCGATGGGCTTGCCGCGATATTCGAAGCTGTCGGTCTTGTGGTACGCCGCGATGCGGAACGGGCCGGCGCCGTAGAGCTCGCTCCACTTCTTGGCGTGCGCCTCAACGTCGTTGACGAAATAGGCCTGCTGGAACATCGGGTAACCGTTGCGTGGGTCAGCCATGATCGCCTCCTACAGGACCAGGAACGGGCTGTCGCCCGGACGCCACAGTTCGTGAGCGCGGTGCATGGCCATCCAGCGGCCCATCAGATGGGGCGGATCGCCGTGCAGTTCGGTGAAGCCGCCATTGACCGAGCGGGTGTCGAAATAGCAGGCGTCGACCTCGTCGGCGTAGAGCCGGCAGGCGCTTTCGAAGCCCATGTCCTGCCACCGCTTGAACTCGCCCTCGAAGTCATGGACCAGCGTGGCGACGTGGTGAAAGCCCTCCTCGCCCTTCTTGTACATGTCGCGGTAGATCGACGGCTTGTCGTCGTGCTGCTCGATGAACTGGATCATCATGTTGCCCAGGTATCCGAACGCATAGGAAACGTCGGCCTCGGTGTCGGTGCCGCGGTACTCGAACTTCACGGTCTTGTGGTGCGGCACCATTCGGAACGGACCGGCGCCGAACAGCCGGCTCCACTTCACGATCGACTCTTCCAGATCGTTGACCAGGTAGGCCTCCTGGAACAGCGGATAGGACTTGCGGAAATCGACCATGAATTCTCCCTCGTTGTGCCGGTGCCGGAGTCATGCGGCAAAACGGCGTCGAAGGGAAGAGGGAGAACCTTCAAGGGTGATTTTTTACCCGGCTACGGCAGTTCCACGGTCGCCGTTCCCTTGAGCGGCGGCTCGGTGCCGGGACGCTCCAGCCAGATGTCGCAGTCGGCGAGCCGCTTTCCCGCCTCCTCGCGCACGCCGGTCACCACGCCCTTGGCGGTGATATGGTCGCCGTCCAGCACCGCCATCGGGAAGGTCATGACCAGACGCCGGATCGCGCCGGGACCGGCCCAGTCGTGCAGCATGTTGATCATGTAGCTCAGGCCCAGCGGACCCTGGTTGATGGTGTGCTGGCCGAAACCGAGCGCCGCCACCGAATTCCGGTCCCAGTGCACGGGATTGGGATCGCGCAGGATGGCGGCCATGGTCCGCATCCGCTCGGGCCGCACGCTTTCCATCACCCAGTCGGGAATCCTGTCGCCTGCCTTGACGTTCACAGCACGCCCCTCCGGTAATGCCAGGTGATGGTGGTCCGCGCCGCCAGCGCGCCGTCGGGCTGGGCGACCTCGAACTGGAACTGGATGCGATCATAGGGCCGGTCGTTGCGCGACATGCGGCGATCGGCCGAGACGATCTTGCCCGAGATGCGGTAGGGCACGTCCTCCTTCAGCGGCGCGAACATTTCCCAGTCATAGCTCTCGATGCCGATGGAAAAGTCGGACTCGGCCTGTCCCAGGGCGAACATCTCGCCGATGGTGGTCTTGCTGCCCAGGATCGGCATGTGGAACAGCACGACGGGATGCACCATCCCATCGGGCAGCAGTTCGGCGCCGGTGCATTCGGTGAGCAGGAAGTTTTCCCAATGCTCGACCGTGTAGACGCCGCCAGGAAAGGCGTGGCCGACGATGGCACGGATTTCCTCTTCGGGCGGAATTGGCCTGGATGCGGTCATGATCTCCCCTTCGTGACGTGCTCCGACGTTAGACGCGCTCGCCCCGCCCGGTCAAACACGAAGAAAAAAATGCAGCCCTGATGATTTCCTTGGGGCGCGAACCACGCTAGGGTGTGCGGACTGAACGGGGAGGTTGGCAATGCCGATGACGGTGGAACGGAACTGCTTTTCGGGACTCGACGGGGTCTACGACCAGCTCAAGGCGCGCAAGCTGTGGCCGCTGACCTCGGTGCACGAAAAGGCGCTGCACCGCGAGGCGCCGCACTGGCACCCCTACAACAACCATGTGTTCCTGCTGGAGGGCACGGCCAGCTTCTTCGACGAGGATGCCGGCATCCGCTATGACCTGAACGGCGGCGACCTCTGCATCGTCCCCGCGAAGACCCTTCACGCGGCCGCCTCGGACGGCCCGATGGTGCTGATGGTCTGTTTCGACGAGCCGACGCCCATGTCGAAGATCAAGGCCAACCCGGCCGACGAGCCACGCTGAGACAACGAAAAAGGGCGCGCCGCGGCGCGCCCTTTCCAGTCCCGGCAAAGGCCGGGATCAATCCTGCTTCGACGTGACCTTCAGCGAGGTGACCTCGAACCGGCCCTTCTTCGACTCGTACTTGGCGCGGATCGAGGTACCCGGCGTCAGGTCGGCCTCGTTGACGTCATCGCCATAGTACAGTTCGATACCGTTCTTCAGGCGGATGACGTTGTTCTCGGCGTCGACCTTCTCGATGCGGCCGCGGATGTCGGCGGCTTGGGCGGCGCCAATGGTGGCGACGGCGAGGATGCCGGCGACGGCAAGAGACATAATCTTCTTCATTGTACTACCTTCCATGGGTACGTTGCTGGCGCGGTTTATAGCGAAGTGTAATGGCCATTCCACCCAGCATCGCTGCAACGCAGGTGTGCGTTTATGCGCCCGTGCATGTTTTCACACGGCCCGTGCGCGAACGCGCCGCCGCGACCGAAGACACGAAAAGTAACCGCGCGGCGTCACGGAACTGAAACAATCGGCTGCTAGACCGGCCACATGCTGGATCGCGTCGGCCTGATCTCCGCCCATCACTTCGACGGCCGCGGCAATGTGCGCCCGGTCGGCTGGGACGACCTGCCGGCGCTGCGGAATCAGGACGGATTCGTCTGGATCCACCTGCAGCAGAACGCGACCTACAGCAAGGAATGGCTGACCCGCGAAAGCGGGCTCGATCCCGTCGTCGTCGAGGGCCTGCTGGCGCGTCAGTCGCGACCGCGCTGCACCGAGTTCGTCGACGGCCTGTTGCTCGACCTGCGCGGCGTCAACCTGGATCCGACCTGTGAGGAGGAGATGGCGCCGCTCCATGTCTGGATCGAGGAACGGCGGCTGATCACCGCGCGGCTCCACCGCATCAAGGCGACCCGCGACATCCGCGACCAGCTCGCCGCCGGCCATGCGCCGTCGTCCATCGGCGAGCTGCTGGCGCGGCTGACCCACCGGTTGATCGAGCGGGTCGAGCCGGCGATCACCGCCATCGACGACGACATGGACATGCTCGAGCACGATATGGTCGAGGGCCGCGGCGCCGCCACCCGCGCCCGGCTGAACGGCCTGCGCCGGCGCGCCGTGGCGCTGCACCGCTATGTGGGACCGCAGCAGATGGCGCTTGCCCGCCTCGCCAACCAGCGGGTGCTCGACATGGACGACCATACCCGTGGACGGCTGCGCGACGTGGCCGACGACGCCAGCCGTTCGGTCGCCGACCTGGACGCCATCCGCGAGCGCGGCAAGCTGATCCACGAGGAGATGGAGGCCCGAGTCAGCGACCGGATGCAAGCCAACATGTACCTGCTGTCCATGGTCTCGGTGGTGTTTCTGCCGCTCACCCTGCTGACCGGCCTGTTAGGCATCAACGTCGCCGGCATTCCGGCGGCGGAAAGCCCGCACACCTTCTGGAGCGTCTGCCTGATCCTGCTGGTGCTGGGGATCGTCGAGGTCTGGTATCTGCGCCGGCGCTACCTGTCCTGACCGGCAGCGCTGGCGGCGTTCAGCACGCGCGACTGGAATCCCGCAGCGGAATTTGCCACTCTCGCGTTCGGGGACCTCAACGGGGACGCACGATGAACAAGATGGACTTTCCGGCCGCCCGCAGCTTCGCGCTCAATCCCGAGGCCAAGCCCGGCTCGCCCGAAGCGCTGGCGCCCTACCAGGACTACGGCGACCGCACCTATTCCACCGACCGCTACGTGTCGCGCGAATGGGCGCGCCGCGAGTGGGAGAACATGTGGACTCGCGTCTGGACCCTGGCGGGCGTCGCCAAGGACATTCCGGACGTGGGCGACTATTTCCGCTACGACCTGGGTCCCGAGAGCTTCATCGTCACCCGGCACGGCGCCGGCCCGAACGACATCTCGGCCTACTACAATGTCTGCCATCACCGCGGCAACCGGCTGGTGATGAGCGAATTCGGCCATGCCCGCTCGTTCAAGTGCGCCTTCCACTCATGGGAATGGAACCTGGACGGCACCCTGAAGAACATTCAGGACCGCGAGACCTTCCGCAACGCGGTGGTCGACGACAACCCGCCGCTGAGCCCGGTGCGCTGCGAGGTCTGGTCCGGCCTGGTGTTCATCAACATGGACATGGACGCCGCACCGCTGGTCGACTTCCTGGGCGAGGTCGCCGATCATCTGCAGCCGTTCCATTTCGAGAACATGCATGTGGTGAAGGACCTCGAGACCCAGTGGCCGTGCAACTGGAAGATCGGCCATGACGCCTTCATCGAGGTCTATCACGTCCACGCGGTGCACCCGGAGATCCTAACCTTCTTCAACGACCGCGAAGTGCAGTGGGACACCTATGCCAATGGCATGAGCCGCCAGCTGCTGAAGTTCGGCGAGGTCAGCCCCAAGCTGGACGACCACGAGACGCTGAACGACGGCCTCGCCTATCTGCTCTCCGAGGTCGAGGTCACGCCGGAGGACTTCGGCAAGCGGTCGCCCAACGACGCGCGCCGGGTGATCCAGCAAGCCAAGCGCAAATGGGCCGAGAAGCGGAGCATCGACTACAGCGAATTCACCGACAACCAGCTCACCGACGACTGGAACTACTCGTTCTTCCCCAACATCACCCTGAACGCCCATCCCGAGGGTCTGTTGATCCAGCGGTTCCGGCCGCACCGGTCCGACCCGGAGAAGATGACCTACGACCTGCTGGTGCTGATCCGACCGGTGGCCGACCCCAACTACAAGGTGCCCGCCTATATGGGCGTGGAGGACGGTACCGACCTGTCGGGCGAGACCCGGCCCGAGCGCATGCACATCGAGTACGGCGCCGAGGGTCTGGGCTACGTCATCAACCAGGATGCCAGCATGATGGGCTTTGTCCATCAGGGCGTGCAGTCACGCGGCTACCGGGGCGCCCGCTACTCCGACCAGGAGCAGCAGCTGCGCCACTGGCACAACGAACTGGAGCGCTATGTCAGGGGCGAGAAATAGGCCCGCCTAAGGCCGCGGCGTGATCTGCACGTCCAGCGTCTGCTGCTGGCCGCCGCGCAGGATGTCCAGCCGCACCGTCTGACCGGCCTGCAGTCGTTCCGCCTGATACTGCAGGTCCCTGGGCTGCGAGATCGCCTCGCCGTCGAACGCGATGATGATGTCGCCGCGCCGCAGGCCCGCCCGCTGCGCCGGACTGCCGAGGACGGCGTTCAGCACATAGGCGCCCTGGGTGCCCTCGGCGCCGAGCCGGTAGGCGGACTGCGGCGACACCGGCGCGATCTGCACGCCTAGCCAACCCGGTGCGCCGGACCGTGCATAGGGGCCGGCCATCTGCGGCGCGGTGCCGCCATAGCCGTCGCGCGCCGCGTCCTCGGTCAGGCTGCGCTGCTCGAGGCGCTGGTCGCCCTTGCCGGCGTCCTGCTCCATGCACTGGCGGTGCTCCTCGCGCTTGCGCTCGTATTCACGGAAGAAGTCGTCTGAGCACTGGCGGAACGCGGGGTTCGGCCGGCCGGGCTCGGCGCTTGCCCGCGCCGGGGCACAGGCCTCGTCGCGCGGCAGCATGGGATTGCCGGGTGGGCCGCGGAAGCGCTGCAACTCGGCCGCGACGCCGTCGCACGAACTGCTCACGCCCGCCTGGACATTAGCCGGGGCCGGTGCATGGGACCGCTGCGGCGCGGCGGGGCCGGCCGGCGGCGGATTGTAGGACGGCGCGCCGCGCGGCCCGGGCAGCGGCGTCGGCGCGGTGGTCGACCGCGTCGATGGATCATAGGCGCCGCCGGCGGCCGGGTCCGCATACGGATTCTCTTCCGGGTCGGCTCCCTCGTCCACAGGCGCGCCATAGCCGCCGTCGTCGCCCGGCGGCGCGAGACGTTCGCTGGACAAAGGCTGGGCATAGGCCGCTCCGGCGGCGAACAGGACCAGGGCGGCGATCACGATGGCGCGGCGAACCACGGGCAACCTCACTTAATCTGCAATTGGCGTCGTCGACTCGGGCGGTATCATTCCGCAGCCGTGCGGCCAATACCATCCGCCTGAAGAAGTGGGTATTCCCAACACGATCCGCACGCCGGTTGTGTTCCATACCGGCGCTCCCTACTGTTTCCACGGGGAACACGGGGACGGGCATGAACCGATATCGCATCGAGGCGACCACTTTCGGCGATCTGCTGCTCAAGGCCGCGGACCACTGGCCGGACAACGACGCCATCGTGTTCCCGGAAAGCCGCCGCACCTACAGGGAAACCGTCGCCAAGGCTTATGAGATCGCCCGGTCGCTGATCGCCCTGGGCGTGGCGCCCGGCCAGCATGTCGGCATCCTGATGCCCAACTGCATGCCCTATGTTGATCTGATCCTGGGTTGCGCGATGGCCGGCGTCGTCTCGGTGCCGATCAACGCCCGCTTCAAGGCCCACGAGATGGGCTATGTGATCGAGAACGCCGACCTGGTCGCGCTGTTCACCAGCGACCTGATCTCCGAATACGCCGATTTCGCCGCCGTGCTGGGCGACGCGTTCCCCGACCTGAAGCGCCAGCGCGACGCGCGTCGCCTCGACCTAGAAGGCGCGCCGCTGCTGAACACCGTCGTGATGTATGGCGGCGCCGCGCCGCAGGGTTTCATGGACTGGCGGGACTTCGAGGCGCTGAAGGACGGTGCGACCGAGGACGAGGTCGAGCGCCGGCGCATCGCCGTGGCGCTGAAGGACCCGTGCATCATGATGTACACATCCGGCACCACCGCGAACCCCAAGGGCTGCCCGATCTCCCACGAGCAGCTGGTGCGCAACGGCATCAACATGAACCGGGAAAAGTACCTGATGGGCCCGGATGACCGTATGTGGGACCCGCTGCCGCTGTTCCACATGTCGACTATCCTGCCCTTGGCCGCCCTGTTCGACGCCGGCGGCGCCTTCATCACCTCGACCCATTTCGAGGCGGGCAAGGCGCTGCGCCTCATCGAGGAAGAGAGGGCAACCGTCCTGTTCGCCGCCTTCCCGACCATCACCGCCGCGCTGGTCAACCATCCGGATTTCACGACCCGCGACCTGAGCCGGGTGAAGCGCATCAACAACGTGGCGCCGCCTGACCTGATGCGCCAGTTCCAGGCCGCCTTCCCGCAGGCCAGCCAGACCGCGGCCTACGGCCTGACCGAGGTGTGCGGCGTCGTCGCCTTCGGCCATCCCGACGACAGCGAGGATCACCGCACCCGTGCCTGCGGCACGCCGTTCCCGGGCATCGAGGTCCGCATCACCGATCCGGACACCGGCGCGGACATGCCGGACGGCGAGCGCGGCGAGATCGTCATCCGGGGCTACGCGGTGTTCGACGGCTACTACAAGGACCCGGTCAAGACCGCCGAGAGCTTCCGCGACGGCTGGTTCCGCACCGGCGACCTGGGAATGATGGACGACGCCGGCCAGATCTTCTTCCTCGGCCGCCTGAAGGACATGCTGAAGGTGGGCGGCGAGAACGTGGCCGCCGTGGAGATCGAATCCTTCATCTCCAACCATCCGGCGGTGAAGCTGGTGCAGGTGGTCGGCGTACCCGACCCGCGGCTCGTCGAAGTGGCCGCCGCCTTCATCGAGCTGCGCCCCGGCGCCCAGGCCACCGAGCAGGAGATCATCGAGTTCTGCAAGGGCAGGATCGCCAGCTTCAAGGTGCCGCGCCATGTGCGCTTCGTCACCGAGTGGCCCATGTCCTCGACCAAGATCCAGAAATACAAGCTGCGGGACGACTTCGTCGCCGACCAGGCGGCCGCGGAGTGAGCGCGCCCACGTCCGTCGCCGCCGACGCACCGTTTCCGCCGCTGTCGAGAGCCTGGCAGGCCGTCGGCGTGCTGGCGATCGCGACCGTGTTCGCGTTCGTCGACCGGCACCTGCTCTACATCCTGAGCGAGCCGGTCAAGCAGACCCTGGCCATCACCGACACTCAGATCAGCCTGCTCCAGGGCATGGCGTTCGTGGTGTTCTACGCCCTGTTCGGCCTGCCCATCGGCCGGCTGGTGGACCGCAGGAACCGGCGCAATATCGTCATCTACGGGGTGATCGCCTGGAGCGTGATGACGCTCGCGTGCGGTCTGGCGACCGATTTCTGGACGCTGTTCGCCGCCCGCGCCGGCGTCGGCATTGGCGAGGCGTGCCTGGCGCCCGCGGCGTTCTCCATGATCGCCGACTATTTCCGGCCGCGGCTGCGCGGGCGTGCCATGGCCTGCATCGTCATGTCGGTCACCCTGGGTTCCGGCTGCTCGTATCTGATCGGCGCCGGCATGGCCAAGCTCGTTCCGGGCGCCGAGCAGGTGGACCTGCCGCTGCTGGGCGCGACCTATGGCTGGCAGCTTACCTTCTACGTTTCGGCGCTTCCCGGCTTCCTGATCGCCATCCTGCTGCTGTTCATCGCCGAACCGGCGCGGCGCGAGACGGTGCTGCAGCCCGTCACCGAGGACACGCCAGTAGGCGGCGTCACGCTGTGGTCCTATGCGCGGCGCCACCGGGTCATCCTGTTCTGCCTGATGCTGGGCGCCGGGTTCGTCGCGATCGTGTCCTATGCCGTCGTCGCCTGGATGACCGCGCTTTATGTCCGGTACTTCGGCTTCACCGTCGCCACCATCGGCACGACCCTGGGCCTGATCAACATCATTGCCGGGCTTCCCGGCGGCATGGTCGGCGGCTATCTGAGCGACTACTTCGCCAATCGGGGCTCTCGCGGCGGCCGGTTCAACGTCATGGTCATCGGCATCGTGCTCGGCATTCCGGTGCTGGTCCTCTGGCCGACGGTGGACTCGGCGTTCGCCAGCCTTGCCTGCCTCGCCGGGCTGATGTTCATCATGCCGCTGATCGTCGCCAGCATCCCGAGTACGCTGCAGGCCATCGTGCCCAACCAGTTCCGCGGGCAACTGACCGCGTTCCTCTACCTGATCAACGGCATCTTCGGCGTGGCGCTGGGGCCGTTGCTGATCGCGCTGGGCACGGACTATCTGTTCGTCGAAGGCGGGCTGCGGCAGTCGCTTCTGGTGATCCTGCCCGGCATGATGACCATCGCGTGGCTGCTCGTGCTCATCGGCCGGCCGTTCTACGAGCGCGCCCGCCTCGAGCTGCCTGAATAGCGGTCAGATAGCGCGTGCCGCCAGGTTGGCGGTAAGGAACGCGCGCGGCAGGAAGGCCTGCTCGACGGCGTCGCCCACCACATGGACCGGAATGCCCAGCGCCTCGATTTCCGCGGCCAGCGCGTTGTTGGGCCGGTTCGGCGTCACCAGCACGACGGTCTCGGCGGAAACCGCCATGTCCGGCCAGCCCTCCAGCGATCCGACAACGGCATCGTCAGCGCCTATATCCTTGAGGTAGGCCTTGGTCATCAGCTTGAAGCGACCGTCCTTGTTCAGCCGCTCGAGGGCCGGGACGGCGACGCCGGACACCATCATGCCGGGCGCGAACATCTCCTTGGTGGTGACAAAGGTGACCTGCGCGCCCTTCTCGACCAGGAACTCGGCGGCGCCGATGGCCTCGTAGCCGCCGGTGTCGTCGAGCACCAGTGCGGTGCCGCCGACCTGATTATGGCGGCCGGTAAGCAGTTGCGCCGTGGAAACGACATGATTCTGACGCACTCCAGACACATTTAGGCCAGGTTTCGGGGCCTGTTTGCCGTCCATTCGCGGCGATGCGCCGGTGGCGAGGATCACCGCGTCCGGCCGGTGTTCATCGAGGTACTCCCGGTCGACCCAGGTGTTGAGCAGCACCCTCACCCCGCGCCGGTCCATCTCGTCCTCGAGCCAGTCGACCACGTCGCCGATGCCGGCATGCCGGGGCGCCAGCCGCGCCACCTGCACCGTGCCGCCCAGCCGGGATGCGGCCTCGGCGATGGTCACCCGGTGGCCGCGCAAGGCCGCCACCCGCGCCGCCTCCATGCCGGCCGGCCCGCCACCCACCACCAGCACATCCTTCGGCGGCGATGCGGGCGACAGGTCCTCGCCGAGAGTCAGCTCGCGGCCCGCGACCACGTTGACCGTGCACGCGATCCGCCCCTGCATCAGACCGCCGAGGCAGCCCTGGTTGCAGCCGATGCACGGCCTGATCTCGTGGCCGCGTCCCTCCAGCGTCTTGCGGACGATGTCCGGGTCGGCGATGTGGGCGCGGGTCATGCCGACCATGTCGGCGTCGCCGCGGGCGATGGCGTCGTCGACGTCCTGCAGGGTGCGGAACCGGCCGGTGACGAAGCGCGGAATGCGGTCCCTGGCCAGCCGCGTGACGGGCACGCTCATGTGCAGCTCGTAGCCGGTGTCCTCGTGCATGGCGCCGATGATCTTGTGGCCGCTGGACCCCGAGGCGCCGTGCGAGACGTCGAGGAAATCGATCAGGTCCTCCTGCAGTACCCGCGCGACGATCTGCTCGTGTTCCTCCACATTGAGCCAGCCCGGCGCGTTGTTGGGTCCGACGCGCAGGCCCATGGGATATTTCGGCCCGACCATGGCGCGGCAGGCGCGAAGCACTTCCATCAGCAGCCGCATGCGGTTCTCGAAGCTGCCGCCATACTCGTCGGTGCGGTGGTTGAACTTCTCGGAAATGAATTGCTGGAACAGGAAGTTGTGGGCGGCATGCACCTCGACGCCGTCCAGCCCGCCCTCGACCGCGCGCCGCGCCGCCTGGGCGAAGGCATCGACCACCTCGGCGATCTCCTCCCTGGTCATGGAATGGGAGGTCATGCCGGTCAGCGGGTTGACCAGGATCTCCGACGCCGACCAGGGCTGTGCCCATGGCGGCCCCTGCAGATAGCCCATGTGGTTGATCTGCGAGAACATCCGCATGCCATGCGGCTTGACCGCCTGCATGAGTTTCCGGTAGCGCGGGATGATGTCGTCGCTCCAGGCGTGCATGGTCATGGGACCGGTCTTGTGCACGCTGGAGGCCTCGGTGAGCGACAGGCCGACTCCGCCCCGCGCCCGTGCCTCGTGATAGGCGATCAGGTCGTCCGAAAGGTCGGCGCCCAGATTGGTGCCGTGAGCGGTGCGCAGCACCCGGTTCTTGATTTCCAGCCCGTTGATCACGAGAGGACTGAACACGTGTTCCAGCGCCATGGACGTTCCCCTGCAAGTCTCCCCGCGCATCATGGTGGTCGGCGCCAGTCCCGTCAAACGTGACTTTTCCGCCGCGACCCGGATGAGCAAAAGCAAAGTCCTTTCATTAAATCCTGATATGCCCCATATCTGGGGGAGCGCGGGGGCGATCGGCCGATCACCGGGCCTGAAGCCCTTGTGAGAGTTGGAGTATTCTTTCCCGCCAGACCGGCGGGCTGGCCGGCGTCCCTGCATATTCGTGGCGTCCGCCGATGGGGCTGGCACGGATTGCAAAAGGGCACGCAATCATCGATCTCGATCAAGGATAGCCTGCGCTATCTGCGCCGGCAGTTGCTCGTCTGCACGCCGCTCAACGTGCTCAACGCCTCGGTTCCGACCAACCGCATCGCCATCACCCGCAACATCGTCTACGGCCAGCACAAGCGGAAGCGGCTGGACGTCTACCGGCCGTCGGACATCCCCGGCCCGCTGCCGGTGGTGGTGTTCTTCTATGGCGGCAAATGGACGCAGGGGCACCGCGAGGACTATCTGTTCGCCGGCCAGGGGCTAGCGTCCATGGGCTACGTGGTCGTCGTGCCCGACTACCGGCTGTATCCGGAGGTGCGCTTTCCCGGCTTCATGCACGACGCCGCCGCCGCCGTGGTCTGGGCATCGAGATATGTTCACGACTACCGCGGCGACCCCGACCGCATCTTCCTCGTCGGGCACTCGGCGGGCGCCTTCATGGCCGCCAAGCTGGCGTTCAACCTGGAATATCTCGACCAGCGCGGCTATGACGCCCGCAAGCTGCGCGGCTTCGTCGGCCTGTCCGGTCCTTACGACTTCCTGCCCATGCTGAAAAAAGACCACGAGCTGAGCCAGGTGTTTCGCAACCACATCGATTCCGAACTGAGCCAGCCGATCACCTTTGCCCATTCGGAAGCGCCGCCGACGCTGCTGCTGAGCGGCGAGAACGATCCCATCGTCTGGCCGGTGAATTCCGAGAACCTGCAGGCCCGCCTCACCGAGCTGGGCGTGCACGCGGAATACAAGAGCTATCCCAACATCAGCCATGCCGGCACCGTGCTGGCGCTGGCGCACATGTTCCGCTGGCGCGCCGGCGTGGCCGAGGACGTCAACCGTTTCATCGACCAGTTCTCGCGCCACTGAGGCGGCACCCCGACAACCCGGTGTTCCCGGCGCCGCCGTCGTCCTACACTCCGCCCATGCTGGAATTGCGGGGCGTGGCGAAACGGTTCGGCGAGGCGCAGGCGGTCAAGCCGCTGTCGCTGACGATTCCCGAAGGCAAGACCACCGTGCTGATCGGCCCCAGCGGCTGCGGCAAGTCGACCCTGCTGCGGATGCTGATCGGCCTCGCGCCACCCGACGCAGGCGACGTGATGTTCGACGGCGCGCCGCTCTGGGGCCAACTCAGCGAAGCCCGGCGGCGCACCGGCTACGTCATTCAGGACGGCGGCCTGTTTCCGCACCTGACGGCGCGCGAAAACATCTGCCTGATGCCCGCCCATCTGGGTTGGACCGCCACAGCGCAGGCAGATCGGGTCGAGACGCTGGCCGCGCTCACCCGGTTTCCCGCCGGGCGCCTCGACGCCTGGCCGGCGGAACTGTCCGGCGGCCAGCGGCAGCGGGTGGCGATCATGCGGGCGCTGGCGCTCGATCCGGACGTGCTGCTGCTCGACGAGCCGCTGGCCGCGCTCGACCCGCTGATCCGGCGCGGATTGCAGGACGACCTGAGGGAAGTTTTCCGCGGCCTGGCCAAGACCATCGTGCTGGTGACCCACGACATGCATGAGGCGGCGTTCTTCGGCGACCGGATCGTGCTGATGCGCGACGGCTCGGTCATCCAGCAGGGCGTCCTTGCCGACCTGCTGGAGCATCCCGCCGATCCGTTCGTGACCGAGTTCATCCGCGCCCAGCGCAGCGAGCTGCCGTTATGAGGCGCCTGATGCTCGCGCTGATGCTGCTCGCCTGGCCGGCCCAGTCATGGGCCGCGACCGTCGGCTCCAAGGCATTCACCGAGGGTATCGTCCTGGGCGAGATCCTGACCGGCACGCTGAACGCAGCCGGCGTCGATGCCACGCACCGCGCCGGGCTGGGCGGCACGCGCATCGTCTACGAGGCGCTGAAGGGCGGCGATATCGACGCCTATGTGGATTATACCGGCACGATCTCGGGTGAAATCCTCGCGGGACGGCGGGCGTCGACCGACGAGACCATGCGCGCCGCACTGCGCGAGGACGGCATCGGCGTGACCGGGTCGCTGGGCTTCGAGAACACCTATGCCATCGCCATGCGGCGCGACCGGGCCGAGGCGCTGGGCATCGCGACGCTTTCCGACCTTCGCGCCCATCCCGGCCTGACGCTGGTGTTCAGCAACGAGTTCCTCTCCCGCGAGGACGGCTGGCCGCTGCTGCGTGGTCGCTACAGCCTGCCGCAGACCAACGCGCGCGGCATGGAGCACGAGCTGGCTTACCGGGCGATCGGCTCGGGCGCCATCGACGCCACCGACGTCTACACCACCGACGCCAACATTCCGGCCTACGGGCTGACCGTGCTGCGCGACGACCTGAAGGTGTTCCCGGAGTACCAGGCCGTGATCCTCTACCGGCTCGATCTGCCCGCCGGCGCCGTCGGCGCGCTGAAGCGCCTGGAAGGCCGCATCGATGTGGCGCGCATGCAGGCGATGAACGCCGGCGTCACCCTGCACGGCAAGACCGAGCAGGCGGTCGCCGCCGCATTCCTGCAGGATGGCTCCGGCACGGCGCCTCCCGCTGACGGCCTATGGCGCCGTCTCGCCCGCACCACCGCCGAGCATCTGACGCTGGTCGCGATCTCGCTGGGCGCGGCGATCATCGTCGCCGTGCCGCTGGGGATCCTCGCTTTCCGCCGTCCGCGCCTGGGCCAGGCGGTGCTGGCGGCGGCGGGCGTCGCCCAGACCATCCCGTCGCTGGCGCTGTTCGTGTTCATGATCCCGCTGGTCGGCATCGGCGGCCCGCCGGCGCTGATCGCGCTGTTCCTCTACAGCCTGCTGCCGATCATCCGGAACACCCATGCGGGCCTGAGCGGCATCCCGGCGTCGCTGCGGGAATCGGCCGAGGTGCTGGGCCTGCCGCGCGGTGTCGTCCTGCGGCGCATCGAGCTGCCGCTGGCCGCGCGGTCGATCATGGCGGGCATCAAGACCGCCGCCGTCATCAATGTCGGCACGGCGACGCTGGGCGCGCTGATCGGCGCCGGCGGCTACGGCCAGCCGATCCTGACCGGCATCCGCCTCGCCGACACCGGCCTGATCCTGGAGGGAGCGGTGCCCGCCGCCCTGCTGGCGCTCGTCACCCAAGGCCTTTTCGAGCTCGCCGAGCGCAGGCTTGTCCCCCGGGGATTGCGCTTGCCGCGTCAGGCACCGGATGCATAATCCGCGCCCATGACCGACGACGACAAATTCCAGCGCATGATCCGCAGCCAGAAATTCCTGGACCGCATCCCGCATATGAGCGCCATCGGCCTGCAACTGGTAGATTTCGCGCCCGGCGCGGTGACGGTCCGCCTGCCCTACAGCCTGGATCTGGTCGGCAACCCGGATACCGGCGTGCTGGCCGGCGGCGCCATCTCGGCGGTGCTCGACAATGTCTGCGGCTCGGCGGTGGTGGCCCGGGTCGAGAAGTCCGCCGCCTTCGCCACCCTCGACCTGCGCATCGACTACATGCGCCCGGCCGAGCCCGGCCGCGACGTGTTCGCCTTCGCCGAATGCTACAAGCTGACGCGGCTGATCGCCTTCGTGCGCGGCTTCGCCTATCACGACGACACGGCCAAGCCGATCGCCAACGCCACCGCCACCTTCATGTTCACCGGCCAGGGCAAGCTGGCGCAGGCCACGGACCCATGACCGGCTTCCGCGCCACCTTCGGGCACATGAAGCAGGCGGGCGACTTCTCCGGCCTGCCACTGGCGGTTCCCTATGCGAAATTCCTCGGCATCTCGCTTGCCGTGCAGGACGGCCGGGTCATCACCAGCATGGCTTATGCCGACAAGCTGATCGGCAACACGGCGCTGCCGGCGCTGCACGGCGGCACCATCGCCGCGCTGCTGGAACTGGCCGCCCTGTTCCAGATCGCCTACGAGATCGAGACCGAGGCGATGCCCAAGACCATCACCATCACCATCGACTACATGCGCTCCGGCGCCGCCCGCGACACCCATGCCCGCGCCTGGGCCACCCGCATCGGCCGCCGCGTAGCCAACGTCCGCGCCGAAGCCTGGCAGGACGACCCGTCGAAGCCCATCGCGGCGGCCAACGCCAATTTCCTGCTGGCGTAGCGCCACACCGCTGGGCGGTGGACGGCGTCAATTAAATGCACTGTCACCGTATTTTGGCACCGTATTTATGGCAAAATCACGGATGGTGAGAAATGTTCCCATGCGGTAAATAACAGCCACCTCAGTGAGTCGAACAGGAACACCCATGCCAGAAAATACCGTCGTGCGTTTCGTGAAGCGGCCCATGGGCTTCGTTGACGAAACCAGCTTCGCCGTCGAATCAGCGCCCATGCCGAAGCCGGCCGACGGCCAGATCCTGCTGCGCAACTTCTACCACTCGCTCGATCCCTATATGCGCCCGCGCATGACCGAGATGGACAGCTACACCCCGCCCTTCGAGGTCGGCCAGATCATGGACGGCGGCGGCATGGGCGTCGTCGTCGAGTCGCGCAACTCTGCCTATAAGCCCGGCGACGTGGTCATGGGCATGCTGCAGTGGGCGGAATACCAGGCCGCCGACACCGGTGGCTTCATGAGCAAGATCGAGCCCGGCGTCGCCCCGTGGAAGGACTATCTCGGCGTTCTCGGCGGCGCGTCGCTGACCGCCTATGTGGGCATGAAGCTGATCGGCGACCCCAAGCCGGGCGAGACGCTCTACGTCTCCGCCGCCTCGGGCGCCGTGGGCTCCATCGCCGCCCAGATGGGCAAGATCATGGGCTGCCGCGTGGTCGGTTCCGCCGGCACGGACGACAAGGTGGCCTGGCTGAAAGACGAGCTTGGCCTGGACGCCGCGTTCAACTACCGCACGGCCCAGAGCATGGACGCGGCCTTCAGCAAGCATTGCCCGGAAGGCATCGACATCGATTTCGAGAATGTCGGCGGCGCGACGCTGCAGGGCGTGCTCGATCACATCCGGCCGCACGGCCGCATCATCATGTGCGGCGCGATTTCCGAATACAACGAGGCCGGCCCGGGCCTGAAGCACATCTTCCGCATCGTCAGCCACAAGGTGCGGATGCAGGGCTTCATCGTCTCCGACCACTTCGACATGATGCCCGCCTTCGCCGCCGACATGGCTGGCTGGCTGAAGGACGGCAAGATCAAGTACCGGGAGACGGTGGTCGAGGGCATCGAGAACATGCCCAGGGCGCTGGTCGGCCTGTTCCGCGGCGAGAACTTCGGCAAGCTGATCGCCAAGGTCGGTCACGAACCAAACTGACGCCGGCCGGCCTCGCGGAAGCGGTGGCCAATCCTGAAACATGCAGTCATCAGCAAGGAAGAACGACATGTCCACGGCAAACAACCTGCCCATCAACCAGAAGTGGCTGCTGAAGCGTCATCCCGACGGGCTGGTGAAACCGGAAGACTTCGAGTTTGTCGAAGAACCGGCGCGGATACCGGGAAATGGCGAGGTGCTCGTCAGGACCGAGTACATCTCGGTCGACGCCTTCATCCGCACCTCGCTGAACAAGCAGGAGGGCTTCCACATGGCCGTGCCGCTGGGCGGCCTGGTCACGGCGCTCGCCGTGGGGCGCGTGATCGAGAGCAGCGCGCCGGGGCTCGCCGCGGGAGACGCCGTTTCGGGTCCGCTCGGCGCGCAGACCTATGGCACCTTCCCGGCCGCGATGCTGCAGAAGGTCGATGACCGCCTGCCGATCTCCACCTATCTCGGCGCGCTGGGCCTCACCACCGGCCTGACCGCCTATTTCGGCATCCTCGATGTCGGCCAGGTGAAGGCCGGCGAGACCGTGCTCGTCTCCGGCGCGGCGGGAGCGGTGGGTTCCATCGCGGGCCAGATCGCCAAGATCAAGGGCGCCAGGGTCATCGGCATCGCCGGCGGTCCGGACAAGGCCAGATTTCTGACCGAGACCCTGGGCTTCGACGCGGCGATCGACTACCGCAACGAAGACGTGGCCGCCCGGATCAAGGAGCTCGCGCCCGAGGGACTGGACGTGTTCTTCGACAATGTCGGCGGCGAAATCCTGGAGGCGGCGATCGCGAATATCCGCACCCGCGGCCGCGTCGCGATCTGCGGCGCGATTTCCCAGTACAACGACCAGCAGCATGTCAAGGGACCCAGCACCTATCTGAAGCTCGCGGAAAACTACGCCCGCATGGAGGGCTTCACCGTGCTGCATTTCGCCGAACGCTTCGCCGAGGCGGGCGCCGAACTCGCCGGCTGGCTCGCCTCGGGCCAACTGAAGATGCCCGAGCACATCGAGCCGGGGATCGAGAGCTTCCCCATCGCGCTCCAGAAGCTGTTCACCGGCGGAAACATGGGGAAAATGCTCGTCAAGCCGTGAAGCTTCGGCGAGACCTTCGGCAGGCTCATCGCCAAGGTCGGCCATGAGCCGAGCTGACGGCCTCGCACCCGGGTTAAGTGCAAGCTAGCCAATATTATCCTTGCAAATCTGGAATATAATTCCATAAATGCAAGGATGATTGATCGCCGCATTGCCCTTGTGCTGACCGAACGCCTTGCCAGCGCCCCTGCCGTCGCCCTGCTGGGTCCACGGCAGGTCGGCAAGACCACGCTCGCCCACTGGATCGGCGACCGGCAGCCTTCGCTGTATCTCGATCTGGAATCGGACGTGGACCGGGCGCGCCTTTCCGAGCCGGAGATGTACCTTGCCGGCCACGAGGACAGACTGGTGATCCTGGACGAGGTCCATCGCTTCCCGGGACTGTTCCAGACCTTGCGCGGCATCATCGACAAGGGAAAGCGCAAGGGGCTGCGTGCCGGCCGATTCCTGTTGCTGGGGTCCGCCTCGATGGACCTGCTTCGGCAATCGGGCGAAAGCCTCGCCGGCCGGATCAGCTATCTCGAACTGGGTCCGATCGACGGTCTGGAGGTCGCCGCCGACAGTTTGGAAAAGCTCTGGATTCGAGGCGGCTTTCCCGACAGCTTCCTTGCCGCGACGGACCGCCTTAGCCAGCGCTGGCGCCAGGACTTCATCCGCACCTATCTGGAGCGTGACGTCCCGATGCTGGGGCCGCGCATTCCCGCGGAGACGCTCCGGCGGTTCTGGACGATGCTCGCGCACCACCAATCGGGTTTGCTCAACGCGGCCGCGCTGGCGCGCGCGCTCGGCGTCGATGGCAAGACGATCGCCGCCTATCTCGACCTGCTGGTCGATCTGCTGCTGGTGCGCAGACTGCCACCGTGGCACGCCAATACGGGGAAGCGGCTGGTCAAGTCGCCGCGCGTCTATGTGCGCGACAGCGGCATCGTGCACACATTGCTGGGCCTCGCGAGCCACGAGGACGTCCTCGGCCACCCCGTCGCGGGCGCCACCTGGGAAGGCTTCGTCGTGGAAACGTTGATCGCCGCGGCGCCGGAGGGCACCAGCGCCCACTTCTATCGGACGGCGGCGGGCGCGGAAATCGACCTGTTGCTGACGCTTCCCCGAGGGGCGCTGTGGGCGATCGAGATCAAGCGAAGCCTTGTTCCGAAGCTGGAGCGGGGCTTTCACGAGGCTTGCGCGGACCTCGTTCCCAGCCGCCGCTTCGTCGTGTATCCCGGAAGGGAGAGCTATCCGCTCGACGGTGATGTCGAGGTCGCGCCCCTCCATGCCGTCGGCGGCGCGCTGCTGCGGGCCGCGCCGGCCGCGGACTGATCCTTATGCCTTGAGCAGCTCGTAGGCCGCGATCACGCTTTTGAAGCGCTCGGCGGCTTCCTCGTCGCCCGGGTTGGCATCGGGATGGTGCTTCTTGGCCAGGTCGCGGAAGGCGGCCTTGATCTCCGCCGCGTCGGCGGCGCCGTCGAGGCCAAGCACGTCGAGCGCGGCGTTGCGCTCGCGCTCTTCCTTGGTCACGCCGCTGGAGGTGTCGCGCCAGGTGCCGGCGTCGCGGAAGCCGCGTGCCTGCTTGATGTCCTCGTGCGCCATCCGCTCGGCTTCTTCCTGGGTCAGGCCCCTGAAGTAGTTCCAGTTGCGGTTGTAGGCACCGGCGTGCTCCTGGCAGAACCAGAACTTCTCCTCGGAATCGCGGAACTTGGGCGCGGGGCAGTCGCCGGCCTCGTTGCAGCCGTCCCAGTCGCACATGCGGACGGACACGGCTTCCTGCCGTGTATTGCCGTATCCGCCCCAGCGCGGAAAACCCCAACTCTTAGTGCGTGCCATGTCCGTCCGACTCATAGACCAATGAATTTACCATGATGTCGTGACAGCGGTGCAGCGCGGCAAGGTCATATCACCCCGCCCGACGACGGCACGTCCCGCCATTCCGGCCCGGTTCCCGGCTGCGACTCGGGCTCCGCTGGCGCCGGGTCGGCGGAGGGCGGCGATTCCAAGGAGGGCGCCGAGTCAGGCGCACTCGGCGTGTCGTCCTCGGCTTCGAGGGGTTCGGGCGCTTCCCATTCCTCCCTGGGCAGCAGGGCGTCGCGCGCATTCGATTCGACGATCAGCCCGAGCGCCTGGGCGCCCGACCGCGCACGGTCGGAAAGCTGGCCGGCGACCACCACGCCGCGCCACCTGATCTGCGGCGTCCGGTAGGCGGCGAGCGCGGCCGTCGTGCTGGCAAACCATTCGGTCCAGTGGATGCGGTCCGCCGGCATGGCCATGGCGAGACCGCCGTCGGCGGTGACCATGGCGAGGTTGGCGTCCATCTCCTCGAACCGGACGACGGGATGCACCGTCGCATGATAGGCACGCATCATCTCGACCGACCGCTGCATCAGCAGCGCGGCCAGGTTGGAATCGACGAGGCTGGCGCGGCGGATCACCGCCTGCCGGTTCATCACGCCTTGCATGCTCTCGAGCGCCATGACGATGATCGTCTCGTGGCGCGGCGTGAAATAGTCGTTGTCCATGAAGGCGTCGATTTCCCCGGTTTCCGCCCACATGGCCTCGAGCGCCTTGCGGTTGCGCATGCGCAGATCCTCGGGCGTCATGTCGCGCAGGATCTGGTTCGCCTGCCTTGTGTACTGGATGGCGCTCAACGCCCTGCCGGCGACGGCCGGCAGCGAGACCGGGATCATCGCGCCCTTGAACGCCAGACCGCCGGCGAAACTGGCATAGGCGACGTCGTTGATCTCTTTCTGCAGGGTGACGTTGGCGGAGTAGACGTCGACGCCGAGCTTGAACGCCAGCTTGCGCTTGAGCGCCGAATAGCCGAGCAACTCGGCCGGGTAGCTGTCCTCCTTGTCGCCCCGGCTGCCCGAGGCCATCTCGCCAAGCCGGCGGCCGAACTTCCACAGCGCAACGGGCACGCCCTTGACGGTCTCGACCGGCGCCTCGACCAGCGCCTTGACGCCCTTGTAGGGGCTCTTGGCGGCCGACGCGAAACCCGAGGCGAAGGCCCTGGTGCTCTTGATCCCGCGAAGCTGGGCGATGGCGCGGGTTTCGGCGACGTATTTTTCCAGCAGGTCCTGGGTCACCACGTCGTAGCCGCCATAGATGGTCGACAGCATGTAGCGGTTCGAGAAGCCCTGGGCGGTGACCTCGCCGATCACCTCGAACGCCTCGCCCCTTTGCAACTCCGGCGGCAGGAGCCGCGACGGCGGGAACGTCATCGGCGGCTCGAAATCCCCGGCGCGCGCCGATCGGGGCAGCATGCCGAGCAGCGGAGCGGCGGCCGCCGCCTTCAGCAACGTCCTGCGGTGCAGTTGTGGCCTCATGGCCCTTCTTATAGGGAGTGACCGGCGCCGTTGCCAAAAGAAACGGCGGGCCGAGGCCCGCCGTTGCATCAACCGGATGTGACCGGCGGATCAGGCCGCGTTGGGCGCCGCCGCGCGGATCTTCTCGTCGACGTAGTCCTCGAACTTGGCGAAGTTCGAGATGAACAGCTCGACCAGATGGCGGGCCTTGGCGTCGTAGGCTGCCTTGTCCGACCAGGTCTCGCGCGGGTTCAGGATTTCTGTCGGCACGCCGGCGCAGGCGGTCGGCACCTCGAAGCCGAAATTCGGATCGACGACCATCGGCGCGCCCTTGAGCGAGCCGTCCAGCGCGGCGTTCAGCAGCGCGCGGGTGACCTTGATCGGCATGCGCCTGCCGGTGCCGAACTCGCCGCCGGTCCAGCCGGTGTTGACCAGCCAGCAATCGACCTGGTGGTTGGCGATCTTGTCCTTCAGCAGGTTGCCGTAGACCGACGGATGGCGCGGCATGAACGGTGCGCCGAAGCAGGTCGAGAACGTCGCCTGCGGCTCGTTGCCCAGGCCCTTTTCGGTGCCGGCGACCTTGGCGGTGTAGCCCGACAGGAAGTGGTACATGGCCTGCTCGGGCGACAGCTTGGCGATCGGCGGCATGACGCCGAACGCGTCGCAGGTCAGCATGATGATGTTCGCCGGGTGGCCGGCGACGCCGGTGTCCGAGGCATTGGGGATGTAGGACAGCGGATAGGCGCCGCGGCTGTTCTCGGCCAGCGTGTCGTCGTCCAGGTCCAGCTCGCGGGTCGCCGGGTCCATCACCACGTTCTCGAGCACGGTGCCGAAGCGACGGGTGGTGGCGTAGATCTCGGGCTCGGCCTCGGCCGACAGCCGGATCATCTTGGCGTAGCAGCCGCCCTCGATGTTGAACAGCGAGGTGTTGCTCCAGCCGTGCTCGTCGTCGCCGATCAGGGTGCGCCTCGGGTCGGCCGACAGGGTGGTCTTGCCGGTGCCCGACAGGCCGAAGAAGATCGCCGCGTCGCCGGAATGGCCGACATTGGCCGAGCAGTGCATCGACATGACGTCCTTGCCCGGCAGGATGTAGTTGAGGATCGAGAACACCGACTTCTTCATCTCGCCGGCATAGGAGGTGCCGCAGATCAGCACCACGCCGCGGGTGAAGTCGAGCGCGATCACGGTTTCGGAGCGCACGCCGTGACGCGCCGGATCGGCCTTGAAGTCGGGCGCATGCAGGATGGTGAACTGGGGAACGAAGCCCGGCAGTTCGCCGGCGCGCGGTTCGATCAGCAGGTGGCGCAGGAACAGATTGTGCCAGGCATGCTGGTTGATCACGCGCACGTTCAGACGGTAGGCCGGATCGGCGCCCGCATAGAGGTCGGCGACGAACAGTTCCTGGGCGCCGAGATACTCGGTGATTTCCGCCTCGAGCCGGGCGAACGCCGCCGGCGACATCTCGGTGTTGTTGGCCCACCAGATGTTGGCTTCCGAGCCGGGTTCGCGGACGATGTACTTGTCCTTGGCGGAACGGCCGGTGTGCTGGCCGGTCTCGACGACGAGCGCGCCGCCCGCAGAAACCTTGCCTTCGCCGCGGCGGACCGCTTCCTCGAACAGGATCGCGGACTCGAGATTCCAGTTCACCGGGCGCCGGGGCCTGATGCCGTGTTTCTCCAAACCGAAACTGCTGACACGGGGGTTCGTGGTGCCCACGGGCCTATCTCCCAGAACTGTCATGACGAGTGGTGGATGCGTCGAACGCCGTTTTCAAAGGTCCGCCCCATTTCGCGAATGGGTATTGGCACAGACGCGTTTGGCTGGCAACGACAGAATTTACCGGATTGTGACACTAGCGTTCAAAGCCCTTATGACATGGACGCAACACGCGCG
>LNFM01005166.1_pt1 | contig 23001 bp, 15 predicted proteins | sample 596031 | NCBI WGS metagenome assembly LNFM01 (sample SAMN04254537, study PRJNA301005) | activated carbon metagenome | isolation source: dual media filters at the Ann Arbor, Michigan drinking water treatment plant | place: USA: Ann Arbor | reverse complement strand
CTTCAAGGACTACATCGCCATCCCCAAGGCCAACGGCTACCAGAGCCTGCACACCACGCTGGTCAGCCCGCTGGGCACGGCGGTGGAGTTCCAGATGCGCACCGAAGCCATGCATGCCGTGGCCGAGAAGGGCATCGCCGCGCACTGGATCTACAAGGCCGGCGACAAGTCAGGCCACAAGGGCAACGCGGCGGTCGACGCCCAGAAGCTCAGCGCGATGTGGCTGCAAAGCCTGCTCGACATCCAGGACGAAACGCGCGACGCTGCGGAGTTCCTGGAGCACGTGAAGATCGACCTGCACCCCGACGCGGTCTACGTGTTCACGCCGCGCAGCAAGATCCTGGCGCTGCCGCGCGGCGCCACGCCGGTGGACTTTGCCTACGCAATCCACAGCGATGTCGGCCAGCACACGGTGGCGGCCAAGGTCAACGGCGAACCGGTGGCGCTGCGCACGGAGTTGAAGAGCGGTGACGTGGTGGAGATCATCACCGCGCCCGGCGCGAAGCCCAACCCGGCCTGGCTGAGCATGGTGCGCACCGGCCGTGCGCGCAGCAAGATCCGCCACCACCTGAAGAACATGGAGAGCGAGGAGTCGCGCGCGCTGGGCGAAAAGCTGCTGGCCCAGGCGCTGCGCGCCGAAGGCCTGCAGACGCCATCGGCCGACCCCAACGACACCACGGCGGTGGCGCTGTGGCAGCAACTCACACGCTGGAGCGGCAACCGCAACCGCGGTGAACTGATGGTGGACATCGGCCTGGGCCGCAAGATCGCCATCATCGTGGCCAAGCGCCTGGCGCAGATGATGGGCGAACGTGGCATCAAGCCCGACGCCGTGACACTGACGCTGGGCCGCTACGGCCATGACGACACCACCACCACGCAGGGTGAGGTGCAGGTGGACGGCAGCGAGGGGGCCTCCATCCAGTTCGCACCGTGCTGCCGGCCCATCCCCGGAGATCAGATCGTGGGCTACCTGGGGCGTGGCGAAGGCCTTCTGGTGCACACTGCCGACTGCCCCACCGGCAAGCGCCTGTTCGAACGCGACAGCGAACGCTGGATGCAGGTGGACTGGGCCGAAGAGATGACGCGAGCCTTCGAGACCCACCTGCATGTGCTGGTGAAAAACGGCAAGGGCGTGCTGGCGCAGGTGGCCTCGGCGGTGAGCAGCGTCGAGGCCGACATCACCCACCTGGACATGGACCCCAGCGGCGGCAGCGCCGCGCGGTCAGAGACCCCCGGGCAGCAAACCACCGAGCTGCGCCTGCTCATCAGCGTGCGCGACCGTGTGCACCTGGCCGACGTGCTGCGCACGATGCGGCGTTCACCGGTGGTGCTGAAAGTCTCGCGCAGCCGCTTCAGCTGAACGGCGCGCCCTCAGGGCGCGGGGTAGTTCACCGCGACGACCTCGATCTTCTCCACCCCGCCCGGCGTGAGCAGCGCCACCTCGTCGCCTTCGCGCGCCTTCAGCAGCGCCCGCGCGATGGGTGAGATCCAGCTCACCTCGCCCTGCAGGCTGTCGGCCTCGTCGATGCCCTTGATGGTGATGGTGCGCTCATCGCCTGCCGCCGTGGCGTAGGTGACGGTGGCACCGAAGAAGACCTGGTCGCTGCCGTGGTGGGCCGAAGGGTCGGCCACCTCGGCGATGTCCAGCCGCTTGGTGAGAAAGCGGATGCGGCGGTCGATCTCGCGCAGGCGCTTCTTGCCATAGAGATAGTCGCCGTTTTCGCTGCGGTCGCCGTTCTTGGCAGCCCACGACACCACTTCGACGATCTTCGGTCGCTCGACGTCCAGCAGCGCCATCAACTCGGCACGCAGGCGCAGGTAGCCGGCCGGCGTGAGGTAGTTGCGGGTGCCCGCAGGCAGCGGCGGCAGGCCGGGCGCTTCGTCGTCGTTGCCGTCATCACCCGCGGGCTCTTTGACGAAGGCCTTGTTCAGGGCACGACCTCAACGCGAACCAGGGCGGCGCCGAACTCGTCGACGCAGGCCTGCCCGGGCGTGCACAGCGGCTTGCCGGCCATGGCCGGCCCACTTCCGTCGAACTTCGCAGCCAGCGCAGCGGCTTCTGGCCCGGTGGGAAAGACACGTATCGTGCCTTCCTTCTTCGGCTGCAGCGCGCTGTGGTCTCTCTGCCTTGGCGACACCATCACCAGCAAGTCGGTGCCACCCGCAGGGCCTGTGGTTTCGAAAGGGGTCTCATTGGCCAGCGGCAGCTTCACCTGCTGCCCTGGCTTGACCTTCAGCGAGCCCGAGGTGATGCTGGGGTAGAGCTGCATCAGCGCCCCGTCGGCGCCATGCACGAAGAGGTAGAGGTAGCCCTCGCGCTCCGCCTGCACCGTCATCGTCAGGAAGTCACGGCCGATGCGGTAGCTGGTCTTGTTGGTCAGCAGGCGGACGCCAAAGCCGGCGGTCTGTGCCTGTACCACGCGGTCGAACTCCTGCGCCGGCAGGAAGGTGGTGGGCGCCGGCGCGGGGGCCTGCACCACTGCCGGCGGCGGCGCCGGTGTGGCGGCAGCCGGCGCCGGCGCCGGGGCCGGGGCCGGGGCCGCCACCTGTTCCACCGGGGCCGGCCGCGGCTTGGGCGCCAAGGCGAGATAGCCGCCCACCGCCGCCGCGACCAGCACGCCGACACCAACGCCTATCTTCACGCCATGGCCGCTGCCCTGGGCGGCTGCAGGCGCCGCGGCAGCGGCCCGCGCGGGCGCCGGTGTCGCACTGGACGTAGGCGCGGCAGCACGCGCCGCAGGGGCCGGCGTGGGTGGCACGCTGGCCAGGGTCTTCATCGCCGTCGCCGCGCGTGACGGCTCGTCGGCGTACCGCGCCGGCATCTCGGTGCCCGGGGGCAGCGGCTGCGTGGCGTAGTTCAGCTCGCTGGTGGAGACGTCACCCAGGCCCAGGTCCTGGCGCAACTCGCCGATGCTTTGTGTGCGGTGCTCGGGTCGCACCGCCAGCGCGCGGTCGATGGCGGCGAGAAAGCCTTCGCTGAAGCGACCGGCTGCACACTCCACCAGCGGCTGGTAGGTGTCGTTGAGGATGCGGCCCACGCTGGGCGGCGGCGTGCGGCCGACGATGGCGAAGTACACCACGGCGGCCAGCGCGTACACGTCGGTCCAGCCGCCCTGGCGCATGCCCGGAATCTCGGCGTATTGCTCGACGGGCGCGTAGCCCGGTTTCAGGATCACCGTCAGCGCCTGCGTCTGCTCGCTGATGACGCGCCGGGCCGCACCGAAATCCAGCAGCAGCCAGCGGTTCCTTTCGGGCAGGTACATCACGTTGTCGGGCGCGATGTCGCGGTGGTACACCTGCTCGGCGTGAATGACCAGCAAGGCCTCGGTCAGCGGCCCCAGCACGCTGCGCAGCCAGGGCTCGTCGACAGGCTGGCTGCTGCGCTTCATGTCGCGCAGCACGTCTTTCAGCGTCGTGCCCTTCAGCAGTGGCATCACCATGTAGGCGGTGCCGTTGGCTTCCCAGAAACGGTAGACCTTCACGAGCGACGGGTGGTCGAAGCTGGCCAGCATCTTGGCCTCTTTGACGAAACTGTCGCGGCCGGCTTCGAAGGTCTCGCGGTAGCGCTCGCTCTTCACCTGCACCTGCGTGCCGCCTCCGATGCGCTGCGCCAGCGACGAAGGCATGTACTCCTTCAAAGCGACATCGCGTTCCAGCGAGGTGTCGAAGGCCTTGTAGACGACGCCGAAGCCGCCTTCGCCGATCAGTTCGGTCAGCCGGAACTCGGCCAGCATGGTGCCCACCGGCAGATGGCCGCCGTCGTCGGCCGGCGGCGCAACGATCTGCGTCCTTTCCGGCACGGCGGGCGCACTGCCAGCCGACCACGCGGTGCGCTCGAAGCCCGTGGGCGCGGTCGAACCCGGTGGCCGTATGACGGTGCGGTCGTCGTCGTCGGGGGCGTCGGAAGTCATGTCCTGGGTGGGCGATGCAGGATGCGATGGGTCACATTGTCGCAGCCGGGCCGAACAAGCGGGCCAGGCTTGCGGCCTCGGGCAGCCCGCGCGACACCAGCAGGCGCGGCATGCCTTCGTCAGGGCGGGCATGCCACCAGGCCTGCCCGTGGGCCGCCTTGGCCCACGCGCGCTGGGCCTGCGCGCCGATGTGCAGCGCGGCGTCACCACCGCCCGGCGCCGGCATCTCGAGCAAGGCGCCGTGCACGGCAGGACCCGCGGCCACCGATGCCGCCAAGTTGCTGAGCGCGGGCAGCGCCATGCGCGCCAGCTCCTGCTCCAGCTTGTCGGCGGTCCAGTCCTCGAAGAGCGCGTCGCGCGCCAGTTCGTCCAGGCGCGCCAGCCACTGCCAGAGCGCGGCCATTTCCTGCGTCGAGCCGGGCCCGCCCTGCAAGGGCAGCACCAGCGTCAGCGGAAAGTAGCGGCCGACACGGTCGACCGAGGGCATCAGCACACCGGCCCAGGCCTGGGCCCCCGCCTCGCCCGCCGCGGTGCCAGGCAAGACCCCGGGCATGAGCAGGAAGCGCCAGCTCGGCGAGCCGAGGTAATCGTCCAGCCAGCCCTCGGGCCGTGCCTCGCGCAGGGCCATCAGCCCGGCCGCGAGCCAGCCGTCCCAGGGTTCAATGAAGCTGGCGTCGAGACGGCGCGACGCGAAGTCACCCAGGGACGGCAACTTGCCATGCCAGCCGGGTGGTTGCGCTGCGGGGGCCGTCACGCTCGCTTGCCTTCAGGGTCAGAGCGCGGCGGGGCAGCGGAACTGCTTGATCTCGCGCAGCTGGAAAGGGTTGAAGACACTCGCGGCGATGACTTCCAGCCGGGCACGCTTGCCGTCGAGGTTCATGATGACGCTGAACTTCTCGGGCACGTTGCCGGGCTCGATCTGGAAACGCTCGAACAGGCGGAACAGCGCCCAAGAGCCCTCGGTCGTCACCAGGGGCCCGGCGTTGCCCAGACCGGTGGTCATCTTGATCACCGAGGCCAGGCGCGGGCTGGGCCAGGCGATGCTGATGGACGGCGAGGTCGTGGTGAGCTTCTGCACCTGGCCGTCGATGTCGAAGCTCAGCTCCTTCAGCGTGGGCTCCAGTTCGGACAGGCGCATCTCGATGCGGATGGCCGGCGTCTTGCCCCCACTGCGGAAGAACACCTCGCGGATGCGCTGCGCACGCTGGAACTCGGCCAGCGCCGCCGGCGACACCGGGCGTGAACCGTCGGCCAGCGGGCGGTAGCTCCAGGTCGGGGTGCTCTGGTCGACGATGGCGGCCAGGCGACGCTGGAAGAAGTCGTCGAAGAGCCCGCCCTGGCCGAACAGCTGGCCGAAGTCTTCCGGCAGCACGTCGGCCTTGCTGCCGCTGGAAAACGGGTAGCGCCCGTTGATGCTGCGGGTGCAGATGTCCGTGATGGGCTTCAGCTCGGCGGTCAGACCTTCACGCTCGGCGCCACGGCTCTGGCCGGCGGTGGCATCGGCCAGTTCTTCGACCATGCCGCGCACCAGCTCGGGCTGGCCGGCGGCGGCCACCTTCACCTTCTCGGCGCCGCCGGCCGGTGGCGGCGGGCTCTTGCTTTTCTTGGCGGCGTCCACCGCCGCGAGCTGGGCGTAGAGCTCGCCGAAGAGCTTCAAGGTGTCGTTGAGGGGCGGGGGTTCGCCGGTGACGAGGCGGTGAATGCTGGCGAAATGGTCGTCGACCATGCGCTCCAGCGGGCCGCCGGCGCCGCCGGCGGCGGCAGGGCCGGCACCGGCCAGGCGCGCGGCGTCGGCCTTGGCCTGGTTGGCCAGCTTGTCCAGCGCATTCGGCGCGGCCACGGGCTGCACCAGCTTGGTCTGCTCGGCCACGCCGCGCAGGTAGGCGGCCAGCGGCGAATCCACCGCCGCCAGCAGGCGCGAGACCGCCAGCGCACGCTCGGGGTCGTTCAGCTTCACCAGCTTCACGTCGGCCAGGTAGGCGTCCCAGGTCTTGATGTAGTCCTCGAAGTACAGGCGCCGCACCTTGTCGGTGATGGCCGTGCCCAGCGTGGCATCGCGCAGGCGCGCGGCGTCAACCCGCAGGCCCAGCACCCAGCCTTCTTCCTGCGCCAGGCGCGGCGTGGCGTCCTTGATCGCGGGCAGCACCAGGCGGCGGTAGGCGTCCTTGGTGTAGAGGCCGCTGATGCCCTTGGTCAGCGGCTCGGCGCTGGTGCGCGCAAACACCTGCGCAGCGTTCGGGCCGGCGGCGCCGGCGGCGGTGAAGTCATTCGCGCTGCCCGGGCGGTACTGGCGCTTCACGCGGCTGTAGACGCGGTACTCCAGCGGGTAGGCGGCCAGCATCTCGCGCACGCTCGCGACGAGGTTCTGGTCCTGCGCGATCGCCGCACGCGGCGGCCCCAGCGCCAGCAGCGCCGCGACGTGGGCATCCAGCTGGGCGCGCTCTTCCGGCGCCATGCGGGCGTAGTTGGCGTCCAGGTCCACACCTATCCAGGCCTGCAGGGCTTGGGCATCAAACCGCTCGGGCTGGTGCAGCATCAGGTAGGACTTCAGCGCCTCGTAGGCGTTCTCCAGGTTGTCCTTGCTGGCCGCACGCAGGCGCTCTTCCAGGCGGCCGGCCACGCGTGGCATCAGTGCCTTCTGCAGCAGCCGGTGGTAGGCGATCTGCGCACCCGCGTCGAGCTTGTCGCCCTGGTAGAGACCCAGGCCGTTCAGCAGCGGCGGCGCGTCGAGCGCAAATCCTTCGACCTTGGCGGCGTCACGCAGGGCGGTCAGCGGCGTGGGCAGCGGCGCCAGGTCGGCGCTGGTGGCGGGCGGCAGGCCCTCGACGGCCTGACGCAGCGCGGGCAGGCGCTCGGCCACCTGCGCCGCGTGGTCGAGGTTGCGCGCACGGCTGACGGCCCAAGCCACGGCCACCGCCAGTGCAAAGACGCCCATCGTTGCCATGGCACCGACGCGCAAGGCATGCCGGCGGCGCTCGGCCACCGGGTTCAGCGCGCCGAGGCCGCGCTCGGCGAACACCACGTCCTTCAACAAGCGGTGCAGGAAGAAGCTCTTGCCACGCCCCGGGGCGATGGCGGCGTTGCGCCCGCCCATGCCGAAGGAAGAAGCCAGCGCGCCCATCACGCGGTCGATCGGCGAGCCTTCCTGGGTGCCGCTGGTGAAGTAGACGCCGCGCACACGCGGCGCCGTCTCGACCTGGCCGCCGCCCGAAAACACCTGGCGCAGGAAATCGGCCAGCACGCCTTGCAGCGCGGCAAATTCCTGCGGGAAGGCGAAGATCGCGCTCTTCTTCAGAACGTCGCGTTCGGCTTCCAGGCGGTCCACCAGCTGCGACACCAGGCGCTCTTGCAGCTGCTGGTAGAGCGCCGGGAAGGCCGCCATCGGGTCTTCGCCGGCCGGCGCATCGTGCGCGAAGGTGAAGCCCCAGACCTGGTCGCGGTCGTCCTTGGCCAGGGCCTCGAAGCTTTCATTGAAGCCGCCGATGAGGTCGGCCTTGGTCACCAGCACGTAAACCGGCGCGCGCACGCCCAGCTTGGTCTGCAACTCGTTCAGGCGTGCACGCAGCTTGGCGGCGTGCTCCTTGCGCTCGGTGGCGCCCTGCTGCAGCAGGTCCTGGATGTTGACGGTGAGCAGCACGCCGTTGACGGGCTGGCGCGGCCGCGTGCGCTTGAGCAGCGCGAGGAAGTTGTCCCACGCGCTGGCGTCGACGTCCTTGTCGCTCTCTTGCGTGGCGTAGCGGCCGGCGGTGTCGATCAGCACCGCATCCTGGGTGAACCACCACTCGCAGTTGCGCGTGCCGCCGACGCCCTGCACCGAGCCCTTGCCGCCCTTGCCGTCATCACCCAGCAGGAACTGCAGGCCGGCGTTCATCAGCGCGGTGGTCTTGCCCGAACCCGGTGCGCCCACGAAGACATACCAGGGCAGTTCGTACAGGTACTGCCCGCCACCGCCCAGCGCGCCGGCCAGTCCGCCGCCGCCCTTGGCCGTCTTCAGGCGCTGCACCGCTTCGTTGAAGCGGGTGGCCAGCACCTGGGCTTCCTTGTCGCTGGCCGAGGGCCCTGCCCCCAGGCCTTGCAGCAGTGCCGCGTTGGTCTTGCGGCGCTGGCGCGCCTTCCAGCCCTGGACACCCGCCCAGACGCCCCAGATGACCACCAGGATGGCGATGCGGACCCAGAGCGAATCGAAGGGACGTGACTCGCCGAAGGCGATCAAGGGCAGCACCCACCAGACGATGGCCGAAAGGGCCAGCAAGCCGAGCACGCCCAGCACCAGCGGGCTGAAAACCTTGCGCAATAGATGCTTCATGTCAGTTCGGCGCCGTGGCAAACAGCGTGATCTCCACGCGGCGGTTCTTGGCACGGCCCTCTGCGCTGGCGTTGTCGAACAGCGGCTCGGTGTCAGCGCGGCCCTCGGCCGTCATGCGCTCAGGCTTCACCGCCGTGCCGAGCAGCTGCTTCACGCTGGCGGCGCGGTCTTTGGACAGGTGCCAGTTCGAGGGGAACCGCAGCGAGCGTATCGGCTGGTTGTCGGTGTGCCCGGCAATGAGCACGGGCCCCGGCACCTGGTTCAGCGCCGCGCCGATACGCTCGAACATCGGTCGCGCCCTGGCAGAGACATCGGCACTGCCGGCGTCGAAGACGCCATCGCCGCGCAGCGTCACCACCGAACGGTCTGCCAGGTCTTTCACCTCCACGGCGCCCGCGTCGATGTCGCTCTTCAGCAGCTGGGCCAGCCGCGGCGGCGGCGGCGCCGCGGGCGTGGCCGCCGCTGGCGCAGGCGGGGCCGCGACGACCTTGCTGTCGATGGTCTGCAAGGCGGTGAAGGTGGCGTCGGTCTGCGCGTTCAGCGTCAGGCGCAACAGCAGGAAAAGCGCCAGCAGCACGCCGGCCAGCACCGCAGCCACCGCCCACAGCGGCACACCGTCACTCAGGCGCGCCGGCAGCGCGGCCACACCCTGCCACTGCGGCGACAGCTCGCGCTCGGCCGGGCCGGCCAGTTCGCGCAGCTTGGCCGCCAGACGCTGGCGCAGGCTGTCGAGCTGGGCCTTGCCGTCGTTCAGCACCTTGTAGCGGCCTTCGAAGCCCAGCGACAGCGCGGCGTAGATCAGCTCCAGCAGGTTGCGGTGCTGTGTCGGGTTCTCGACGAGGCGCGGCAATAGCTGGAAGACCTTCTCGCCGCCCCAGGCCTCGTTGTGGAAGTGCACCAGCAGGCTCTGCGACGACCAGGCGCCCGAGCCGCCCCAGGGCGTGCTGGAGGCGCTCTCGTCGAGCAAGGTGCACAGGATGTAGCGCGCCGCCACGACCTGTTCGTTCGGCAGGCCCTGCGAGCGGGCCACCGACTCGAAGCGCTTCACCGACTCCACCAGCTGCGCGCGCAGAGCGCCGGGGTCGGGGTGGCGCAGTGTCGCGCGCAGCCGCGGTGCGGCGCTCAGCAGCGGCGCGGCGGCCTGCACCAGCGGGTTCAGGCTGGCGTGCGCCGGCAGCTCGGGCAGGGGCACGTCCGCCAGCGACGGACGTGCCGCTGCGGGCGCCGAGGGCAGCGCACCCGCAGCGGCGGGGGCCGGCGCCGCGCCAGCGCGGGCGCCGCGCCCGGCACTGGGCTTGATGACCGTGCGGTCGGACTCGAAGGCGGCAAAGGGGTCCTTCGGCTGTTCGTTATCGCTCATCCGTGGGACCTCGTCGAAAACAGCGGCCGCGGCGAGCCGCACTCAGCCGCGGATGGCCCAGAACTCGATGGCCAGACCCGGAAATTCACCGGCAATGTGCATGGCCAGCCCTCCCGAGGTCTCAAGCTGTTTCCACAGCTCGTTGCCCCGGGTCTCGAGTTCGAAATAGGTGAAGCCGGCGTGGTAGGGAATCTGCCGCGGCGCCACCGGCAGGGCACGCAGCGTCACGCCCGGCAGCTGCAGGTTCACCAGGTCGCGTATGCGTTCGGCCGGGCCGATCTTGACCTGCGTGGGAAATCGCATGCGCAGCGCTTCACCGGGCATCTGCGCGTTGACGGCCAGCACGAACATGGCCGTGCGCAGCAGTTCGGCGTCACCGATGACGGCCACGCGGATGCCGTGCTTGCGCTCTTGCAGGTCGATCGGCAAGGCGGTTTGCTCGAGCACCTGCGACAGCGATTGCCGCAGGTCGGCCATCACCGGCCTGAAGCAGCTGGCCAGGTCGTCGTGGCGGTACTCGGGGTAGGCCGGCGGCCGGCGCTGCTCGCGGAACGTGGACAGTTCGCCGGCCAGGCTCAAGCACAGCTCGTACAGGCGCTCGGGGTGCAGCAAGGGCAGGCGCTGCAGGTGGGCGAACATGGGCTGGAAACGGTTGATGGCCTGCAGCAGCAGGAAGTCGACGATCTCACCGGTGCCCGAACGGCCCGGCTGCGCCAGGCGCGCGCCCAGCGCTTCACCGCGCTGCTGCAACATGCCGTGCACCTCGCGGAGGTAGGCGTCCAGCACCTGCTGCGCCGGGGCGTGCAGCATCGGGGGCACGTAGTGCGTGTCGATGACGGCTCGGCCATCGGCGCGGCGCTCGATCACACGCACCACACCCAGGGCCACGTGGCCGTCGTTCAAGTCGCGCTGCAGCATCAGGCGCAGGTTCAGGCGGCCCACTTGCAGCGGCGCTTCGCGCAGGCTGGCGGCGTGGATGTCGGCCACGCCCAGGTCGGCAACGCGCCAGCGCGGTGGCATCGAGCTCTCGCCAGCCTCGACATCACTTTCGGTGACCCCGGGCCGCGACTGCGGCACGGCCAGCACCACCAGTTCGTCACGCGCATCGGCGGGAACTTCCAGCGCGGGCGGCGCCGGGTCGTCGCCAGGCACAGAAAAGGCCAGGCCGTCAGGCAGCACACCGCGAGCGCCCGCGACCATGATGCGGCCCTGCAGCAGCGCTGCGTCGTCCAGCTGCAGCGACACGAACCCCCAGGGCCAGGGGGTGGTTGCAGCCAGGCGGCCATCGAGTTGCCGGGCTGCAAAACGGTCTTGCTGCTGGAAGTGCTGGGGCTGGAGGAACATGCCCTCCGTCCACATCACCTTGTTGTGCCAAGTCATTGGGGGCTGTGGTCCGTGCGTCTTGTTACGGCGTGGCGCGGCGCGCCGTGCGCGGGCCCCATCCAGGTCGCTGGCAACGATACACGGGCACGCACCGGTCGTCACCCCGGGTACGGCCCGTTCTGCGCAAGCGCCTGCCCGGCACGATGCCCCGGGTGTCGCTGCGCCCTCTCGCTTGGGGATAGGAGGCGCGCAGGGTGCGGAGTATCATTTTGAGCGTGTTTTAAGCGTTGTACCGCCATGCGGCGTCCGCTGTCCGGTGGACAGTTTCGGGGCCGTGCGCCGAACAGCGCGACACCTCTCTCTCGCCGACAAGGAGCTCCCGATGAAGCGAACCCCCTTACTCGCACGTTGTGTGCTGGCCTTGGCTGCCGCGGCCACCTTGCCCGCCCTGGCCTCCGAGGCTGTCGACATGGGTCAGACCGTGCCTGACGCCAAGGCCGTGTCTGAAGGCCTGTTCCCTGAAGCCGCCTGCGAAGAGCTCAAGGCCGCCGGCTTCAAGTGCATGGGCTTCAAGCCTGCCGTGCGCTATTCACTCCCGGCGTCTTCCTTCCGCGTGGGTTCGGCCGAACTGCCAGACGGGCTGAAGCGCCAGCTGGAGGTGTTTGCCGAGGTGCTGAAATCCAAGCGCGGCAGCGGCAAGACGGTGCGCGTGGAAGGCCATGCCGATGCCTCCGGGGCCGCGGCGGCCAATCTCCAGCTGTCGCAGCGCCGCGCCGAGGCGGTGCGCGACTACCTCGTGGAACTGGGCGCGGACACGGCCATGATCACGCCCGTGGGTGTGGGTGCCGCCGCCCCGAAAAACACCAAGGATCCGTTTGCACCCGAAAACCGTCGCGTCGAAATCGGCCGCGCCACGCCACCGTCCTGAGCCTGCGGCAGCCTCCGAGGCTGCCTCTCGCGAAAAAAGGCCCGCAGCAGCGGGCCTTTTTGTTGCCGGGCGACGCGCCTGTGGCGCGCGTGCCTCAGGGAATCATGTGGTTGGTCTGGCCTGGGTTGGTGATGCTGATGCTGCCCCCCCAGATGCAGGTGAGCTTGGAACTGTCGTTCAGCGCCGGCATGCCGCAGACCAGCACCTTGGGTGAACCTGGGGCCCAGGGCGCTGGCGTGGCAGGCACACAAGGCATGGGCGTCAACACGCCCAGCGCCGCCGCGGTGGCGGCCGCCACCACCGGGTTGGACGGGCTCTGGCACATCCCGAAAGGCGGGATGTTCATGATCGGGATGTTGTCCATGATGTTGGCGGCCAGCACATTGTTGGTCTGCACCGTCTTCATCGTCGGAATCAGTGAACTCGGCGCCATGCCCATCGAGCATTGCATCATCGCGTTCATGCAAACCTGCATACCCATCTTGGCCTCCGCTGCGTTGTAGGTCGGGCTGGCTCAGGCGGCCGGCGCGGCGCGTGTCCACACCGTCAACGCACTGAAGTTGTCGTGGCTGGTCTTGTGCGACGCCGCGGCACGCACCTCGGTGGCGAGTTCGCCGATCCAGGCGCCCGGGTTGCTGGCGGCCGACAAGGTGCGCTCCAGCTCGGCGTCGTCCAGGTACTCCCACAGGCCGTCGGTGCACAGCAGGAACACATCGCCCGCCTGCACTTCCTGCGTACCCTCGCGCGCGCTGACCTCCAGGATGTCGGGCGCCAGGCCCAGCGCGGACCGCAGTTCGCTGCGCTTGGGGTGGACACGGATCTGTTCGAGCGTCAGCACGCCGGAGTCGACCAGGCCCTGCACCAGGCTGTGGTCGCGGGTGCGGTCCAGCACGCGGCCGTCGCGGAACCAGTACATGCGCGAATCACCGGAATGCGCCCAGTGCGCGGTGTGCTGCATGAAGTCGATGACCAGGCACACCACGGTGCTGTGCATGTCCTGGCGCGCGGTGCCGGGCACGCGCTCGCTGATGAGCACGTCGTTGGTCAGGCGCAGCAGGCGCTCCAGGCCGTCGGCGTGTTCGGAAGGCTGCTGCGAAAAGCGTGCGATGAGTTCCTGCACCGCCAGCCGCGAGGCGATGTCGCCACCGCCGTGGCCGCCGGCGCCGTCGGCAAGGGCACAGCACAGGTGCCGGCCTGAGTGCCAGTGGCCGCAGGCGTCTTCGTTGTACTGGCGGCCGCCACGGTCGCTGAGCAGGGCCACTTCGAGTGCAAGCATGCGGAGCCTCTCTCGCCTGTGCCGCGCATGCTAGCGCGGGCCGGCCTCGTTGTGCAGCCGGTCGAGCTGGTCTTCGTAAGCCTTCAAGAAGGCCTTGCCGAAGAGCTCGTCGAAGTCGTCCTGCGCCTCGGTCTGCAGCTGCGCAAACAACTCGTTGAACGCTTCCCACAGGCGCGCCTTGCGCGTGGCCGGGATGATGCTGTCGATGGCCGAACGTTTGCTCAGCTTGCCTTCCAGCTGCTTGGGGTCGAAACGCTGCACCACGCCTTCCAGCGCCGCACGCATGCCGGCCATCACACCCAGCTGGTGCGCGCGCAGGTCGTCGAAGGCATCGCGCATCGCGCTGGCCGGCGGCATGAATCCCGGCGCCGGCGGCCCCAACAGGTGCTGCAAGGCCACCTCGACCGTGGGCGAAAACTTCAGCGGATTGTTCTCGCGCGAGACGATCATCGTCATCTCGGCACGCATCTCGCGCTTCAGCGCCGCGCGCGCGACCAGCAGTTCCACCGCGCCGCGCGTGGACTCCCGCAACAGCTGGCCCAGCAGCTGCATGGTCTCGGGCGACAGGGCCTCCATCCTCAGGGCCGGCGTGCCCAGGCCCTGCAGAAACGCCTGCAGCAACACGGCGTCACCGGCGCCCGCGGCCCCGGCAAATGCCGCCCCCGGGGCTGCCACTGGCGAAGGCGCGGCAGGCCCGGCCGGGCTGGTGGACGCCGTGCGAGCCAGCGCCGCGGGTGGCTGCACAGCCGGGGCACGCGGTGCGGCCTGACGGGCTTGACCCGGCAAGGTGACCACACGGCCATCACGCGGGGGATCGTTCCACGAAAAGACGGCGCCCTGCGGCAGCGGCGCCGGGCCCGGCGCCGCTGCCGGTGCCTGACCCGGCGGCAGGATCATCGGCGTGTTCAGTTCCGAGGCGTGGTCGCTGCGACTGGCCGGCATCAGCGTGGCCGTGCGTGCCAGGGACTCGAGTGCATCACCGTGCTGGGCGGTGTTGGGCTGGGCCATCAAGGCCTGCTGCCTGGCGCCGCCCAGGGGGTCACCCAAGGGGTCCACCCCGGGTGCCGCCGCACCCAGGCCGAACAGGTCGTCCAAGGAATCGCCGCCGCCCTTGGGCAGGCTGGCAAAGGCGTCGACGGGGGCGGCGCCGGGTGCCGGTGGCGCTGCGACAGGATCGGGCGCAAACGGGTCCCAGTCGTCAGGGATGACGGCCGGGCCTGCGGCCACCGGCGCACGCGCAGGCGGCGGCGGTGGCGATGGCCATGCCGGCGCATACGCGGGCGCGGCGGCGGGCGCAGGGGCTGGCGGTGGCCACGACGCGGTACCGGCCATCGCCGTGCGCGCAGGCGCCGGTGGCGGCGCGCGGGGCGCGGGCGGCTTCGGGGCGGGGGGCGCGGCCAGGCCCATTGGGGCATCGCCAAAAAGATCGGCAAACGGGTCGTCGCTCTTGGGCGCGCCGGCGGCTTCGGCCACCAGCAGATAGCCGCCAATCTGCAGTTCGTCGCCCACCGCCAGCGGCTGCTCGCGCCCGGCACCCACCACCGCGCCATTCACGCTGATGGGGTTGCTGCCGTTGTCCACCACCGTGTAGGCGCCGCCGCGGAAAACCACGCGCGCGTGCACGCGCGAAATCGTGCGCTCGGGGTCGGGCAGCACCAGCTGGTTGTTGTCGGCCCGGCCGATGGTGCCGCCCAGTTCGTCGAACTGGGCCGACGGCCCGTCGGCCGGCGCACCGTTGTAGCTGAGCACCCTCAGCACGATCATGCAAGCACTCCCGGGTTGTGCAAGGCGCGCAGCATAGCGGGCCAGCGCACGCCGAGGCCAGGCCGCGAGGGCTCAGCGAATGACATAGAAGCGCCCCTCGATCACGGCCACACGCACAGGCCAGCTGATGCGGCCGCCACCGGCCACCACGCTCTGCAGGACGGGCTCGCCTTGCGCCGTCAGACATTCCAGCATGCGGCCGCCGGCCAGTGGGCGCAGGCGCAGGGTGTCGCTGGTCGGCATCGGCGGCACCAAAGGGGCCTTGGCATGCCACTGCTGCACCTGCAGCCGCAGACGGCCCACGTCGTCGGCCATGTTGCGCTGGTAGGCCAAGGCCAGCTCTTCAAAGCGCAGACGGGCGGCCAGCACCAGCGGCTCGGGGTCGCCACGCGCCAAGCCCAGGGCCAGGCCCTGCAGGTAGGTGGCGGCCTGCGCCACCAGGGCGGATGCCTCGGGCACCACCGGCGCGTCCAGCCAGCGCCAGCGCGGGAAGGCGATGGGCAGCTCGACGGTCTGGCGCAGCGTGGCGGGCACTTCGGTCACATCGCCGGCCACGGGAGCCCAGTCGATCTGCGCCAGCGTGCGCGCGTTTTCAGGGTGGGCCACCTGCCCGATGCGCGGCAGCAGCAGGCGCAGGCTGGCACCCCGCTGGCCGTCGCTGAGCAAGGGCGCCGGCGCGCCGGCCTGCCCCGGCGGCGCGGGCTGTATGACGAGCTGCAGATCATTGGAACCCGAGAGCGTGTACTCGTGGATGGGCACCGTCACGGCCGCAGCGCCGCCGCCAGGCCCCGGCGCACTGCGCGCCAGCGGCACGCCGTTCAGCAAGGCTTCGGCAGTGACGCCGATGCTGTCCAGGCGCAAGACGAGCAGGCGTTCCATCAGGCCAGGCTCCAGTCCAGCAGCGTCTGCGCTTCCCACAGGGTGTGCGTGAAGCGGCGCTGGCCCAGCACGGGGTCGGCCACCAGCAAGGGCAGTCGTGCCGCCTCCAGGCGCACTTGTGCAAACCACTCCCAGCCGCTGCCGCCCGAGGTGCGCGGGCGCAGGCCGGCTTCACCGGCCAGCGCGCCAGTGCAGGGGCCGGCAGGCAGCAGCAAGGTGCCGGTGTCGGTGGCCAGCGGCGTGAGCTCGGCAGTGAAGGGCAGCCGGAAGCTGCCACGGCACGGCAGGAGCGTGGGCAGCAGCGCCGGCTCGGCTGCTTCACGACGCAATGGCAGTTGCAGCGGTGCTGCGGCCACGCAGCGCAAGACCAGCCGCGCACGGGCGCCGTCCAGCGCCAACTCGCCTTCGGCCTGCAGGTCGGCTTGGCAGGCCTGCAGGTCCAGGGCACCCACCAGGCGCATGAAGGCGCGGCCGTCCATGCCGCCAGCTCCCAGGTGCCAACCCCAGCTGAGCGCCGCACGGCCCACCAGCAAGGCCAGCACACCTTCCAGACGCGGCGCGGCCAGGCCTTCCGCCGCACTGAAGGCCGCCATCAGCCTCTGCAGCGCCAGGCCGCTGGCGCGGTCCAGCCCCGTCTCGAAGCCGCGCTTCAGCGGCAGGCTGTCCTGCACTTCGCCATCCCGCTCCACGCTGCAGCGTGTGGCAGCACGCAAGCCGGGCTCGCGGCCCGCCACCACGGGCTGCGGGCCCGGCGCCTGGCGTTCCAGTTCCACCCGCCACTGTTCGGCGGGCCAGACCCAGAGCTGCGCTGCCTGGCTGCCCACGGCGTCACCCTCGTCGCGCAGGCCGCAAACCTGCACCTCCAGCTTGAAGATGTCCGGCGAGGTTTCTTCCGCCACCGCCGTGCCAGGGCCGGCGCTCTGCACCGGTTGCACCAGCGCCTGCACGGGCCAGCTGACAGCGCGGGTTTCGTGTCCGGCCCAGCGCCACAGGCCGTGGCTGCCGGCAAAGTTCAGCGCCGGATGCACGTCGCCGTCGCAGACGGCATGGCTGCGCGAACGCAGCTGAACGCGGGTTTGCGAGCGACGGCCGGCGCCGGCCTGGGCATGGGCCAGCACCGCCAGCAGCCGCGGCATGGGGTCGGCGGCGGTGACACGCACCGGCGGCGGCACCGGCAGGGCCACACGCTGCCACGCACCTGCCTGCAGCTGGTAATGCTCGGTGACGGCCGCCTCCAGCAGGCGGAACTCCACCGCCTCCAGGTCGCAGGCGTGCAGCGGCAAAGCTGCTGGCTCGGGTGGATGCAGCGCGCCGTGCTCGCCGAGCTGGCTGAAGCGGACCATGAGGCGCTCGTCGGCGGCGCGCAGCGCGTCGGGCTGGATGCGCGCCTCGGGCAGGCGCTGCAATTCAAGCAGCGAACGGCGCACCAGCTGGTGCATCGTGGCCCACTCGCGCTCACGCGGCGCGGCCAGCAGGCCCTGGGCCCACTCGAAGCCGGCACGGTCCTGGAAATTGGGGCCCCAGACAAAACACAGGTTCGCATAGCGCGCCACGCTGGCGGCACGCACCAGGCCCAGTTTCAGGGCCTGCTGCGCAGCCAACTCGACGAAGGCCAGGTGCTTGTCGCCCAGACGCTCCTGCATGGCCGGCCACTGCGCCACCAGGTGTTCGGCGAGCTGCTGCAGGAACGCAGCCCAGGCCGCTGTCTCCCGGGCCTCGGTGTCGGGCGGACGCATCGGGTTCAAGTCGCCCTCAACGGTGCGTCAACGGGTCTTCGGGCAGGTCGGGTTCGACGGGTTCTTCAGGTGGGGTCGGTGCCACCGGGCTCGCGCCGTTGCCCGAGCCGGGCGAGCCGCCCGAGTTGATCTTCACCATCGCGCCGGTGATGGACACGCCATCGGGCCCCAGCACGATGGACGAGCCACCGGCCTTGATGCTGACCTGCGTGCCGCCTTCGATGACGATGTTCATGCCACCCTTGACGTGCACGTTCTGCGCTGCCTCGGCGCCGATGTTCGCGCCGATCTTCAGATGCAGGTCGCCGGAGGACTTCATCGAAATGGCCGCCCCCGACTCGGCCGTGATGTCGCTGGCGGCCTTCAGGCTCCAGATGTCGTCGGTCTTGAAGAGCATGGAGCCGACGACTTCCATGCTCAGCTTGTCCTTGAGCTTCTGGCGCACCTCTTTGACGACGGTGAGGTGGTATTCGCCTTCGATCTTTTCCTTGCGGTCCCTCTTGACGGTGCGATGTTCGTCGCCCTCGCCGTCGCCAATGCCGATCTGCGATTTCAGCGTGCCTTCGACAAACTCGAGGCGGTCTTTCTGGGCGTGCAGCAGCACGTACTCTTCGCCGGCCTTGTCCTCGAAGCGCAGTTCGTTGAAATCCGCGGCCTCGCCGAGCTTGCTGCGGCTCTTGACGGTACTGACCGTGGCATTGGCCGGCAGCTCATAGGGCGGCAGTTGCGCGCCGTTGTAGACGCGGCCGGTGATCAGAGGTTGGTCAGGGTCGCCTTCGAGAAAATCGACCACCACCTCCTGGCCCAGGCGAGGCAGGGAAATCATGCCCCAGCCATTGCCGGCCCATGGGCTGGCCACACGCACCCAGCACGAGCTGTTGGCGTCCTTGGCGCCCAGGCGGTCCCAGTGGAACTGCACCTTCACGCGGGCGTGTTCATCGGTGTAAATGTCGCCGGCATCGCCGTCACCCACCACCACGGCGGTCTGCGGCCCGGCCACGGCCGGCTTGCGCGTGATGCGCGCCGGGCGGTAGGGTTCGGCATAGGGTTGGGCGACAAAATTGCAGTGGAACTGCGTGCTGCCGCCGGCCCCGGCCTCGTAACCCGCGACGCGCATCTCGATGTGCGTCGAGAGCACCACGTAATCGGTGTTCTGGTCGTCGCGCGGGTGCTGCTCGAAGGTGAACTTGGCACCGGCAGACAAGCCCGGCGTATTGCCGGAGCCCGAGAAACGCGCAAAGCCGCTTTCGGCCTCGCCCAGGCGCACGAGCGCCCGCGCATCGCCATCGGCCTTCACACCGTAGAGGCCCGGGTAGTCGTAGACCTCGCGGCTGTTCTCGGCGTGGCCGCGGCTGGAAGCTGCCGTGGCGCTGGTCAGATCGGTGGCCGGCGCCAGGAAGTCATAGTCGCGCAGCGTCACCTTGCCGGTCTGGATTTCGTGGCGCATGCGCCATTGGCTGACCACCGCGGCGCCGACGATCTGCTTGGGGTCGTCGTCGTAGGGAATGTTGGCAAAACCTTCCAGCGGCTGGTGCGAGCTGGAAGCATCGGCCAGCACGAGTTCGTGCTTGTCTTCGGTGTGCCGGAAGAAAAAGAAGATGCCCTCTTCTTCCATCAGGCGGCAGACGAAGTTGAAGTCGGTCTCGCGGTATTGCACGCAGTAGGTGCGCGTGGCGTAGGTGCCGCTGAGTTCGTCGACGAAGGTGCTGGTGTACTCGCCGAAGATCTCTTTGATGATGTCGGGCGCCGTCATCTCCTGGAAGATGCGCACGTTCGCTCGCCGCGTCAGCAGCCACAGCCAGGGCCGCAGCGTCAGGCGGTAGCTGATCCTGCGGCCATCTGCGCCTTCGATGCCGAAGCTGGCGACGACGCCGTGGAACCAGCGCTTGGCGCTGTCGCTCACCTCCACCGACACCGCCGCGTTGGTGCCCAGCAGGTCATCGGCCGCGACCGACACGTCTTCGGTGATGGCGATGACCTGGAACTCGAACAGGCGCGAGACTTCCTCCTCCGCGACCATGCTGCGGAACTTCAGACCCAGGTCAAGGCTGGTGACCAGATCCATCTGCAGCGGGTCGGCTTCAGGCATGGGTTCTCGATGGGTTCGTTCGGATGATCGGAGTGGCGCCGCCTCGAGCGCAACCGCCGTAACCACTATAGCGGCCGCCCCCCGCGGCGCCGTTCTGAGACGCCATGTCTTCGCCCGTTGGGCGTATGAACATGTGAATACCGATTGCGCCGGAAGCGGACTCTGAAGCAAAGTACCTGAGGCGGCAAGCCGCGCTGCCCCCTAGTCCGGGAGGGCCGCCCGCACTGCCGTGGAGTCCCCCATGCCTGGAAGACTGCAGTTCGACTTCACACCCAACCCACGGCCCCGGCCGCGCGACGGCCAGAGCCCCATGCGCCTGCTGCTGCTGGGTGACTTCAGCGCCAGGCCTGCGGGCGAACGCACGCCGCTGGCCGAACGCAAGACGCACCGCGTCGATGTCGACAGCCTGGACGACGTGATGCAACGCATCGCCCCGCGCCTCAACCTGGCGGGCGCCGATGTCGGCTTTGAATCGCTGGATGACTTCCATCCGGACTCATTGTTCGCTCGCGTGCCGGTGTTTGCGTCCTTGCGTCAGATGAGGCAGCGCCTGATGGACCCGGCGCGTTTTGCCCAGGCCGCCGCTGAACTGGGGGGCGCCGCGGCATCGGCACCTGCGGCGCCCGGGGGGGCGGGCGCGGCTGCCGCCACTGGCGACAGTGGCGACCTGCTCGCCGGCCTGCTGGGCGGCCGGCCGGCCGCAGCGGCGCCGGTGGCGCCGGCAGTGCAGGCCGCGGCTGGCGTCGATGCCTTCATCCGCAACATCGTCGCGCCACACATCGTTCCCGATCACCGCTTGCAACAAGCGGCCTTGGTGGCTTCGGTGGACAGCGCGACGGCCGCCGAGATGCGCGCACTGCTGCACGCGCCCGCGTTCCAAGACCTGGAAGCCGCCTGGCGCGGAACGCAGTGGCTCATCAGCAGCCTGGAACTGGACGAGACGCTGGAACTGCACCTGTTCGACGTGAGCCGCGAAGAACTGCTGGCCGATGTGGTGGCTGCCCAGGGCCAGCTGGCGCAGACCGGCCTGCACCGCGCGCTGGCCGACCGCTGGCGCAACGTGCCCGGCGCCCGCGGCTGGACAGCGCTGACGGCGCTCTTCAGCTTCGGGCCTTCTGACACCGACATCGGCCTGCTCGCGGCCCTGGGCTTGCTGGCCGCCCAGGCCGGTGGCCCCTTGCTGGCAGCCGCCAGCCCGTCATTGGCACTGGGCGACGCGGCCACTCTGGCAGGCTGGCAAAGCCTGCGCCAGAGCGAGGCGGCGCCGTGGATAGGCCTGGCCGCGCCGCGCGTGCTGCTGCGCCTGCCCTATGGCAAGCGCAGCGACCCCTGCAGCGCCTTTGCGTTTGAAGAATTTCCCGGCGCGCCCGAGCACAGCCACTTCCTGTGGGGCGCAGGCTGCTTGGCCATCGCGCTGCTGCTGGGACGCGCTTTCACGCAACGGGGCTGGGAGTTCGAAGCCGGTGATGAACGCGAGATCGGCGACCTGCCGGCCTACCACTACACCCAGGACGGCGAGAGTGAAATGCAGGCCTGCGCCGAAAGCTACCTGGGTGAACAGGCCGGGCAGGCACTGCTGGAAGCCGGCCTGATGCCGGTGCTGAGCCACAAGCACCGCAATGCGGTGACGGTGATGCGATTCCAGTCCATCGCCGAGCCCGCCGCGCCCCTGAGGTTCTGAGGCCCAGCCGGCGCCAGAACCCGAGGCGGCCAGCCGGGCGCTGCGCAGGCAACAGGTCAGCCGACGACGGCGGCGAGCACGCTGGGTGTGTTCAGATCGATGATCTGCCGGTTGGTTGCCGGGTTGACGAAATCGTAGGAGATGACGTTCGGCAGTGAGTAGGTGCGCACCGGCAAGGTCGAATACAGCACCTTCTTCTTGTGCCAGCTGCCGCTGACGTCATAGTCTTCTTCACCGTGCCCACCCAGGCCCTTCATCAGCTTCAGCATGTAGCCGGTGGCCGCGTGCGTTCCCCCGTGCACCTTCTTGTCGCCCGGCCGGTACACCGCCTGCTTGGTGGCTCCGCCCTCAATGCCGGTACTGGACAGCGGGTTCGTGTAGGTCTTCTGCCAATAGACCTGCCACAGGTGCCCATGGCGATCGCCGTGTTTTTCGTTGTGCTCGTACTGGCCACGCAAGCCCGCGCAGACCACGTTGTGCAGCGCATGCCCCCCGTCATAACAACCGCAGGTGGCGATGCCCCGGTCGTTCACGCTGTTCTTGTACTTCGTGTAGCCGTGTATTCCCTGGGCCTGGTTGATGACACTGCCCGCCTTGGCAGTGCCGTCCTTGTTCTTCTTGCCGAACTTCTTCTCGTCAAGGATGCAGACGATGCCGCCGCCCTGCGAGACGATCTGCGACAAGGTCTTGGTGCAGAGGTTTCCGGTGCCGGTGTGCAGCGAGCCCGCAGCGCTCTGCCGGATGATCTGATCCACGTTGGTGTCGGTGTCGGTATGCGAAATGCGCAGGATCACCACCTCCGTCTTGTGCCCGCGCTGCCACCAGGCCGCGATGCCGCGCAGCACTTCGTCCACGGTGTCGGTGCTGAGAGCGCCTTGCCCGGCCGTGGTGTGGTGCGCCACCACGCCGCGCGTGGTGGCTTTCAAGCGCAGGTCGAAGAACCTGGTGCCGATGGCCAACTGCTGCGCGATCGTCAAGGTCTGCGTTGCTGCATTCGAATTGGTGCCCATGGCGGTGAGCTCGATATGGTCCTTCGCGGTGCCGGCATCGTGGCTGCCTGGCATGTGGAGCTTGCCCAGTTGCGTATCGCCATAGTCGGCCATCCAGTTGTCCAGCGCCATTTGATGCTCTCCTTGAAATGAAGATCGGTCCGGCTCCGGGGGTCTAGACGGTAGGGATACCGCTTTGCCGTCAGCCGCGCTTAGAACTTGTACTGGAAGGCCGCATCGGCGACGCTGACCTGCACACGTTCAATGGCCTGCCCCTCCATCATCCGCGTCAAGAACTCGCGGCTGATATCGGGCAGCATGGTGTTGGTCAGGATCGCATCGATCATGCGCCCGCCCGACTCACTTTCGGTGCAGCGGCTGACCACGAGCTTGACCACGTCCTCACCATATTCAAACGGAATCTTGTAACGCGCTTCCACCCGTTTCTTGATGCGGTTGAGCTGCAGCTTCACGATCTTGCCGAGCATCTCGTCTGAGAGCGGGTAATACGGAATCGTCACCAGCCGGCCCAGCAGCGCGGGCGGGAACACCTTCAACAGCGGCTCGCGCAGCGCCTTGGCCATGCCCTCGGGGTCGGGCATCAGCTCGGGGTCCTTGCACAGGCTGGCGATGAGGTCGGTGCCGGCATTCGTCGTCAACAAGATCAGCGTGTTCTTGAAGTCGATGAAGCGGCCTTCGCCGTCTTCCATGAAGCCCTTGTCGAAGACCTGGAAGAACATCTCGTGCACGTCGGGG
>LNFM01005165.1_pt1 | contig 23005 bp, 15 predicted proteins | sample 596031 | NCBI WGS metagenome assembly LNFM01 (sample SAMN04254537, study PRJNA301005) | activated carbon metagenome | isolation source: dual media filters at the Ann Arbor, Michigan drinking water treatment plant | place: USA: Ann Arbor | reverse complement strand
GCGGCCAAGCGCGCCCGTAGCTCAGCTGGATAGAGCATCAGACTACGAATCTGAGGGTCGGACGTTCGAATCGTTCCGGGCGCGCCATTTTCTTTAAAAAATTCAATACCTTGAATGCTCCGAGACGGAGCGTTCGGGGGTGGGCGGTTTATCACGGAAGCACCGCGGAAGCAGACGGTGGACACGATGTGTTACACCCTGATGTCCTAGAACTATGCTCCCCTCTCGCGACCCGGGTCGGCGATCTTTCGAGCTCGAGAACGCTTCCCCTTATAGAAGGGTGGCCATCCCAGCCAAAATTGACGCCGCCACCCGCGAGCCCTCTTCACCGATTCGGCGGCCAGATTGACTTGGAGGTGTCCACGCTGTTGCAGTCCGCGTCGTCGCCTCGTTCGTCCTCCCAAGGTCGGGGCGGGCCTCACTCTGATGACCAGCTTGCCCCGAGACGTGCCCCGATCTGACGATCGAGTCCGGTCCATCTGTCACGGAAAACTGGACCGTCGAGGTCGGCAGCCTCCAGTTTGAGCGAGGCGCTGATCCGCAGCCGAAGCTTCACGAGGAAACCGAGAAAGCCCTCGCGTGCGGGCGTTTTGGGACAGTGGCGCTCGATCGTATCCAGAACCCAAAGAACTGTCGCCCAGGCTTCCTGAAAGTCCGGCGGAAGGCCTCCTGCGCCTCGATCGACGACCAAGCGACTGATCGGTGCCTCTCGACCGATGAAGAAGGCGGTCAGCACTCTAAAAGCCAAGCGCGGCCATCCCTGATCACCCAACGCCACCGACAGTCCGTTGGGAAGCGCCGCACAGCGAGCGTTGTAGAGCAGAAGCATGAGCCAGAGCCGCAGCCGCAAGACCTCGAAGGCGCCGACCGGCCCGCCAGAGGCGCAAGCCTTGGCGTAGTTGTCTACCGCCTTTTCGAATGCGGCGGCGTCTACACGACGCTCGCTTGTCTGGTTCAGTTCGGTGCGTTCGGGCGTCTCCGATGCTTCGTCGCCTTCCAGATCTCGGTCCGCGGCATCGTCTTCCGTCCCATCGTCGAAAGCCGACAGCCGGTTCAGCAGCTCGCGGACATGGTCGCAATGAAGCCCTTCAAGCGCACTTTCCGAGAGCCCGCCCCCAGCCGTGTCGCGCGGCCGTTCTCGCATGAAGTCGTCGTACGGCAGTTTCCGATTGGGCGTTTCGACTTCGACTTCTTCGCTAGGCGCGCGGCTGGGGGCTATGCGATCCGATTCAGTGGAATCTACATCCGCTCGGCACAGCGCATCGAGCGCTTCCAAGGCGAACAGATCCAGATCGACCGTATGAGAGAACCAATCCGCGGCGCGTGCCGCGGCTCCGCCAAGGGGTTCGCGCCGAGTTCGGCGAAGAGCCGCAGGATGCTCGATCCCTGCGAGGTTCGTCTCGCCGCCGGCGTGTCGCACTGCGGCGAAACGAGCCTTCTCGCCAGCGCCGGCCGCCATGACGATCTGCTGCCGGTCTCCGCCGTCTGCGTTGTGCGCCACTTCCGCCAAGAGCGCGAGATCGGCTTCAAACACCAAGACGACCACGTCCTGACCCTGAAGCGAGGGCGGCGGACACCACACAAGCAAGCCATGCTCTAGGGTGAAACGCCCGGGGCTGGAAGCTGTCAGCGCGGCCAAGGGGATGGACGGAGCGGCCACGCGATTAGGGAGGGCCTCAGGCGCTATTGTCGGCGCGTCCATCCACTGATCGAGACCGAGCGTCGTCAGCGCTTCACCCGCCGGCAGCCGACGGTAAAGGCTTCCTTCCGCATTCCGACCGCCCACCGCGCCGTCGCCAAGCGCGGGTGTGGTGCAATTAGCGCTGCCAAAGAGCACGTGGTCGTGTCGCGCGGTCTGCGCGAGAATCATCTTGGCGTGAATGAACCGTTTCGGTCGCCAGTCGGTGATGTCGATCAAGTCGGTCCGAGGCGGCAAGCCTACCGCGGCAGGAAACTCGTGGTTCCGGGAGTCGACCAGGACAGTGGTGCGCGACGCCGAGAGGGCCCCGACCAATCCACGTAGTGCAGCGAGGGAGTCGTCCCAATAGGGGCTCAGGATCCAAAGGCGCTCAACGGGATCCGAGACCCGTTCGCGGAAGGCCGCGAGGAGCCCAGGATCGCCTGGCGAGGTGAGGAACGCGGCATCGTCAGACGTCGGGTCATCTGCGCCCTCAAGCCAAGGCGCACGCGCCCATGCCCAATCCAGCGCGTCCCTAACTGCGCCGGCTTCGACGACACGCGAGTCGATGTAGGCGGCGATCGCACGGATCAGGGCGCGCTCGGCGCTCGGCTGAGCGGTGCATTCGATCTCAGCTCCGACCTCCACATTGCCCCCCAGTCCGGCGGCGGTGAGGTTCGCGGAACTGACGAAAGCCCGCCCTTGGTTGCGACCCAACTGGAGGATGATCTTGGGATGAAACAGGCCCTGACTAACGGGCGGCGAATAGAGGCCGTACGCCCGGCCAAGTTGGCGAGGAAGGGCCGACCCATCGGAAAGGGCGAGCGTGGCCATCCGGGCGTCACATACGATTCCGATGTTGCGACATCCCACCGCCAAAAGCTGCGGAACCAAGAGTTCCTCTAGCGCCGCAAACTCCGTCGCGAAGGTGGTAACGAAGGCGCTGTGAAACCCGGTCCCCGACGCCCGCCCGACGCGATCGAGGATTTTAAGCGGTTGCATCGGCGGCCTCGATGAAACGGAGACCTTCAGGGGACGTGCCGCTGTCGCTCATCAGTCCGAGATCCCTCAGGACCTGGAGGGCCGAACCGAGCCGAGGCGATGTCAGTACCGGCAGATAGGCGAGGCGGCGAACCAGTCGCCCTTCTCGAGCTTCGAAATGGAAGGTGTAGTCACGCTGGTAGCGGAGCTTGCGCAAAGCGACCTCGGCATGACGTTTGAGCACACGCTCGACGAGGTAGTCCGCCATCAGTCTGGCGGCCGGCTGAGTACGGCGCCCCTCTAGCCAGTGGAGCTCGGATCGGATCGACCGCACCGACGGTGCCAAGGCGAACCGACGCTCGATCTCGGCGTCGAGATCGGGTCGAGTTTGGACGCGGTTGTGAAGGGCCACGATCATGCGCACCGCCAGATCAAGCCGATCTTCGTCGATTGTGCCGGCTCGCCCCAGAGCGAGGGCGGCAGACCGCAACTCTTCGTCGTCCATGGACGCAGCCTGGAGCACCTCAGACCATGAGGCTTCGTCGGGCAGAGTGTCGGAGGCCAGCAGCACTCGTTTTAGCTCGTCGGAGACCTCGGTGTACGCGAAGCCCGCCTGCCTAACACCGAGACGGCTCAACGCCCAGGCGAAGAGACCGGCCGCGGCGAGCTGGAAGAGGTCGTGTGTATGATAGGCCTCCCAGCCCAACCGGTGCGCGGCGAGGTCTTCGGGAAGCGCCATCTGCGGATCGAACAGACGCCATCTCACGTCGTCCGGGCTCGGCTGCTCTCCCTTTTCAGCGGCCACGGCGAGCGCCATTCGCAGAGTGTCGCGGCGGTTTCGGTCCCTATCCCCCGTGCCCTCCAGCGCTGCGGAAAGTAGATCGAGATAGAGGCGCGCCTCCTCCGATCCGGGCGGAATTTGAGAGGGGGCGATCACCTCCAACGCGACCAACAGACTTCGCTGAACGGAGCCTGTCTCGATGGCCTTGATGAGCGGCGCTTCAGCGTCGCCGATGGAGCGTCGGAAGGCGTCCGCCAGACGACGACCGTTCCGAGCTGATGCGATGGCGATTGCATGCTCGGCGCTTAAGGCGAAGAGCCCAGTCTCGAGAAGCTGTGAGACATAGGCGCCGCCGAACACGCCCATGCGCTGCTTCAGATAGAGGCGGGGTGCATCGAGGCTGGCGGCGGGGGCGAAATCGATGATTGGCTGGTCGTCGAGCAGCACGCCGGTCGCCCATTCGATCCCGCCGACGCCGCTCTCGCCGCCGACTTCGGCACTTACGAGGGCCAAGAGCGCTTCCGATCGCCGGATCCAGGTTCGCCAAGTCTCGGGATCGGTTTCGCCAACCCGCTTGGCGTAGGTGACGCTGACCCAGCAGTAGTAGCCGAAGTATCGCAGTCGCGGCGTCACGTTGCTGATGCCCGGCAGCAAGGTTTGGTACAGGGCCACGCCGCTGTTCTGCAGCCCCAAGGGGTCGAGCCCGCGCTTCTCCGCGCGCTCGGTCCATTGCGGCATGATGTTCAAGCAGGCCTCCCCCGAAAATTAGCCTCGTGCGATCGATATGACTGCGTCTAGCAGGGTCTTGACTGCACCAACCGCTGGTCCCTCGACGAGCATGCCACACTCCAAGTTGGCCGACTTAGACCTGCGCAGTAGGTTGGCTGATCCGACGTATGCTGCAACGCCATCAGCGAGCACGATCTTGGCGTGGAACGTCTCGTTTGCCAGATCGGCTCCACCGTAATCGATGACCCGCGTCACGCTGGCTTCCACTCGCTTCCCGACAGCCCCACAGGTGACGAGCTGAGAGGCATCCCTGATGACCAGCAAGCGCTCAGTCGCTTCCGTGGCCTCGAACAGGTCGGCGGCCCAAGCTGCGCCGACGCGGTCGATGTAAGGAATCATGATCGTGAACCGCTCACGCGCCAGTCTGGCCAAGTGATGGAACGCGTCGGTCGTACGCCCGAGCGCCATGTATTCGCTCGCGATGTCAGCGGCGAGCGCAGCGGCCAAGCGGCTGGGCTCTGGCGGCATCGTCACGACCAGTCTGGCGGTTGCCTGGGGCGAGACGAGGATCTTGCCGGACATTAGGCCAGCCCAGGATCGAAGAAGCCTATGAGGTTCGGCGCGCTCCCCGGTTCCCACTCCGGACCCTTCCCACCTTTTAGCACCGCCCGCGAGAGCAGGAGGTTAGAGGCGATGCAACTGACCTCCGAGACCATCACGCAGGCTGGACAAGCACCACCGCGAGTGTCGCAGAGATTGCCGGATCCGCAGCGTAGTGTCCTGGGGTCAAGCGCCCGCTTCAGAAACGACTCGGAGTAATTCCGCCACATTGCGGAGATGTTGCCGAGGTCGGGCGTCATTCCCTTGCGATAAATGACGAAGGATAGGTCGGCGGGAAAAATGTGCTCGCCGATGCCGTCCCGGTCGACGCCCGAAGTATCGGCCAGCGAATGCATCATCTGGTGCGACAGGGTGTGCAGCAGGAGGTAGACGTAGGCTGGCAGCGTGCGCGGGTAGCTGCCCATGCCCTCTCGGTCCTTAAATACTTCGAGAAACGGCCCGAAGTCGGCGTATCGTTCTAGGTAGGCGCGACCGATATGCTCCTTCGGGACATCCACAATTTGGTTGGCAGTAAGCCAGCGCAGCACCCGTTCTTCGTCCAACTTGAAGTACAGGGCCTCGTTTAGCTGCTGGGTGACGTAGATTGGTCGCTTGTTCTCGGCGATCGGGAGTTGGCCGAATGCCTTTAGCCGAACCGGCATGTCGACGCGCTGACCGTTGTGCTCGCGCTGGTATATCGGGGTGGCCGCGACCCGAGTGTAGCCGAAACTGAACTCACAAATCGGCAGGCCGCGGATCAGCACTAGTCGCTCCACGCCTAAGTGGCCGAGGAGTGTCCCGACAGTCTTTTGGTACTTCGCCTTGCGAGCCGGATCGTTGACCACGTCGGTGAGCGCAACATCGGGGGTCATCACATCGACAGAGCCATGCCGCGTCATTGCTTGCTCGATGTGTTCACGCACGAACGCGTCGTGTTGGATCGTTAGGCGGATCGGGTCATAGCGCCGCGTCCAGTCCTCGCGGGCCGCCATCGCCTGCAGCACCGCTGGACTGCCAAGCTGACCGCGCGCCACAACGCCGTCAGCGAACCAGGCCTCGCGAAGATCGTCGGCATTTTCGCGATGCCGGCGAGCTGCGCCGGTTCGCCCAGCCTCTTCCGCTTTCTGGGCCATGCCGCGATAGGTCTCATACTCATCCCACTCGCCTGCGCGGACTTGATCGGCCTCGACGCTCTCGCGGATCTGGTCTTCTGATGGTTCGGCGAACGGTATGGCGTGGATCTGGGCCAGACGAGCGATCAGCGCGGCGCGGCGCTTAGGGGTCATCAGCTCGACGACCGCGCTGTCCTCAAAGACTATGAAGCTCGTCCGCTGGACGTAAAAGGTCGAGTTCGCCCGGTAGGATACCGGGAGCATGTTGACCTCGATCCACTGGAAAGTGCGGCCGCCGTCGTTCTGCTGGATCTGGAGGCGTTCGAGCACCTCACGGTTGGCCTTCTTGAGCGACCGCGTTTCACCGCACCCCTCGCAGACGTAGCGCCATTCTGAAAACACCGGGGCCGCGTTACGTAGCTTGAAGCTCGACGAGCCGCAGGTGCACATCCTGATCTGACGGGCGGTGCCGGTCTGGGGGTCGAAGTTGTAGTTGAATGGGCTGAGGGGCTCGATGTCGCCCGACCAGTGAGCGTACACCACGTCGACCTGCGTCCAGCGAGCCTCGTGCCCGTTGCATTTTTTGGGAAGCGGCTGCCGAGCCTGATCGGCGATGCTGTCGAACTCGCGCGTCGAACCGCAAATTCCACAGCGGTACAATAGTGGGTAGGGAACGTAGCCCACCTTGTCGGGGCTCGTCATTTGGAAGTCCCCGCGTTGGACTCGCGCTTCCCCAGTCTTCGAGTCCCGGAATGGCGTATCGAGAACGAGTTCGGGCAGTGCGTCAGGCAGGAGCTTGACCGCGCGATCACGCCAGTTGGTCACAGCGTCGTTCAAGTTCTCGAAGATGAGTTCGATGGTCGTCGGCTTGAGGTCTTTCGCCTCGTTGGCGAGCGGGACGGAGCGGCAGATGCCCTTGCCGCCCTCCCAAGTCATAAGGACGCCAGGCGCGTAGGAGCCGGCGATCTGGACTCGTGACCGCGACATCGTCGGCGGCTCGAGTGGGTCTGGATCGGTGCGTGCAGCACCGTAGGCAGAGGGGCGGCGAGTCGGGCCAGTACGCCAGTCTGTTCCCTTCGCGTCAGCCATTGCTACCCCCATCTGCGTCCAATTCCGACGCGCTGCCGCGCTGCGTACGGATCGCCTTCATCACCTTAGCCAAGTCGCGGCGGTCGATGTCCGCCGTCCGGCCGCGCGCCAACGGGTCGCGCGCGGCGGCGACGATGTAGCCCGCCTCGTCGACATCCCGTAACGAAGTCATGGGTGGCTTAAAGACCGGAATGTCCTTCCAGTAGTCGCGTAGGCTCGAGATGGTACCGCGGCCCGAGATGTCCCGGGCGAAGTTCTCGACCTGCTTGTCAACAAGGCCGCGGTAAAACTCCTCGTAGTGGGGCGATCCGAGGTGCAGCGCTCCTTTTCCGGCAAAGCCACTAGCCCGGAGCACGAAGGAGACGAGCTCTTTAGTGAAGCCGAGGTGGTCGCGTTGCTCGATCGCGGCCAATCGGCTGACCTGGTCCATGTGTGCAACCTCGAACTTGACGGTGTCGTCCTTGACAATGAAGTCGCGGGCCTCGCGTAGCATCGCCCAGGCCTGCACGTACGACGCCATAGTCCGTTTGATCGCATTCTCGGCCCATCGCTCGACCGCCGGTGGCGCGATCATGCGCTCAAGGAAGCGGTGGAAGATGTCGTGCGTCTCGACCACATACCGGTCGCGTCGATTCTGCGGTGTGGGCAGCAGCATCACGAAGCCGACGTGGGTGCGGCCGACCCGGCTCGACGCCTGGATGTACTCCGCTATATCGGACGGAAGCCCGGCGAAGAACATACTGTTGAACCGGTCGACGTCGACGCCATGGCTGATGGCCGAGGTCGCCACGATGTTGCGAACGGTCTCCGCCAAGTCCGGATAGGCGGCACCTGCGAACGATCTGTCGGCCGCCTCCATCACTGCTTGGATTTCCTTCATGTCGATGCCGCCGGAGATGAGGCGGCTGTCGAACGCGGCGTGGGCGCGTCCGATGCGGCGGTGTCTCTCTTCGACCGCCGCACTCAAGGCGTCGATGACCTGGTCACCGCCCTTCTTGTTGGTGACGTACGCGAGGGCGATGCGGTGCAGATCGACGAGCGCCATGATCTCGCTCTCGCGCCCCTGCGCGATGGCGCGATCGATTGCGGCCCGGTGCCAGTCGCCCGCGCGTCCCGGCGAGACCGCCTCGCGAATCGCCGCGATTGTCGGTGTCCGACGTACATCATCCAGCAGGCCGTCCCACAGCGAGGTGATGATCCCGTGGAAGGTGGCGAGCACACCCACCGTGGTCACCGTGTGAGTGGCATCATTGGTCATCAGCGAGACGTAGAGGCGCATCCAAGGGGCGGTGGCCTCCGGCACCTGCGCGAACGGCAGGGTCTTCGCCAGCGCCAAGCGGTCTTCGTTTCCTGTTGGCGGCGCTGCGGGCTCGGCGAAGAAAGAGTGGTAGAGATCGGGTCCCGGATAGGGGAAGCGCAGCGGTACCCGCTGGTACAGCGTCTCAAGCTGCCGCTCGGGAGCGGAGATGGTCGCGGTCGCCGCGATGATCTTCGGCATACGAGGCGCGCCCCAGCCGTCGCCATTCCAGCGGCGAGCGACTTCGAGTTCGTCGCCAGCCATGTCGGCGATGTCCTCGAGCGTGGTGTCTAGTAGCGTGTCGAACAGCCCGCTGAACGTGCCGAGACTCTCCTCAAGGAGGTGGGCCTCGTCTTGAATAATGAGCGAGGGGAACGGATCGTGGAAGACCCGCATGCCGTTGGCGTAGGCAGGGAAGACGTTCCAGCATCGCTCGGCCGCGGGATCCCGCTTCAGGTCCGCCTCGCTGCGGGGATTGTCGAGGTTACCGCGGTGGTCGATGCGCCGCGCCAAGCCGAACATGCCCAGCACCTTGCTGATAGTGCTGGTGTTTTGTCCGAGCATGGCCAGCTTGTCGACCGTGCCAAGGACGATGGAAGGCGCACGAGCGTATACCGCGTCGTCTGTGAGCAGGAACGGCAACGGATGGCGCCCACCATGGGCGCGATTCCAGTCGCACAGTTCGTTGAAACAAAGGATCGCGGCGCGTCTGCCATACTGCCCGTCGCCCTCATCCCGCCGCAGGCCCGTCGGCTGGCCACATACCGGGCAGTCGGGGATCTTGTCGTATGCCTCGCGGGCGTCGACGTAGCGCCGGCCGCGGTCGCGCTCCTGATCATCGCCAGTCGCACCGTCGAGACCGCTGTCATCGAGATGGTCGGGGTCACTGGTGAGCGGGATGTCCGCCTTGAAGGCGCGGTAGTGGTTGGGTGTGTTCTGGCTACCTACCCAGAAGCCCATCTCGAATGGCCAAGTGCCGACGGCGTGCCGCTTTCGGACCATCTCCGCCCTGACCACCAGCTTCAGTAGCCGTTGCGCCTGCTGGAGAGTGAGGAGACGCAAGGGGTAGCGGATCATGGCGGTGATGCCCCGATCCTTGCCGCGCAGCCGATCGAGGAACATTGCGAACAGCAGCGTTCCATAGAAGGCCTCGGATTTACCGCCGCCAGTGGGAAAGTAGAGCAGGCTGACGCCATCTTCATCTAGCAGCGGATCGTGGGCCTCGCGCCACTCATCCATCCGCGACGCGAACACCGGCACGTGAGCGAGCACGAACGCCATCTGGAACAGGCGCCAACCCCGCTCGGGATCAAACCTGTCGCGCAACGCGAACGCCTCGTTGGTCATGGTCCACGCCCGCCAAGGCGCGGCCCGCTGCTCCAAGCCGTGGCGATCCACTCCCCCGCCCGCGGCGAGCGCATCCGCCGCCTTTTTTGAGGCGATCAGTAGTTCGACGCCGCGCTCAATGTAACGAGCTTCGGCGCGCTGTGCCGCGATGTCCTTTCTGAGGCGCGCGGCCTCGATTGCGGCGTCGGCCGGCTCCAGCCCCGCCGTCACCGTATCCCTGAGCTTACGCTCCTGTTCACCGATCCACTTCGTGTATTCACGGGGCAGTTCGAGCAGCCGCGACGCATCGAAGTCAGGGTCGCTGAGTACGGCGAACTGGGAGGGCAGTTCGAGGTTGCGGGCGACGATCCGCGGCTGGGCGAAGCGCGGAGCGCAGGTCGTACGCAGGAGCAGATTAGTTCCCTCGGCACGAGCCTCAACGCCACAACTCAAACCTATCGCCGGATATTCAAGATGCTCGCGGAACCGGTATGATGGTTCGACCCGGTCGAGGCGAAGCGGCCGGTGCGCGGCCGCGGGTAGCTCGACAACGAGGCCGGCGTTAAAGACGGTATTGCAGCGGCCGCGGGCGTCTTTAGGCGAGAGCTCGGGCGATTGGTTGTCGAGCATAATGCGCATGGACACTGCGCTGGGGTCGAGGAAGTCGGGCTGGCGGTCGACCTTGACCGTCACCCGCGTGAGATCTGGCACGACCCTGTTTCGGTCTAGTGGGCGCGTGGAGAGAGTCGCCGTCGCCGCGCGCCAATTCTCCTCGGTCAGCGTGTCACCGGGCCGCACCGGCACGTCCCGCCATGCGCTGGCCACGCCAGGTCCGACCGCCCAAGCCTCGAGCTGCGCCCCGACAGCGTCGGCCAGTGTGCGGTGGTAGATGTCCAGCGCCGACCTGAGTTCGCCATCGGGCGCGTCGCACCCTACCTCGAGCGTCGGAAGATCGAAATCCAGCCGTGTCCATTTGCCGGGGATCGGTGCCGGGTCGACGAGGCCGAGGGGAAGCTCGCGACCCTCACGGACGAGGCGCGCGATGGGCGGTACAGGCGACTTCACGTCGTCGGGAGTATTTGGGTCGGTGTCCGGAGTGTCGCCCGGCTCCTGTCCCGGGTCGTCCGGTTCCGCCTCGTTGGCGAGCAGCTTAATGCCATGCGCAGCATACGCCTTCCTGCGGACCTCAGAGAGGATCTGCGCTCGCTGAGCCCTCACCTTCGACCGGTTGGCCTCGTCCATCCCCTTCCAGTCGGGCCGGTCGACTCCGGCTTCCTGGAGAGCGGTTGCACGCTCTTTGCGGATGGCGTCGTCAATCTGCTGCTGGATATTTGCCTGCAGGCGGAAATCGAACTCGAGCTCGCCACCGCCGGCAGCCAGGTCCGACCAGTCAGGGATCACCCGGAGGTAAACCGAAAAGCGGGGCGTTACGCGCATTGTTGCGCGCGTGCCGGCTACTGTGATCAGGTCGACGCCAACGGCCGCGACACGGATATCCGTCGTCTCGTCGTCCTGTCCCGACGTGTCGAAGCGCGGGAGCAGCTGTCCGGCGAAGATGCCTCGCCGCGGCGAAGTGCCTAGTAGATGACGGCCTCGCTCATCTGCCCCGGAGACTCGCTTTACAAGAGCGTTAACGAGCGAGTCGCAGACTGCTTCCTTGAGCTCGACGTCTATTGCAGCAAGTTCGCTGTTCGACTTTCCCCTCATGACGTTCTGTAGCTCCGAACCTTGTCGACAATGGCGACGTGCTCCTCCGCCATCGACCTGAGCATGCGGATTTTGTCGGCGCGGTCGCGGTTACTGGCGAGCGCCGCATGCGGATCGGTGAGAATGCCCCGAAACGCGTCGTGAAAGACGTTGCCGTAGCGGACACGATGAGACCGCTGAGCGACGACAGCCCAGCGCCAGAAGTTGCCGGCCATCCGTTCGCTGATACCCAACGCGGCGGTGAAGCGCATGAACGTGTCCCTATCATGCGGCGCGTGTGGCACGACGTCGTGCAGCGGCTTCTCCATCTCGTCCGCAAGATCGACCCAGTATCGCGCGGTCTCCGGCGGCACAGCGGGCTCACCCATCGCGGCAACGATCGACCGCAGCCTGCCGATCGTGGTCGGGTCCGGCATCGCGGCGAACCGTTCAGCAACCAGCTGGTGGTAGTCCCGGATCTCCTCTGCAGCCGTCGCGCGGATGTTGACCAAGGCGCGTGCCCGCTCAACAAACCCGTGGCCTATCACACAGACCTCGTCGCCCTCCTTCACGAGGGATGCCGCCCGTTCGACGAAGGAAGTCGTGGCTGCACCGTCATCGCGCAGTACAATCTCCGTGCTGCGCCGGGCGATGATGCGCTGGCCGTTCTTCAGGTCGATCTCGATCAAGTTCCGCTCCCCCCTACCGCCGCCGCTGAGGTCGATCACTGAGCCGTTGGGGAACTCGATGTCGTCGGTTGGCATCTCAAACCGGACGACGTGGCGACCAATTTCCTCCACCCGTGCATTCGCCTTTATCGCAAAGGCACGGAGCCGTGCCGTGAGCGGCGCGAGGTCGATCTCCTCGGCGAGCCGATCCGCATCGCGTGCTGCGAACGCGAGTGTGTCGGCGTCGGCCAAAACGGTCACATGTTCGGGCAACCATGGCTGTGTCAGTGTCACGAGAATTGCGGTGCGCGTGGGCGCGACCAGCACCACGCGCTTGAACTGGTTTCGCGCAGCGGGAGGCATATCCGCGATCGATCTGAGGATGCGCTCGCCGCCGAACTGTACGAAGCCCGATTCAATCCGGGCACCGAGCTTTGGCTCCGTGACGCCGAGGCGGTCGGCGGCGAATTCCGCCACTAGGTCCGACCGGAACATGAAGATGGACTTTGAACTGGCCCGAAGCGCAGGTTGGACCGCCGTCTCCAGGAGAGTCGTCATCGGCGTCGCGGTGTCGAAGGTGCGCGTCAGGTCGTTGGCCGACTTCAACGCACCGTCCTCGACGTTAATCTGGCTGGCTAAGCTCCGGGGGTCGTTGAGCGTAGAGATATCGGCTGTCACCCGGTAGACCGACAGAAGGTCGTTGGCCGCTGCGGTCGACGTCTCCCGCTCCAGAAATCGGCTCAGCTCCGCAAGAGACCCGGGCAGAGACGCCGTACGCCGGATCGTCGCGATGAGGTTGCGTGCAGTCGTGGCACCGTCCGGATCGCCCTTGTCAGAAAGGCTGTTGGCGAGCCGCCGAAGCGCCTCAATGCAGCGGCCCACGTCGCCAAAGAACCCGTCGACACCAATGCTCCCTACACCTTCAAACACCGCAGGCGTCGCTGTGGTGGGCCGAACGATGCCGCTTGCCTCGCAATACGTTACATGGCCCGGCGCCGGAACGATTTTGCCGTTTCGCCCGGACCTTCGGGTGCCCAGAATGTCAAACCGTGCTGTCCCGTAGGTCCAGGGGTCGTCGGCGATGGCGAGCACCCCCATTGTTGGATGGACACCGCGCAGACACGTGACCAGCTCGACTGCCTTGTTCACCCAGTCCCAGCCTAGCCGGTTGCGGGCGTTCTGCGTGAGGTCGAGGATAAGCAGGTTCGGTTTGCAACTGATCGCGCGCACGTCGGCACCGAGGCGCTCACCGGCGCGGAGGGTGTAGAGAAAGAAGTCTGCCTTCGACGGATCGTCCGCATCGCCTGACCGGCTTTGCTTGGCGATGTCGGTTTTTGAGCGCGTCCGCCACAGGAGGGTACTGTTAGAAGAGCGCTCGCCTCTTGGCGAAGCGTGGGGAATGATCTCGTCGAGTATCGGGTGCTCAAATTCCGGATAGTCGCGGCCATCAGAAGCTCGGCCGGTCAAGTTGCGGACCCGGGCCAACACCTGATGATAGTCCTTGGCGGCGTCATCGTCGCCGTTGAGGCATCGTTTCAAGTGGTCGAAGTTGACCGCGCCGAGCTCTTTTCGCCCGACCTGCACCTGTCGGGCCTGGGCGTGCGAGCTGCGCGCGTAGGGAAATACGATCGCGCGTACTTGATCTGACCTCCGGCGGCGAGTTTCGGGCATACCCTGGATGACGACGTTCTCCGGCTCCGCGCTGGCTACGGCCGCGATCGTGAGCAACGCAGCGATTGCCGATGGCGACACCCGATCCGGCGGCCACGGCATGACGACCTGCGCCGATCCGTCTGAGGCGACCTCGGCTGCGGAGCGCACAAGGCGTTCGTACGCCGGGGTGATCTGCACGGCGTCCGATTCCCCGAGTCGATGGAACGGTTGCGCAGCGAGAGCTGCCATGTAGCGCTCAATGTCGCCCCTTCGGTGCTCTGGGATCGCGGGTTTCTCGGGCGTCGCGGCAGCCGCGTCGGCCCGTGCTGAACTAGCCTTCGCCAACCTCGACAGCAGCGCCTGTCGTTTTTCGAGTGCCGCTCGCCGCTGCTCGGCGCGGTCGCCATGACCCGTCCCTGGCGAGCTCTGGAACGTTCGGCTGCGAGCCATCAGGTGTCGACCCGTTCGGCAACGAGCTCGTATGCTGCGGTAGCTGCCTGCTCGGCGTCGTCGTTACTTTTGGCGAGGGCTGCGATGAAGGCGGTCGGTGAGGGTAGATCGAGCTGCCTCAGCAGCATCACGGAGACTGCGGCCGTACCTGAGACTCGTCGGTAGCGCTGATCAACCGCCCCAGTGTTCAGTAGTCGGACGGCGAGCGCGAGTTTGTCTGGATCTTCACCGGTGAGCACAATTGTGTGGTTCTCGCTCACGAACCCACCCCACTTGGCTACAACAGCTTGATCGACCATCGCGGCGACGAGCCTCCGCGGCTGTTTGTCGTTGGTCGTCCGCTGCATGACAGCGGCGCTTCGGGTGATGATCGCAGGGCTGGGCCCGGTGAAGATGACGAAATCTGTACCTGCACCCCTCTTGCCTGCGGGTGTGCAGAGTTCACCGGATCGTACATTCTTGGCCCAGACGAGTGGGTATCCCAGCTGCAAGCGGCCGAGCTTGGCCACGAGCCGGTGCTTCTCCCGGTTCCAAACGAAATATCCCGCGCGTGCGGTTACGCCGTAGTCGCTCAGCGTGGCACCGCCGACCGACTTCGGGTCGATAGCGGGAAGGGGCCAAGCGTCGCCTGGCTCAGCGGGCAGTAGTTGTTCGACAACTGGAGCGGTCGACGGCATCAGACCAACGACGGGAAAGCGGACGGGCGTGGCAGCGCTGTGTACCGTGCCCTTTCGAACGATCAGAACGCTGATGTCTTGCGCCACGTCGATAAAGACGCCGTCGCGCCCAGCGATCGAGCCAATGGCGAGCACCTCGCCTTCCGAACGTATGAAGCTACGCATGCGGTCGTAGAGGGGACCTGCGCGAAAGCTGGAGGGGATGACGAGCGCGACGATCCCGCCTGGGCGCGCATGCCGGAAACAGAGTTCGGCGAACAGTGCATATTTGTTGATATGACCGCTGTGGGCGACCTTGCGCCAATGCTCGCCGCGGACGTCGTTGAGCGCGATACGACCATATGGCGGGTTCGCGATAACTAACCCATACGACGCAGGGATAGCCACGTGCAGCGCGTCACCGGTGAGGATCACCTCGCGGGGCAATGGAGAGCCGAGTCTCTCTGCAATGAGGCGGCTCGACAGGGTGGCTAGCCCATCGTCGATCTCTATCCCATTTAGACGGTAGGCCACCTCCCCCGCATCGAGGCCCGCAATCGCCATGCGGCCAGCGAGTGTCGAAAGGAACGCGGCTCCACCGGCGGCTGGATCGAGCACGGTGTCGGCCTCAAGATTGAACCCGGCTTCGATAGCGAGCTCAATCACAGCATCCGCTACTGTCGGAGGCGTGAAGTATGTCGCCTGAGAGCGTCGCACCTTCGAGGGGAGCAGCAACGTGTAAAGCGTTCCGATCCAGTAGTGTCGTTCGTCGGTCGGGAGCGCATCAAGCATGCGGCGGAACGCTTCATGTCGAGGACCAGCTTGGGCGTGCGAAAGCAGCTCTAGGCATGCTTCGGTTCGCTCCGCGGGGGTGTGTGCGGTCTTGAGGATAGTCCGTGCCGCCACGCGTGCATGTGCAAGAAGCGCCGCCTTGGTTCCCTGTTGGGTCATGCCCGCGCTTCCCCACGCTTGCGGTGCTTGGTCACTGCGATACTACCTTAGCTTTATCAAAGCGTCCTTCAACGATGAAACTTTGGGCGGCCGGAGCTGGGTGCAGCACACGCAAGGGACCGATCGCTGATGACGGGTGCGCGGCCAGGATCTGAGTTCCTGGCCGACTTCGGGAAGCGCTGAAGCTCCACAGCGTCATCACGAGGTCAGTGAAGCCCGTGACCTTCCGGCTCAATGCGTCGGCCGTGGAGCCAGGCATCAATATCGTCGCGCCGGTACCGGACTTGTCGCCCGACCTTAAGATAGGCCGGACCCTTCCCCTGATATCGCCATTGTTCCATCGTCCGGTGGTCGACCCCGATAACCCTCGCAGCGATCTTCGTGCAGAGCGGGGGATTGTCGTGTGTTTGCATGTTCAGTTCCTTCTAATTTGACGCCGGAGACCATTCCCCTTGCCCCCGCGTTCGGAGGGCATTGCTACGCCAATGGATTGCTATTACCAATATCAGCCGTAGTCAGTCAAGGGTTGCTATTTATGATATCGCTCGATTGTCGATCCCTGCCGCCCTTTCATCCGGTAGAGGTCGCAGCCCTGCTAGAGGAGCCAGCCTCGGTGCGGGGTTTTTGGCTTGATGAGGAGATGCTCGAAGCGACTGGGCTGACGTCGATTCCACTCCTCCGGAAAGTCCAGGGCCTTGGGCTACTCGGCTCGAGCTATGTGGCCATGTCTGTGGGCGGTCGGCGACGGGTGTGGACGTTTACAAATGTCCTGCTCGGTCAGTTGTTGGTCAGGTTCTCGGAGCTGGCGAGGATGCCCATCCAGACGGCTGCAGAATGGCTGGTGCGGCCGCCGCGCGACTGGCTTCTGAAGGCCATCAATCTGAACGAGTTGGTAGAGGAGGCCATGGGGGCTCCTCTCGGTGCGGTCGAAGTCGTGGGCACCCGGTTCGTCATTACTGAAATGCAGGACGTGTGGTTCGAACTCGCCCCCGAGGTCTTCGCGCTGGCTGGAACCGACCCGACCTATGAGGGTGATGGTATCCTTGGCCCCCACACCTATTCCATCGAACGCGTCTTGACCCGAGTTGGGACCGCCCTCGTCGTGGACGTCAGCGCGATCCATTTGACCGTCTGTGATCGCGTGAGAGACGAGCGTATGGCCTACAACGCCGCACGAGGACGAGCCCCGTCGTAGAGCGACGCACTCTGGATTTCGGCGTGTCCGCCCTACGATCAGGGCATGACATCAACCTCCTGCCATCCCCTTCCGACAGCGCGCGTTCCAACGGGCGCATGCATCACGAACATCGCCCGGCCGTCGAAAGACGCGGCCCCTTCCAGAGCCATTCGGCCGGCACTGATCGACTGGATTTCACGCAGCGACTGCACTTGGGCGCTGACGCTGAACCCTAACCGGGAGCTAGGCCTGAAGACCGAGCTGAACCTGGTACGGGACGCCTTCCGTGCGGCGGACGAAAAGCTCCTGGGCGGCCGGTACAATCGCAAGGACGGTAGGCGGCGGCTTCTGGGGTTTGTCTTCGCCGAACATCTCCAGAGCAATCTCCATTTCCATGTCGCAATGCGCCCCGGCCTTCCGGCAACAGAGGTCGAAGAGGGCGAGCGGTGCATCGCGCTTTGCGAAGCCTGGAAATGTCTGGTGCCGACCGGATCGCATCTGGTGAAGCCCGTGGCCAACGGCAATGGCTGGGGCCGGTACATCTCCAAGGAGTTTCGCCGCGACGACTTCGAGTTCTGGACGTCCAGCATGTGGTGGCCGGAACGACAGCGCAGACACGTACTCGATCGTAGTTGGGAGCCGCGCGGGCCGGCTCGTTGTGCGGTACAATGATGGCATATTCTCTCGTCGTGCCCGGCATGCCCCGGGCGCCCTGTGGCCTGTCTTCGCGGTGGTGCAAGGTATCGACACGACAGTGCCGGACGACGGTCCGGCACTGTAACCCGGACAGGCAACCCGCCTGATCCGGATGCGAAGCTAGACGCCAGACCCCGTGAACCGGGCTGGCGCATTCCCTGATCTATTTTCAATCAACCCGTTCCATGCGGAGAAAGCGACCTCATGTTTGGACCACTCTACAACGACGACTTCCGTGACTTCCTCGACGCCAACGCCTCGGGGGATCATGAAACAGACACCGAGATCATGGCCCGCCTGATCAACCCGGCCTGGACTCGCTGGGATGAGTCTTCGGGCCATCGGAGACCCTCCTTGCTGTTCATCGAGGAAGCGGCCGTCGCCTTCGGCGTTCAGCCACACGAAGTCTTCGGGCGGATCGTGGATGACGTTCTCAGTGGCGAGGCTGGGAGCGGACACGACCTGTTGGTTGAGTTGCTGGAATGGGTCGTCCTTGCGACTCCTCTCGAACGGACCAAAGTTCTCGGCGGCTATGCGGTCCACCAAAGGATGCTGCTTGAGGATCGACAAGGCCTCTGGGATCAAGAGGAGCAGCCCTTCGCAATTGACGGAGGGATGAAGACGCTGCTCGATGATCTAGGCCGGTTGGATGCCAATCTTACCCAAGCCGTCGAGGGGCAGCATTGACGTTGGTCATGTTCCAGACCTCCGCAGAGGTTCTCCCTGCCTCGGTTGCTGCACCGATGGCCTGGGCCGCGTTCGACGATTTTCTGACCCGTACCGATTGGCGGCTCAGGGTTGAGTGCCTGGAGCCTCTGAAGCTGAGCGTGGAGTATGATCAGGCTTTTCAGTCCGCTCTTTCCGGCTCGGATTCATGGCAAACCCGCGACCAAGCAACCGCATGGATTGCGAAACGGATCCTCCAACTCGCGGCCGGCGTCGACAAGACCAGTGCACGCCGGTTCTGTCTCCAGCTGCCACGATCTGTCGCGGACGGCGATACAGCCCTCTTCCTCGCCAACCTGCGTCGCCGGATTACGGACAGCGTGCGGGCCGAACTTACAGCCCATTTCGACACCTCCCTCGCGCATTGGGAGACTGACGCGCTCCGCTTCAGCAGCACTACCGAAGACCGGGAGCTTCGGCGCCAGTTTGATGCGTTTACAGGCCTGGACCAGCTCGTATCAGTCGATGCTGGGCGTAAGGCGGTTCACTTCGTCCACTTCCGGACCCACTGGTTCCTGAGCGATGAAAGCGGGCGGATCGCGCTGAAGCCCGACCACCTTTTCGCAAAGCTGCAGTCTCATCGGTGCAGCCTCGATGAGACGACGCGCGCCCGTAGCCTTGTCGCTCGCTGCGTCGAGGTCCAGGTCGAAGACAACGCTCGCCGGATTGCTTCCGGCCAGGATGTAGCCCCGGTCACGCGGGCGTCGATCCATGACCAGATCAAGAAGCGCTTCCACCTTGATGGCGTGTGGGGGCTGATCCACCTCGTCCTAGTCCGGGACCGCCGGAGGTATCACCTGGACAGGCCACCAATCCTTGAGGACCAGGCAGATGCACTGATCCATCGGCAGAGTCCGCGGCTGTTCATCCCTTGGGAGGGTTGATCACCCGCCGGGAGCGGGACTGGACTTATCCAGACGAACACAAGGCGTAGCCATTTCAGTGCGTGCCCAGTGCGAGCGAAACTGCTCATCGGCCGGACGGCGAAGGTCCGGAGCAGGGAGATCGTGAATGCGCTCCTGTGAGGACAGTCTCTGGGGCTCTGTATAAGGACTAAGACGTGGTCACTGAATTCGGCGTGAAGGCCCCTTTGGACTCCGCATGTTCAGTGAGAAATCCTCGCTGAACTTACCCGTTTGCGGAGCCCCAGAGAGCGCGCTGGAGTCAGTTTCTTGCAGTCATGCAGTCCTTCGAGGGATCGGGCCGACTTGCGACTCCACGGTGCCTCCAAAGGGCTCCGGGCACCCTTTATCGAGCGACACCTGAGGAATCCCGGAGGGAATAGCTCGTGCTTCGTCCACCCCCGGGGTCCTTCGCCAGGACGCCTCGCTCGACCAGATCGCTGATGTCGCGTAGCGCCGTGTCCGGGGATGTCTTCGCCATCACGGCCCACTTCGAGGAAGTGAGCTTGCCCTCAAGGCCGTCGACCATCCGGTTCAACATGAGCCGCTGACGATCATTCAGCGCCTGATGCTCGATCGACTTCCAGAAGCGGGCCTTGCCCAGCACCCGGTCCAGGATCACCTCCGCTCCGTCGAATGCGGCGTCGAGACAGTTGAGGAACCACATCAGCCAGTCAGTGACGTCTAGGTCGCCCTTCTGGGTGGTCTCCAGGATGGCGTAGTAGGCCTTCCTCTCCGCCCGGATCTGGGTGGACATGCTGTAGAACCGTTGCGACGTGCCCTCCGAGCGCGCCAAGGCCATGTCAGCAATGGCCCGTGCGATCCGGCCGTTACCATCCTCAAACGGGTGGATGGTCACGAACCACAGGTGGGCCAAGGCCGCCTTGACGACGGGATCGATGGGCTGGCTTGAGTCGAACCAGTCCAGAAACGCATCCATCTGGCCGGGAAGCAGGTCGGCTGCCGGCGCTTCGTAGTGGACGCGCTCCTTTCCGAATGGACCGGAGATGACTTGCATCGGCCCTGAAGCGGCCGTCCGCCAGTCGCCAACGTTGATTTTGCTCATGCCGCTTCGGCCTGTCGGGAACAGCGCCGCATGCCATGCGAACAAGCGATCCGGCCGTAGGGCCGCCTGATAGTTCTGGGTAGCGTCCAGCATCATCTCGACGACGCCTTCGACGCTCCGGTCGGACGGCACGAGCCCACCAATGTCCAAGCCCAGCCGGCGAGCGATGGAGGAACGGACCTGGTCCTTGTCGAGGATTTCTCCCTCGATCTCGCTGGATTTCAGGACATCCTCGGTGAGGGTCACCAGCACCGCTTCCTCCTGGAAAGCGAACCCTTGCGCCTGCATCTGGCCCAGTAGTCGGCCCTGTCGATGCCGGACAGCCGCCAGCAGTTTCGCCAACGCAGCTTCATCCCAGCGAAACGCCGGCCATTCGGCGAGCTCATGAATGTATTCGGACATTTTTCCCCGCGAGCTATGCGGAGAATATGACCTCTATTCTCCGCATCAGCAAGCGCGATCACCGCAACATATGCGGAGATTAAGGCGCGCAATCACCGCATCGCAATCTCGCGTCCTCTCTGCGCTGCGACCGGCAGGCTGACACATCGCCAACAAAATACCAAATAACGCCGATAATTCCATAGCTTAGATAGGATATGGTGACGGTGAAGTGGTCAACCGACCACCGACCACCATCATCATCATCATCATCATCAAGGACATGACATCATGGCCAAGCGCGCCGGAAGACCAAGAACACCCGCTCAATGCGCGATCCCTTCCCCCATGTCGAAGTTCATCGACGTCAACTGGGACCGACTCGGCCTCACCAACGACGCTGCGGCTTCAAGCCTCGGCCTCAAATCCCCGAACACGATCAGCATGTGGCGCACGGGACGGACAGCCGTTGCGCTCGCCAGGATCAGTCAGATCGGCGACATGATGAACGTTGACGTCATGCAGATGCTCACGCTCTGGATCAAACAGCAGCGGCTCCGCGACAACGACATTCCTGCGAGCTTGGTGGAATCGGTTGAGCGCCGCCTGATCACGGCGAATGAAGCGGAAGTGATCGCCGCCCTGCGGCATGCCACCAAACACGCTGACCCGAAATTCCGGCCCGCCCAGATCGCCGCCTTCGCCAAGGTGGCAGTGGCATGAAACTGACCCCGTCCTAACGTGGTGCGAAGGCCCGAGAAACCGACTCGGCCACGTCGCGAACGCTTCCGTCGAGCACATGGGCATAGCGCTCAGTCGTCCGCACATCCGCATGACCAAGCGCCTTGCCGATCATGTGCAGCGAAGCCCCGGAGTTGATCGCGGCGGATGCAAACGAGTGACGCAGATCGTGGATGCGAACGTCAGGAATACCGGCCCTGTCCCTGACCCGATCCCACAGCTTGTTCAGATCCGCACGGCATTTGGATGGGTCGCGGAGACTGGGAAAGACCCAATGAATCGAGGTCACCAGCGACGACACACGCAGGTTGTTCAAGAGGGACGCAGCCTCGTCCGAAATGGGCCGGCGCAGGTCCCGACGAATCCGTGTCGCACCTTTCATGTGCTCTTGGGGCACAATCCACAGCGGGGAGACGCCCGACAGGTCGAACTGGCTCCAGGTTGCCTTGAGCACTTCGCTGCGGCGGGCGCCGGTCAGCAGGAGCAAGCGGATGGCGCAGGCTCCCACCTGGTCTTCCTCGGCGTCCAGGGACGCTCTCAGGCGCGCGACCTCAGCAGCCGTCAGGAAGCGCTCCATACGGTTCTCAGGGTATCGCTCGACGCGCTTGCACGGGTTGTCCGGCCGTAGATCCCAGGCGACCGCCAAGGTCATCATCTTCGACAGTAGGGCCATCGATCTGTTCGCCGCCCCCTTACGCTCGACCATCGTCGCCATGAAGCCGTGCAAGTCCTTGAGGCTCACCCGATCGACCCGCATGTCTCGCAGGAATGGGCCGAGGTGCAGCCGCCAGAGGATCTCGTCACCTTGGACGGAGCGGGCCTTCTTCCTGACGCGCGCATGCTTGACCAGATAGTCCTCGAACAGATCCTGCATCGTCACCACGACACGCTCCGCACGACGTTCCTGAGACGGATCGCGACCGTTCTGGATATCCACCAGCTTCGACTGCGCGAGGTTCCTAGCCTGCTCCGCTTTACGCAGGTTGGTGCGGCCGAGAGCAAGGGACCGCTGCTTTCCGTCGGCGTTCCGGTAAAACAGCGCGTACGATTTGACCCCGCTGGGCAGCACGCGGACGTGGAACCCGGGCAGCAGGGTGTCGAACGCCTTGTAGTCCGTTCCGGTCGCTTTCAGGTCAGCGACAGACCGCTCTGTCAGCTTGAGTTTTCTCACCATCTTCATCCACTCCACGGAAGCACCACGGAAGCAAACGGGCGAGATTGCCCGCGTGCCAACGCGATCACCGTCGTAGCACGAATGAGTAGATTATCTATTGAAAACAGTACGTTATGGTAGGCAAATGCAGAGCATCGTAGGGGCGAGAAGTCGGGATACTGGGACTACGAATCTGAGGGTCGGACGTTCGAATCGTTCCGGGCGCGCCATTTTCTCAATGACCTGGAGACAGAATCGGCCGCCAGGCCGAACTCCAGGTCTCATGCAGGTCGCAGGAAGCCGTACACCCTTTTCGGGGTGATAAAGCTGCGACTGCACCGGCCACAGTCCCAACTTCTCCCTGGAGATTTGGGAAACCAAGCGCAATTTCGCCGTGGACCCCACCTTGGCGTTGCGGGAGCACTCGCATCGTCCGCTTGGCGACAGAAGCGGTCATTTGCCGAGCGCCGGAAACACGACATTCAGCCATGCCGCCTGAGCCCGGG
>LNFM01005163.1_pt1 | contig 23008 bp, 19 predicted proteins | sample 596031 | NCBI WGS metagenome assembly LNFM01 (sample SAMN04254537, study PRJNA301005) | activated carbon metagenome | isolation source: dual media filters at the Ann Arbor, Michigan drinking water treatment plant | place: USA: Ann Arbor | reverse complement strand
GGATTGGATCGACAACCCGCTGGTTCTCGGCGAAGTGCTCTCTCCGTCGACAGAGCGAGTGGATCGCTGCGAGAAGTTCAACGCCTACATCCAGATTCCAACGCTGCAGGAATACGTCCTGATCGAGCAGGCAGTCCCTTACGTGGAGTTGTTCCGCCGCTCCAATGCGTGGCAGCGCGAGGTGTTGAAGGCGGGCGATATGCTGCGGCTGGCCAGCGTCGAGTTCGAGATCGCGGTCGATGCGCTCTACCGGCGGGTGGAGTTCTGAGGTCGGCCGTCAGAATGTTGCGTAGCACCCCTCGACGTCGCCGGTGACACCTTCCGGGCGCTTGATCAAGAGACGCGACGAGCGCGCGGTCTGAATCCGGAAGTCTCGGCACACGGCGCCTTTCGATGCGCTGGGCACGCTGCCGAGGTTGACCTCACGCTCCTTGAAGTCGAAGACGAGCGATACGCTCTTCGTCGGCTGGCACAGGCAGACGCGATAGGTAGAGCTGGTGATCGCGTTGTTGGGGATGACTTCCAACAGCACAGTATCGTTGGCGCCTGCCTCGATGCGCCAGGGATAGCAGGGGCTGTCCTTTATCTCGCAGGCGGCTTCGGCTGCCGGGGCTGCAACGAGCCACGGCGCGATCGCCAAAATGGAAACTCCAAATTTCGCAATGCGTTTGGAACGAATGTGCATTTCAAAACTCCCGACCTCGGTGCGGGGAAAGGTAGCTTATTCGTGGCCGGACTGGCAAACGTGCGATGCGCGATAATCGAGTAGGGTCAGCCCCACCGGGGCTGACCCCGAGTTGCGTCAGGCCATCGCCTTCTTCAAATTCGCGTCGATCTTGTCGAGGAAGCCGGTGGTCGACAGCCACTTCTGATCGGGTCCAACGAGGAGCGCCAGGTCCTTCGTCATGAAGCCTGCCTCGACGGTATCAACGCAGACCTTCTCAAGCGTCGAAGCAAACTTCGCGAGCGCGGCGTTGTTGTCGAGCTTGGCGCGATGCGACAGGCCGCGCGTCCATGCGAAAATCGATGCCATCGAGTTGGTCGATGTCTCCTTGCCCTTCTGGTGTTCGCGGTAGTGGCGCGTCACGGTGCCGTGGGCGGCTTCGGATTCAACTGTCTTGCCGTCCGGCGTCATCAGAACGGAGGTCATGAGACCCAGCGACCCAAAGCCCTGCGCCACGACGTCCGACTGCACGTCGCCGTCGTAGTTCTTGCAGGCCCAGACGTAGCCGCCGGACCACTTCATCGCGGCCGCGACCATGTCGTCGATCAGGCGATGCTCGTAGGTCAGCTTGCGCTTGTCGAACTCGGCCTTGAACTCGGTATCGAAGATCTGCTGGAACAGTTCCATGAAGCGGCCGTCGTATTGCTTCAGGATGGTGTTCTTGGTTGAAAGGTAGACCGGATAGTTCTTGGTCAGGCCGTAGTTGAACGACGCGCGCGCGAACTCGATGATGGATTCATCGAGGTTGTACATCGACAATGCTACGCCGGAGCCGGGGGCCTTGAACACTTCGCGTTCGATGATCTTGCCGTCATTGCCGACGAACTTCATGGTCAGCGTGCCCGGGCCGGGGAACTTGAAGTCGGTCGCGCGGTACTGATCGCCGAAGGCGTGGCGTCCGATGATGATCGGCTTCGACCAGCCAGGAACGAGGCGCGGTATGTTCTTGCAGATGATCGGCTCGCGGAAGATCACGCCGCCGAGGATGTTGCGGATCGTGCCGTTCGGGGAGCGCCACATCTCCTTGAGGCCGAACTCCTTCACGCGGCCCTCGTCCGGCGTGATGGTCGCGCACTTGACGGCGACGCCATGCTTCTTCGTCGCGTTGGCGCTGTCGATCGTGATTTGATCGCCGGTCTTGTCGCGCATCTGGACGGACAAGTCGTAGTACTCGAGCTTGATGTCGAGGTATGGGTGGATAAGCTTGTCCTTGATGAACTGCCAGATGATGCGGGTCATCTCGTCGCCGTCCATCTCGACGACAGTGCCTTCGACCTTGATTTTGGACATTTGAGGGGAGCCTCGTGAGAGCGGGTTTGGCCCGTTGCTGCACTGCAACCAGAGCCGTGGCGCGCTCTATAGCATCGCTACTATTGCCGTGAAAGAACGATAGATCACAGACTTAAGCCGTATCCAGCGGGGCGTGGCCGCCATGAAGCAAACCCGCCCGATGCGATAGGCATCGAGCGGGTCATGAATTCCAGACGTTTCGCAGTCAGGCAAGCCGGGTTGCGAAAGCTGCCGCTTCTCTCCCCCGACCCCTAACCCCTCCCCACGAGGGGGAGGGGGATTTCTTTCGAGTCAGAGGACGCGCTTCAAAGTGACGCCAGCGCCGCGTTCAATGTGGCGCTCGGGCGCATGGCGGTCGAGGCCTTCTTGTCGTCGGGCAGGTAGTAGCCGCCGGTGTCGACGGGCTTGCCTTGTGCGCCGATCAACTCGGCGTTGATCTTGGCCTCGTTCTTCGTCAACGCCTCGGCGAGCGGCTTGAAGCGAGCGGCAAGCTCCGCGTCCTTTGTCTGAGAAGCCAAGGCCTGGGCCCAATACTGAGCCAGATAGAAGTGGCTGCCGCGGTTGTCGATCTCGCCGACCTTGCGCGCCGGGTTTCGGTTATTGTCGAGGAACTTACCGATGGCCGTGTCGAGGGCCTCGGCGAGTACCTGCGCCTTCGCGTTCTTGAAGGTGTCCGCGAGGTGCTCGAGCGACGCGCCGAGCGCCAAGAACTCACCCAGCGAATCCCAGCGCAGATAGCCTTCCTGCTGGAACTGCTCGACGTGCTTGGGTGCGGAACCGCCGGCACCCGTCTCGAACATGCCACCGCCCGCCAGCAACGGCACGACCGACAGCATCTTGGCCGAGGTGCCGAGTTCCATGATCGGGAACAGATCGGTCAGATAGTCGCGCAGGATGTTGCCAGTAACCGAGATCGTGTCCTTGCCCGCGCGAATGCGCTCGAGCGAGAACTTCATCGCGTCGACCGGCGCGAGGATGCGGATGTCGAGCCCCGAGGTGTCGTGATCCTTGAGATAGACCTCGAACTTCTTGATCAGCTGCGCATCGTGTGCGCGGCCCTTGTCGAGCCAGAAGACAGCCGGCGTGTTGGTAAGGCGGGCGCGGCGGACGCCGAGTTTGACCCAGTCGCGCACGGCTGCATCTTTCAGTTCGCACATGCGGAAGATGTCGCCGGTCTCGACGGGGCGCTCCAGCAGCACCTTACCGTCGTCGGTGACGACGCGAACCGTGCCGCTCGTGGCCACTTCGAACGTCTTGTCGTGAGAGCCGTATTCCTCGGCCTTCTGCGCCATCAAGCCGACGTTGGGCACTGAGCCCATGGTCTTGGGGTCGAATGCACCGTTGGTTTTGCAGTCGTCGATAGTTGCCTGGAACAGTCTCGCGTACGAACGATCCGGTACCACGGCCTTGGTATCGTGCAGCTTGCCGTCCGGCCCCCACATGCGGCCGGATTCGCGGATCATCGCGGGGATCGATGCGTCGATGATGAAGTCACTGGGCACATGCAGGCCGGTGATGCCCTTGTCGGAATTGACCATGGCGAGAGCCGGCCGCTTTGCATAAACGGCCGCGATATCGTCCTTGATCGCCTTCTTCTCGGCTTCCGGCAGAGTCTCGATCTTGGTGAGCAGATCACCGAAGCCGTTGTTCAGGTTGACGCCCAGCTTCTTCAGCGTGGCGGCATGCTTCTCGACGACATCGGCGAAGTAAACGGAGACGACATGGCCGAACACGATGGGGTCGGCGATCTTCATCATGGTCGCCTTGACGTGCAGCGAGAACAGAACGCCTTGCTTCTTGGCGTCGTCGATCTGCTCGGCGAAGAAGGCGCGCAATGCCTTGCGGCTCATCACGGCGGCATCGATGATCTCGCCAGCGTCGATCTGAGTCTTTGCCTTCAGTACCGTGGTCTTGCCATCGGAGCCGACCAGTTCGATGCGCACGTTAGTCGCGGCGGGGACCGTCGTCGCGATCTCCGAGCCGAAATAATCACCACCCGACATGCAGGCGACATGTGATTTGGAGTCCTTGCTCCAAACGCCCATCTTGTGCGGGTTCTTACGGGCGTATTGCTTGACGGCGGGGGCTGCGCGGCGATCGGAATTGCCTTCGCGCAATATCGGATTAACGACGCTACCGAAAACCTTGAGGTAGCGAGCCTTGATCTCCTTGCCGGCATCATCGGCCGGATTGTCCGGATAGTCGGGAACGTCGTAGCCTTTGGTCTGCAGCTCTTTGATCGCGGCTCTCAATTGCGGGATCGAGGCTGAAATGTTTGGTAGTTTCATGATGTTGGCTTCGGGTTTCAGCGTGAGTTCGCCGAGCCATGTCAGGTCGTCGTTGATCCGCTGCTCGGGCTTCAACCGCTCGGGGAAGCTCGCGACGATGCGGCCGGCCAGGGAGATATCCTTCAGCTTCACCGACACACCCGCCGCGCCGACGAAGGCTTCGACGATCGGAAGCAGCGAATAAGTCGCCAGAGCCGGGGCCTCATCGACTTTCGTCCACATGATTTCGAGTTTCGACATGCTAGCACCTCTGGTCATCGTGCTTGTTGGAGCCGACCGCAAACGGACCATCGACGGGTGCGGGGAATGAATTCCCCCTGCCCTCATATGAATTGTTCTCGGCGCGGAGACCGCCAATCGGGGATCCGGGTGACGGTAATACGACGGGCGCCCTATAGCATCCGCTCCGAGCAGGTAAAAGCCCGATGCGCGGTTTCGATGGCCAGAGCGTGGCCAGAGGCTGTCCAGAAGGTGCCAGGAGCAAGTGTCAGGGCTGATCGTCGCTCAGGCCGGTGCCGTCCTGCGAGGCAGCAGGTTCCCCCAACTCATGTGGGCTCGAACTTCGTACAGCACGGCACCTAACAGGAAGAGGCTGCCAAGGAAGCCCATCGGCAGCTTGATGGTCATCATGAGGACGACGAGGGTGTTTACAGCGAGGAGGATGATTGCCTCCCTCTGGCCGAGCCCGGTCGATAGCCAGTGACGCAGGAGGAAGGCTTGAGCGACGGCAAGCAGCGTTAGGTCGTAGACGAAGACGTAGGGACTGACCAGGGTGGCGGCGACGATCAAGAACGCAGCCTTCAAGGCGTGGGGCGCGGCGTTGCGCCAGATGATCGCGGTCAGCACCACGAGTGTGGCGGTAAGTGCGACCTGCACAGGCATGACGAGGGCTTTTGGGGCACCGAGCGTCGACAGGAAGCCATAAGCTGATTGCAGTTTGTGCGTGACCATGAAGCGCTCCGTGGCGACTTCAGCGCCGAAGCGGGAAAGGTTGGCGACGAACGCCTGCCAGGGCTCGATTCCGAAAATGGCGAGAGCTGCGATGGCGGAGATGCACACTGTTGCTGCTGCTGAAGCGAATGCGCGCCATTGGCCAGCAGCTGCCAGTGCGACCGGCAGGAGCAGGCCCAGGTGGGGTTTATAAGCGAGCGCGCCGAGCAGAATGCCGGCTATCACCGGTCTCGTCGGTACGAGAAGCAGGCCGCTTCCCATAAGTGCTGCCGTCAGGAAGCCGTTCTGGCCGGCGATGATATTTCCCAGCGTGACGATCATTGCGCCGAGCCAGAGCGCGCCCTGCCAGCGGCCGACGATATTGGCGCATGTATAGAGGTAGAGCGCCAGTGTGAGGCCGATCCAGACCAGCAGCGCGGGCACGTAGGGCAACGCCGCAAACGGCGATATTACCGCAAGGAACATCGGCGGATAGGGGAACGGGAACTGCTGGGCGGCACGACCGATGGCGCGCGACATCGCTTCGGCGTGGGCGGTCCAGTCATAGGCAAGAGCAGCATTACCTTCCAGAGCGAGACGACCGGCGCCATACAGCGCGGTAAAGTCGGTGAAGGTGATCTGGCCCTTGTCGTCGACAATCCAGCTACCTGCTTTGCCGAAGCCACCGACGAGGATCGCAAGGTAGCCGGCCATCACCAGAGCGAGGCCCAGCGTAACGAGTTGCGCCGGGGTGAGCTTCTTGGCGGCTCGATTTTCGGGCGGCGCTTCAGCTCGAGGTGTCATCGTGCTCATGGTTTCGGCTCAGGAGGCGGCGTGCGTGGTTGGATTCACGGACGCAAAACGCGGGAGCAGGCCAGGTTGCTCCTGGCTCAAGCGATGGAGCAACGCGACCGTCAGGACGAGGCTCGCGAGGAATCCGGTCGGTATACTGAGCGGCGGGAAGATCATGATGAGCGCGTTGACGGCGAGGATCACGACGAGGACTGCCTGTGGGATTTCGTCGGCGTGGGGGCTCGTCGCCAAGGCGTGCCGCAGCATGAATGCTTGTGCGAGCGTGAGCACGGTGAGGTCGTAGTGGAACGCGTAGGGGGACACGAGCACTGTCGATGCGAGCAGGATGCCTGAATTCAGATCGTGCGAGCGATCGTCGGTTCCGGTTCCGATGCTGGTTTCGCGCCATATCCATGCCGTCAGCGCGACCATCGCGCAGCCGAGTAAAGCCTGAGCGGCGAGCGCGATCTGGGCGGGTGCGTCGAAGGTGCGCAGGAACCCGAACAGGGACTGCATCTTGTATGCGGCGCCGTTGGTGTCGGCGAGCGCGAACGTGCCGAATTTCGCCAGTGATGCAGCGAACGCGAGCCACGGCTCCGCGCCGTAGACGACGACGGAGACGAGCGCGACCGCCGTGCCGGTTGCTGCTGCGGCGGTGATCGCCCGGTATTGGCCGGAGGCGAACAAAGCGACGGGAACGAGCAGGCCGAGATGCGGCTTGAAGGCGAGCAGCCCGAACATCGCGCCGGCGAGCAGTGGACGTGCCGGCAGCAACAGCAGGCCAGCGGCGAGCAGCGTCGCTGCGAGTGCTCCGGTTTGGCCGACGACGAAGTTCCAGAACGGCGGCACGGTCGCGAGCATCCAGAGGGCGGCTTCCGGGCGGCCCACGATACGCCCAGCCAGGAAAGCGAAAGGCGCGAGTGTGAGCAAGCCGAACAGGACCAGGGAGGCAGAGAACGGAACATGCGAAAGGGGAGCCATCACGAGCAGGAACGATGGCGGATAGGAGAACTGAAGCGGGCTGTGCGGCGTCCGCTCCATCGCCTCACCCATGCGGGTGGCGTGCGCCTGCCAGTCATATGCTTGCGCCGGGCGGCCTTCGGCGGCGAGTTTCCCGGCGCTCCATAGGCTCAGATAGTCGGTGAGTTGCGGCCGGCCGTGCTGGTCCAGCACCATGCCGTCGGGGCCATGCGCCTTCTTGATGAAAGCGATGGCATAGGCAAACGCGAAAATCGCGCACACGACGGTAATCAGACGAGTACTCAAGCCGAAGCCCCCCGATGAGAGCGTGAATGATCGCAGGGTGCGATTTAGGTGGGGTTAAGGATGGTGGAGCTGGAGGCCGGCGGGGAGCTGCAACCATGGCATGCTCTCGGGCTTTGCACGTTTCGATTGATTTATCTGTTTCACTGGCATCTTATGCAATCTTAGATTGCATTCGATTCGGATGTGCCCGAAGATGACGCCCAGGTTTCTCGCAGCCGGCGACACCGCACTGACGATCGAGTTCGGCGACAAGGCCGAGCTCGAGCTGAGCTTGCGAATACAGGAGCTCTATCGGCGTGTCGTTGATGCGGTGGTGCCGGGAATAGTCGAAGTCGTGCCGACGTTGCGGTCGCTGACCGTGCATTACGATCCGTGCCGAACTTCGGCTGCTCGCCTGAGGGTGGCGCTGCTTCCCCACATGATGGAAGTCGCTGCTGAAGCGCCCGAGGATCTCGATGTCAACGGCGTCGAGCCGTCACTGGCGACGCGCAGGTGGTCGATCCCGGCTTGTTACGATCCCTCCTGTGGGCCCGACGTCGAAGGGATCGCGGCAGCCTGCGGGCTTGCACCCTGGCAGGTCACCGCGCTGCACGCCTGCGTGTCCTACCGCGTGCTGATGCTCGGCTTCATGCCGGGTCATCCCTACATCGGCGATCTGCCGCCGCCGTTGCGACTTCCGCGCCGCGCGACGCCGCGGACGTCTGTGGCGCCCGGTTCGATCGCGATCGCGACGACGATGTGCGTGATCTATCCCATCGCCAGTCCTGGTGGATGGCACATCATCGGCCAGACGCCGGTTCGTCTGTTCGATCCGGAGCGGGCAGAGCCGTCGTTGCTGGCGCCGGGCGACGAGATTCGGTTCCGTTCGATCTGTTGCGCAGAGCTGGCGGAACTGTCGGACGCCGCCAGTCGTGGCGCGTGGACGCTGGAGCCCGAGCGGATGTCGGAATGTGTATGAACCACAGGCACGAATCGGCGCTCGTCGTGGTGCGTCCCGGCCTCCGTACGACGGTGCAGGATCGTGGCAGGCCGGGGTGGCAACGTTTCGGTGTGCCCGTTTCCGGAGCGCTCGACAGGATCGCGCTCGCGGCGGCGAACATCGTCGTCGGAAATGCGCCGAGCGAGGCAGCGCTGGAGTGTCTCTTTCAGGGATGCGAATTGGAGGTTGTAGGAGAAAGTGTGCGCTTCGCGGTCGCGGGCGGTGGTGCGTTCATCGAGGTCTTCGACGCCGATGGTGCGGTCTGCACGAGGGCGGCCAGCCTGGCGAGCGTCACGGTATATCGGGGCGAGCGTGTCCGCGTGCAGATCGTCGGCCCGTCGATTTCGGCTTATCTCGCGATCGAGGGAGGGTTTGCGTTGGCCAAGGTGCTCGGCAGCCGTTCGACCTACGTGAGGGCCGCGCTGGGCGGTTTCTCGGGACGGGCGCTGCTTGCGGGCGATGGCATTGCTCTGGTGCGAGACAGTGCGTCACAACGTGGTGAAGCGCGGCTGCCGGGGATCGACTTGATGCCGCCGTCCGTGGTGCGCGTCGTTGCTGGGCCGCAGGATGATCTGTTCTGCGACGATGCGCTGTCGATATTGACTGCGCGGCCCTATGTCGTGCGGCCCGCGTCCGACCGGATGGGACTTCGCCTGTCGGGTGAGACGTTGGCACATCGCACCGGGGCCGACATCGTTTCGGACGGAATTGCGCCGGGCTCGATCCAGGTTCCCGGGGATGGGCTGCCGATGGTGATGCTGGCCGACCGCCAGACGACCGGAGGCTATACGAAGATCGCGACGGTGATCTCTGGAGATCTCCCGGGCCTCGGCCGGGTCGGTCCGGGGGCTGAGGTGCGCTTCGCGTGCGTCGAGCTCGACGAGGCCGAAGATGTCGCGCGCTCGCTCGAAGCGGAGATCGCATCGTGGCCAGAGCGGCTAGAGAAAGTGTTGCCACCGGGTGCGGCGATGGAGCGTCTGATCGGTGTCAATCTGATCAGCGGCGTCATCAATGCCGTCGCCTGAAGTGCCAGCGCCCTATGATTGCTTGAACGTATACTTCTTGTGGCCGATCCAGCTCGTCATGGCGGGCGAGAGTACGCCGATGAAGTGGGCGATGTCGTCTGCGAACCAGGTGAAGCCGATCGCAGGAAACGTGAAGCGCGCAAGGCCGACGCTGATCAGCCAGACGAGCACCATCGACACTAGGTTGACGAGTGTAAAGCGCCACGCTTCAGACGCGATGCTGCGGCCGCTGGCGCCGAAAACGAATACGCGGAACAGCGTATAGGCGACGATCATGCCGCAAACGTAAGCAAGCGCGACGGCAGCCTCGAAACCGATCAAGGGCTGAAACGCCCAACGGGCGACGAGGTTGACGCCGGCGGCAATACCGCCGAGCGCCAGGAAACGGACGAGTGGCGGTAGGCGCTCGAATGCGGCGCGGGCCGACGACAATGTCACCGTCACGGCGGCTGTCGACATCAACCGGCTCAGAGTTTGGTCTTGTGGAACACGGGGGTCGGCACGGCGCGGATCGCCAGCATGATCCAGCGCCAGAAGCCGGGAGCGTAGACGACAGGGCTGTGGCGCGTGGCTGCGCGCTTGATGATCGGTGCGACGGCTTCGGGCTTGGCCCACAGGGGGCCACCCTTCTGGATGCCCGCGGTCATCGGCGTGTCGACGAAGCCCGGCTTGATCACGACGGCATTGCCGCCACACCGCACGAGGCGATGTGCGATGCCCTGGACGAGTAGGCCGAGGCCGCCCTTGGCAGCACCATAGATGTAGTTCGACTGGCGGCCGCGATCGCCGGCGACCGAACCGACGACGACGAGCGAGCCGTGCGACTGCGACTCGATGAGGTCAGCGGCAGCGAGGCACCATTCGGCTGCGCTGGTGAAGTTGGTGTGCAGGATCGATCGTGCTTCAGCCATATCCTTCTCGGCCTTCGCGTTGTCGCCAAGCGTGCCGTAGAACAGCAATACGCTGTCGAGGCCGCCGATCGCGGAGGTCATTCGTGCAAGTTCCGCACGCGTGTCGGCGCAGCCGGTGAGATCGGTATCCCAGGTGACGACCTGATGCGCGCCACGTGCTTCGAGATCGGTCGCGAGCGCCTTCAGGCGATCCTCGCCGCGGCCAGCCACGACGATGCGCGCGCCTTCCTCGGCGTAGAGGCGGAGCGTTGCCTTGCACATCGCGGAAAGTGCACCGAGAGCAACAATGCGCTGACGCTGTACGGGTTTGGTCATTGGTTCATCCTTCGCCAGAAATCGGAACTGAATGCGGGGTCGACGTGAGTGGAGAATCGTTCGAGTTCGGGGTAACCGCTGCGGAACAGCGCCGAGGGCATGCGGCCGTCCTTGGCGGGATAGAGCCGGCCCTTCGCTTCGCCGACGACTTTGTCGAGGCGCTCGAACAGCCGGTGAGTCCTCGATTTGCGGTTCGGAAAATCGAGTGCGAGCGTCACGCCTTCCAGCGGGAACGACAGCATTCCGGGTGACGGCTTTGCGCCGAATGTCTTGAGCACCGCGAGGCAGGAGCCCTGTCCGCTGCGCGCGATTTCGCCCAGCATCGCGGGGATCGCTACATCGGCGGAGGCGTCGGGCACGACGCATTGATACTGGTAGAAACCCGCGCCACCGTAGATGCGGTTCCAGTTGCGCAGCGCATCGAGCGGGTAGAAGAACGGCGCGTAGTGGACGCGCTGGCGGCCCTGCTTCAGCCGGCCAGCGTGGTAGTAGAGGGTGTTGAAGGCTTTCAGCGAAAGCTGATTGAGTGTGAAGCCAGGCATTTGAAATGGAACGCTCGCGCTCGTCCGATCCTCGTGAGCGCGAAAAAGGCCGTCGGGTAGCCAGTTGGCGCGAGAGAACAATCCGCGGGTCGATTTGCCGTCCTGGCCGGTAGTGCAGTCGATCCACGCGACGGTGTGTTCATAGGCAGCCGAGCTTTCGCGCGCGATCGCAGTAAACTCCGCGTAGCCCGAGAACGGCACGTTCTGCGCTCCGAGATATGCGCCGGGAATACGCACCAGCTGTAATTCGACCCATGCGATCAAACCCGTCAGGCCGAGACCGGCGATCGTTGCGCGGAAGAGATCGGCATTGTCCGATGGGGAGATTTCCAGTGGACCGGCTGTCGATGTGTGAAGGCAGAGTCGGCGGACGGACGAGCCGAGCGTGCCGGCTGCATGGTGGTTCTTGCCGTGGACGTCGTTGGCGACCGCTCCGCCCAAGGTGACGAAACGCGTGCCAGGCGTCGTCGGCAGGAACCAGCCATGTGGAACGACGATACGGAGTATTTCGCTCAGAGAAAGTCCGGCTTCGGCGCGGAGAACGCCGGTTCGGGGATCGAATGCCACGACGCGATCGAGCGCCGTCATGTCGACGATAGCGCCGCCGTCGTTGAGGCAGCTGTCGCCGTAGGATCGGCCGAGGCCCAGGCCGAGGATCTTGCGGCCGGTTTCTGACGAAAGAACGCGCGGGAGCTGGTCCAGGAAGGCCGGGGTCGCAACCGCGGTGCGCTGGCGCTTGACGCGGCCCCACGACGTGTTGGTTTGTTCGCTGAACGGCGCGGGCGCGCCAGTGCGCTGCTGCTGCGAGGTTGCAGCGCCGTGGCGAGCGTCGTCCGTGCGCGGCATTGCCCGCAGGCGTACGATCGGCTGAATTTGGGTCGATGTGCTCATTTGCATTTCAGATCGAGAGACCGAACACGCAGGCGACGATCAGCCCTAGTGCGATGCTGGGTTTGTCCCTAATCGCGAAGGCGACGGGATCGGCATCGAGCTTGCCGCGATGGCTCAGGCCCCAGATCCGTAAAGACCAGAGGAACACGATGAACGCCGCGCCCCAGAGCCAGTACGGCTGGCGATAAAAGCCTGTCGGCATCGCTTCGTTGGTCAGGTAGAGGAACAGCACTAGCATCGCGACGGCGTTGCAACCGATGCCGAGAGCAACGGTGAGTGCCATGTCCGTCGAGCGATAATCGCGGCCGGGAATGTTCATGATGCCCGATTGACCGGCATTGATCACCTCGACGTGTCGCTTCGCGAGCGACAGCGAGAGGAAGAAGAACATCGTGAAGGTCAGGAGCCAGGGCGACGGCGCGACGCTGGCCAAGGCGATGCCCATAGCGATGCGCGAGGTGAACAGCACGGCCAGGACGAAGACGTCCACAAGGAGAAGCCGCTTCAGATAGAACGAATAGGCAAGCGTCGTTACCAGGTATCCTGCGAGACCCAGAAAGAACGGCCATGAAAGTGCGAAGGCGGCTGCGAGGCTGCCGATGATCGACACGGCTGCTACCCAAAGCGCGGTACTCATCGCAATGTCGCCACGCGCGAGGGGGCGATTGCGCTTGGTCGGGTGACGCCGGTCGGCATCCAGGTCGAGGATGTCGTTGACGAGGTAGGTGCCGGAGGCGAGCACGCTCAACAGCAGAAAGCCGGCGAGGCACGTGAGCAGAGCCGTCGTGTCGAAGTAGGCATGTCCGAGGATCAGGGGAACGAACACCAGGGCGTTCTTCGACCATTGGTGGCAGCGAAGGGCTTTCATCCAGGTGCGCAGTCCGGCGCGCGGAGCGTCGATCTCGACCTCGATCGTACCGCCGCGGGCTTTGACGCTGCGTGCAGTCGACGTATCGGACTTCGCAACGACGACGGCCTTTGCTTCGGCGAGAAGCTGCGGGGCGCGGCCCGCGTAGGCGAAGCCGACGGGGAATTTCGTTTTCGCAAACTCGAGCTTGTCGGCATTGCTCATCGTGTGGCCGGGCATGGCTCCGGTAGCGCTGGCGAATCCGCCGATGCGCGCAGCAACCGCATCCGCGATTTCCTGTGCGGCGGCCGTCACGAGATGGACCGGGCGACCGGTCTCGGCGACGGCTACGATGTAATCGACGAGGTCGTTTTGAAGCGGCAAGCCGGAGACATCGACGCCTCTGCGTGCATATTCGGCGATCGCTTCCGGGGCGATCGTGCCGTTTTCGCCGCGCACAGCGCGGCTCATGCGCGATACCGTATTCTCCAGGTCGGTAACGGCAGCTTCGGCTGTGAGATCCGCACGGACGAGGAAGCCGTCCAGGTCGACGACGAGCGGGAGCTTGATCTGCGACGGAACTGCCGTCTGCTGCAGCTTCTGCTGTTCGACGAGTTCTGTCGAAGTCCTCTTCGAATTTGTGGCCATCACGTACCCTCAGCATACGGTCGAGTAGCTGCAACCAGCGCCAGAGAGCGCGGTCACTCGATCGTATTCATGCGCTGCTACGGTTACGTTTTGCTTAGCGGTTGATGCATTTCCGAGCCGTGGAGGGAAATTCTGGTGGCACACCTCTAGGTTAACGGAACCTCCACCGCGGCATGATCAGATGTCGAGACCATCCGGGGTGTCTCAAGAGTACCGCAAAGCCATGCGCGACCTGTCAGTTCTATACGATGCCGAGCGGCTCGAGAGAATGCCGCGGCTGTTCGTGTTCGCATACGTCGTGAGCATGATCGGGCTGTTCGCATTGACGCCCAGCATGATCGACAATGCCGGCAAGCCGCTCGGTTACGATTTCATAACTTTCTGGAGCGCGGGCGTTCTGACGCTCGGCGGTAATGCGGCGGGTGCATTCGATTTCAAGACGATCGCCTCGATCCAGCAGATGGCGGTGCCTGGGCTCGAGAAGCTGTTCTTGTGGCACTATCCACCGACGTTCCAGCTCGCCACGATGCCTTTGGCAATGATGCCCTATTTCGTTTCCTACTTCGTCTTCGTTGCTGGGAGCCTCGTGCTTTTCGTAGCGGCGCTCCGGCCATTGGTGCCGCATCGGGATGGCTGGATCATCCTGCTGGCATTGCCGGCTACGTTCATCTGCGTCATGCACGGGCAGAACTCGCTGATTTCCGCAGCTCTGATCGGTACGGCTATCATGACGATCGACCGGCGTCCGATCGTGGCCGGCATCTGCATCGGACTTCTCGCCTACAAGCCGCAGCTGGGTATCCTGTTTCCGCTGATTTTGGCGATCACGGGCCGGTGGCGCGTGATGGCAGTGGCGGCGGCGACGATGGCCCTGTTCGTCGGAGTTTCGGTGCTGGCATTCGGCGTCGATCTATGGGGCGTGTTCTTCCGCAATCTCTCGGTGGCACGGGAGGTGACGGAAGCAGGACTACTGCCATGGGGCAAGATGCCTAGCGCTTTCGTGTTTCTCAGAATGCTCGGCGTGCCACAAGGCGCGGCCTACGCCGCTCAGATCATGGTTGCGATGACCGCCGCGGCCGTTGTCGGCTGGGTCTGGTGGCGGTGCGGGGCTACGCTGCTCGCAGGGGCTGTGCTGGTGACGGGTACGATGCTGCTGACGCCCTATACGTTCGACTACGAGATGGCGATCATGGCGGTGCCGCTGGCCGTCATCGCGCGCCACCTGGTGCGTCACGGTGCGAGTGACGGCGCGAAGATCATGCTTTTGCTCTTGGCCGCGTCGCCTTTGGCGATGGGCACGCCGGTCGACAAAATCGGTATCCAGGTCGGGTTCATCGCACTAGCGATCCTGTTCTGTTGGTCGGCACACCTCGCGCTCGTGGCGCGCGGCGTGAGGATCGTGAATATCCCCGCTTCTCATCCCGCGACTAGTTTCAGCGCGTCGGGCTGAGACCGGCGGCTGTACGCCTTTCGATCCGCAGTCGTCTCACGATGCTCGGCCGGTAACGAGGTCGAAGGGTGTTACGACATGGTGGCAAAGGTGAAGCGTAACGGGGGGAGCGGCAATGGCGCAGCGCATAACAGTGGCGGCAGGTCGCGGAGCAAGACATGGTCGAGAGCCGCGATAGCGGCGGCCAAGGCGTGCAGCGTCGTGGCTGCTTCGGCCGCCCAGCCGTCTCGAGGAGGGCGGCGCGCTCAGTCCATCGCACGGGCGGTCAGGACCTACTATCTTGGCTAGGGCTGCGGTGGCGAAGGGCCTGCGCAACGGGAAGCGGGAAGGCGCCGCACCGAACGGCGACGTTTTCATCAACTGTCCGTTCGACGACGACTATCTGCCGTGTTTCGAGGCGTTGCTGTTCGCGATCACGATTTCTGGGTATCGCGTCCGCTGCGCCCTGGAAGAGAGCGACGGCGGTGACATTCGTTTCAGCAAGCTGTGCCGGTTGATCGAGGATAGCGACGATACGATACACGATCTATCGCGAACCGAAGCTGGCGCAACGGGGCTGCCACGCTTCAACATGCCGTTCGAACTAGGACTGGCGATGGGCGCGCGTCACTATGGTGCGGAGAGGCAGAGGACGAAGCGGGCGTGCATCATGGTGGCCGTCGACTACGCTCTGCCACGCTATCTTTCGGATCTCGCTGGCAGCGATCCGTGGGTCCATCGCGACGACCCACACGAAGTAATCCGTGTCGTGCGGGGACACCTGCACATGACGCCTGCGGGGCGAGGGCTGCCGGGCGCAGCGCATATGATCGAGCTGTTCCAACGGTTCCGAGGGGACGTTCCGTTTTTGGCGAAGCAAGCGCGGCTTACGGTCGAGGAAGCGCACGCGCGGCTCGGGTATCGAAACTACATGGACCTGCTGCGGGGGTTCTGCGAGGCGGTTCCGGGCGTCGCGCACCGGTACGGCAAGTGAGGGTTGTTCCGTCTAAAACGAACCTTCAGCTCGCTAGATGTTCGTGACGATCAAGCTGACGCCGACGGCCAACAAGAGCGAGATCACGACGCGATCGAAGCGGCGGTCATCGAGGCGCCGGTAGGCCAAGGTGCCGAGATGGACGCCGACAAAAGTCGCCGGCACGCAGAGCAGAAGCGAGATCCAGAACGCGCGAGGCAGAAGGCCGGCAATCGCGCTCGAAATCACGGTCGTAAGCAATATCGTGAAGTTGAAGGTCTGAAACAGAGCGCGTTTTTCGTCGCGCGACCAGGACTTGAAGGTCGCCCAGATGATCGGAAGCGGACCGGAGAGGCCGGCAAGACCGCTCATGACTCCTCCGCCGAAACCCACGGCCATGTCCGCCAACCGTCCGCCGCTGGTCGAAACGCCAGTGCGAGCCAGTTTGGCGGATAGCAGCTGGAAGCCGCAGTAGACGACAAGGACGGCGCCGACGCCGAGCTTGAACTGGCGGATGTCGATCATCGGCAGCAGCAGTGTGCCCACCGGGACGCCGATCAGGCCCGGGACTATAAAGGTTGCAGCGCGCCGCCAGTCGATCGCATGCCAGATGTGGTGCATCGTCTGGATCTGGCCTGTGACGCCGGCTGCGGCTCCAAGCGCGCCTGCCATCGGTGGGGACATGATCTGGATCCAGACCGGGACGGCGGTGAGCGCCGTACCGAAGCCCGTCAAGCCGTTGGTGAAGCCCCCGAGCAGGGCGCCAAAAAGCAGGAGCGCGATATCCGCCGAGGTGAAACTCACGGCGTAGGTTCTCCGGATGCGCTCTTTCCGGTGGCGTTCATGAAGTTCCGCAAGGTTGTAGTGGCTCGGATGGCACAGTTGTGTGCCGATGGCTTGAAACGGCGTGTCGGAAAACCATATTACCCGTAACGTGGACGGGTGCCCCAGGGGCCCGTGCCCAACGAATGCCCGCAAGGGGTTCGCGGTCTTGGTTGGTTCAGGTCGCTTCGATGGAGGGCCTCCGAATATGGCACGCATGTCACTGCTGTCGAGCCCCTTGCTGCTCGGGTTCGACGAAATAGAGCGGCTGGTCGACCGCTTCGGAAAAGGGGCCAGCGAAGGCTACCCGCCGTACAACATAGAGCGGCTCAAGGCTTCCGAGCAGGGCGTGGAAACGCTGAGAATCACGCTGGCTGTCGCAGGGTTCACGCGCGAGCAGCTGGAGATTACGCTCGAAGACAAGCAACTCAGCGTGCGTGGCCGGCAGGTCGACGAACAGGACCGCGAGTATCTCTATCGCGGCATCGCCGCGCGGCAGTTTCATCGCACGTTCGTTCTGGCAGACGGCATCGAGGTCCGGTCCGCAGATCTAGACAATGGGTTGTTGATGATCGATCTCGTCCGCCACGAGCCGCAAAAAATGGTTCGCACGATCTCGATCGGAAACCCGGTTAAGCCACCGTGAGTTTCTTCTGTCCCGGATTACCTGCCGATCGAAACGGCGTGTTTCTCGGCTGTGACTGAAAAAACCCAAAAGCGGCCAAACTGCCTCACTAGAATCAGCGTATACGGGAGCGGCACGCGGATTACATGGCAGCCCGCCTCCCACATAGGAGTAGCGTCATGAAGGAAGCTAGGCGTAGCACGAACAAGCGCTCGCGGATCACACCACGGGACTTGGAAGGCGTCATGAGCCAGCGCGAGTTGGCGGCACTGGGCGGCGGCAAGGTCGCCTACATCAAGGTGTTGTCCTCTGACGACGCTAAACGGATGTACCCTGCGATCGACGACCTGCCTTCGGGTATCCAGTTGTTCGCCCTGCAAGCGGCGGACGGTACGCCTATCGCTCTGACGGACTCGCTGCAGGCTGCCATGGGTCACGCCATAGGCGACGAGTTGGAAATTGCCAGCTTGAACTGAATGATTGAACCATTATCTTCGTCGCGACCTATCGTGCGACGTGTCGGTTTCTGGGGGCTGCCGTTCGTCGGCGGCCCCTTTTTGCATGGGGAGGTGAACTATCGGGTCGGTTCGACCACTGGAGGCGTCTTCGGCGTCGGCGGCGTCGGCTGAGGCGCGCCAAAGGGATTGCCGCCGGAGGTTCCGAATGACGGTGCGCCGCCAGATCCGAACGACGGTGGTGTCACTTGAATCTCGATGTTCGGGCCGCTCTGCTTTGGCTTATCGAGGAAATAGGTCACAGACTGCGGCCAGAGGATGAGGATCGCGCACAGAATGAGTTGCAAGCCGACCCAGGGTACGGCGCCCCAGTAGATGTCCGAACTCTTCACCTCTCGCGGCGCAATCCCCCGCAGGTAGAAGAGAGCGAAGCCGAACGGTGGATGCATGAAGCTCGTCTGCATGTTCGCTCCGAGCAGCACACCGAACCAGATCAAGTTGATGTCGAGCTTTTCGGCCACCGGGGCGAGCAGCGGAATGATGATAAAAGCGATTTCGAAGAAATCGAGAAAGAACGCCAGGATGAAGACGAACAGGTTGACGAACACGAGGAACCCGACTTGACCGCCCGGTAGAGCTGTCAGCAGGCCTTCTATCCATTCCTTGCCGCCGACGCCCTGGAAGACGAGGCTGAAGATCCGGCTACCGATCAAGATGAACACGACCATGGCAGTGATGCGCATGGTGGTTTCCATTCCCTGGATCAACAGAGCCCAGGAGAAGCGGCCGTTCATCCAAGCAAGCGCCATGGCGCCGACGACACCCATTGCGCCGGCTTCCGTGGGGGTCGCAAGGCCCATGAAGATCGTGCCGAGCACGAGGAAGATCAGCACGAGCGATGGCACCATGCCCTTCGCGCACTTCCATAGGAGCGGCCAACCACGAAGCGTTCGTGCTTCCGGCGGTAGGGCCGGAACGGCTTCCGGCCAGACGATGCTGACAATCCAAACCCAAATACAGAACAGTCCGATCTGGATAAAGCTCGGTCCAATGGCGCCGAGGTACATGTCGCCGACGGATTTGCCGAGCTGATCGGCAAGCACGACCAGAACCAGTGAGGGTGGTACGAGTTGGGTGACGGTGCCCGAAGCCGCGATGACACCTGTGGCATGGCGGATCGAGTAGCCGTACTTCATCATCACCGGCAGCGAAATCATGCCCATCGCGATGACAGATGCAGCGACGGTGCCGGTGATCGCGCCGAGCACGGCGCCGACAATGATTACGGCATACGATAGCCCGCCACGGACTCCGCCGAACAATTGGCCGAATCCTTCGAGCAGGTCCTCGGCGAGGCCGGACCGTTCGAGGATCGCGCCCATCAAGGTAAAGAACGGGATAGCGAGTAGCAGGTCGTTCGAAACGACCGCGTAAAGCTGATAGGTCAGATTGCCCATGAAGTCGGGCCGTATCAGCCCGAGTTCCATCGCGATCACGCTGAAGCCAAGGCCGATCGCACCGATGGAAAACGCCGCGGGGTAGCCGATACCCATGCCGACGATAAGGCCGATGAACATCAGCGGTGCGAGGTTGTGCTTCAGCAGCTCGATCATTGCAGCGGCTTTTCGTAAGCATGCTCACGGACGTAGTCGGTCGTGAGAGCGGCAACGCACTTTATGATTTCCGAGATGCCCTGTAGGAGCACGAGGAAGAAGCCCACGGGCAGGATGAGTTTCACAGGCCAGCGCGGCAAGCCACCTGCATTGGTCGAGGTTTCGTTGTTGATCCACGCTTCGAGGAACCAGGGCCAGGTGAAATAGATCATCACGACGCACATCGGTACGAGGCAGAACAGGGAGCCGAGGAGGTCGATCCAGGTTCGTGTGCGCTCGGAAACCCAGCCGTAGAACAGGTCGACGCGGACATGCCCGTTTACCTTCAGGGTGTAGCCGGCGCCCAGCAGGACGAGGGTGGCGAACATGTACCACTGTGCTTCGAGGAAGCTGTTGGAATTGTTGCTGTACCATCGCAACAGCGCCTGCAGCCACGGGTACGCCCGGCCATCGTCGGTCAGATAGACGATGGTTCCGATGGAGTAGCGGAAAGCCGCGTTGAAGCCGCTGACCAGTGAGGCGATGAGAACGAGCCAGACGGCGATGCGGCTCAAACCACGATTGAGGCTGTCGATGGCGTCACTCACGGCCAACAAGCCGTGAACGAGAGACCCCTCCCTTTGTACTGTTCCCATGTCGAGCCCGGTTTGCCGCACGCGCCTTGGCCGTTCCGTCCTGACCGATCAGAGATCGATTCAACAAATTGACCTTGCGTTCAGGGTTCCCATATGTCCATGGCTCCGTCAGCACCGTCAAGCTCGCCGGCCGGTAGAGCGTGGCCATCCGCTCACACGTAGGGCGGCAGGTTTCCCATCCATCAGACCGAGGCAGTAATGTCCGTCACGCAGCAGCAGATCATCACGGCACTCAAGCGCATCCGGGGGCCGGATCTCGAGAGCAACATCGTCGATCTCGGGCTTCTATCGGAAGTCGTGATCCGCGAGGGTCGCGTGTCGTTCTCGATTACGGTGCCGCCGGATCGGGCGGAGGAGCTCGAGCCGCTGCGGCAGGCGGCCCAGCAAGTCACATCCGAGTTGCCAGGGGTGGTTTCGTCGCTGGTCGTTCTGACAGCCGATCGCGCGCCAGGGCGTGGCGGGCCGGCGGCGGCTCCGGCGCGGGCAGAAAGTCCGCGGGTGGCTGCGGCGCGAGCGGCTGGAGCGGCCGGAGGGAGGCCTGCGGGTGCGGCTCCTGTCGCGGCACATAGCCATGACCACGCTCATGCACACGGCCACGACCATGGTCAGGGGCACTCTCACGGGCCCACGCCGGGAGCTGCGGGCGGACGTCCGGCCGGTGCAGCGCGTGGCGGTGCCGCGAAAGCTGGCGCAGTGGCCGGCGTGAAACATCTGATCGCGATCGCTTCGGGCAAGGGCGGAGTCGGCAAATCGACGGTCGCGGTGAACCTCGCGCTGGCTTTCAGGGACATGGGACTGCGCGTCGGGATCATGGACGCGGACATCTACGGTCCCTCGCAAGCCAAATTGCTCGGTATCTCAGGCAAACCGACCATCGGTGCCAACAAGAAGCTTCAGCCGCTGGAGGCCTATGGCATCCGCGCGATGTCGATGGGGCTGCTCGTCGACGAAGGGCAACCTCTGGTCCTGCGCGGGCCGATGGTCACGTCGGCGCTCAACCAGATGCTGCGTGAATTCGACTGGCCCGGCGAAGGCGGCGACCTCGATGTGCTGGTGATCGACATGCCGCCGGGTACGGGCGACATCCAGCTCTCGCTCGCGCAGCAGACTCCGCTGTCGGGCGCGGTCGTCGTATGCACGCCGCAGGATCTGGCGCTGATCGATGCCCGCAAAGGCCTCGCGATGTTCCAGAAAGTCGACGTGCCCGTGCTCGGTATCGTCGAGAACATGAGCTACTTCCTCTGCCCGAAGTGCGGTGAGCGCTCGGAGATCTTCGGGCATGGCGGGGCGGAGCACGAGGCGGAGCGCATCGGTGTCCCGTTCCTCGGCGCGATCCCGCTGCACATCGAAATCCGGGAGCTGTCGGACACTGGCAAGCCCGTCGTTGCAACGCAGCCCGACAGTCCGAACGCGAAGGCTTTCCGGGAAATCGCAGCGAACACCTGGGCCGGCTTGATTGCGGGCAAGGGCGCTGCGGCCGAACCGCCGAAGCTAGAGGTCGCCGGCGACAAGTCGTATCTGAAGGTCTCGTTCGTCGGGGGCGTCAGCTACGAGTTGTCGGCTGAAATGCTGCGCGTGATGAGCCCATCTGCCGAGGTGCAGGGCCACAGTCCGAGCCAACGGGTTACAGTGGGCAAAAAACGCAACGTGAAGATCAAGGATTTGAGGTCGGTCGGCAACTACGCCGTGCGCATCGTGTTCGACGACGGACACGACACGGGGCTCTATTCGTGGACCTATCTCGAGGAGTTGGGCCGTGAAAAAGACCCGCGCTGGGCGCTTTATCTGGCCGAGCTGAAGCAGAAGGGCCTGAGCCGGGAGTAGGCGACGCGCCCCGTGTCCCGCGTTCGGGGCGCGCGGCGTGCAATATCACCCTGCGGCAGTGTAGGGCTTGCGTTTGCCAGTGCCGGTCTGCAAAAAACTTCCGATCACATTGAGCTTGGGCCGCGTGCCCTTTTGCCGAGGACCCTCTTCATGGCGCAGGTCGATCTCTTTTCGCCGATCTCACTCGGCGACCTCCAATTGCGCAACCGGATCGTCATGGCGCCGTTGACGCGGTGCCGGGCAAGCGCGGGGAACGTGCCGAATGCGCTCAATGCAGAGTACTATCGACAGCGCTCGAGCGCGGGGCTGATCATCAGCGAGGCGACGCAGGTGGTGCCGGAGGGGCAGGGCTATCCGACGACGCCGGGCATCCATTCGGAGGCCCAAGTCGATGGCTGGAAGAAAGTTACGGAAGTCGTCCACGCAGCCGGCTCCAAGATCGTGCTGCAGCTATGGCATGTCGGGCGCGTGTCGCATCCTGTGTTCCAGCCGGATGGCAAGTTGCCGGTCGCGCCATCGCCGATCGCGCCGAAGGGCCAGATCTACGACAACACATGGACGAAGGTCGACTACATCGCCCCGCGCGCTCTGGAGCTGTCGGAAATTCCCGGGGTGATCGATGGTTACGTGAAGGGCGCCGAGAAAGCGAAGCTCGCCGGCTTCGATGGTGTCGAAGTGCATGGTGCGAACGGCTATCTGCTCGACCAGTTCCTGCGCGACAGCACGAACAAGCGGGGAGACGCCTACGGCGGCAGCGTCCAGAACCGGGCGCGGTTGATGCTCGAAGTGACCGAAGCGGTGGTCGGCGTGTGGGGCGCATCGCGCGTCGGTATTCGGCTGTCGCCGCTCAATCCGAATAACGACATCGCGGACAGCGACCCCAAGAGTACGTTCGGGTTTGTCGCACGAGAGCTGGCGAAGCTTAAGCTCGCATACGTGCACGTACTCGAGGACGTAAAGACACCGGCCGGCGAAGAAGTGACGAGCACGATCAAGGCTGCGTGCGGCGCGCCCGTCGTCGCCAACTTCGGGTATACCCTCGAGACGGCGCAGGCTGCGATCGGGGAAGGCCGCGTCGATGCCGTCGCGTTCGGTAAGCTGTTCATCGCCAATCCCGATCTGCCAAAGCGTCTCGCCGCCGGTGGCCCGTTCAACGCGTGGGACATGAAAGCATTCTACGGCGG
>LNFM01008154.1_pt1 | contig 23012 bp, 27 predicted proteins | sample 596031 | NCBI WGS metagenome assembly LNFM01 (sample SAMN04254537, study PRJNA301005) | activated carbon metagenome | isolation source: dual media filters at the Ann Arbor, Michigan drinking water treatment plant | place: USA: Ann Arbor | reverse complement strand
CCAGATGGGCGCAGGCTGTCGCGCCCATCTGGTGTTTCGCGTCATGTTCGACGCGCGCTGCGATCGCCACAGAAGCGCCTGCTCCGGCCGCTTCTGAGACATGGCCCGATTCGCCACTGAGATATCGGAGTCTTAACTGTCTGAATTAATTGGTCGGAGCGGCGAGATTCGAACTCGCGACCCCCAGTCCCCCAGACCTACGATTGGCCCTTTTTAGGTTCTTCCAGGTTCCATCGTCTTCCCACGATGAGGCCTCAATATGCTGTTATTATTACATAATTATCGAAACCTCCCGGAACCTCGCAAAACCAGGACTAACCGTTCCGCTGAGACATGAGTGAGACATGGAACGCGACTTCAAAAGCGATGTCTCAATTTGCCAATTTATATATCCTTTTCAAATGGATAGATCCGCGATTCGTGGTCTGGGGGTCACACAGTCCAAAAGTACGGGGGTTACAAGTTCATGCCAAATCTCGACCCGCGTGGGCGTAACATCACGCGCGCTATCAACGGCCCGGCGGCGACTTATGCCATCGAGCGCCACGATCGCCTCTATCTCGATGTCCTCGGCGGCGGACGGGCGTCCTGGCGCATCCGTTATCGGCCAAAACCGAATGCCAATCAGCGTTGGTTCACGCTGTCAGACGATGCCCGCAATGCGGACTTCGAGAAGATCGCGACCAAGGCACACGACCTTCTCACAAACCTTCGCCTGCACGGCATCGATCCGCTGACCGAGCAGGAAAAGAAGGCCACGCCACAACCGACGCTGACCGAGGCCTTCAAGCTCTGGCTCGATCACACCGGCAAGCGCCGCGCAAAATCACTAAGCCCGGCCACCCGCAAGGGCTACGAAGACTTGTACGACCTGCACGTCAAAGCACATCTCGGCAAGAAGTGCTTGCAGGATCTCGACCGCAAGGCAGTCAACGAGGCTCTGACCAAGATCAAGACGGCCACAACCAACCCCGACAAGAAGCATCGCGGCGTTCAGGCGACAAAGGCGTTGAAGCTCGTCTCGAGCATCTGCGAGTGGTGCATCGACCAGGAATGGATCGTGCGCAATCCTTGCCGCGGTGTGGAAAAGCCCGTGCCTATCGCGAATCCCAAGGGGAAGCAGCACCGTCCGCCGACCAATCCTGAGCTGCGTCAGCTTTGGAATGACGGCCCGGACGTCATGGCACCGGCAAAGACTCGCGTGCTGCGCCTCGCCATTCTGATCGGCCGGCGCATCAGCGAGATCGCACTGGCCAACCGCGACGACGCTAAGCTCGACGCTACAATCCCTTGCTTGCTCATCCCGGCCGATCGCCTGGGCAACAAGCCGAAACGCGACGACGCCGTCCCATTGCCGCCGCTGGCGCTGGCAATCGTCAAGGACGCGCTCGCAACGTCACAGCTGGGCGAGCCCCTATTCGTCGGCGCAGCAACCAGATGGACGGCCTCCAAGGAACTGACCACGACGCGACGCGCCTGGAAATGGCCGGACCCGCCCGTGCGCTTCCATGATTTCCGCGGCCTCATCAACGACCAGATGGCGGCACTCGGCGTTCCCTCCGAGCTGCGCAGCCGCACGCTACATCACACCGGCGATCTCCAGCAGCTCGCGAATACAGTCTATTCGGCGTACGATTTCCTGCCTGAGCGACTGCGTGCGCTCGAGCTTTGGGAAGCGCGACTGCTGGAGATCGTGAACGACAGAGAGCCCGTCGGAATCCGATGGTGAGGAATGTCCGCTTCGCATCACACTGCAGAGGTCAGGGGCGATATCCCTCGGCTCCACCAGCAAAATCGTAATAAGACGCTGTTATTGATTGTAAAGACGCACGAGGTGATCTCGAAGGCGAAGACCGAACTCTGGCATCGCCTGCTGACGCACTACCTGCCATTGTTTTCCGGAGGCCGCACGGTTCGCCGGCAACTCCCGCAGCGACTGGTTCCTTGACTTTCTGGAAGCGTTTCCGACACCGGAGAGCATCACGGCGCTCTCGAAGGACGCCTTCGTCGAGGCGTCCTGGGGCGTGGTCGGCAAGAAGGTCTCGAAGGCCAGGCTACTCGGCGATATCTACGAAACTGCTGCATCCTCGATCGGTTTGCCAATCCCGCTGGATAGCGCGGCCATCACCATGTTTCGTCTTGCTCTCGCCGAAGGGCGAAGCCTGATCCGCCAGCGCGACCTGATCGAGAGCCAAGCTCATGCGGCACTCGCGGACAATCCCGACTACCAGCGCCTACGACAGATCCCAGGCATCGGACCGATCACGGCGATGACCGTGCTCGCTGAGGCCGGCGATCTTCGCCGCTTTGGCCATCATCGACAGTTCCTGAAGTTCTGTGGTCTCGATCTCGCAACCTATCAGTCCGGTCAGTTCCGCGGCCGGACGAAGCTGTCGAAGTTCGGCAATGCGCGGCTTCGGCGCGCCTTCTGGGTCGCCGCTCAGGTTGCAATCCGCCAACCCGACAACAGCTTCCGAGCAAAATACGAGCGCTACATCGCGCGAGATCGCGACAACGGCGATCTCAGGCGCAAGGCACTCACAGCCATTACCGCCAAGATGGCGCGCACCGCACATGCCGTCATCAAGAGCGGTTCCGACTATCGGCCTTTCTTCGAGGGGTCGATGCCAAGCGGGAGAACCTCTCTCAGCAAGTGCCGTGAGGGCGCAACCGCGACCCTATAGATAATGCTCGGGTCTTCCGCTTGGAACTGCATCTCGTGTTGAGGACGGTGAGGGCCAATGTACCGCGTCAAGGACCCTGTGTTTGCTATGGATGAGAGTTCCTTCCCTGACGGCGGAAGCCGCTTGGTTGAAGTTGAAGTGCAATCACTGACTTCGGTCAGTGAATGGAGATCTGTTGCTCGCCTCCCTGCCAAGTTTCCCAACGTAGGACGTTATCGGAAAGAACCGCCTCCGGTTTGTCGCGCCAGGCGATGACGCGGTCAAGCTCCCGCGCCACGCGGGCACCCGAGATCGACGTGTCGGGCACGAGAGCCAAACACTCGCGCGTGCAGTCGTCGACGATGACGAGAACGCGGAAGCGGAGACCGTCGTGCCAGAGGACCTTGATCAGGTCGCCCCGGGCGCCCCGGAACACGAAAAGATCCCCGGCGAATGGTTATGTATCGCGCCACATAACCCTTCTTATGTGTCGGCTGACGTTATGTGACGGAGGCGGCCGAAGGCCATGCGTGAACGGGCCTCGCCGGGCTTTCCCCGCCACATAATATCCCGTGCCTCTGGCGCAGCCGCAGGATCCCCTGCGGCGCGACGCAAGAGGGGCACATGCTCGAGTTCTATTTTTCGTATCGGGGGGTGCTCAAGCGCCTCCGTAGTGGGGCGCTCGGCGCCGAGATGGATCTCATCGCGGGGGACCTGCACTCGCAAGGATACAAGCCTGCATCCACCAAGCTCTATCTGAGCCGGATTGCCCGGTTCAGCCATTTCGCTGCCGAGCGCTGCGGCTCAGAGCCGATCAGCGCGACCATCGTCGATCGGTACCTTCTCACGCTGGGCCCCGGCTCTCCGCGGATCGCCGCAGTGACTGCGCTTCAGCACGCTCGGCGAGTGGCGCCCAACCGCTTCGTGACGGCGGTGGCCAGCGTCGTCGACGATCCAGATGCTGCTCTATTGAGCTCGTTCTCGAACTATCTGAGCAGAGTGCGTGGTCTCGAGCCGAAGTCCCGCGATGGCGCTCTCCTGGGGGCGCGGCGCTTTCTGCAATGGTTCCGCATTCGATACCCCGGCCAAGACCTCGGAACGATGAAGGCGCAGCACGTCATTGCCGCTGTAGAGCACCAGCTATCGCTGTCCGCAGCCTCGAGCACGCGCACGGCAGCAACGTCTCATATCCGAGGGTTTCTCCGCTTTCTGCATTGGGCCGGTCATCACCATCGGGAGCTTTCACCCGTCGTTCCAAGAACGCCCCACTGGCGGTTGGCCCATTTGCCGCCGCGTCTATCCTGGACAGAGGTTCGCCGTGCCATCGATACGATCGGCAGGGCAACGCCGATCGACGTTCGCGATCGGGCCATTCTTCTGCTGCTCGCGACGACAGGCATTCGCAATGGCGAGCTGCGCGCTCTTCGGCTCCAGGATCTCGATTGGCGAGCCGGCGAAGTCTTTATCCGGCACACGAAGGGCAAGCGCGACCGAGTGGCCCCGCTACTCGAGGAGACCGGCGCCGCGCTTGCCGACTACATCCTGAGGGCGAGACCGAAGGTCGATAGTGCGCATCTGTTCCTGACGTTCACCGCACCCATAGGGCCGATCAAGTACGCTGCGCCAGTGTCACGGATCGTGCGGAAGCGTTTGCAGTGTAGCGGGATCGAGCTTGGTCGCGTCGCCGGTGCCCATCTTCTGCGCCACAGTCTGGCAACTGAGCTTGTCGAGCAACGAAGGCCGATCAACGAGGTCGCCGATCTTCTCGGGCATCGCAGCATCAACACGACGGCGCTTTACGTGAAGGTCGCGACCTCTCAGCTGGCTGACGTCGCGCTCCCTTTTCCGGGAGGCGCCGCATGACCGCCTTCGCCACATTTCTCAGCGAGAAGATCGAACGCTACATCGAGCTGCGCCGGTCCCTCGGCTATGCCTTCGACAAGCAAGCAGGAACGCTGCGGGCGTTCGTGCATCACGTCGTGCGATCCCAGCTCGATGGACCTGCCATCCAGACGATGGCGATCGATTTCGTCCTGTCGTTCCGCGGCGCCGCCAACAGTCCTGCCGTTCGTCACGGGGTCCTCCGCCGGTTCTACGAGTACCTCGCCCTCTACGACGCCCGAACCGAGGCCTTGGAGCGCAAAGCGTTCCATAGGTCGAGGGCGATTCCGCCGCCGCGCATCGTGAGCGATACCGAGCTAGCGTCGCTCATTGGCGCATGCAGGCTCCTTTCGCCGAGGCTGCCTCTCGTTGGCTCCACGATGGCGACGTTGGTCGGGCTACTCGCGAGCACGGGGTTGCGATCGGGTGAAGCGATCAGGCTGGATCGCGGCGATGTCGATCTGACCCGTGGGGTCATTCTCATCCGCAAGACCAAGTTTCGTAAGGACCGCCTGGTTCCTGTTCACCCAACGACACTGGCCGCTCTGCGCCGATACGCCCGCGAACGCGACGCGGCGTTTCCTGCGCCCGTGGACGCGGGCTTCTTTCTCAGCTCGCGAGGCTGTCGTCTCTCGACTGCCGGCTTGCAATGCAACTTCGTGAAGGCCCGCAAGCACGCCGGTCTCGACGATGGCAAGCCTCTGCGACCACACGATCTGAGGCATCGGTTCGCGGTGACCAGGCTCAGGCTCTGGCACCAGCAGCGCGCGGATGTCCAAGCGCTGCTGCCGCTCCTCGCCACTTATCTCGGCCACGCCAGCTACAGCGACACGGCGTACTACCTGACCAGTTCATCAGATCTCCTCGCCATCGCGGCCGAACGCGCCTCCATCGACGGAGGTGCAGCATGAGCGAGGATCTTTGTCTGGCACCGCTCCTGGAGTCATACTTCCGTCGGCGGCTGGCCAAGCAGCGTAACGCCACGCCTGCGACCATGGCCAGCTATCGCGATGCCTTGCGCATGCTGATCCTCTTTGCCGCAGGCCGATTGGGCAAGGAGCCGGTCGCGCTGACGCTCGAGGAGCTCGATCGGGACATCGTTCTCGCCTTCCTCGACGAACTCGAGGAGAAGCGGAACAACTCCGTCGCAACGCGCAATGCTCGGCTAGCCGCTGTTCGATCCTTCTTCCATCACGTCGCCGCCGCCGATCCCGCCGCCTTCGGCATCGCCCAACGCGTTTTGGCAATCCCCACCAAGAGGGCTCACATCGAGGTGACGCACCACCTCACCAACGCCGAGGTCGAAGCCATCATCGCAACCCCTGATCAGACGACACGCCGCGGTCGGCGCGATCGGGCTCTTCTGCTCTTCCTGGCGAGAACCGGCGCCCGCGTGTCCGAAGCGATCGGCACCAACGCAACTGATCTTCGCTTGCAGCGAGGGAGCCCGCAGGTGTTGCTTCACGGCAAGGGGCGTCGAGATCGTGTCGTTCCCATTCCTCGGGATCTGGTGCGATCACTGACTGAGCTGCTGAAGGAACGCGGGCTTGCTCATCACGAGCCGGAGCCGATCTTTGTCGGTGCCCACGGCGAGCGCCTGACGCGCTTCGGAGTGACGCACGTCGTGCGGCGAGCTGCGGCTGGAGCCAAGTCGATAGCACCGAGCTTGGACGGCAAGTCGATATCACCCCACATCTTCCGGCATTCTCTCGCCATGAAGCTCCTCCGATCGGGCGTCGATCTCCTGACGATCCAGGCCTGGCTCGGACACGCCCAGGTCGCCACAACCCACCGCTACGCCGCCGCGGACGTCGAGATGATGCGGCGCGGTCTCGTGAAGGCAGGCGTCTCGACCAACCGAAGTGCCCGCTTCCAACCGAAGGACGCTGTTCTGCGGCTACTGGAGAGCATCTGATATTATGTGGCGGGGAAAGCCCGGCGAGGCCCGTTCACGCATGGCCTTCGGCCGCCTCCGTCACATAACGTCAGCCGACACATAAGAAAGGATCGCGCCCGAGCGTCTCCTGCACCTGCAGGGCGAGCCCGTTCATGCGGCGCCGCATGTCGGTGCGCCCGACCGAGAGCTACACGCGCACGCCCGACGGCACCGGAATCATCGATTCCTTAGTATGTCGAGCACGCGCTTCAAAGCACGGCCGTCGAAGCTCGAACCCACACGCACACGGCAGTCGCCTCCGACCTCGATCTCGATCGTGTCGGAATGCGCCTGCTGCGCCGACGCCGGCTTGTCCTCAAGCTCGGGCGTGATCGTCACGGGAACGAGCCCGCTCGACGTGGTTGACGATGCTGTCGAACCCGACTCATCTGCGAGCCGCCGCCAGCGGAATATCTGGTTGGCGTTGACGTCGTACTGGCGCGCCACGATCGAGACCGACGACCCAGGCAGGTACGTCGCCGCCACGATCTCGCGCTTCGGCTCCTTCGGCCAGCGCTTGTTCCGACGTCGCTTCGCGCCGTTTGTGTCCACATCCGGCATTGTGGGCACTTCCTCACTCGCGTTGATCCAAGACGAGCGTCGAAGACTCGATCAGCGGCCAAGCCGCGACAAGGCGGTGTTCACCGGAGGAAGACGACATTGCCGTTTCCGATCCGTTCAAACAGACGCTGCGCAATGCCATCGCCCTCTATGCTGCGATGATCCTGGTCGTCGGACACATCAGGCGCCGCGGAACCTCCTCATGGCGACGGTCGGGCTTCTCATTGCCGTGCCGGCGCTGACGAGCGTCATCACCTTCACCACCGTCACCGGACTTGCGCTATAGTCGCCCACGCCGTGGGGTGGAGCGTGCTCGCAGTTCTTTGGCTCACACGGACACCGATCACGGATCGCAACAAGGCGCGCTTGGTCGCCGCTGCTATCTAGGTCCTCTGCGTCACCCTCGTCGCTATCGGCTTCTTATTGTTGGCTTGATGGGCGCCTGCCCGTTGGGCACCGGGCTCTCGTAAATCGAACCCGTCGGTCTCGGCCCTGCGGCGCCGATCCCTGGCGCGTTGCACGCCGCGCCGATTGCGATGGCCGCGATCCCCCGTACACTTTGAGCAGTGCTTCCGTCGTGCCCGCCGGTGCTCGATTCCCGAGCGTCGGTTGTGCGACGGAGTTGTTCGATGACAGACGCAGTACGCAGCGAACGTAACGCCGAACTCAATGACCGCCCGTACGGTGAGCGTGACTTCGGCGCGTTCGAGCTAGATGGTTCGCGGTACTTTTGGAAGATCGACTTGTATGAGAGGGCGATTGTCAAGCACCGGCCAAGCCGGGGACGTTTCGTGGTCGATGCGAGACCTACCGCTTCGGCATGACGATGAGCTCGCCAGACATCGACGGCTTGTGCGTGTCGCACACGATACCGAAGATGCCCACTTTGTTGGCGGTGAAAGTTACGCGATGAGCCTAGCCACGCCTCACTGTGAAAGTTTGGCCGAACGCCGCAATAGTCGTCGGATGCGCCGCGCCATTGATACCGACAAACTCAAGCGTTACCTCGTCCCCTTCGTTCACAATGACTTGGGAGGGCTGCCAAATGTAGGCGCTCACTTCCCAACGACGAATCTTCTCGTCGGGCTGTGTGATCACATACCCTCCGCCTAGAGGCAGCGGACCCGTTGGAAATGGTTCTTTGTCAACGGTTGTGCCGCCCTTCGGCTCAACCGCCAAGATCGTGAAGAAGCGTTTCTCCGCCCATGCCGGGCTCACCCAACCCGTGGCGCCGTTCAGGCTCGCTAGCAGGACCGCCAGGGCACAACAAAATGGCCGCTGCAACAACACACCCTTCTGAACCATGGCAGCAACTCTTTCTGCTAATGAGAATTATTAGCATCATAGACAGCCAAAAAGGGTCATTGTCAACTACGCCGTGACTTGAGACCGGGGGCCGCGTGCGGGTTGCGAGCGTGTAGGCTTCTGGATTGACCGCTCGGCGAAAGTACCCGTTGCCTGCCTGACGGCAAGACAATGATCACTTGGATGAAAGCTTGCCTTGCCTCCATCACTGCCGATGCTCTCCTCCCAGGAACGCCAACTATCTGTCGGATAAACCTGCGTGAGGGAATCGGAGGCTCCTTGGCTCCTTCGCGCAAAGTTCGCCTGCGTGCAACGATCAATGAACACCAGAAAGCCCCCGATCGATTGGGGGCTTTCATTGTCGGACGTGTGTACGACAGGCGGGGACTATTGACCCTTCAAGCCGAGCAGCGGTGTAATGCGACGGAACGCGACGCGGCGGTTCTGTTGTTCCGGTGCCTCCGTTTCCACCTTGAGGTATTGTTCGCCGTAGCCCTGCGTCACGAGGTTCTCGATCGGCACCCCGAACTCCGACATCAGGATCTCGGCGACCGCTTCCGCGCGCCGGTCCGACAATGTCAGGTTATCTTCTTCGGAACCGACAGCATCCGTGTGCCCTTCGATCAGGAACACTTCCGCCTCGTTGCGCCTCAGCACCCGTTCGATGATGCGCGCAAGGCGCTCGAGTTTGGGATACTGGTCCGGTGCCACCTCGAACGACCCGAACTCGAAATTGATCGTGTCGAGGTCGATGCGGCGCATGTACTCGCGCAGCGAACGGCTGTAGCGGATTTCCTCAAGCGAATAGGGCCGCTCGAGTCGCGCGACCGGCGGCGCCGACAGCGCCTCGTAGAGATCGTCCTCGGATGCACTATCGTACTCGACGATGTACTTTTCGCGCGGGAGGCTGTACGCGGGCGGTGCCAACGCGAGACCCACCCCGACTCCCAAGGCTGTCACGCCGAGCCCGATGCCCACGTTGCGATAGAAGCGGCGGTTATCGATCAGCACGATCTCACGGCCGGATCGATCGCGGCGATAGCGCCGAAGCAATCGACCGTTACGGTCGACTTCGGAGACAACCCTCGAGCCGTCGGAGCGCTCGATCTCGGTCCGGCGGCGGCCTTCGCCGATATCCCGGGTGCGGGCGTTTGGTGAAAAGCGCTCCAAGGCACGGCTTTCATCGCGACGGATGATGGCACGCCCCTCCTCACGGATGATGAAGCGACTGCCGGGCTCTTCGATCACCCGACGTCCACCCGCCTCGACCCGCTCGACGCGCCCTTTCTTGACGTCCTCGAGGCGCCGCGGTTCATCACGGCGCGCGCGGGCAACATCGCGGCCACGGTCACGGCCACGGTCGCCGGTACGATCTCCGTCACGTTCGCGGTCGCCAGCGCGATCCCGGTGACGATCGCGGTCGCCGGCGCGATCCCGATCACCCGCACGGTCCCGGTCACGATCGCGGTCTGGGCCTTGGCCGGGAACGGCCCTCGGCACCGGGCGGGCCTGATCCGTCCGCGAATCGTCCCCCCGTGGCGTAGGCGGAACCGCCTTGCCGACGCCGGGAGTGCGCCGAGGATCAGGCTGCGGAGCCACCCGCTGCTGCAACGGTTTCTCCTCCGGCGGTGTCGAGCGTTCCTGGGCCGGTCGATCGCGCCGGGTGCGGTCGCTCTCATCTTTGCCGGGATCCTCCTGCGGAGAAGGTCGGGCTCGATCCGTCCGCGTGTCATCCTCCCGTGGCGTGGGCGGCGCCGCTTTGCCGACGCCGGGAGTGGCCCGTGGGTCGGCCTGGGGGGCCACGCGCTGCTGCTGCGGTTGTTTCTCTTCCGGAGGTGCCGAGCGCTCCTGGGCCGGTCGATCGCGCCGGGCGCGGTCGCTCTCAGGATCTTTGTCGGGAACTTCCCGCGGTGACGGTCGGGCTTGGTCCTGTCCGCGCTGCTGGTCCTCGCGTGATGGCGACGACGGATCCGCTTTTTTTTCAGGGCGCGAATCAGGTTGCGGAGCGGCGCGCCGCTGTTGCGACGGTTGCTCCGGCACCGGCGCTGTGCGCTGCTGGGGCTCTTGCCCTGGCTCCGTACGGTCCCGACGCCCGGGCGCGGCCCCCCGTGGTTCGAGGTTTCCTTTCGGTCGTTCTGCGTCCTCGCCTCCGCGACGTGACGCCGGTGGTGACTCGGGCGAACGCGGCGCCGCCCGCTCCGGACGCTTTTCGCCGCGCTTGCGGCGATCCTCGTCTTCTTTCGCTTCGGGTTGTTGCGCATACGCGCCGCTGATCAGTGTTCCCGCGGTAAGTGTGGTTCCCACCGTACCTACGAGCAGAGCGATCGCGACCGGTCGCATCCCTCGTTTCCAATTCCCTCGTCTCATCAATACCACCTTTGCGCTCGCCGCCTGCTTCTAGCTTCACCGCAATGCGGGCAGCAGGACAAACGCTCCACGGACGATCACGTTCCCTGTCATGCCCCGGGGTGCGCAACACTGCTCCGTCGCTGGAGAGGGGCATCTTGTCTCGGGAGCAGTGACGATGAGACCAGTCAGCGGCAGGCGGCGTCAAGCTGACGACGCATTATCGGCGAGAGGCAGTTCGACGACGAATTCCGTTCCCGGCGCGAGGTTCAGGACGCTCAGCTTGCCACGACATTGTCCAAGCATTGCCCGGATGATCTTCATACCGACACCCTTGGCATTGGTTGTGAAACCTTCGGGCAGCCCCGCGCCTTGATCGCGGATCGACAGGGTCACGCTGGCGTCGCCTTGCCGGAACAGTCGGACGTCAACGACACCGGCGCTATCAGTCGGATAGGCGTGCTTGATCGCGTTACTGATCAGCTCCGTGGCCAACAAACCAACGTGAACGGCGCGATCGGTTACCATACCGACGTCAGCATCGGGCGCATATCGGATCTTACAATTCGTCGCGAGGCCGGTCAGGTCGCGACAGAGATCGCCAAGATAAGCGGCCAGATCAACGCATCCGACATTCGCCGATCGGTATAGGCGCTCGTGGACCCGTGCCACTGCCGATATCCGACCGATGGCGTCCTGCAAACTCTGAACAGCTGGACTGTCACGCAACGTCGATGCCTGCAGACTGAGCATGCTGGCGACCATCTGCAGACTATTCTTCACGCGATAGTTGATTTCCTTTAACAACACGCTCTGATGATGACCGCCGCCGTCAAATTACGCTCGTAGCGCCGCCGCTCGATGGCCATGCCGAGGATATTCGCGGCACCCTGCAAGAACGTTAGATCATGGGACGTGAATACGCCCGTCGATCGACTGTCGACCTCGAGAACGCCGAAGGCAGCGCCGTCACCTTGAAGAATGATCGCCCGACGCCCACCGTGCCTCGCAAGGAGGTCGGGTGTGCGAAAACGCTCCTCCTGCTCCAAGTGGTTTGATATCACGGGAGTGCCAGTCTGGAACGCAAATCCCGATGGAGATGCAAGATCGGCAACGATGCGCGCTGATCCGACAACGCCGGGATTCCACCCGACGCCAGCGCAGACGAGCAAAGAGTTTTCATCCGGCAGATACTGCAAAATTTTACACAGCTCTGCATCAAGGCCGTCAGCCGCGAGTTCAGCGGCCCGATGCCAAAGCTTTGTCAGGTCATTCTGCTTGAGAGCGACGACACCAAGCTCTGCCAGGAGTTCCTGCTGCCGCAACCGATAGGCCAGTTGAGCGCCATTTTGCACAGGCGCCGAAACATGGGGCGGTGCGTCAACGACGGCGCAGCATGGCGCGACGTCGAACTCTCAGCTGGCTCCGCCATAGTATCTACCCTCTTCACCCAACGCCGACAGGTCACCGCCGTGGTCCCGTAAGAGACGGCAGCACCGATTGCCCAGCTGAAACTGAGGCCACTTGACCTGCTCCGCATCGCAAGTCAACGGGATCGTTCGCTCCGCGACTGCTCATCGCGCCGAGGAACGGAGAGGATGCATGTCACTAATATGGCGAATTATCGCCATCGACGGCTTGAATATCGAATGCCAATGATTGCGCATCCCATGAAAGTACATGGCACCTGGATCAGCTGCTCTTGAGCCGGCGCATCTCGAGCCCAGGCGTAGGGCGCCGCTTGATCCGCATCTCAATCTCTCCCGGAGCTCAAGCCCTCCGAATCGGTTGGGCGTCAGGCTGTACCCGCGTGTCGTTACCGGGGTGATGACCTCATTGCTTGGGCTGTGCTGGAGCGTCCATGGCCTCCATGATGGCCGTCGCACAGACCCTTGCAACCTCGCTTCGATACTTTTCCGTCACGTTTGCGACCCAACCCGCCTCGATGACAAAGGTGTCACGGCTCCACGGTCTCACACGACGTCAACGCGCGAGGATCCGCCCCTTCGGCAAGCTGCGCGCGAAGGTCGAGCACGTGTTTCGCGTCGTCAAATGCTAGCTCGGAAATCGCCGCGAACTCTATCGCGGCATCGCCAAGAGCAGTCGCGCTAGCGTTTGCGCTGCTCGCGCTCGCCAAGCTGCATCTCGCCCGCAGGCGTTTCACGACCGCATGAGGGAGAATGCGGGCCGAGTGGCCGAACAGCGGCGCACGCCGACTGCTCGACCGCAAACATTTGGTGAGCGCAGGAGGACGATCGTCACCGCGGCAGACAGCCGATGTGCTATTCTTAGGCGAACGCAGATTCACGAATTTCTGGCTCAACATCGGGCGACCGGTGCCGTCATTGACGCGTCATGCAACTAGACGTACGGTTTGGCCTTGATGAGCGTCAGCAGCGGAGGGCATCGTGCGGCGACTGATACTCGTTCTCTCAGTCACAATCGCGCTTTGCGGCGCCGGTGCGATCTACTGGATCGCGCAGGACCGTACGCGCTGCCTTCTGGTGCCGGACTTTCTCCAAGTCATTTTGTGCGATCATGAGCTGATCGCCTCTCTGTCATTCAAGAAGGGTCAGTTCCAAGGACCGCTCGATGTCCGTTTCATGAGCGTGCAATCGGGCGATGGATACCTCATCGAGATGGTTCAGCTTTTGAAGCCCTTCTCCTATCGCGACAGCAACGGTGTGCTTTGGGACGTGCCGGAGGGTTTTCTGTCGGACGGCGCGTCAATCCCGGAACCCCTTTGGGTCGCTCTCGGCGGTCCCTACTCGGGCCCCTACCGTGATGCCGCGGTGGTTCACGACTACTATTGCTATACGCGAAGCCGCAAGTGGACGGATGTCCACAATGTATTCTTCGAAGCCTCCCTCAATCGCGGAACACCCGAGTGGAAAGCGAAATATTTGTACGCAGGCATTCTGCTGAGAGGGCCACGATGGCCCGACCCGCGATCCGCGATCGACAGAGGCAAGCTGGTCTATGCCCAAACAACACCCTCGCCCCTGCCCAAATCCGCGACACCGGCAGCGCCGCCACCCACTGCAGCTGGAAAAACGGATCAGGAGATCTTCGAAGACTTGCGTGTTTGGATCGAGAAGGAGAAGCCGACCCGAGATCAGATCCGGAAACGCGTCGAGGAACTGAGAGGCCTACAGACGCCGATAAAAAAATAGCCGAGCGCTTGCAGTCGAGCTGACATCGGCGCGTCGCTGATGCCGCATCTTGCGCTGAGCCTCGCGCAACGGTCTCCACGGACGCCGTCGCCGCTAGCGCCGACTGGGCTCGCCAAAGACCTTGACCAGTGCACGGCCGCCGAAACCAGGGCGGCTGCGATAGGTGAGCTCAATCCGGCGGATGAAACTGCGGGCACCGCGAAGATCAACCTCGCTGCTTTCTCCGGCAGCGATGCGCTGCTCAATGCGCAGATCCTCACCGACCCCGTTCAGGTACACGATCCGTACGCCCATCAGGTGTACGTCGTTGCGCTCGGCAACGATGTGCAAGGCCCGGAACCGTCGATTGCGGAACCAATCTTCTGATTGATTGACGTCGATGACATCGCGGTCGACCGCGAACCCGACCGTCTGCTCGCCGAGCAGCGTCCAGCCGCGGCGAGTGTAGGGATCTTCGCGATCATCCGCGTCGGCACTTCGTTGACCTGATAGTCCGAGCAGCACCAGCTCCGCGCGTCCGGGACGACGGCGCGGCTCCAGCGCAACGACAACCCGCTCGATCCGGCGCCGGCGGCCGTCAAGGTCGAGGGCTTCAGTCTCGGTGCGGTCATCCATGCGCTGCTCGATTCGAACGCGCTGCGTCTCGCCGTTGGCGAACTCAATCGTGATCCCACGAATCTCAATCGTCTCACCGAGCAGGCGTAGCTTGATACTCTCCATGCGGTCATTGGCTCGATCAGGGCGGAAGACCACTTCGGCATCGGTGCGATCGAAACGCTGGGTATCCACTTCCTGCCAGCGCTGCTCCGAGATTGGAGGCGTCCGGCGCCGCCCGCGTTCGCCGAAGACCTTCACCACCGCCTGTTGCAAACGAATTCCGTCCGGCCCCAGCGACAGACCAACTTGGCCGCGGTAACGCATATCGATGCGCTGCAGGTAGCTGCGGTCGCCGGCCAGATCCACCACTAGCCCGCTGCCCCGTTGGATCAACCGGTCGACCCTCACATCCTCAGCATAGCCGTTCAAATACACGATCCGCAGCGAGATCAGGTGCACATCGTTACGCTCGGCTTGAAACTGAAGCGCCCGATAGGCTCGATTGCGGTACCACTCCTCATTGTGGCGCAGAACGATACTATCGGTATCGACCCGAAAACCGACCGTTTGCTCCCCGAGCAGCTCCCAGCGATCGTCCTCCGCCGATCGTTGGGCGGTGACGGGTGAGATAATTAGCAGTGACGCGAGCAAAGCGCAAAACCAGGGAAAGTATGTGCGCTGCGCTCTCGGCCCGTTTTGTGTCATTGACGTCCCTCTCGCACCAAGGTCACGGCTAGCATTAGCCCACAGCGATTACAGCATCCTTGGATGCCAGCTGAACGCGCCAAAGGCAAACGGAAGTATGGCTGCACGAGCACGGTTCGTGCGCAAGAGACAGATCGCAGCGGCTAGCGCAGCACCCTCGCCTTAGTGGTGATGATGCCTTCTGTGGTGGTGGTGATGATCATGCTGATGGTGGTGGCGCCGATAGCTGTGGTGGTCATCATCGTGGCGGCGGGTTTGCCACTGCGTATGATGGTCATGGTGGCGCAGGTAATAACGCGAGCGATAATCGCGATACTCACGCCAAGTGTAGTGGTCATGAGTTTGATGGTGGCCGTGACGCCAGTGCCGATGATGATCTTGACGGTGACCATCATAGTGCCGGTAGCCGTCGTAGGCGTAAGCGGGGCTTGATGCCCCGCTGACACTCAGCAGAACGGCGCCGAGGACCGAAACAGAGACCAAAAACTTGCGAACGCTGAGCATGGGCACCTCTCGGGATGGTTGGTGACAATGAATCGGCGCTAGATCAGGGTATCGGTGGGGCGCCGACTCCGTCGATGGGAACCGTAACAGACGGATGATGAATGCGAGGGCAGTGAATCATTTAATCGCGCTTCACCGGGCCGAGACGCCATGCCCATCCTCGGTCTTGCCGGAAAGAAGAATGATCGCACCCTTCGGCAGCGGCTGAGCTAGCGAGCCAACCAGGTGATCCTTGTCAACGGTCAGGTTGACTTCGGTTTTCTTGCCACCCTCTTGAACCGTTGCCTTGATCGCATTGTCTTTTGCCGAGAGTGGCTTGCCGTGATTGGTCAAATAGAGGACGAGCCTCTTCGGCTCAATGACGAGTTCGGCATCGTGATGGCCGGCCACGATTGCCGTTTGACCACCATGCTTGCCAATCTTCTGCGCCAGCGCTGGCGTCGATGCCATAATGGCAAAGCCAAGCGCTGCAGACATCACACTCTTGCCGATCATTGTGCTTCTCCGTGGGTTGGCTCTGTAGTCCGCGGCAATCGCCGGGTGCCAGCGAAGTGCCGCGGCGGCGGTTGCAGCTCATTCAGGAGGACGCCAGGCGGCGTCCCCTTATTGGCATCGATCGATGATCCGCGCCGTGACGCGGCGCCCAACGAAGGTGGAATTGCCGGCACAAGCACCTCGCAGCATGCACGCGACTTCGTCGGGCACCGCTCACCTCCTATTGGTGATGGTGGTGGCGGCGATATCTATGATGTTCGTCGCCCTGGTGCCGTCGTCCATAACCGTGATGATCGTCGGAATCGCCGCGGTGATATCGCTGCGCGTGGTGGCTATGGTGGCGTGAATGCGCATGACCTTGGTGGTGACGCGGCTCGCGCCAATCAGTGCGGTGTTCGCTATGGTGACGCTGCCGGTAGCCGTCGTAAGCATGTGCTGGGCTCGCAGTTGCGCCGGCACTCAGCAACACGGCACCAAGGACCGAAGCAGAAAGTACGAGTCTGTGAACGGTGAACATGTACACCTCTCCGAATGACCGCAGCGTCAGAGCGCTGGAAGAGATCAACATCTCACCGCTGCTCGAGGTTGACTATGTACCACGAGCACAATGAACGCAGGGACGATCACGCGTTCAGTCACGCTTCATATCGCAGCCACGCCAACGCCACAAACCAGCTGCGCACGCTCGAACAGACAGTTAGGCCGGATGTCTTTTCGCGTTGCATACGTTCACACTCTTAGCCGAGGACCCTCGAGCAGCCCCATAGTGCACGGTGATTGCTAAAACCACTGCGCTATACTGGCGGCGTGGCTGTAAGTGCTCCTTCGCGCCCCGCTTCCTTACTTCGGCGACGACTCCACTTCGTAGAGATCGTACGCACCAGCTGCTGCATTCCACACCAGGATGTCGCACGCAGTCGTAAAGCGATCGGTCTCGAACACGGTTGATACAGCACCACTGTTCGTACCGCGACGTGTCGACGAGTGCCTTCGGTATCGCCACGCGCGACCGTCGTGTCGCCCGTAAACAGATAGCTGGCGCGTCGTCGACCTCATTGCCCGTTTCGATGATGGCTTCGTCGAAGGCCGAGAGCGGTTGTACGCGATAGATGTCCGACGCGTGGATCTTGACCCAGGCGTTGTGCGCGCACTCGCGATAGATGAGATTGTCCGTCTTGCTGAGCTTCATGGTCGGCGCGGCCAGCCACTTGGCTAGCTTACGCCCAGTGTGGCGCCAGTGCCAGCCCGCGCTAGGCGCCGGGGCCGGCTACCCGATCGGCTCTTTAAATCAGATCCGTTACCGTTTTGGCAGCCAGAAGTTTGCTCTGCGTCGTGTAGCGCGGCCCCTGCATCGAACAGCCAGGAGCATCCCCAAATGGAATCGGTGTGATTACTTCTCTTCTTCGCCGTAGGGCTCGATGCGCGCAACAGGCGCGACGTGTGTCACCGCCACGATTGGCCTTGTTTGGTAGGCAGCAATGTACTTGATCTTCGGGAGCATGCCGCCGGCTATGCGTATAGCCCACCACGCGTGCTACGCCGAGAAAAACACGATCAAACCCCTCCTTCTGCGCGGGCACGATGATCGTATCCGTAAGCCGGTCGACGATGCGGACACCTTCCGGATCGCCGTCCGATACAAAAATTCTGATCGTGGAGGCGTCGCGTTGTACCCCGTCCCCTCCGCACTCCTGGAAGGCCGCAACCTACCATAAATGCCCCGAGAGCGCACGGCGCCCACCGTTTCCAGACGAACTCGAGAATGAAGACAGTGGATAGCGGGCCCGCGCTGCTCTTCTCGGCGCTATCCTAAACTTAAGCGCTCCGTGCCGTTATGCGACTGCCGATGATCGGCGGCCGCACAACGGCACGGAGGATGTCATGCACCTTCCCTCTAGCGTATCCTGCGCATAAACGTGTGGAGGCGCCCATGAACCGTGAGCGCATCCGCGAGCTCAATGACGTGTTCCCCGTTAGGACCTACCGGACAATTTGAGCTGATTGCGTAAGAGAGAGTTTCCGGCTCACCGTCACCCCAGGAGGGACACGCTGAGACAGCGAGACAAGCAAACTCCGCAGAGCGCGGAGGAGACGATCAGGGACGTCCGGCGAGCCACCAGGCGGCACATCTCAGCCGAGGAGACGGTCCGCATCGTCCTCGACGGCCTGCGCGGCGAGGACAGCATCGCCGAAATCTGCCGCAAGGAAGGCATCGCGGATGGGGAGGACGGCGAATGAGATACGCCGCATCCGAAAAGCTCGAGATCATCAGAACCGTCGAGACCTCGCACCTGCCCGTCAGGCGCACGCTCGACAAGATCGCCATCCCCAAGACGACCTTCTACGCGTGGCTCGATCGCTACGCGGCCGGCGGGCTCGACGCGCTGGAAGACCGCAAGCCGCGGCCGATGCGCGTCTGGAACCGCATCTCCGACGAGGTCCCAACAAGGTCATCGAGCGGGCGCTGGAAGAACTGGAGCTCTCGCCCCACGAGGTGGCCGTCGCCTTCACCGATGGGGAGAAGACCTTCGTCTCCGAGGCCAGTGTCTATCGCATCCTCAAAGCCGAGGGCCTGGTGACCTCGCCGGAGTTCATCGTCATGAAGGCCGCTGACGCCTTCGCCAACCCGACGACGGCGATCAAACAGCTCTGGCAGACCGACTTCACGTAGCTCAACGTCACGGGCTGGGGATGTTTCTACCTGTCCACGGTGCTCGATGACTTCTCGAGGTACATCGTCGCCCGGAAGCTTTGCACGACCATGACCGCCGTCGATGTCACCGACACGTTGCACCTCGCCTTGCAGGCCTTAGGGCTCGAGAGGGTCGGTGCCGATCGGAGACCAAGGCTCCTCTCCGATAACGGGCCGTCCTACGTCGCTGCAGATCTGTCAGACTGGCTCAAAGGTCAGGGAATGAAACACACGCGCAAGCCCTACCACCCCATGACCCAGGGCGAGATCGAGCGCTGGCACCTCTCGCTGAAAAGCAGAATCCTGGTCGAGAACTACTATAGATGGCAGTCGTTCCATTGAGTTGGCAGTCGTTCCATTGGTGCGTCCTATCAGCGCTGTTTTCAGCCGACGGCGAGGTTCGCTCGTTGTTCGAGAAACTGCCGCCAGCCTTGTCGGCATGGAGGCGTGCGCCGCATCGCATCATTGGGCGCGCAAACTCAGTGCGCTCGGACACGATGTGCGCCTGATGCCGGCGAGCTATGTGAAGGCGTATAATCAAGCGCAACAACAACGACGCTGCCGACGCGGCGTCGACGTCCAGTGGCGTCGGAACTAACTACCTTCGACTGCGTTTCAGAGCATTGCGGCAGCACACGTTGCCGGATGAGACAATCTCCTGCAGCCAAAGTTTGCGAACAAGCTTAGAAATGGCCCCTTCCTCCAATAGCCGCTTCGCGATAACTCTCGCCGCAAACTTGCTGGCGAGTGCCGTCGCCATCCCGGTCCTCGCGCAAGCACCGGCAAGTGCCCCTCCTTCCGGGCCGCCGCCCTTCACGCATGAGGTGGTGCAGCAGTTCGCACGCCAATTGGCCGCCAAGGTGCTTGTGCCGCCCTCGGAAGCGTTGCCGAAGGGCGCTGTGGAATTTGACTACGATCAGTACCGTCAGATTCGGTTCCGCCCCGAGCGGACAATCTGGCGAGGCGAAGGACTGAACTTTGAGCTGCAGCTTCTGCCCACAGGTTATCTATTCAAGACCGCCGTGGAGATCACTCTCGTTGACGACGGAGCCGAGCGGCCGCTCTCGCCCGACAACGGCTATTTTGATCTTGGACCTTTGGCTGGCAAGCTGCCGCCCGAGGCGCGGTTGGGCTTCTCTGGATTTCGCGTAACCGGCCCGCTCAACAGACCACTAGTGTTCGATGAGATCATTGTCTTTCAGGGTGCCAGCTATTTTCGTGCGCTATCGCAGGGTCAGAATTACGGGCTATCGGCACGCGGGCTCGCTCTGAATGTCGGCAAGCAAAGCGGCGAGGAGTTCCCGTTTTTCCGACGCTTTTGGATCGAAAAACCCAAACAGCGCGCCTCCCACATTGTCATCCACGCCTTGTTGGACAGCCAATCGGTAACCGGTGCTTTTCGCTTTCAAGTGTTACCCGGACCGAACACTGTCGTCGACGTGCAGGCGACGCTCTATCCGCGCAGGGATCTCCCCGATGTTGGAATTGCTCCCCTCACGAGCATGTTCCTTTTTTCGGGCATCAACCGTTCGCGCATCGATGACTTTCGTCCCGCGGTTCATGATTCCGATGGGCTAGCTGTCGTCAATGGCTGGGGCGAGCGAATTTGGCGCCCCCTCAACAACCCACGCCGCCTTCAAACCAGTGATTTCCTCGACCAGAACCCACAAGGTTTCGGGCTTATTCAGCGGGCTCGCGAATTTGCCCACTACCAGGACCTAGAGGCCCATTACGAGAGCCGCCCGAGCGCATGGGTCGAACCGCGCGAAGGCTGGGGCGCCGGGACCGTTCGGCTGTTGGAAATTCCGTCCGATGAGGAAATCCACGACAACATTGTCGCTTTTTGGAAGCCGGCGCAGCCCTTAGCTGCCGGTCAGGCTCACGTGTTTAGTTATGCGTTGAGCTGGCCCGATCATGCTCCCCGAAGATGGCCTGGTGCTTTCGTTTCTGCAACGCGTGCCGGCCTCATCAATGGTCCACAACGAAAGACCGGGATCATCCAGTTTGCGGTCGACTTTAAGGGATATGCTGCGGGTGCTGATACAGAACTGCCGATTGCGCGTGTTGAGGCTAGCACCGGCGCGGTAAGTCCACCAATTGTGCAGCCCAATCCCGGCATCGGCGGCGTGCGTGTTTCCTTCGGTCTCGATCCAAAGGGGGCTGAGAGCAGCGAGCTGAGACTCGCTCTCCAGACAAGAGATAAGCCGATCTCTGAAACTTGGCTCTACCGATGGACCAAATATTGAAGCGGCCGGGGGTTGCGGAGTGCGACACGGAGTGTCGGCCGATCCTCCCGGACACATGCCGTTGCGAGATGCCAGAGCAATCGTTGTGGAGGCAGCGCCCGGGCAAATCGCGCGCGCCGGCGCGCACCCTCGTCGCACGCGTCGTACTATTGGTTCTGTGGATCGCAGCAACTGGAGCATTTGCCTGGACGCTCTATCGCGTCCTGTCCGTCCAAGCGCCGACCGGGCTGCAACTCGTGTTTCTGGTGTTAAGCACACTTTGCTTTAGCTGGGTTGCGGCGGGATCCGTTAGTGCACTTATTGGGTTCGCTGCTCTGATGACCACGCGTACCATCGATACGCTTCTGCTCCCCCCAGCAAACGTGCCGCTTCATACGCGTACGGCCTTGCTGTTTCCAGTATACCGAGAGGACGCTTCCGAAGTTGCTGCCCTAGTTGACACGATCTGTCGCGATCTTGATCGTGCCGAGGCTGGCGATCGTTTTGATGTCTTCATCCTGAGCGACACGCAAGACGCTTCGGAACGCAGTCTGGAGCAGCGCATCTACACTGAATTGCGGTTGCGGAACCAGGGACATCTGCAGATCTACGTTCGTTGGCGTACACCGAATGAAGGCAAGAAAGCAGGCAACATCCGCGACTGGGTGGAGCAGTTTGGAGCGGCATACCCCTATTTCGTGATATTCGACGCCGACAGCATCATGTCGGCCACCGCACTGCTGCGTTTGGTGGCTGGCATGGACGACAATCCTCGCGCTGGATTGATCCAGACGGTTCCGCGTCTTGTCGGAGGCCGAACGCTGTTCGCACATTTGCAACAATTTGCCGCCGGCTACTACGGCCCGGTCGTTGCCGCGGGTCTTGCAGCTTGGCACGCGCATGGCGGGAACTACTGGGGTCACAATGCCATCATCAGAACAAGTGCATTTGCCCAGTGCGCGGGTCTGCCTCGGCTGCCGGGGAAACCGCCGCTCGGCGGCTACATTATGAGCCACGACTTTGTCGAAGCTGCACTTATGCGGCGCGGCGGCTGGGACGTTCATATGGTGCCGTCGCTGGACGGATCTTATGAGGGTTGCCCACCGACCTTGGCCGATCTAATCGTGCGAGACCGCCGCTGGGCTCAGGGGAATTTGCAGCATCTTCGGATCATTGGAGCGAGCGGGCTGCCGTTCCTCAGCCGAGTGCACCTCGTCATGGGCGTGTTTTCCTATCTCGCATCGCCCATTTGGGCAGTAACACTACTAATCGGCGTCGTTCTCGCCTTTCAGGCTAAGTACGCCACGCCTAGTTATTTCGGCAGCGAGACGTCGCTGTTCCCTCAGTGGCCCGTATTTGACGCAGAAACCGCGCTATCGTTGTTTCTTGTAACCGTGGTTGTCGTGCACCTGCCAAAGCTGTTGGGCGGTATCTGGGCCTTGCGCAACGCGGAAGTGCGGCGGCGGAATGGAGGAGCACTGCGCATCAGTGGTGGTATTTTTCTCGAGTCGATCCTTTCCACACTCATTGCGCCCTTGCTCATGATTACGCAAACAAACGCAGTTCTAAGCATTCTGTTTGGCCGGGATGCAGGCTGGGGCGCGCAACAGCGGCGGCTGGGGACTGCGGTTACCTTGTCTCAGTTTATGGGGCAGCATCGCTGGCACATGATGTGGGGAACTGTAGGCGCCTTGGTCTGCGCGTCAATTTCGTCTGCGGTGCTCGCCTGGATGAGCCCAATCATCGCCGGATTGCTGCTCAGCGCGCCGATCGCGCTGATGACTGCCCGAAATAGTGGGCAGTTGATCACGACCTTGCTCAGTACCCCGGATGAACCAGAGCGAGCTCGATCTGCTCATCGCTGATGCGCTCCGAACGGCGGCCGTACTGAGCACGGCGCAGCACCGAGACGATATGGTCGAGACGCTC
>LNFM01011085.1_pt1 | contig 23013 bp, 16 predicted proteins | sample 596031 | NCBI WGS metagenome assembly LNFM01 (sample SAMN04254537, study PRJNA301005) | activated carbon metagenome | isolation source: dual media filters at the Ann Arbor, Michigan drinking water treatment plant | place: USA: Ann Arbor | reverse complement strand
GCGATATAGTAAAACAAAATCGCAAAGACAAGAAAATACCACCAGGTGTCCCAGTAACTCATGTCCGTTATTTCACCAAGGATGAAAAAAACAACTTTTACGCAAAGCATGATGAGAAAAGCCACTAAGAAATTTCGTACCCACCGAAAGAAAACCATATCTGCATAACTTATTACCTGCACTATTAATTTTTTATACAGGTTATAATACCGCAGCGACAAAAAGAAATACAACAACATGGAGGCAAAACCGGTTAGCTGGTACCAGGTATCAAAATCCGGATCTGCACCAGAAGCAAGGAAAAAATATTTTTTCAACAGTAGCTTATCCGTTACCACCATTACTACACAAAACAGCAGGTACAAAAGGCCGGGTAATAAATGCAGCGATTCTTTTTTTCCAAACCGAAAAGAAGGGTTCAGCAAACTTTGTACGTAAAAGAAAATAACAGGGCCGATAAAATATAAGTGTTGAAAAGGAACATAAAACAAAACATCTCTGTATGGCTGTGCATCATACCAACCGGCAAAGCCTACCATCCAGGGAGTGATATACAAAATGCATAAGAAGAGAAAAAGACTCAGCCACTTATCCGAACGGGTGTCCTGAATCAATGATTTTCTGTACAAGAGTGCTGCATACACAAAACCATGTACAAAAAAGATCAGCAATAGCGAACTAAACCGGTTGAAATCGAATAGCATGTTGATGTATTAAGGCGAATCGATAAAATACCTTTGGTTTTTTATCAAACGTACGTCCTGTAATTTGGTTCAAAAAAGGAGATTCAAATCTTAAATTGCAGTATGCAGCATATCGAGTTCCTGGATAACAGCCATTTTGAAAATAACTATCACCGGGTTCCGCCGCCTGTTGCCCTTAGTCATTTCATCGATTTTTTCTGGGAAACGAAATTCGATGCGCTCTGGGAAAAACACCCCAAAGGTTTTTCAGATGCACAGTTTCCTAATATCGGCTATACCTATATTATCAATCTGGGTACTCCTTTTGTAATGCAGGTAGATGATAAAAAATTTGCTATGAAGACCGATGGCTTTTTACCGCGGTATAATGCCATTGAATGTTTTCACAAACCGGGTAATCATTTATTTGGAATTAAGTTCCGTGTGTCGCCAGTTATATTGGAGAAGAAAATAAATTTCGCCGAGTACAAAGGATATATTTTCCCATTAAGTTATTTATTGAGTCCACAAATTATAAAACGGGTTAAAAAAGTAAAAACGTTTGAAGAACGGGTGACAATTCTTTCAACCTCGTTTACCAATATATTAAATGAATACGAAGGGTCTTTGCAAGCCGTTCATATTGTAAGTAAATTATTAGATCATGCTTTTCAGGAAAATGATTTTTCGCTTTCGTTAGAAAAAGAAGCCGGTAAGCATAAAATTTCCTCCCGCACCTTACAACGTTATTTTGAAACCTGCACCGGTATTGGCTGTAAGCAGGCTTTACAAATTATGCGGATAAGAAAGGCCGTGGCACATATTGTAAACTCTCCTGATGATTTCAACTATTCGTTATATGGCTATTATGATCATAGCCATTTCTATAAACACCTGAAACAGTTTTTGCAAAAGAATACATTGAAAAATATACAGCCCCACCTCATCATTCTTGAGTCTTTACACAATAAGTTGTAGAGACTATTCCCCATTTCAACCTTTAGCTCCGTGATTTTAATACGGAGAAAATCTGGCCTGATTATGTTAGTACCAGAAATGACAACCACTTACTTATTTTAAAACCACAATCATGAAAAAAGTAACCATAGAAAACTTTTACAAGATTTTTTTTGCTTTCATTCTTAGTTTAACTCAGTTTGGTATTTGGGCACAAGACAGCACAGGTGCGACTGTAACTAAAACCACCACTACTACTACAACAACCAGCGAATGGTATACTGAACCGTGGGTATGGGTAGTAGGCGGCGCAGTGTTACTGATTATACTAGTAGCCTTATTACGTGGTAGTAATAGCACAAAAGAAGTTACCCGTACTACAATTATAAAAGACGATAGACCATAAAACCTAAATGAAATAATATAAAAAGCTGGTCGGATTGACCAGCTTTTTATAACACTTCTACTTCTATTATTGTGCTCTTTGTCTTTCTTCTTCTGAGCCGGTAGTTCTTCTGCGAGCCTGTTGTACTTTATTGCTTCCAAAGCGATACGTAAATGTCAGATTGGCTACTCTTGTTTCCCGGTAGGCATGCCATTTTTCTATATAATTATCATAGGTAATAACCGCTTTCGGCAGGTTGGTCCAGAAAATATCGGTGATATTAAATCGAACGGTTCCTTTATTTTTCAATACTTGTTTTTGCACGCCTGCTGCTAAACCCCATTGCGGGTCAGCCACCATAAATCCATACTGTCCGCCGGTATTTATGCTGGCATTCAACTCTGCTGTCCACCCTTTTTTAAATGTAAAACTGTTGTTAGTTTGGATATATGCTGCAGGCCTTCCGGCGTTGAGTTGGGTAGTCCCTAAAGAGCCATTGAATTTTTCATAATAAATATTTCCATTATTGATCATGTTCCACCATTTGTTGATGCGGATTGGAGCAGCAATAGTAAGACCAAAATAATCGGATGAAGCAAGATTCAATGGAATTTGTACCGTTACATTATCATCCGATGGTATATTGGGAAATACATCTTTAAACCTGGCGATGGCAATGTTCTGATTGTTTTTTGTGCGACTGTATCCCAATGTAAAACTTAAAATTTTTACGGTGTAACTAAGTTCATAGGACCAGGTAAGTTGTGGTAACAATCCCGGTTGCCCGGTTGAATAAGTAGTAACATCAATTAAAAATAAGAATGGATTGAGTTGCGAATAACCGGGGCGACCAATACGACGGCTTACCGATACACCCCATGTTTTTTCTTCAGTGAGTTTATAATTAAAAAATGCACTCGGAAATAATTGGAAATAGCTGGAATCCCATTGTATGTTTCCGTTTACCTGTCTGGTATCAATATTCGTTTGCTCACCACGTAAACCAACTTGCAGATCAAACTTTTTAAAGTCTTTGCTGAAATTGATATATCCCGCATTATTATTTTCTTTATAATTGAAACGATTGGTTTTGTTTACATCGTTGATGGGTGTTCCATTACTTACATCCCAAAACCTGGCATCGTTGTCGGCCGAAACAAAACTAAGTTTAAATCCAGCTTCCAGCTTCGCACCTTTTTTTAATGGATTGGTATAGTCAGATTTTACGGTAAATAAATCCAGCTTTCCTTTTTGATCTCCATCTAAAATATAGTCAGGCTGTAATGCTGTACCATCTAATTTGTAATACTGTGTAGCAATAGTTGACAGAGAATTAGAATTATAAATTCCATAATCCACATCCGCAGTAATTTCTTTGCCCGTACTATCGAAAGTATGTTTGAAGTTGATGTTCGAAACAAAATTTCTTGCATGGTCATTATTGCTTGCCTGCGTAGCAAAAGTACTGGTCCTTTGTTTCTGGTCATCGATCACAATTGAATTATTATCATTGGTTCGTTGAAAATGATTGAAGTTCCCATTAACAACAAAGCCGATAATAGTATTCTTAGAAGGAAAAAAATCAGCACCCAGCCTTGTTGTATGTGCGCCGAATTTTGGTTTGGTATAATTATCTTTTAAATCCTGCCCGTTAAATACCCCCTGGTCGGTATAAAAATTACGATCAAGAATAAGATGATTAAGACCGATGCGGTAGGCATAATTATAGTTACCGAAAATATTGACTTTCTTATTCCGGTAGTTGAAAGTATTGCCTGCATTTGTTTTAGGATAAACACCCTGTCCATAACCCGCAGTAAATGTTCCGTTGGAGCCAAATCGTTGATCTTTTTTCATCCGTATATCAATGATACCAGAATTTCCTGCTGCATCATATTTGGAAGAAGGATTTGTGATCAGGTCTATTCGTTCAATAGCAGCAGACGGAAGGCCCTTTAAATAATTAGCGAGGTCTGCGCCAGTCATAGCCGTTGGCTTTCCATCAATCATAATGATAACACCGCTGCGGCCACGAAGGCTGATATTATCATTCTGGTCTACATTCACTCCCGGCGATCTTTCCAGCACATCCATAGCAGAACTACCTGCACTTACAATACTATTTTCTACATTCACTACAATTCTATCACTCAGTTTTTGAATGAATGGTTTTTTAGCGGTAACAGTTACGCCACCCAATTGAGTTGCTTTTTGCTGCAACACAATTTTAGGAACGGTCACATCCGCCTGTTCGGCACTCAATGAAAATGAAGATGAAAATTGAGTAGTATAGTTTACTACGGTTATTCGCAGAAGATATTCTCCAAATTTAATATTCTCAAATTCTGCTACCCCTGTTTTATCACTAAGCGATAATTTTACGATCGAAGAATCTTTATTCCAAAGTAGTTCAACGGTTGCATTTTCTACTGCTGCTTGTTGATCGTTTACCACAGTTATCCTTATTTTTCCCTGTTGTGCATTTGCTGCCAGGCTTGTAAGTATGGACAAAACCAAAAATATTCTTGTCATGTTATTCTATTCATTTGCTCAAAAGTTGTTTAAAAATCGCTGGTTTGCGAGCTAAACTATATTATGGGTGGCATTAGCTGCATGAGTGGGTTGATTTTTGTTAATCCTTGTCGGATTTTTACATCAGTCATTCATTTTATCGATGATTTCTATAAAAAGTTTACTTTAGAATTTTATTATGCATGAGCAACTCTTAGTAGTAATATCGTTATTGTTCGGCATTGCGATGCTGACCATGTTGAGTGAGAAACTCAAAATGTCGTACCCGATTTTATTAGTTATCAGCGGATTGGTAATAAGCCTGATACCGGGTATGCCCTCTATTTCATTAGAACCTGATCTGGTCTTCCTGATTTTTCTTCCGCCGATATTATATGCAGCAGCATGGAATACCTCGTGGAAAGATTTTTGGAAATTACGCCGGCCCATTAGTTTACTTGCTTTTGGTCTAGTGATATTTACCTCAGCGGCTGTTGCTGTAGTGTCCCATGCTATCATTCCAGATTTTTCTTTGGCATTTGGATTTTTACTGGGCGGTATTATTTCTCCGCCCGATGCTGTTGCAGCTACCTCTGTCTTACAAGGATTAAAAGTGCCGAAAAGAGTAGTTACAATTTTAGAAGGAGAGAGCCTGGTGAATGATGCATCCAGTTTGATTGTATTTCGATTTGCATTAGCTGCTATTATAACCGGGCAGTTTGGCATGTGGGATGCCACCCGTCAATTTGCCCTGGTAGCTGGTATGGGTATAGTAATTGGGGTGGCAATTGCATATATCGTTTATATCATTCACCGTTTCTTTCCTACTACTGCCAGTATTGATGCGGGTCTTACATTAATAACACCCTACGCCATGTATGTAGGAGCAGAACATTTTCATTACTCTGGTGTGCTGGCTGTTGTAAGCGGAGGATTATTTCTTACCTATCGTTCGCATGAAATTTTTAATTCTGAATCCCGCATACAAATTGCAGGTCTTTGGGATACGCTAATCTTTTTATTAAATGGATTTGTATTTATACTGATTGGTTTGCAACTACCGGGTATTGTAAAAGGACTGGGAAACTATTCTGTATGGGAAGCCATTGGCTATGGTGTAATAATCAGTATCGTTACCATTTTAGTTCGTATCATCTGGGTTTTTCCGGGAGCTTATATTCCCCGATGGTTGTTTAGGAGTATACGTACTACAGAACCCAAGCCGGGTTGGAAGCAAGTATTTTTGATTGCCTGGAGTGGTATGCGGGGTGTAGTATCATTAGCGTCTGCATTAGCTATACCACTTACATTAGCCGGGCAGGCATTTCCACATCGTAACCTTATTCTATTTATCACTTTTGTCGTTATACTTATTACACTGGTATTGCAGGGGCTTAGTCTAAAACCATTGATACGAATACTGAATATTGAAGAAGGCAATAAAGAAGATGAACAATTAAAGACACTTTCCTTACGGATACGATTAGCAGAATCTGTTCTTTCCTATTTAGATACCAATTACCCGGAAGAAACACAAAATAATGATACCTATAAACGGGTAAGAGATCGTTATGAAAGAATGATCGAGATCACCAAACGAAAACTCGAAGGGGATGAGGAACAGGAATCAGCCTCTTTTTTACCGCAATACAGGCAAATGCTACTGGAGTTAATCCATATTCGCCGGAGAGAATTAACTTACTTACGGCATAAAGCAGAATATAGTGAAGAGCTGATACGGGAAAGAGAGTGGGAATTAGATTTGGAAGAAGCAAGACTGCAACAAATTTCTTAAACTAAAAGGCCTCACAAGTTGTGAGGCCTTTTTAATTCATACTATTATATTAATTAGTTTTTGTTTCCAGCAACTGGAAGAACTGATCTAACTGTGGCAGAATCACAATCCTTGTTCTGCGGTTAGATGCTTTTCCCTCTTTTGTACTGTTATCTGCAATCGGCTTAAATTCACCACGACCTGCTGCGGCCATCTTGGTTGGATCCAGCCCATATTGATTTTGCAAAATTCTTACTACGGCTGTGGCTCTTTTTACACTCAGGTCCCAGTTATCCAGCATAGCACCGCTTCCTTTCAAAGGCACATTATCGGTATGCCCTTCTACCATAAATTCAATATCTGGTTGATTTTTTAATACAGTTGCTACTTTACCTAATACTGTTTTCGCCTGGTTAGTTACTTCATACTTGCCGGTAGTGAACAGTAGTTTATCAGAAATATCTATATACACTACTCCTTTATCCACTTTAATATTAATATCATCGTCATCTAAGTTCCCAATCGCTCCCTTCAAATTCATTACCAGTGCCATGTTCAGGGAATCTTTATGCGCCATTTGCTGTTGCAATGTTTGAATATAAGAATCTTTGGCGCCAATATTCTCCATTGATTTTCTTATGCTCTCTGCTTGTGTATTTGAAATAACTGATAAGTCCTGCAACTGTTTTAAGGCCTGATTATTATTTGCTTTTAAAAAATCTATCTGGCTGTTCAAATCTTTTACACGGGTATTCACCAAGGCCATTTCTCTTTCCAGATCTGCTTTTTCACGGGCCAGTGTTGCTTTTTCGGTGCTGCAATCAGACAGATCGCCTTCTAATGTTTTATACTTTGTTTCCAACGTAACATAATCCGCTTGTGCAGTTTTAAATTTTTTACTGCTTACACAAGAGAATAATAATACAGAAGAAGATGCGATTAATACAAGTTGGCTCAGTTTCATGTGCATTGATTTTATATGAAAAGATGATAATAGTTTTACGACCACTACCTTATTTTAATGAGTGGCAAAGTTAAAAATAACAATGCGGGTTACTATTGAAGCTTTGTTAATATTCCTTTTCTAAAAACATGCCAGATGATAATTTTTTATCATTTAATTGGAAAAACTTATCAGTTAATGCTTTCTATATTCGAAATTAATCAAGCAATACGTTTGTTTTTCACCTATAAACAATTCTAATCGATTTCAAATGTGTTTTTAATGCGGCCACTGCTTTCTTTTCACTGCCAATGAAAATAGCATCGTTGATGAGTACCACTGGTCTTTTTAAGAAAGTGTATTCCTCCAGTATAAAATCCCGGTAGTCTTTTTCGGTAAGTTTTTTGTCCTTTAACCCAAGTTCTTTGTATTTCATAGCCCGGCGGCTGAATAAGGCTTCGTAAGTACCTGCCATTTTTTTCATTTCCTCCAATTGGGCCGGTGTAATTTTCTCCGACTTTATGTTTTGCATAACAAAACCTTTTTTATCAATAGCTGTTTCTTTTATAATGGCCTGGCAAGTGGTACAGTTTCCGAGATGATATATTTTTTTCATATTTAAATATTAATAACAATAAACTATTTAACACTCATTATCCCTTATTCGTTCATGCAATAGTAAAAATGTAACTTTGAATCTATTTATATATGTACTATGGGCAAAGATGAAGTTTTCAGAGAGGAAATTGAAAAAGCCAGCGATTTTAAATTTGGTGCTAGTGTAGCAAAGGTTTTTGATGATATGGTGAACCGTTCCGTTCCTTACTATGGAGAAATACAACGGATGATGGCCGAACTCGCTGCCGACCATGCCAAAGAGGGCTCTGATGTATATGACCTGGGTTGCTCTACCGGAACTACGTTGATTGGAATGGATACTATGGTGAATCAAAACATACGCTTTGTAGGTGTAGATGATTCGCAGGAAATGCTGGATAAATGCAAATCAAAATTATTGGAGTTGGGTTTCTCCCGTCCCTACGAACTACGTTGCGCTGACCTCGGGCAAGGCATTGAAATTAAAAACGCTTCTGTTGTAGTGTTGTGCTTAACGCTTCAATTTGTACGCCCCGTTTACAGAGAGCAGGTATTAAAAAATATTTATGATGGTCTTAATCCCGGCGGAGTGTTGATACTGGTAGAAAAAATATTAGCGGAAGAAAGCAATTTCAACCGTGACTTTATTAAATACTATTACAACTATAAACGCCGTAATAATTACAGTGAAATGGAGATTTCTCAAAAAAGAGAAGCGTTGGAGAATGTACTCGTTCCCTATAAACTTACCGAGAACATTACACTGCTACGGGATAAAGGTTTTAATCATTGCGAAGTGTTTTTTAAGTGGTATAATTTTGCAGGATTAATAGCTGTAAAAAAATAAGGCATTAAATAACCAATAGAAAATTCAATTCATACAAAGCTCAATTGTGCTGTTGAATTTTAATTTATGTACCTATGATTAGTACCGGTAATTTTTTCTTTAAGTATCGCAACTGGATCTTTATTCTTTTCTACGGTGCATTGTTCATTCCTTCCTGGCCATTGTTTTCACCAGCAAAATTTGGAAGCTCTTATTATATATGGCCAATAGGTATTGGTTTATTCGTTACTTGTTTGGGGCAATTGATACGGGGATTGACGATTGGACTCGCCTACATTATCCGTGGTGGCAAGGAAGGCAAGCCTTATGCAGAAGGATTGGTAACCGAAGGAATATTTAATCATTGCCGCAATCCATTATATGTTGGAAATATTTTGATGTTGCTGGGTGTTGGCATTCTTGCCAACTCTTTAGTGTATGTGGCAATTGTTATTCCCATTTTCTTATTCATCTACCAGGCTATTGTGTTGGCGGAAGAAAATTTTCTTCGGGTAAAGTTTGGAGCCGGCTTTGACGAGTATTGCAAAAAAGTGAATCGTTGGTTTCCTAACCTGGGCGGTATTGGCAAAACTTTCAGCAGCATGCAGTTCAACTGGAAACGTTGGATTCTAAAAGAACATACCACCCAATTTATTTGGTTGATCGGTATTACGCTGATCTTATTACTCAATTATCCTGAATTGACAGGTCATGATGAAAGCCGAAGGAATCTCCTTCTTGGAATTATACTGGGTGCCTTACTCCTTATTTATGTGTTGGTCCGGTATTTAAAAAAAACGGGGAAGTTCAAAGAGTAGCCGGAAAGTCAGGGGTCAGAAAGTCCGCAAGACATTGGCGGTAAGCGAAATATTCTTTCGGACTTCCCGACTTATGGTCTTTCGGACTTTTTAATCGTTCCCTCCTTCGTAAACAAATCCCCGCTAAATCTTGTTATTTTTGTAGTTCTAATTTGAGCAGTTATGATTAAAACAGGCAATCCCGTTATCAGCATTTATACTGAAATGACTCCTAACCCGGAGACAATGAAGTTCGTGGCCAACAAGCTTTTGTATCCCGGCAAGAGCATTGATTTTCCCGATGCGGAAAGTGCAAAGCCATCGCCTTTGGCAACAGAATTATTTGGTTTCCCTTTCATCAAAGCGGTATTTATCGCCAGCAATTTTGTAACGCTTACAAAAACTACAGAAACAGATTGGCAGGATGTAATTCCTTCTATCCGCCAGTTTTTGAAAGACTACCTGGAAGAAGGTAAAGCAGTAGTGAATGAAGAAGAGCTTGCCGCGGTAAAACAAACCAGCAGTAATGAAGTATCTGCCGATGATGATGATGTAGTAAAACGTATTAAAGAGTTGTTAGATAATTACGTTCGTCCGGCGGTAGAAATGGATGGCGGTGCTATTCAATTTAAAAGTTATGATGCAGGTACCGTAAATCTTTCCATGCAGGGAAGTTGCAGTGGATGTCCTTCCTCAATGATCACTTTGAAAGCAGGTATTGAAGGAATGATGAAGCGGATGATACCGGAAGTGAAGGAAGTGGTAGCAGAGGCGGAATAAGACCGCTGATTAATTTGATTACAATGATAAAAATGATAAAGCGGCTGTGCCGCTTTTTTTTATTGATTTACGATTCCGTTTTTTCCCAAATTACATTCCTTTCTTTCAGATATTCCATCACAAAATCAAAACAGGTTTGATGCTTGCCTACTAATTCCGGTGGAAAAACTCCTTTCTCCATAAACAAACCCTTGCCTATTAAATTAACAGCAGCAGTGCAGGTGTAGCCTGTTGTTCTGGCCATAGAAGAAAGCTTTGATGCAGCATCATATTCATCATACAAATTGTATTCAACTGTTTTTTCGTTGCTTCTTAGAATCACTTTCATTACCGTAAACTCTTGTTCTTCGGCACCGAGTTTCCATTGGTTCACTAATATTTTGGAAGTAAAGTCTAATGGAGAAATGTCAACATCCTTTATTCGTAAGGGAGTCGTATCAAAAAAACCGGCCTGCTGCATGGCAATTATCAGATCAATATGTCCGGGATATCGCAAGGTCTTTTCTTTCATATCCGGAATATGACCCATGGTGTAGATCAATGAACGAAGACCATCCGTATTGAATGCTTCCAGTTCTCCTGCATTCTCAAATGTCATTAACTCTATATCGCTTAATGCTGGCTTGGTTACAATTATTCCATCTTCTACTAATCTTGCGGGACGAATATATTCCTGTATCACATCCACCGGGGAGAAGGGTGCTTTGTATTGGAACGGTGGTTTTCTTTCTTTTGGTAATCCGCCTACATAACATTCAAAAGATTCTATTTTCATTTCTTCATTGTAGCGGCCGATGATGAAATTGCTCATACCCGGTGCTACACCACAATCGGTAATGACAGTTACATTTTTTTCTTTGGCTAATTCGTCTAACTGCAACACATCTTCCGGAAAGAATGAAATGTCTACCACATTTTTTCCGGCATGAATTACAGCTTCTAATGTTTTATATCCCATAAAGCCGGGTACTGCTGTTACTACCACATCAAACGGCGATAGCATTTCTGTGTAGCTGTTGAAATCAGCAAGATCGGCGGCGGCGGTATGTATGTTGGGGTTCCTGCTTTTTAATTCTTCAAGGTTGGCTGCGTTAAGATCGAAAGAGGTAACAGCATGTTCTGCTGCGAGGTCAAGGGCGATGGCACGGCCGACCATGCCGGCTCCTAATACTGCGATTGTCATATGGCGATAATTGAAGGGCAAATTTACGACAGGGAAAATTGAGAGGCCGCTAATTTGACTGCTGTCTTGCTAAAATAAATACAGTTTAACCACGGATGAACACAGATTAATACAAGTAAACACAGCGTTGCGCAGCGATGAATACAGGTTAGCCACAGATTCCACGGTTGGGAAAAACGCTTAGCTGTCTATAGAAAAACTACTTATCAAAAATGAGTAGTTATAGGATTGCCAAAGCAAAAAAAAATCAATTGCTTTGTTTATCCAATATCCCTGTTATGCAACTAATGATGTACATAGGCAATGACCTGATTGAATCCGTGACCATTAATGTTCAGGACCTTCGGGTACCCGGTTACCTGGGCAAATTCAAACGAACTTTAAAGGACAAATACCGGGAGATCATTCTCTCGGCGCCTGAATCCGTTGAGTTCCTGGTTTTCAACCCGGAAATAAAACCGGACCTCTCCAATCTCAGTCATTAAATCGTTTCAACGCTGCGTTCAACAAATGCAGTAAGGTCGGCACCTTTTAATAAGCCCTGCGCCAGCATCGCCAGATCAAAGGCTTGCTTTGCCATTGCTGTTTGTTGCCCTTCTTCTGCATTCAATATTTTGCTGATGATCTTGTGATTGGCATTAATGGCCACTTTATAATTATCCGGCATGGCTCCATAAAAATTCATGCCGCCACCGCCGCCCATTTTACTCATGTCTTTCATACGGCGCATCCACTCTTCCATCGTAATAGTTACCGGCATTCCTTCTGCATGCTGACTTTCTATTTCCACTTTCATGGCCGGGTTGCTGATGGCTTTATCGAAAATATTTTTCAGCTTCGTTGTTTCTGCATCTTCTTTTACGATCAGCTTATCAATTACATCTGCATCCACTCTTTTCAACGATGTTTTTTCCAGCTTCATTTCTAAATGATGAATGAAATGTGTGTCGATCGGCGAATTCATCAGCAATACATCGTAGTCTTTTTTCAATGCGGCTTGTATATAACTGTCTTGTCGTTCCGGATCATTGGTATAGAGATAAATAAGTTGATCTTCTTTATCGGTTTGAAAATCTTTTACCTTGATGCTGTACTCATCCAGTGTGTAATTTTCTTTGTTGGTATTGCTGAGCAATAAGAACTCTTTGGCTTTATCGTAAAACTTTTCGTCGGACAAGGCACCGTACTTCACAAAGATGCCGATGTCGCCCCATTTGTCTTCGTAGCCTTTGCGATCTTTCTTAAACAGTTCGCTGAGTTTATCGGCTACTTTGCGGGATATATAACTGTTGATCTTTTTTACATTGCTATCGGCCTGTAAAAAAGAACGGCTTACGTTCAATGGAATATCCGGTGAATCAATAACACCGTGTAGTAATAATAAAAATTCCGGAACAATGTCTTTTACTTCATCCGTAATAAATACCTGTCGGCTGAAGAGTTTTATTTTATTCTTCTGTACTTCAAAATCATTTTTCAGTTTGGGGAAATACAGAACACCGGTAAGGTTGAAAGGATAATCAACATTCAAATGTATCCAGAACAACGGCTCTTCGGAGAAAGGATATAACTCTCTATAGAAATCCAAATAGTCTTCATCTTTCAGATCAGCAGGAGCTTTTGTCCAGATAGGATTGGTATTGTTGATGATATTATCAACTTCTACTGATTTATATTTTGGTTTGCCTTCTTCATCTTCACCATCTGGTTCTCTTTCTGTTTTGGTACCGAACTGAACCGGCACGGGCAGAAACTTGGCATACTTGTTCAGTATCTCGCCGAGGCGGCTTTCCTGTAAAAATTCTTCCGACTCTGCATTTACATATAAAATAATGTCGGTACCTCTTTCGGTTTTGCTGCCTTCGCTTATTTCAAAACTGGTGCTGCCATCGCAGATCCAGCGGGCAGGCTCTGCAGCATCCTGGTAACTTAATGTTTGAATCTCTACTTTATCCGCCACCATGAATGCCGAATAAAAACCAAGACCGAAGCGGCCAATAATTTCATTGGCATCTTTGGCTTCTTTAAATTTTTCCATGAACTCGGTAGCACCGGAAAATGCTACCTGATTAATGTATTTTTTTATTTCTTCGGCCGTCATACCAATACCATTATCAGAAATGGTGATGGTTTTTGCATCGGCATCTACGGACACTTTTACTTTCAGGTCGCCGGTGGGTTGATTATAATGCCCTAATGTAGAAAGGCGTTTTATTTTTTGCGTTGCATCAACGGCATTGCTTACCAGCTCCCTCAGAAATATTTCATTATCCGAATAAAGGAATTTTTTAATGATAGGAAAAATGTTCTCGGTGTTAATGGAAATGGTTCCTTTTTCTTGTACCATGATGTGAGGTAAGTTTTAAGTTGTAAGTATTAAGTTATAAGTGCTGCGCAAGGTACGCAATAGCTGTTCCAACAGGCGGAAGATTGCCAGATTGACAGCGATTAGCTCTTTTAGTTATTGGGGTATGAGTCAGAAATCCCCTTTTTTGATTGATGTTTTTGGGATATGAGTCAATTTCGATGATTGTTGACCTAAATCACCGCATAATTTGCGGTGATTAGACGATTATTCGCCGCAAGGGCATGATAAAAATTGCCAGCCTTAGTTGTGAAAAAGCAGTTCTTCCATCAATAATTAATCATTTACGGTTGTTCAAACTACTGCCTATTTGGTAATTTTAAACCCATGAAGAAAGAGCTAATCGCTGACCTGTTTGGAAAATTTGAGAGTGCCTGCTATATCTATGAAGGAATAGAATGCTGGAGTGCCAGAGAATTACAACCCATATTAGGCTATGCCCGATGGGAGAATTTTATCAATGCATTGGAGAAAGCAAGAAAGGCTTGTGAGAATGCCGGTGAAGAAGTAACTGACCATTTTCGTGGCTTCACGAAAATGGTCCAACTAGGCAGTGCTGCTAAACGGGAAGTTGAAGATATTGCACTTACCCGTTATGCCTGTTACCTGGTTGCTCAAAATGGTGATTCAGCAAAAAATGAAATTGCTTTTGCCCAAACTTATTTTGCCGTACAAACCCGCCGCCAGGAGATTATTGAAAAAAGATTGCTGGATGTAGCAAGGGTTTCTGCCCGGGAAAAATTAACCAAAAGCGAAAAGAAATTATCGGGTATTATTTACGAAAGAGGGGTGGATGATAAAGGTTTTGCTGTCATTCGTTCCAAAGGCGACCAAGCCTTATTTGGTGGTGCCAGTACTACAGACATGAAGAAGAAACTGGGAGTACCTTCCACCCGGCCATTGGCAGATTTTCTGCCCACACTTACCATTAAAGCAAAAGATTTTGCTACAGAACTTACCAGCCATAATGTTACCGATAAAGACCTGAAAGGCGAACAACAAATAAGCAAAGAACATATTGACAATAACCTCGCCGTTCGTAAAATGCTAAAAGAAAGAGGTGTATTGCCGGAACAACTACCCGCTGCCGAAGATGTAAAAAAAGTACAACGGAAATTAGCAACAGAAGAAAAGAAAGTAAAGCAACAATCCAATAAGATCCTGAAAGGAAAGAAGAAATAACCCGCAGATTACTCAATTATTAATTCCGTTTGATGTCTTTATAATTTACCACCCAGGTTTTGCTCCATTTGTCGTGCCAGGGATGTGCCGGATTGCCTAATGCACTAAAGGCATTAAAGGGCACGGCTCTTATTAATCCCCGAAGCAGGGCTGTTTGTCCGCTGATGCGGGTACCATCTTCATACACGGCTACGGTGCCGGTTATTAATTTTCCTAATGATCGTCCTTTAAATACGGCTTCTACTAAACCCATATACATACCATAAAGTAATAGCATTACTAACCGGCCTAAGAGATTAAAGCCCTGGTCTTCTCCATAGAGTAATACGGCGAGGTCCCAACTGATCTCTATAATTACATAGCTGAAAAAATACATGAACACATAAAAACCTACGAGATCAATAAGGTAGTTAGCGAGGCGTTTGCCCTGGCTTGCTTGTGTCACTTTACTAAAATCATCAAAAAGATGTTGCTCTTGCGGGGGTTGATTTTCTTCCATGGGTTTTTATTTGTTGCATTGAAAATAAAGGAAAATTAACGAGTGAAATGAAAAATGAATTGAATGACTAACTGTTTTAAAATCTGAAAATGCTTTTGCTTTTTTTGATGGAGCCATGAATTGCGATGAACCACTGCCTGAAAATTTGGAAGTAAATGATCTTGATTTTTCTGCGATGCCTGTTTAGTTTTTATAAGCTTTAGAGTTGCCTGCTGCAGTTTACTATTTACCGGCTGCTGGTAATAGAACAGGTAATGTTGATTGAAATTTGAGTGGTTTTGGTGCTGGTTTCAGGCCAAAAATTGACAAATTTGTCATTACAGTTGACCATTCTTTTAATGCGATTGGCAATTCCTTCGTTGCAAATAACTATCTCTTTCCTTTAAGTGACCATTCCTATAATGTAAGTGATTATACCTTTGATGTAAGAAACAATTATTTTGAGGTGAGTGACAATTATTTTCTTGTAAGTAGCGTTCCTTTTGATGTAAATGGCTTTCCCGGTAAGGCAAGCGTACAACCCTGTAAGGTAAGTGTACATTCTTTTACTGTAAGAAGGCTTTCCGGAGCTGTAAATGAGCATTTTACAGCTAACAAACTTTAAAAACCAATTAATTATGCTTAGTTTGAATGTTGCCAGCCTTTTAAAGAGCCGTGGTATCGACAATGCGAGCAAGTACCTGGTGCAAAAGGGCATGAAGTACCACACGGTGAACCGGTTGCTGACCGGAAAGACGGATAGCCTTACCTATGCGACGATTGAACATCTCTGCATTTTGTGTACCTGTACGCCAAATGAACTGTTTGTTTGGAGTGAAGCTAATATTGCCGGCGTGGCGAAGGACCACCCGCTGCATAAGTTGAAAGCAAAGGATGAAGTGGTGAACCCGGTGGACCGGATAAAAAAATTATCGGTGAGTAAACTGGAGAAGTTGAAAGGATTGTTGGATGAGTTGGAGAAGGAGGGGTGAGTGTTAATTTGAGACGAAATTATTAACCTATTAAATTAAGGTGCAGTTTTTCTAAAAATCAATTCAGGTAAAATGATTTTAATTTCTTTTTCCTCTTCTGGCTTTTTCCAATAAACAACAAAATTAGTTTTTACCTCATTGAGTTTATATCCTTTTCTCTCTTGGGAGTTTAATACCTCAATAAATTTATTTGAAAATTTTAAAACTAAATCTCCTTTTGCATTTGCATACCCTTTGTCTGTTTTGGTTAGTAAATCACCACTGATAATTCCATTCATTCGATGCTGAACAAATTCGAAGTAGCCAAGGTTTACATCTTCATGTGTTAAGTGCATTGCCATTTCACTTGGAGGTAAATGTGTTTCTCTATCTTCAACTCTTTCTAAATTTTCAGCCTTAATGCTGTCAAGATAATTTCCGTTTAAGTGAATTGTCAGGTTGCGTTTTGCTCTTGTCATTGCAACATATAGTTGGCGTTTGGCTTCATCGGTTGCGGGGTTGAAGTTCTCAAGCATGATGAAAACATTGTCAAACTCTTTTCCCTTTGCTTTGTGAATGGTTGAAACAAAAATCGTTTCCCCGTTCTCATTATAAAAATCTTCGAGTTTTGATTCTCTTACGAAAACTTCCAGATCAGATTTGTATTTCTTCTTAGGATAGCTGTCTTCAAATTGTTTAATGAGGTTGTTACACACTTCCAACTTTGAACTGTTCTGAAACTTTTTTCTCATTGCACTCTTTGCATTTGCCCAAATTTCATCGTTAATAATTTTTACATCATCCCCCATACTTATTTCATTCAAAAGCAAGCGAACTTCAAAAAGATTTTGCAAACTGAAACCATCGTTGCTTTGAATCAACTTTGCTTGCATTCCGTATTTCAAAAGCAAACCGGTAATCTGTAGTGCCTCATTATTTGTTTTTGTCAGTACACAAGTAGTTCCGGCAAGTCCTGTTGTCAATATGTCTTGCACCAATGGTGAAATAAGATTTGAGCTTTGATAACGCACCAACTTTATATTTCCGTTGTCAGTTTGTTTTACTGCAATAGGAGTTTCTTTTAATCGGTGATTAATCATTTTCACAAACCCGTTTGTGAAATTAACCAAGTTGCTTTTGCTTCTATAGTTTTCTATGAGTTCGTGTTTGGCTGCTTTCCTTTCCGCCATGAACTGCTCTAAATATTTTGAACTTGCTCCTCTGAACTCGTAAATGTTTTGGTCATCGTCTCCAACCGCAATTACTCTCATTTCTTCATTCTGTTCCATTAATGTATTAATTAATGCAAACTCATCAGCATTCATATCTTGTGCTTCATCAATTACCAAAACTGTTTTTGTAATTCGGTTTGCTTCAACCTCACCGTTCTTAATCTTTTCAATAGTGTTTTTCAGGATGGCATCTGACTTTTCCAAACTTCCGACCCTCCCCAATAAATCAAAACAGTAAGAATGAAAGGTTTTTATTTCAATATAGTGAGCAGCATTCCCAATCAGTGAGATTAACCGCTTTTTAAATTCAGTTGCTGCTGCTCTTGAAAAGGTCACCATGAGTAATTGCTCATGCTTAACATCCTCCATCAAGAGCAGCGATGCTAATTTGTGAACCAATACTCTTGTTTTCCCACTACCAGGTCCCGCCACAACTGCAATGTGTTTTGTTTCATTATCCTTAATGATCTCTAATTGAGTTGGAGATAATGAGCCAAACAATTGCCGAAATTTAGCAGGAGTTAAATTTCTTCTAATTTCTTTTTGCCTTTCACTTCCGGGAAAGTATTTGTTGAGAAATGAAGTGTAGTTTAACTGGAAATAATCATCAACAAATTGCAATGCTCCTTTGTAATCGCCAATCATTTTCTTAGCATACTCACCAACAATATGAATTTGCTGAACCTTATTTTCGTAAAACTGATTTAACTTTTGGTAGTCATCATTTTTGTATCTTCTTTTATTGTCTTGCTCAACTCTGTCAATGGTAAGCCGATTATACACTACCAAAAACCCACCTTCAATTTTTATTGCCTCAATTCTTGAAAGATAAAAAAGGGTGTCTTCAATATCCCCAATTGAAACTTTTATTTCAAAAAGTTTTGGTCTTTTTTCAAACTCGTCTTTTAGTTCATGAACTGAAAATTCAACCAATACCTCTTCATTTTCAACTTCAGAAGTTGACAAATTGCTTTTTTCGTACAGGAATGAAACAATAAATCTGGATAGTTCATGTCGCTTTTCTAATTTTTCTTTCAATAATTCTTTCGGTTGAACACAAAGAATCATGACATGATTCTTTGAATACTGTTCGTTGTGTCGTTTAATCCAATTCTTGATTGCCCAAAAATTGATAACTGTTTTTAACTTGTTTGGTGTAACCTCTTTACATCCTTTTTGCTCTGCATCTTCATTTAATTCCTTTATGTGAAATGTATTTTCTTTTTCTTCAAAGACTGGCAAAAGAAAATTTTCAATCTGACTAAAAGTTTCTACAATCTTCAATGAACGGTTTATGTTTTCCCCTTTCTTTATGAATGCAGTTAAATCTTTTGCATCCGCTAATATTTTTTCCTCACGAAGTAGATTCACAATGTTTATCACTTCTTCTTTTACAATTCCCAAATGATCGCTGATATAATCTATTCTTGATTCTGCTGCTTCATCATTGCTCTGGTTTCTGCTCTTGCTTGAAAAGAGTTTCTTGATAATTCTGATTCCTTTTTCTTTTTGTTTCTCCTCAAATCTTTGTGAAGCATTTATTTTTTCAATAGCCTCCTGCGCATTCTTTGAAAGAATACTGTTCGCAAAAACTCTTGGCATATTCTGCCCTCGTTTCAAATAGCCAGCATCTTCAAGGGCTGCAATTGCTGTTGTTACTCTTGTTTCAATCTCAACTACATTATCATCCCAACCTGCTTTACGAGCAATCTCCAAAGCTGAATTTGAAACCGAAGAACGAAATCTTGTGATATCTTTTATCGCTTTCCAAACCTGCTGTATTTCTTTGATTGAAAGTTTTGTTTGATTAAGTAGTATAAAGTGTTTGCTAAGATCTTCCTCGTTAAATAACACAAAACAGTCAGCTTTCATGCTTTCGTTTCTTCCAGCTCTTCCAGCTTCTTGAATATAATTTTCCAAAGAATCAGATATATCATAATGAATAACCATCCCAATATTATCTTTATCCACACCCATCCCAAAGGCAGAAGTAGCAACCATGATTTGAACGTCTCCTTTAATGAACGAATCTTGGTTTTCAATTTTTTCTTTTACGTCCATTTTCCCATGAAATGCTTTTGCACTAAATCCATCTTCAGATAATCTTGCTGCAAGGTCTTTAGCTCTCTTGGTTCGTGAAACATAAATGATAGTTGGACAATTTTTTTCTTCAATCAAATCTCTTACTGAATTATACTTTTCTTCTTCCCCTTCTTTCTCAAAAACTTTGTATTGCAAGTTGGTTCTTGTAGCATCGGAACTAAAAATTTCCAAGTCAAGGGAAAGCTTTTCTTTGAAATAAGCACAAATATCTTCAATAACTTTTTTCTTTGCTGTTGCTGTAAAGCAAGAAATAGGAATTGTTTCTTCAAGATTTTTCTTCTCTTGAATTTGTTTGATGAAATCACCGATGTATAAATAATCAACTCTGAAATCTTGTCCCCACGATGAAAAGCAGTGAGCTTCATCAATAACAAAGCGAACAATTTTTCTTCCTAATAAAAGTCGTTCAATTGTTTTTGAACGCAAGGATTCTGGTGAGATGTAAAGTAGTGACACAGAACCATCTTCAACTCTTTCAAAAGATTTACTTCTTTCAATCGGATCAAGCAAGCCGTTTATTGTAACTGCATCAGTAATGTCATATTTGTTAACCAAATTGTCAACTTGGTCTTTCATTAAAGATTGTAGAGGAGAAATTACAACTGTCAAACCTTTTGTTGCAACACCACTCATTAAAGCAGGAACTTGAAATGTGATTGACTTGCCACCACCTGTAGGGAAAACAGCTAAGAGAGATTTGTTCTCAATTGCTGCTTTCATTGCGTTCTCTTGCAATTTTTCACCTGCGTACGTTCTGAAGGTATCAAAACGGAAATATGTTTTCAAACCCTTGTGTATGTCCAATACTTGATTACAGTAAATACAGCCTGTGAGACACGGTTTGTTTCTCAACGCAATCATTACCCTTTCTATATCAGGATACGTTTTCAAAACCCATGGTGGTGTAATTGAATAACGATTTCTACAATCTATAAGTGATAAACAATAAGCTAATTCAATGGGATGCTCAGAAATTAATTTTTTCAAGTCTGTTTGTTCACAAATTTCTGAATGAAATTTTTCCTGGATTAATTTTTCAAGATTTGTGTCGCTACTTGTGTATAAAATGAAATGGAAAAAGGAGTGAAACTCCTTTTTGTCATTCAAAAGCAAATAGAAAATTTGTTTTAGAGAATTGTCAAGTTGATTAAAAACAGAAATTTCTTCATTTAGAAGGTCTTTGGTTATTATTGAATCATTCAAAGGAGAATTTGAATCTTCATATTGTAACTTATAATCCTTCTCTAAAGGATGGTAGGGCCTTGTCGGAAACAGCAGGGGAGAAAGAAATAAGGTGTCAATGACATTTGAAGGATTTATACCAGCATCATTAACTGCTTTCTGAATGTATTTTAAATCGTGTCTGAAAATGTTGTGTCCGCAAATGAACTCTGTTCCCCTAAGAAAAACAGCGAAGTCTTTTATTGAGTTTGAGTGAAAATGATTACCATCACCCTTGACACCACCAATGTCAAGAATCTTTCCGCTTTTCGGCTCAATCTCTGTATCAATAAAGGCAATTGTTTGCATTTTGAAATTTAATAAAAAGAACTCCAATTTTATAGTAAACAGTATATAAATTACTCTATAAATAAGTCATTATGCCATTTTAGGGATTCTTTGCTCGGTAAAAATTTGTCCGGTGGGTTTATTTGCTTTCCCTCAATAAGATACGGTAGGGAACTGAAAGTTGAATAAAGGGTGAGTAAACTGGAAAAGTTGAAGGAGATTATGGATGGGTTGGAGAAGAAGGGGTGAGTTTTATTTAAAATATTTCATTGCTACTTCACCAATCCATCTTCCCATATCAACAGGAACAGCGTTTCCAATTAAACGATAAGAACTTCTTTTGTTTTCGAAAATGAAATCATCTGGAAATCCTTGTAGTCTTGCATATTCTCTTACTGAAAATGGTCGCAACCCATATTGGAATTTTTTATCTACTACCAGCCTTGTACTTAAGTCTTTCGAATAGTGTGCTACACAAGTTGGTGCTAATGCATTTCTTTCTTCGGGGTTAACAATAATGGGAAAATCTCTATATACTCCTTTAATTCTTTTAATTACGTAATCCGGCATTTCCACTTTAGGTTTCTTCTCAAGAATACTTTTAAATGTAGGCCTGTTTTTAATTTGTGTAGGAGCCTGAATTGTAAAATTTCTTTTTGTTCCTATTAGTATTAACCGCTTTCTTCTTTGTGGCAACCAGTTCTCAGTATCAACAGGACAAAAGACATTTACATAATAGTCAGGTAATTTAGTCATTGCTTCCATTACAACTTTAAACTTTTTCATTCCGGGAACATTCTCTACAATGTACATTTCAGGCTTTTCAATAGCAATGTGTCTGAAAAAATGTAGAAATAGATCGTCCCCAGTTCTTGTTCCATGAATATCTGCGATAGGAGAATATTTAGTACAAGGATATGTTCCCACAATAATATCTGTTTGGGGTTGCTCTAAAACTGTCTTGTCTTTAATATCTGCAGTTAAAATAGAATGATTGAAATAGTGAGTGTTGAGCTTCATACACTCTGTTGCTTCTTTATCTAAGTCAAGAGATTGGATTAACTGAACTCCTGATAAAATTAGACCAAGTTCCATTCCTCCGCACCCTGAAAAGTATCCTTTTGCTGTTGGAGTATGCCTTATTTTGTTCATTTGACAAATTTGATTTGTTTAAAAAGAAAAGTCGGTATCTTTTAAGACACAAAATAATACGGTTATCGGCTTGTGCATTTGCTTATAAGTCACGTTAGCAATAACTTTAAGAATATTTTTAAAATATGAATTGGACAAAAGAAGAAGTAATACTTATTGTAAACGATTATTTTGAAATGTTTAGACTGGAATTGGATTCTAAGCCTTACAATAAAACATCTCATAGAAAAAAATTAGCCCCTTTACTGAACAATAGAGAAAACTCGATTGAATTTAAGCATCGAAACATCAGTGGTGTTTTAGCAAATATGGGTTTACCTTATATTAAAGGATACAAACCATTATTCCGATATCAGCAGTTATTAGAAGATGAGGTGATTGTTTTTTTAGAAAACAATAAATCCTTTTTTGAAAAGGAGTTTAAAAAATTTGCCGACGAAAAAGTTGAACCGAATACTAAGAAAATAAATTTTGAGACCCTTATTGATAAAAAAAGTCCCACAAAAACAAAAGTGACTGAGAAGGAGCCAGTGTTTTTACCAATTAAAACTAATTATTTAGCTAAAGAACAAAGTAATAGGAATT
>LNFM01005162.1_pt1 | contig 23013 bp, 20 predicted proteins | sample 596031 | NCBI WGS metagenome assembly LNFM01 (sample SAMN04254537, study PRJNA301005) | activated carbon metagenome | isolation source: dual media filters at the Ann Arbor, Michigan drinking water treatment plant | place: USA: Ann Arbor | reverse complement strand
CGTTCGCGGACCTCGGGTGAAAACTGGTTCGACTTCTTGCTCATGGCTCCATCCTCTCAGAGAAAAGAGCCTCCTCAAAACCCGGGGCGGTTCAGGAGTGGAGCGCAGCCTCCACCTCAGCAGGATGAGATAGGAAGTACCGCTTCAAGTCCCTCGCTTCTTCGCTTTCCGGGTCCAAGCGGCTTAGTGCTCGCATCGTTCCGGACTCGAGGCTGCTTCGTAGCAGACCACGAAGCATCAGGAGCACCTCGAAGTACGAACTCAGAAAGGAGTACCTCAGCTCGACATCACCGTTTTGCAGAACGAGCAGTGGATTAAGCACCAGCTTGGCAAGGACGGACTGCGCACGGGTCTCGTACAGGAGACTCAGGCGTTCCTGCATTTGTGCAATCGGCCAGCGCTTGCCGTAGTCGATGACCAAGTCGGATATCAGGTCGACGACGTCCGCGATCTGGATCTCGAGATCATGTCGTGTCTGCTCACGGCGAAGGATCGAATGGACAATGTGATCGGTAAGGTCATTGTTCGAAGGATAGGGCGTCGAATCGTCCGAAACGTCGAAGCCTCCATTCTTGCGTTCGGCGAGCGAGTCCTCCGCGACTGTTGTGGATATGTCGGCCAAGAAGGGAATGATGCGGCCATCGTCGTCCTGAATGCGGATCTTGGCGACCTGTGCCATCACCCTCTCGATCATTGCCGAGCCTGAGGCGTAGACCTGCAAGCGACGCGTCACGTAGCGCTTGCAGCTCTCTGTGTCGAACCCGAGGAGTTCGTAGCGCTCGATGGCTAATGCCTCCAGATCGGCGATTTGGTCAACGACGTTGTGCCGGGTAGTCAGGAGCACGTTGCTACTGCCGAGTTGGTCATGCAGTTGTTTGAGCGACTCGAGGAAGGCTCCCACGTCAAATTGCTCTTGAAACAACGAACTCAACTCATCTAGGCCATCAATGATGACAGTCAGGTTGCCGCAGACGACGGCCAAATCAAAGGTCGACCGCTCGAAGAGCTTGCCGTGGTTTTGGTATTTGGCATAGAGCTCATAGATGTCGTAGATCGACTCAATCCGCGAGGGAGCCACTCCTCGCTCAGCGACGTATTTCTTGATCGCCTCAGCCTGAATGAGAATGACGGATGACCGTAGGTCCTCACGGTAATGCAACGCCTTGGCGACGGACAGGCACAACGATGTCTTGCCCATGCCACCCGGCGCAACCAATAGATGCGCCGAGACGTTGGAAGGCTTCTGAAGCACTTGCAGAAAGTGCTCCAGCGCGGAATCGACGCGCACCTCTTCGCCTTCGCTATTTACAAAGGTCAGGTCTTGATTTGTGTAGTTTTCAATGGGGTTTGGCGGATCGATGGCCTTCAGCGTCTCATCAATGCAGTAGTCCCAGATGTACTCCTTATACGTGCACTCGTAGACGCGCGTAGGTAGCTTCGCCTCGGTTAGCGCGTTGGCAATCAAATCCTGCTCCGGGCGCCCGCCCCGGTGGCGCAGAACTGTCATTTCCAAGGGACGAATTCCTGCCTCCAACAGGCGGGCCCCTGCGTGCCGCGCGGTCTGTTGAATGTTTACATTATCGTGCAGCGCCAGAAAGTAGTTCAAAGCGGGGGACTTGGTTTCCCAGAGTTCGTACTTGATGCGATTGGCGCCAGAGAAGTCGGTACCGGTAAGACCGTTTACGATGGCGCGTCGATTCGGATGGTTTACGCGAATCAGCTCCTCCACACGAGTGAACTCGTAAGAGATCTCAGAAGGTACCGTCAAGCTCCGGCGCTTCTTCGGGCGTGCGGCGGTTGACTTTCCGCGCAACAAATCCAGTAGCTCACCCATCCGACTTGGGTAGTCCGCGTCATTGCGGAAGTCCAGATGGAAATGCCCTTGAAGGTATCGCGGCATCGAGTCGGGTTCTCGCAGAACAACGACAAGCTTGCTCTTCTTGTCTCGAAGCAGCCCGTCCCAATGGACGGCACTTCCCATGAAGGTCTCGAGCCCAACGCCACCCAGCCGACCGTCTGCTTTAGCCTTGTACTTGCTCGTAGCAATCACTAGCACGAGGTCAGCGTCGTGGATGCCCGCCTCCATGAAGTAGTTTTTATCGACAAGGGAGTCGAGGTCGTAGCCATCCCACGTGACGTGGACTTCTTGGATCTCCTCCAGCGCATCCGCCAGCTTCTTCACCCACGCTTTGTGCTCAGGGCTGTCCCAGCTGTAGGAAACGAAGACTCTTATTTTTTCCACTGTGTTCTCCACTTTGACACCTATAAGGCCGCCTCGCCTTTTGTTCGCAATTAGCGTAGCAGAATGCGCCTCGTTGGCGGACTGGCGCGTGCGACAGCGTTGTTACCTTTGACCTGCCCCCCAACAGCCGTACCAAGCTGAAGTTACCGCCGAGGATTCGAAAGTGTCCTAGTTCTCGAGCGCAGCGCCGATCTCACTGGTCCACTCGGCCCACTGTCGTAAGGCTGTCCCGCAGCGTCTCTGCGATCCTTCGGACCATTTCGCGCCAAATCTCGCGGCGAGTTCGCAACCCAACTCCAGGCCCGACACGCTTCCCTTCACGCGCAGCAGCTCCGTTGCTGCGGAAACGGTCGGCGTCGCTCTCGCACGCTGCGCCACGATAAGTTCTACGTCGGCTGGAGGTACGCAAAGCAGCGATTCTCCGTCTGCCCGCATCAAACCAAGCTTGATCAGCACGTAGCACGTGTTTCGTCCGTGTTTGGCTTCCATTGCAGCACGAGTCACAGAACCTGCGCACAGCGACCGGAACCCCTCCACAACCTTGTTTGGTGGAGCTTCGCCAAGGAAGAAATCCGAATGCCGCGGTCGCATTGACCCTGCTTCGTCAAGCGATCGAACTGTGCTCTGCGCAAGGTCGCGGAGCATAAACGTCTTACCAATCTGCGCAATGATTCCAAGGCCGCGGAGCCATCCTACGACTCGGACCAAGTAAGTGTGAACGGTGCGTTCTCCCAGCTCAGTGCGCTTGTTTGCGGAGCGATATATGTCTTCAAATTCCTGATCTGTCAGCGATCCATCTGTAGGGCTACTCGCATTTAAGCGTCGCACAATGTCGTGTGATCGCCAGAACGCAAATGCAATGTCGATAGCTTGTTGCTCGTCTTTGAACAGCGGAACAATCCTCGCTTCCTTGCGGTTCGCTTCAACGTGACCCACATTCGCGAGATCCCGCACAAGGTTGTCAGTTGCGCCCTGGCTTAGGTGCATGTGGGACCCGAGTTCTGCATATGTTAGTTCAGGCTTTCCGACCATGTATGCGAGCGCGTTAGCATAGCGGCTGAAGTTCGCCTGCGGGACATACGTAACTGGGATGTACGGAATCTTCTCGGTCAAGATGTAGTCGCGGAAGATGTCCCAATAGATTGTTAATCGCGTGCCGCTCCGAATGACTAGACGCTTATCGACAAGACGCGAAACGACATCATCACCAAAGTTCTGCACAATCTTAAAAAACTCTGCGGGCGATTCTTGGGCAATCTGCTTTAGGCATCCCGCTTCCAATGAAGAAAGGTTTTCTAGATCTTTTCTAAACAAGGATTGAATGTTGATTGATCGGTTGAGAATATCGAGCTGTTCAATTCCGCCTCTTGAGAGCTCAAGTATGTGGATGCAAAGTTTCTTTAAAAGCCACGGGAAACCCTGACAGTGATCCTGAAGCACTCGTCGGAGCTGTGGAATGACAGGCTGACCAAGCTCTTTGGCGAATCGATTTATCGCAAGTGTCACTTCTCGTTCAGTGAAGGGCGACAGCTCAATCTCAAACCGACGATCCGCGAGGGCATGCCACATGTGATAAGCGTTGTGCTCTGTTGGGATAACGCCGTCAGTCTTCCACGAGAAACCGATAACCAAATTGGTTTGTGCCTCCTCAACGGCAGCACAGATGCGCCGCATTTCGTTGAAGACCTCGCCTAGGTCGGCCTTGTACAAAAGCTCCTCAAATTGGTCGAAGAACACGCACAAAACTTTTTCATCACTCTGAAGCATCTCGGCTAGCCCTTGCATAACGGGCGTCGAAAAGAGGCTGGAGGTCCCCCCGAACTCAAGAGACTTGTCTGCTCGAATGAATCCACTGTTAACGGCCGCCTTAACAGCCGTAATCACAGCAAGTTCTGGAAACCTGCTAGTCGTTGCCGCTCGTGAATCGACGGTGAAAACAAAGTACTTTCCCTTGTTTCGTACATTTGCCGCACGTGAGGCGATCTTCAGTACGCTCGAGCTCTTTCCCCACCCAGACGGCCCTTTCAACGCTATCAATCTTGTACTGGTGTTGCGGTCTCGGACCGAGTCGAAGAATTGGAAAACGCCCGACTGGACTGTCTCGCGTCCAACAAAATCCTCGGGTCTGGCTGGTCGATAGTCGGCCCAGTGATCCGCCATCGGCACTCGCACGATGCTTTCTAAATCAGATCGAAGCTTGTTTGTCGCAGCGGCCATAGAGTCGGCTGCTTCTGATATCCATGGCAGAGCAGCTAGCGATGTGTCCGTCCTCGCGATCCGCTCTAAAGTAGCAGACTCCGTTATGCGTACACCTGTTTGGGCATGAAATAGGAGCGCGGAGCTTCGGACGCCAATCACGGGCTCCAATACAGGCAAAGCCCAGAATTCTCCGTTCTGCGTGAGCAGCAAGAATGCCTCACTTCCCACCCTGAATCGACCACGGTCAACCTGCAGAGAGGAGGCGTCCACAATAACTCGGGCTGAGACGAGACGCTCGATGAGGCGCTCCGGCGGATAGATGCGGAGCTTTCGTCTTTCTTCTGGGGATTTTTGGCTCCATTCGTCCTCGAATCCCTTCGCATCCTTACCCAGGGCAAAGGTGGATAGTAACCACCCGGATGAGTACCCCTTGAAGTACACATTTCCCAGCAGCTTATGTAGCACCTCACTTGAAATCGTGGAGCGATGCGCCTTGCATTCGACAAAGATCCGCTCTGCTGTTGTCTTCTCGGTTCCTAGCAAATCGACTTCTGTTGCCGTCAGGCGGACTTCTTCCTGCACGCGGTAGTTCTGCGTTTCAAGAAAATTCCGGGCGAACCGCTCCAAGATGCGACCTCGCTCCGTGTTTGTCGTCTCAGCAGATACGGCAACCTCAATGAAGTAGTTGAGTGACATGGCGGATGATTCGAGAAATTTCGTTGTTCGTTCCTGCAGTATGCAGCGAATGATCAATCGGTCAAAAAGCGAGTGTGTACTGGGGGCTGCCGACGCAGCATGTGTAGACGCTGAGGTAAGCGACATTCAGAGAGACACCTCCCCCATAGACTGGTCGCTATGTGGGAGGGCGCATGAGTGCGGCTGATGACCAAGTTGTGTCTTTAGCACCCGCGCAACTTCCGCTTTCGCTGCACTGCCGCCTTCCGGTTGTGCAAAGTGGTCTGGTCGTGGCGGCACCGGGCTGCCGCGTTGTTTTCGTATCCGAGAACTCATCGAATCTGAGCGCGAGCATCTTTCAAGAGGAGCAACAACTGATCTTCACGCAACGGGGACCCGATGAAGCCGAACCGGGAGTAGAAGCGAGCGGCGTCTACATCGATCGGGTGGGTCAACAAGGCGCGGATACCGGCGTGCTCTGCGATCAACAAGGCGAGGCGAATAGCCTCCTTGAGCATGCCGACGCCGATGCCTTTGCCCTGGTCCTTCGTGGACACGGCCAGCCTGGCCAAGACGATCACCGGAATCGGGAACTGCCCCATTCCTTTGCGTATGCGGTCGGGCGCTTCGGTGGTGTCAACTTGGCCCACCGTGAGGCTGAAATACGCGACTACACGGTCGTCGGCACCCTCCACTGCGACGAACGTCCGGGCTGAGCCGCTGCCGCTGGCCTGCAGCGCGTGCTTCACCAACCATTCATTGAGCGCCGGTTTGCCACAGTCGAAACCGTCGAGCCGGTGAGATTTGTTGAGCGGGACGGGAGCCCTCGGCATCAACGGGTTTCCCAGGGGTCTTTGCGAGAGAACAGGTCGCGCAGACCTTCATTGGGCTGTGCAGGACGGTCCAGCAGCTCCAGCAGCTCCTGGCACTTCGAGCCCGAGGCGACGAACAGTCGTTGATCGAGCAACGTCTGTTCTGCGACCGAATAGGCGCTCTGGAGGATGAAATCGGTCAACGACTTGTGGGCCACCTCGGCAGCGCGACGGATCACCGCCTCTTGCTCAGGTGTGGCTCGAAAGCCGAGTCTGGCCGAACGGCTGTTGGACGTGGAGACAAGGGTTGGCATGTGAGGGCTTCGGAGGGATTATTCAATTTATGTTAGTACAACAGGCGTACAAAGTCAAACAAACAGCAAGGGAGATAGTGATACCGTCAAGTCACTCACAAATACCGTCTTCGCGCTCTGGAGCGAGCTCCTGATACCGTCATTGCGTTACAGAACATGCCACTTTCGTTTTCCAATCGCTGCCGCAAACCATCAATGACTAAGATCGAAAGCAATGAGCTAAGTGGAGCACTTTCTGCCGTGACGGTATATCTGTCGGTATCGAGCCCGTTCGCGCCCTGCAAACAGCGCGCTTTTTCCCCTGAGCCACGACCAACGGTTGACAACAGAGTGGGAATGAAAAAAAATCGGTTTGCACCGTTCAGATACGCTAGGCAAACTGTTGATTCTTCAAAAGAATCAACGGTGTATGCATGTATCGAAAAAGATCGTTCCACAGTCACAGAATTAGGTTGGCGACAAAAAAGGCGGTAGATTCGCGGGGCCTCTGACCTGCCCGAGAAAGTACCGCCAAGCTCATATGACAGTATTCGGCTGCCAGAATGAAGCAACCGACATGTTGTTCAACATTCCCACCAACATCACTAAGACAAACACCAAAGCCCGCCGCCCCTCCTAAAGACCGGCATGCTCGACGCGCATCAGGGAAGCTGGAAACCTGCGAATACACACGTAGGCAAGCGGGACGTGATCCAGGTCGATCCTTAGGTTGGTTTTTTGGTCATCCACGCGCAATGGCGAGAGCAAACTGGAAGAGCGCGAGACAAACGCCATCGCCAAGAAGGCAAATGGGCGGGGGTAAACAATTTCGCCATGACGCCAAGTTTCGAAATCAAGTCCTCGGACTTGATGAGTGCCGTCACAATATGACCCGACCCACGAGTGGGTTGATGACTTCGGCGCAGACAGGAGACTTGGAGGGCCACGCGTGCGAGGCGTCTTGGCAAGCGCCTTCAATCGGTGATTCGTCGGCTGCGATCAGCCACATCGCTTCGGCGACACGCGACCTGTAAAAGCATGATCGTGTCGGTTCACGACGCTCGCTTTAGCGCCCATGAGAATGGGTCTCTTGATGCGCAAGGGCTGTGAAGTACACACATGTCTGTCGACTTATCTACGGCAGACCGAAACCGTGACCTCGCCCTCTCTCGGTGCCGAGCACGTCAAATTTTGTGCTGTGAATTCAAATATGTCTTGACTCGGCGGGCGGTGATGTCGTGTAGCGGCTCGCCTTTGACGTTGCCGAAGAGGAATTCGGCCGTCGAGCCCACGAACTCAAAAAGCATGCTAGCCACCGCCACGAGATCTGGGGCCAGACGAAGGCGTGGGATGCAGGCGACCCCGGGCATCTTTCGGTTAGACGACTCACAATGCAGCCACAGGGAACGGCTGAACTTATTGAACTTCGACCAAGTTTGGAGGCGTCCGAAGGGGCAAGCGCTGATCGCAACTTGCTCACCCATAGAAAACCACATTTGTTCATTTGCGGACTTACCAATGTCGAGAAACTTTACATCGATGCATTCTGTGGTGGCTTGGACAACACGTTTACTTCAGCCGGTCCCTCTAAGTCGTTGAAAACATTACCGATATCGACTGACTGTTGCGGTGGCATGAATTCTGCTAAACACAACCCGACGAAAAGCCCATCCGAAATTGTCGTCATTGCTGATGTGAAAACCTTTCTCACTCTTGAGGTACTTAGTAATGTCTCTGCTCTTAAAAACCACCCAAGCTTTCACTGTCGCCCTTGCAATGGTGTCGGGGATCGCACACGCTGGCGCCATACACGATGCGTCGCTATTCACCAACATCCTTCCCGCGAATGACGATCTTTCTACCGGGCCGATAAATCTCGGCTTTACGGTCAACATCAATTCGGTCAATTACTCACAAACTTACGTAAACAACAACGGGAATATCACATTTAACAATCCCTTGTCAACTTTTACACCATCTGCCATCAGTAATGGCGCATTTGGCCCGATCATTGCTCCTTTTTTCGCCGATGTCGATACCAGGGCGGCCGGCTCCAACCCGGTCACTTATGGCAGCGCTTCATTGGGAGGTTTTAACGTTTTCGGCGTCAACTATATTAATGTCGGAGTGTTTTCGCAGCAGTCGATATTCAACAGTTTCCAGATGTTGCTAACGGACCGCTCAGACATTGCGGCTGGAGACTTCGATATTCAGTTCAACTATGACCAGATCCTCTGGGAGGCGGGCACAGCAAGTGGAGCGCAAGCAGGCGGGCTGGGCGGAACATCTGCCTTGGTAGGATACTGGACGAGTTCCTCTTCCAACGCAACTCTCCCGGGCTCGCTGATCAATGGCGCTCTTGTCGATGGAGGTCCGAACGCGCTGGTTCGCGGATCGTTGAATTCTGAGGTTTTGGGTCAATACAACTTCCAGGTTCGAAACGGTTCAGTGGTCAACCCAAACCCCGTTCCTGAGCCGGCATCGCTTGCCCTTCTGGGTATCGGATTGATGGGTTTGGTCGCTTCCCGTCGACGCAAATCCAGTTGATTTCCTCTCCGATAAGACCAACGGCGACCCAACGGTCGCCGTTTTTTTTGAAGAAGCGTTTCAATGGATCATTGATTTCAGTACAGTGGTCACGAAGAGCTGCACACCTTACAATGTTGCAATGTGGAGTGATCAAATAGGAGTATCAGATTTATCCGGTATTCCAGATAAGACTCGCCCTTGGTTTTGGCATGCGAATGTATTGGGTATTTATTGTGTCTTTTGTTTGAACAGACTTCCGGCAAACGCACTTTGAATCTGGTTTGTCAACACTCCTTTAGGGAGTCCAACCTTGCTCGATTTGGGCGAAACAATCGCAGTGCACTCGGAAGGCCGTTGGCACCTGCGCAGCGCCCCAAGCCTCATTGTGGCGTGTGCGGAATGAGGCTGAAGTCTCACGCTTGGAGCATGAACTTGCGGTCCACGTCATGTTGACAACTTGCAGGACAACCTCGTCGCCGTGACTGGTAACGTCGTCGACTTGTCGCGGCTTGTATCCCGAGAATCTCACCTGCATCGTCCATCACCACACGGCTGAGGACCTGATCACGTCAGTCTGACCCTGTCCCAGGATCTCAAAGCGTTCGGTTACAGAGAGGACCGGCATGACGAACGCCTCGATTGAGGAGGAGCATGTCGTGAAGAAGAGCAAGTTCACCAAGGAGCAAATGACCTTTACCCTGAAGCAAGCCGAGCTGGGTACGCGTGTATAAGAGGTCTGTTGCAAGATGTGCATCAGTGATGCGAACCTTCTATGTCTGGAAGAAGCGCTACGGCGGTACCGGCCCGTCAGAGCTGCGCCGTTTGCGCCAGCTCGCGGATGAGAACCGCAAGCTCAAGCAGATCGTCGTTGATCTGAGCTTGGACAAGGCCATGCTAGGGGCGGTGATCGCAAAATCGGTCTGAGGCCTTCCCAGCGACGCGAGTTGGTTCCCAAGGTGATGCTGCGCTTCGGCTGCAGCCAGCGCGAGGCGCTGCGGGTGGTGCGCATAGCAGCCTCGACGTACCTGTACGTCTCTCAGCGCAAGGACGAGAACGTGCTGGAGTCTCGTATCCAGGAGATCGCCGACACGCGAGTGCACTACGGCTACCGCAGAGCGCACTCGATGCTGCGCCGGGAGGGCAACATGGATAACGTCAAACGCGTCTACAGCCTCTCCCGCGAGGAGGGCCTGTGGCAGCGCCTGAAACGCCCCAGGGCGCAACAAGGCCGCGAGGCGCAGGCAGCCCAAGCAGCTTTCGCACGCGATCAATCAGATCTGCAGCATGGATTTCGTCGCAAAGGCTTTGTTCGATGGCCGCAAGCTGCGCATGCTCACCGTGGTCGATCTGTTCACGCGTGAGTGATTGGAGATCGAGGTCGGGCAAAGCCTCAAGGGGCATGAAATCCTGCGCGTGCCCAACGCCATTCCAGAGGCGAGAAGACTGCCGTGCACCATCAGGTCAGACAGGGGCAGCGAGTTCATCTCTAAGGTGATGGACACATAGGCCAACGAGCGCGGCGTCGAACTCGACTTCAGTCGTCCAGGCAAGCCGACCGACAACGCCAACGTGGAGAGCTTCATCGGGCGCTTACGCCAGGAGTGCCTCAACGCTAATTGGTTCATGTCGCTGGACGACGCACGGCGCAAGAACGAGGCATGGCGGCGGTACAACAACGAGAGCCGTCCACACTCCGCGCTAGACTGGGCCCCTCCGCCGAGTTTGCCGCCCGTTGCTGGCTGGAGCCAGCAACGGCGATATCAAAAAAGCCGGAAATCTCCACTTCCGAGCGGTGCTGAATCAGGTACCTGGTCATACTGAATCGGGTGTGGGGTCAGCTTTCCGCGGTGAGATGGGAATTCAGGAAAGGTTCGCAAGCGTATTGCCGTGCCGGCTGCGCGGCAGCTTCCTGGATGTCTGGGCGGTTTTTTCGATATGTAGATTGGGATCAAGCACTGCCATCCGAAGGAACCGCAATCGACCCTCGCATCAAATTTTTGATGCGACAGCAACGTGTCAAACGCCTGTGTTGAGTTTTATTTATCCGCCTGCGGTGCAAACGAGTCTGGAGGGGCAGTGGCAGCGATTCCTTTGGACGACTTGGTTGTTTGTGCTCGCGATCGTCGTGTCTGTGGGGTTGGTGATGGTCCAGTGGGCTCAGGCAACAGGGCGTTCGCCTTCAGCAGCCGATGAATACCGTCACCGATCAGCGAAGCACTCCGGGGTCAACCCGTCCGAACTGGATACCCGGGCATCCGACACGATTCCGACGAGCAACCCTTCGCCTGACCGGCGAATGCAGATTAAAGACCGATGGTAAAGGCGGTGGTATGGCACACCCTGGACTCGTGATTGTCCGCCCCGTGCAGGATAGAACAGCATCCTCATTGACAACTGCGTGGGAGTGAGGAGTGCGCTGCACGTGCGAGCAATTCGACCGCCAGCTCGGCCTGCTGCGTTCGCTGCTGGTCTACCGGGCCATTCCATGGCGCGGTGCGCAGTTGCGGCGGTTCTACCGCCGTTTTGTGCCCGCTGGCGGCCTGGCTTTTGATGTGGGAGCGCACGCCGGCAACCGGGTCGCGGCGTTTCGCGGGCTGGGCGCGCGGGTGGTGGCGCTGGAGCCGCAGGCCGATTTTTTGAAGCTGTTGCAGCGCCGCTTCGGTGGCGATCGCCAGGTGACGCTGCTGCCGCAGGCGCTGGGCCGTGCACCGGGTCAGGCGCGCTTGATGGCCAGTCCTCGCACGCCCACGGTGGCCACGCTCTCCACCGATTTTGTGGAACGCGCAGGGGCCGCGCCGTCGTTTCGTGGCGTGCAATGGCAGGTGGGGCCGATGGTGGAGGTGACCACGCTGGACGCCTTGATCGCCACACACGGCATCCCCGACTTCGTGAAGATCGACGTGGAAGGTTTCGAGCTGGACGTGCTCATGGGTCTGAGCCAGCCGGTGCCGGCGGTGTCGTTCGAGTTCCTGCCAGCGGTGCGCGATGTGGCCTTGGGTTGCATCGACCGGCTGGAAACCCTGGCCGGCAAAGGGCGCTACCGGTATGCCGTGTCGCTGGGTGAACGGCTGCGCCTCTTGCAGCCACAAGGTGCATCGGCCGACACCATGCGCGCGTGGTTGCGGGACATGCCCATCGACGGCCCGTCCGGCGACGTGCACGCCTGGCGGGTGCCCTGAGATCAGGAGCCAGACGGCGATCGGTCTTTTGACGAGGCGGGATCGGCTGGTCGCGCCACATGGTCGATGCCCCGGGTCTCGCGGGCGCCGGGCGCATCGAAGGCATTCAACAACACCGCGGTGAGGGCCGGCATGCTGCCCATCGACGTGGGCGGCGGGGTGAGGCCCGCCACGAAACCGCTGCCCAGCAAGCGCTGCAGCCAGGCCGCATCGTCACTGACCACGTGCACCGGCACGTCCCAGGACGCTCCCCGCCCGCTCACCAGGGCCGGTGGCTGGTGATCGCCCACGATCACCATCACCATGGGGCGAGGCGCCCGTTGACGCAGGTAGTCGGCCATCCACGCGTGCTGGTAGCGCATGCCTTCCAGGTACTGGGGCCAGGGTTGGATCAACGACCCCGTGGCGGGCGCTGTGGTCACGCCGGCAAACGCGTCGGGCCGGGTCAACGAGGCCCAGTCGTTCACGAAGGGCGCGATCGGGTGAAACGGCGCATGGGTGCTGGTGGTGGCGAACACGGCGAAGCGCGGCTGGCGCGGCGCGGTGCGCTCGAGTTCCTGCGCCTGCAGCAGCGCCATCGCCGCTTGGTCGGGGATGCGCCAGTAGCCGAAGTCGGGTCCCCGATAGCCGATGCCGGCGTCGTCGGCCAAGCGATCGAAGCCGTAGAACGCGCCCTCGGGCCAGGGCTGCTTGAGGCCGGGCATCCAGCCGACCGTGCGGTAGCCGTGGCGGGCGAAGTGGCTCACGAGGGTGGGTCGCTGGCTGGTCATCAGCAGGTCGTGGTCGGCGGGATCAGCGGTGTCCACACCACTGAGCAGCGCGGCGTGGGAGAGCCAGGACGAGCCGCCGAAGGTGGGTGCGGTGACGCGCGCCGAGACCACAAAGCGTCCGCTGGCGTCGATGGCCTGCGCCAGCTCGGCGCGCGGCCCGGCCAGCGCGGCAGCCTGGCGGGCGTCGTCGAAGGTGATGGCGCCGTAGGACTCGGCAAACACCAGCAACACGTCGGCTGGACCGTTGGCACCCACCAGGCCGGACAGGTCACCGTCGAACCGGGGGCTGGGTCCCAGCGCCGCCCGCGCCCGCCCCGGCAGCCACACCTGGGCCAGCAGCTGGCCCTGCTTCAACAGCGTCGGGGTGACGGGCAACGAGAAGAACCAGCGCGTGTCACGCTGGTCGGGCACGTACGCGGCAAAGCTGAGCGCACAAGCGCCCACGCCGGACAGCAGCCACGGCCGGGGAGGGGTCCACACCAGGCAGCCCGCGAGCAAACCGATGGACCCGCGCACCACCAGCGCGAGCACCAGACCACCCACCAGCAGCGCGAAGATCGCTGCGGCCACTTGCCAGCCCGGCATCGCCTGCGCCGCCACCCGGAGCAATTCGCCCGCGTGACGCCCGTCCCAGTACACATTGACCGGGCGCCCCATCACGGCGGGCGCGGTGACGTTGGCGTAGCGCACCAGCACCAAGGCCACGAAGCCAGCGGTGCAAACCCAGGCAGCGCGGGACGAGAGGCCACCGCGCCAGGCCACCCAGGCCATCAACGCCACCATGCCCATACATAGCTCGAACGACAGGCGCGGCATGTAGGCCACGCCGAAACCCGGCCAGCGGTTCTCGAAGGTGAGCAGGGTGTTGAGCAGCCCGAAGGCCAGGGCAAACCGCAGCAGCCAGCCCGACGCCGACGGCGGCGCCGCCCGCGGCTGTGCGAACCTCACTTGCGCACGGCCTCGAATTCAATGATGAGCGGGATGTCGTCACCGACCCAGCCGTTGGCCACCGCGTAGTTCATGCCGTAGGCGCTGCGCTTGAAACTGCCGCGCGCGGACACGCCCATCACATAGGGCTTGCCCAGCGGTCCGCCCAGGGGCGACTCGGCGCTCTTGTTCCAGGTGGCTTGCAAGGTGAGCGGTTGGGACTTGCCCAGCAATTCGAGCTGCCCGCCGATGTCGAAGGTTTTGTCGCCGGTGCGCTTGGCGCTGGTGGCGGTGAACACCATCTTGGGAAACTCACCGCTGTTGAGGAAGTCCGGGCCTTTGAGGTGGTCGTCGCGCTTGCGCTGGTTGCTGAACACGCTGGCGGTTTCCACCTCGATGCGCACTTCCGAGAGCGTGGCCGTGGCTTCGTCGAAGCGGTAGCTGCCGCGCGCGGAGCGGAACAGGCCCAGCACCTTGGCGTAGCCGATGTGGTCGACCAGGAAGGCCACGGTGGTGTGGTCGGGGTCGAGTTCGTAGCGGGCGACCTGGGCGTGGGCGGTGCCGATCAGCAGCGGGGCACTGGCCGCGAACGCTGCCCAGGTGAGGGCGGTTTTCAAGAGGGTGACACGCATGGTTCAGGTCTCCGGTGGGGTGGGGCGCTGCCGCGCCAGGGTTCGCACGTCGATGGCGAAGGACAGGGTCAACAAGGCCAGGCTGACCGCGGCCAGCGCACCGGCCAGCGCCGGTGGCACGATGGGGCCCAGGCAGACGATGAGCGTGGTGATCTGCACCACGCAGACCGTCTGGCGGCGCTTGCTGGGCTGCAAGGGACCATTCAACCAGGGCCAGACCAAGGCCGCCGCCACGAAGGCGTAGCGCATGAGCCCGCTGGCGAGAATCCAGGGTCCGGCCTGGCCGGCCTGCACCACCAGCGCACACAGGACCAGGGTGAATGCAGCGTCGGTTTCCATGTCGAAGCGCGCGCCAAAGGCACTGGCCAGGCCGCTGCGCCGCGCCAGTGCCCCGTCCACCGCGTCGAGCAGTGCGGTGAGCGTGGCCGCGACCACCAGCCACCACGCGGCAGTGGGCACGGCCGCCAGCGGCGTGCGGGGAAAAGCCTCGCCCACCAGCGCGGCCATCAAGGCCATGGCCCCCAGGCGGACCAGCGTCACCCGGTTGGCGGGGCCAAAGCGGGCGTGGGGATGCGTGCCCAGCGCGCGCCAGACCAGGCAGGCACCGAAGGCAAACACCAGCAGGGCCTTGGCCGCGAAGTCCCATCCCAAGCCCGCGGCACTGGCCATCGTCAGGGCCATCAGCAGCACCAGCGCGGCGACCGCCAAGAGATCGCGCGCAGCATCGCGCGCCAGGCCTTCGCGGTCTGCGATGTCCTGTCGGGGCTGGGGCGTAAAGGCTGGGCTGCCTGCGGTTTTCATCGTCTGCAACATAAGATGGGCTGCCGGTCGCGTCGATCATGGCACGCACGACCTGCCTGACACGGCATATCCCTTTTCGTTCATGGCCTCCGCTTCACCCGCCCACATCACCGCTCGCGCCTGCTGGACCGTGGCGCCCGGCCGCGCCGAGATCCGCGAAGAAACACTGCCGCCGCTGGCCGACGGCGAGGTGCGTGTGCGCACCCTGCACACCGGGGTGAGCCGGGGCACCGAAGGCCTGGTGTTTCGGGGCGAGGTGCCCGCCAGCGAGGCACAGCGCATGCGCGCGCCGTTCCAGGTGGGTGACTTCCCGGGTCCGGTGAAATACGGCTACGTCAACGTGGGCGTGGTCGAGGCCGGCCCCGCCGATCTGCTGGGCCGTGCCGTGTTCTGCCTGTACCCGCACCAGACCGCGTTCCAGGTGCAGGCCCACGCCGTGGTGCCCTTGCCGGACGGCGTTCCGCCCGCGCGCGCCGTGCTGGCGGCCAACCTGGAAACCGCCATCAACGCGCTGTGGGACGCCTCGCCGCGCCTGGGCGACCGCATCACCGTGGTCGGCGGCGGCACGCTGGGCCTGCTGGTGGCCTGGCTGGCGGCGCGGCTGCCGGGCTGCGAGGTGCAGGTGGTCGACACCGAGTCCGGCCGCGCCGACGTGGCCCGGGCACTCGGTGCCGGCTTCGCCCTGCCGGGCGACGCGCGGGCCGAAGCCGATCTGGTGGTGCACACCAGCGGCCAGGGTGCGGGCCTGGCCACGGCGCTGCGGCTCGCCGCTTTTGAGGCCACCGTGCTCGAACTCAGCTGGTACGGCAGCCGCGCGGTGAGCGTGCCGCTGGGTGAGGCTTTCCACTCCCAGCGCCTCACACTCAAGAGCTCGCAGGTCGGCCATGTGGCCACGCAGCAGCGCGGGCGCTGGAGCCACCGCCGACGCGTTGAACTCGCGCTGTCCCTGCTCACCGACCCGGTGCTGGACCGTCTGATCACGCACAGCGCACCGTTTCATGAACTGCCGACCGTGCTGGAGCGCCTCTCAACGGGCGCTGCCGACACGCTCTGCCACCGCATCGACCACCCCATCTGAAGAAAAGAGAACCCCACCATGTACGCCGTCAACGTCAGAGACCATTTCATGATCGCCCACAGTTTCCAGGGCGCTGTGTTTGGCCCCGCGCAGCGCATGCACGGCGCCACCTATGTGGTCGACCTGGAGCTGCGCCGCGAGGCGTTGGACGCCGACGGCATCGTGGTCGACATCGGCCTGGCCACGCAGGTGCTGCGCGAAGAACTCGCCTCGCTCAACTTCCGCAACCTCGACGAAGAGCCGCAGTTCAAGGGCCGCAACACCACCACCGAATTCCTGGCCCGCCTGATCTTCGACCGCGTGGCCGCGCGCATGGCCGCGGGTGCGCTGGGCGCCAACGCCTTGCCGTCGGCCGGTTCGGCCGGCGTGCAACACATCCGTGTGACCTTGAACGAATCGCACGTGGCGTGGGCCTCTTATGAAGGCGCTGTGCCGGTGCGCGCACCCGCGTGAGCGCCTTGCCAGGCCAGCGCGCCTGCTGCTTTCTGATCCCGGGTGACTGGAACACACCCACCGGTGGCTACACCTACGACCGCCGGCTGGTGTTGGCCCTGCGCGCAACCGGCTGGCGGGTTGACGTGTGGTCGCTCGGTGGCACCTGGCCGCTCCCCGACGCGGTGGCGCTGGCCGCCGCCGAAGAGAAGGTGGCATCGTTGGCCGATGGCACGCTGGTGGTGGCCGATGGCCTGGCCTTCGGTGCCCTGGGCTCGGTGGTGGCGCTGCACGCGGCGCGCCTTCGCTGGGTGGCGCTGGTGCACCATCCGCTGCACCTGGAAACCGGTTTGCTGGACGACGCACGTCGGCACCTGCTGGACGAAGAGACACGGGCGCTGCGGCATGCACACCGGGTGGTTGTGACCAGCCAGAGCACCGCGCGGGATGTGGCCGCCATGGGCGTGCCCCCCGCACGGATCGCCGTGGTGGAGCCCGGCACCGACCCCGTGAAATCCGCCTCGACGCGCGCCCAACGCCACGGTCCGCTGCGGCTGCTGTGTGTCGCCACGCTCACCGCCCGCAAAGGCCACGCGCTGCTGCTGCAGGCGCTGGCCGGATTGACCCACCTGGACTGGACGCTGCACAACGTCGGCAGCGCCACGCGCGACCCGGACACCGCGACCCGACTGCAGGCCCAGGCCGCACCGCTGGGCGAGCGTGTGCAATGGCACGGGGAGGTGGATGCGCAGGCGCTGACCGACCACTTCGCCGCGGCCGACGTGTTCGTGCTGGCCTCGCTGCACGAAGGCTTCGGCATGGTGATCACCGAAGCCCTGGCGCACGGACTGCCGGTGGTGGCCAGCAACGCCGGAGCGCTCGCGCAGACACTGCCCACCGAGGCCGGCCTTCAAGTGCCGGCCGGTGAGGTGGCGCCGCTGCAGGCTGCGCTGGCGCAGGTGCTGTCCGATGCCGCGTTGCGAGAGCGCCTGGCGGCGGGTGCGCGGGCAGCCGCCGCGCGCCTGCCGACCTGGCCCACGCAGGCGGCCCGGTTTGCGACGGTGTTGGAGGGCGCCGAATGAGCACGGCGACCTTCAGTGCCGACTGGCTCCAGATGCGCGAGCCCTTCGACGCCGCAGCGCGCAGCGCCGCAGCCATGGAGCTCCAGCTGGAGAAGCGGCTGGCCTCGCTGCGATCGTCTCCGACCCGACCCCTGCGCGTGATCGACCTGGCCTGCGGCACCGGCGCCAACCTGCGCTGGCTGGCGCCCCGGCTGGGCGGCGCGCAGCAATGGCTGGTGGTGGACCACGACGCGGATTTGCTGCATTGCTGGCCCGAACGCCTGGCGGCGGTGGAGGGCGCCCACACGGGCCGCGACGCGGGCCTGCATGAGCCGTTGTCCTTCGCCGGCACGGGTTTTGAGGCCGGCATCGTGCGGCAACCGATGGACCTCATGGCGGGCCTGGAAACCTTGCCCTGGCACGCGGCCGATCTGGTCACCGCCTCGGCCTTGCTCGACCTCGTGGGCACCGCCTGGCTGCACCGGCTGGTGGCGGCCAGTGCGGCGTCGGGCGTCGCGTTGCTCATGAGCCTGAATGTGGATGGCCGTCATGGGTGGACGCCCGAAGACCCGGCAGACGCCACCGTGGACAGGTTGTTTGCGGAACACCAGCGGCAGGACAAGGGCCTGGGACTCGCGTTGGGGCCGCAGGCGGTGGCCGTGTTGCGGCGGGCACTGGAAGCAGCGGGCTACCGGGTGTTCACGGCCAGCAGCGACTGGTGGGTGGACGGCGGCGCGGGCCCCCAAGCCCAGGCCATGCAAGGCGCGTTGATCGAGGGCATGGCACTGGCGGCCCAAGAACAGTCACGGGCGTCAGCCACAACAGTGGGGGCCTGGCTGCACCGGCGCCTGGCCCTGGCACCGCAAGGCCAACTGCGCGTGGGCCACCTCGACCTGCTGGCCCTGCCCAGCTAGGACAAACGCAGCTCCAGGTCCCAGAGCATGTCTTCGCCCAGCGCGAGCGTGCGGGCGCGGGGCCGGGGACAGTCGGCCATCACCGCGTGGGCAGGCGCCTGCAAGCCACGGCGCCCATTGCCGATGAGCACGGGCGCCACCACCAGGTGCAAGCGGTCCAGCGCGCCGGCGGTGAAAAACCGGGAGACGGTGATCCCCCCCCCTTCAACAAACAGCAGTCGCAAGCCGCGCTGCGCCAGCGCCGCCACCACCCTCTGTGGGTGGTAGGCGCCTGTGCTGTCGTTGACCAGAAGACCGGCGACCGCCACCACCTCGGCGCGCGCAGGCGCCTGCCGGAGGCGTGAGCGCGCTTGCTCGGCATGCTGGCTGTCGCACACCCACAGGGTCGGCGCCTGACCATCTCGAAACACACGCGACAGCCCGTCCAGCCGGGCGGTGGGGTCCAGCACCACCCTCACCGGCTGTGGCCCGGGCACCCGGCGGGTGGTGAGTTGCGGGTTGTCGATGGCCACCGTGCCGGCGCCCACCAGCACGGCATCGCACAGCGCACGCAGGCGGTGCAGGTGCAGCAGGCAATGCGGTCCGTTGACGTAGTACGAGTCGCCCGTGAGGGTGGCGACGAAGCCGTCCAGGCTTTGTCCCAGCTGGGCCACCACCCAGGGTCCCTGGCCGCGAGGGCCGCGCTGGCGCGCGCGCGCATCGAGCAAAGGTTTGTACAGATCGAACAAGGCGCAGGCTTGCGCGCTGATCGACTCATCGATCCACCAGCCGTGGTCGGGCCGGTGGTTCAGCTGCGGGGTGGGTGCGCCATCGCGAGCGCGCAGCATGCGCAGCCACAGCGGGGCCCAATCGTCCGGAACCTCGCTGACGGGTTCGAGTGCCGAAGGGGAGAGAAGGGCTTGCACAGACGCGACCATCAAACCATCATCGCATCGCCATCCCGATGCGCGCGCCAATCCCGGAAAACCCCTCGACTTGACGAACGGTCCATTTGAAACCCTATTTCCACTGGGGCGCGTAGTAGGGGTCGTCGGAGCCGGCTCCGTCCGCTGCGCCGGGCGCAGCCCCCGGCAGCCAGGCCAGACACAGCGCAATGCCGATGCCAGTGAGCAGCAAGGGCAGCAACGACACGGGAGACGCCGACACGGCGCGCCAGGCCCACAGCACCGCCACACCACACACCGTGGCCAGCATCAAGGCCAGCTGCGCCAGCAGCAACGAGCCACCGAGCGCACCCCAGGCGGCCAGTCCGAAGGCGGCGAACGTCAGCGACAACGTGGCCAACAGGCCATTGCGCCGACCCATGGCCCGCGTCCCGGGCGCCTGCAGGGCGGTGGCCAGGGCGGCCAGCAGCGAGGTGGCAAGCGCAAGCCAGGGCAGCATCTGCGCGCGCGCAGCGACCGGCCAGCCGAACCCCGGCCAGACGGCCATGGCCAGCACGAGCCCGAGCGCGGCACCCAGCGCCGCCCAGCGAAGACCCAGGGGACGCAGGAGTGCACCGATGGCGAACGCCAGCACGAAGGGCAGCACCAGGCTCTGAAACGCGGGGTGGTTCACAAAAGACATGCGCGCATCATCCCACCGGCGCCCGGTTTTGCGGTGCGGGAATACACTGCGGCTCCGCCCGACGCCCGCCGAATCCACGCCCACCAGAGGCCGCCATGTACCTGCCGCCACAGTTCGCCGCCAAAGATCCCGCCATCGCCCGTGAGCTCATGCGCGCGCACCCCTTCGCCAGCCTGGTCTCCACCGACGACGAGGGCTTCCCATTCGTCACGCCGCTGCCGCTGCACCTGGTGGAAGAAGAGGGAGGCCTCACGCTGCTGGGCCATGTGGCCCGGCCGAACCCACACGCGGGCTTTTTGCGCCAGCGCAGCGCCGCCCTGGTGGTGTTTCAAGGTCCGCAGGCCTACATGACGCCGCGCGTCTACCCCGATCTCACCCGCGTGCCGACCTGGAGCTACCTCGCCGTGCATGCCCGGGTGCAGGTAACGTTCATCGAATCGTTCGACGACAAGGACCGGTTGCTCAAGCACCTGATCCACGACCACGACCCGGCCTACGACCCGCAGTGGCGTGCGCTGCCCGAGGACTACCAGCACAAGATGATGGGCGGCATCCACGCGTTCGAGCTGCGCGTGACCGAGCTGCAGTGCAAGGTCAAACTCAACCAGCACCGGCCCGAGTCGCATGCGGCCATGGTGGCGACCTACGACGCCGGCAACGAAAACGAGCGAGCCCTGGCCGGTTGGATGCGCCGCCTGGGCCTGACAGGGCAGGGCGCATGAGACGTCGCGGTTGGTTGATGCTGGCCGCTGCGCTGCTGCCAGCATCGCTCTGGGCCCAGACCCTCCCGGCCGAGCAGCGCTGGAAAAAGGAACTCGACGCCTTCGCCGCAGCCGACCGCTTGCAGATGCCGCCGCCCGGCGGCGTTCTGTTCGTCGGCAGTTCGTCGATCCGTTTCTGGACCGGGCTGGAAACCGCCTTTGCCGACCAGCCCGTGGTGATCAAGCGCGGCTTTGGGGGCTCGCGCCTGTCCGAGAGCGCCGACCTGGTGCACCGGCTGGTGCTGCCCTACCAGCCGCGCCTGGTGGTGCTGTACGCGGGTGAGAACGACATCCACGAAGGGGTGAGTCCGCTGGAGTTGCTGGCGCATTTCCAGCGCTTCGTGCGGCAGGTGCAGGCGGCCTTGCCGGCCACGCGCGTGGCTTACATGGCCATCAAGCCCAGCCCGTCACGCCTGGCGTTCATGGCCACCATGCGCGAAGCCAACCTGTTGATCCAGACCCACGTGCTGCAGCACGACAACCTGGACTACATCGATGTGCACACCGCCATGCTGGACAACGACGGCCGCCCACGGCCCGAGCTGTTTGTGCGCGACCAGCTGCATCTGAGCGCGGAGGGCTACGGCCTGTGGCGCCAGATCGTGTCAGCGCACTTGCGGCCCTGAACGAAACCCCAACGCCATACGCCAGCCGCTGCGCTCGTGCGCTTGCAGTGCCATCGCCACGGCGAAGAGGCCCGCCAACGCGCCGGCGACCAGCGCCACATCGGTGCTCCAGGGTCGCACCACCTGGGTGGAGCCGAAGAAGGCCAGCGTGAACAGGGCGATCACGATGTGGGCGCAGAACACCGGCAGCGAATGCCGACCGAGAAGTTCCAGCGGCAACGGACGCGGCATGACCTGCTTCAACCACGGGCCGAAGGTCACCAGCAGCACGAAGACGCTGGCGAAGTTCAGCACGCGCAGCGGGCCGAGCGTCCATTTGTCCAGCAGCATGGCGATGGCGGGCACGCCAGGCATCGGGTCCTGCCCCACCATGTGGCGCCACAACAGCATGCCCGCTGCGTACACCGCCGCCGGGACCACGAGCCAGAGCGGAAAACGCGGCAGCGGCTGCTCGCGGGCGCCCAGCCACAGGCCCACCACCCACAACGCCTGCCAGGCCAGCCAGTGGAAAGCGCCCATGTCCTTGTAGGGAATGGGCAGGCCGGTGGCGTTCGCGGTGAGTTCGTACAGCGCCTGCCCCAGGCCCCATTGTTCTGCCAGCCAGAGCAAACCACTGATCGCCAGCACACCCTGCCAACCCGCGCGCAGACCGCGGCGCAGCAGCCACGGGCTCAACAGCATCAGGGCTATGTACAGCGGCAGGATGTCCAGCAGCGGCGGGTTGTACAGCAACAGCGCGGCCCCCACCACCGCCGCCGGCTTGTCGATGAAGAAGTACTCCAGCAGGCCGGTGACGCCGCCCTGGCGGTTGTGCACGCCCAGCCACGCGATGACGGTGAAGGCGAGCAGCAGCAGGGCCAGTTGGCACAGGTAGAGCTTGAGCGCACGCTCATGGAACGCGCTCTGCATGGCCTCCAGGCCATCGCGGCGGGCGCGCTTGCCGTAGACGCGGCCGGCCATGTAAGCCGACAGGAACACAAAGCCCTCCGCCGCCGACACGAAGCCGAACGGCTGGCCCGATGGCAACGAGAACATCGTCGGCATGTGGGTCAGCGTCATCAGCACGAGCATCAAACCCCGCAGGGCGTCGAGCTCCCAGCGTCGGTTCGAAGGGTGGAGGAGGGGCGTGGTCATCAGGGAAAACCAGAACAGCCCGCGATGATGCCAGAGCTGCGGCCATCCCGGTGCACGACGGGGCGCTGTCCTACACTCGTCCGCATGCCCGAACGCACACCGACCGACGACGATTTCATGCGCCTGGCGCTGGCCGAGGCCCAGGCGGCGGCGGTCGATGGTGAAGTGCCGGTGGGCGCGGTGCTGGTGAAAGACGGGCAGGTGATCGCCACCGGCCGCAACGCGCCGATCGAAGGGCATGACCCCACGGCGCACGCCGAGATCGTGGCCCTGCGCGCCGCGGCGCAGGCGCTGGGCAACTACCGTCTGGACGGCTGCACGCTGTACGTGACGCTGGAGCCTTGCGCCATGTGCAGCGGTGCCATGCTGCACGCCCGCTTGT
>LNFM01003847.1_pt1 | contig 23016 bp, 20 predicted proteins | sample 596031 | NCBI WGS metagenome assembly LNFM01 (sample SAMN04254537, study PRJNA301005) | activated carbon metagenome | isolation source: dual media filters at the Ann Arbor, Michigan drinking water treatment plant | place: USA: Ann Arbor | reverse complement strand
TTGGCCGTGGCGCTGTCGCGCGCGTAGGCTCTGCCGCGATGAACCCGCTCGTGCACCACCTCGTCACGATGGCCCACAACAACGCCTGGGCGAACCATCGGCTGCTCGGAGCCGCGGCGACCCTCGACCACGCGGCCTTCGTCGCGCCGCGCACCGGCTTCTTCCCGTCGATCATGGCGACGCTCAACCACAACCTCACGGTGGACTGGTTCTACGTCGCGGCGATCGAGCGGGGGATCGCGGGGTTGCCCGTCGACCCCGACGGCCGCCGCTACTTCGATCCCGAGCTGCCCTTCGACGCCTGCGGCCCGCTCGCGACCGCGCAGCGCGAGGTCGACGCGCGCCTCATCGCGGTGTGCCGCGGCCTGCACGACGACGACCTCGCGCGGACCGTGGCGATCCCGTGGCGCTCGGGGGTCGCGCACGAGACCACGGTGCGGGTGCTCGCGCACCTCTTCGAGCACCAGATCCATCACCGTGGCCAGGCCCACGCGATGCTGTCCGGCACCGCCGTGGCGCCGCCGCAGCTCGACGAGTTCTTCTGCGCCAACGATGCGCCGCTGCGCGCGGCCGACTTCGCCGAGCTCGGCTGGACCGAGTCGATGATCTGGGACCCGCCGCGCGGGTGAGACGCTCCTTCGTCTCTCGCAACTCAGCCCGGGCAGTCGAGGGCCGCCCACGCCTCGACCTGCTCGGCGACGGCGCGGTACAGCGCGACCCCCTCGGCGCCCGAGGCCAGCGCGCCCTGTCGCGCGACCACGGCGACGACGTCGTGCTCGGCGTCGAGCATCGGGTACGCACCATAGGCACCTGCGCTCGAGTTGCGCTCGCCGTCGCCGCAGTCGTACGAGCCCGGCTCTGCCGTGGCCGTCGAGCACTCGAGCCAGTTGCCGAAGCCGTAGGCCCAGTCCTCGCCCCAGCTCACGATCGACGGCGACGCCTCGACGATCGCGTCGCCGCGCTGGTTGGCGAGCATGGCCGCGCGGGTGTCGTCGGCGAGCAACGTGCCGGTGGCGAGGGCCTGCAGGAACCCGAGGTACTCCTCGCCGGTCCAGTGCATGCCGCCAGCGAGGCGCGGGTTGGTGGCCGACGGCAGATCGTAGGCGGCGGTCGGGAACAGCCCCGTGTCGGCCTGCCACGCGGCGAAGAGCGCGGGCCAGTCGGCGACGCCGGCGGCGCGCACCGCCATCAGTCCGGCGATCTGCAGGTGGGATCCGGAGTAGTGGAACACCGCGCCGGGCGCGGGGGCATCGACGGCGCCGGCCTCGTACATCTGCTGGACGCAGTCGTCGAAGTCGGCGAAGGGCGAGTTGATGCACGGCGCCTCGTCGTCGAAGCCGGAGGTGAACGACAGCAGCGCGCGCAGCGGGACGCCCGGCGGCGGCCAGAACTCGAGCAGCTCGCTCGTGGTGGTGTCGAGGGTCAGGTCCCCGCGATCGACTCGATCGAGGATGATGGCGGCCGTCACCCACTTCGAGGTCGAGGCCGACTCGTAGATCGTGGATGGCGACGAGTCGCCGTGGGTGTGGACGAAGGTCGCGCCGTCGAGGTCCGCGACCAGGAGCGTCGCGTCGGGATCGGCGGTGATCGTCGGGTCCACGGCCGCGAGGTCGAAGGCCGCCGCGATCTCGAGCTCGAGCGCGGCGCGCTGCTCGAGGCACGCGTCGATCGGCAGATCCGTCGCCGAGTCCGCCGTGGTGCCGGCGGGCGCGTCGGCGGTCGTCGTGTCGCCGACGCCCGCGGTGGGGTCGGACGACGCTGCGGACGTGGAGCTCGATTCGGTCGCCGCACCCGTGCTCGACGGGTCGGTGTTCGGGGGCGGGTCGGTCCCGCACGCGCAGCCGAAGGCGAAGGCGAGGCGCGATGCGTGGACGCGGTGCAGGGGTCTCATCGAGGGCGCGCCTCAGCACGGATCGTGCCGGGCCGATTCACGCGTCGTGCCGCACGGCCTCGGGCGGCCCTGGCCTCCCGTCCATGGACGGACGGCTACCGCGGCGTCCCGCGCTCGCGCGTGACGCAGGTCGGCTCGGGCGCGAAGCTCTCGCCGATCTCGACGGAGAACGGCGCCGGACAAAGCACCGCGATCACGCGGTGACCCGCCCACCGACGACCGAGGCCGAGCGTGACCTCGTCGTCGACGCCGTGCGGAGCCGCGGGCACCCCGACGATCGCGAGGGCGTCATCGACCGCCACGATCGCGAGCCAACCATCGGCGCTCGGGCTCGCGACGACGGGGTCGCTCCACTCGACCTCGAGGTCCACGCCGGCGGTGTCGCTGTATTCCTGCGCGACGCTGGTGTACGAGCCCGCGGTGTGGCTGGGCCCGACCTGGTGGTGCTGCGCGGTCTGACGGCTCGGCCAGCCCGACGCGTTGGTCCACAGCAGCGCAGTCGCGGCCAGGGCGACGGCGCTCGTGGCCACGAGGTACGCGATGGTCGCGCTGCCGGTGTTGCGGCCGCGATCCGAGCGCGGGTGCGCCGGTGGACTCGGCACGATCGCCGGCCTCGTCACCGCGGCCAGCCGCGCGCGGCAGCCCGCGCAGCCCTCGACGTGGAGCTCGAGGCCGCGTCGCGCCGCGTCGTCGAGCTCGCCCGTGTCGTAGCGGTCGAGCGACAGCATCGTCAGGTGGCCGTCGCGCCCGAACAGATCGCCGAGTGGGTGGGTCATGGTGTTCCTCGTGTCGCGTCGGTCGCGGCCCGGCGCAGGCGTTCGAGTCGGTTGCCGACGGTGCGCTCCGAGCAGCCGAGCACGCGGGCGATCTCGGCGTGGGTCATGGCGTCGAGATAGGCATAGACGCCGACCTCGATCAGCTCGGCGTCGAGCGTGCTCCAGAGCTGTCGCAGCAGGGTCACGGTCTCCTGGTCCACGCTCGCGATCGGTGCCGACCACAGGGTGTCGGTGTGCTCGCGCCACAGCTCGGCGCGACGGGAGACGTCGCGCAGGCGGTTGATGCAGAAGTTGGTGGTCAGCCGATACAGCCAGGTCGTGGGGCTGGCCTCGGCGCGATACGAGTCGAGGCGCTCGAGCACCCGCACGAAGATCTCGTGCACGACCTCCTCGGGCTCGGGCACGGTGCCGAAGCGCATCACCCAACGCCGGACCCGCGCCGCGTGATCGGCGTAGAGGCGGGCCACGTCCGGCGGCGAGGGCATCCGAACGACTGTGACACGTGGGCCGGCCGGCTCCGCAACCCGACCTGTCGATTGCGGAATTTTGCCGGCCGCGTCGCGCCGCGGGTCGAAGCCGCATGCGCCTGCCCCTGCCCCGTGCGCGCCGCCTGTGGCGCCGCTTCTGGTTCGACCACGAGGATCCCCGGGCGATGGCCCTGGTGCGGATCGTCTTCGGCACCCTGGTCGTCTGCAACATCAACGGTCTGTGGGAGTACTTCGGGTTCCTGTTCAGCGACGAGGGCATCTTCCCGGCCGACGTCGCCCAGCAGGTGTTCGCGAAGGCCCAGTTCGCCGGCTTCGGCGACGGCGTCGGCCCGGACGAGCCGTGGGGGTTCTTCGATGCGCGCGCGGTCATCGAGTGCCTGCGCGGCCCGAAGTTCTCGCTGCTCTACTTCTGGGACTCGCCGACGGCGATGTGGATCCACATCGCCGCGTTCGAGCTGTGCATGCTCGCGATGATCGTGGGTTTGTGGACGCGCGTGTCCTCGGTGCTCGGCTTCGTGCTGATGCTGAGCCTGTTCGACCGCAACCCGCTGTTCTGGGAGGGCACCGAGCTGGTGTTCCGGGTGTTCTTCGTCTACCTGCTGTGCGCCCGAACCGGGCACGCGTGGTCGGTGGACGCGTGGCTGCGGCGTCGCCGAGCACGACGGCTCGGACGCGAGCCCGAGGAGCTGCGCCCGATCCCGGCGTGGCCGCGGCGGCTCATGATGCTGCAGCTCGCCGTGGTGTACCTCGACACCGGGCTGCTCAAGCACGGCCAGGTGTGGGTCCACGGCGACGCCGTGTACTACGCCATGAACCTCGACCACTTCTACCGGCTCGAGCCGCAGCCGATCGCGGCGCTCCTCGGCACCAACGTGCTGCGGGTCATGACGTGGTTCGTGCGCGCCGGCGAGATCGCGTTCGCGCTGGTGTTCGTCGGTGAGGTGCTGCGCGTGCACCTCGACGCGGATCCGCGGCCCGATCGCCGCGCGTGGCGGGTGGCGGCGTGGATCCGCCGCTGGATCCTCGGGCGGCGGATCTGGATCACGTGGGCGGTCGCGACGATGGGCGGGATCTTCGTGACGATGAACATCGGGATGTTCCAGCCGGTGATGCTGGCCCTGTGCCTCGTGTACTTCCGCGGCGAGGAGCTCGCGGCCGCGCTCGCGTGGCGCCCGGGGCGGCCGTTGCCGGTGAGGACCGTGACCGCGCCTCACGGCGGACCGCTGGTGTACGGCCCGGCCGGGCGCGTGGTGCTCTCGGCGATGCTGCTGTGGCATGCGGCGGCCGTGGGCATCTGGTTGGTGCCCGAGCACGACGCGATCGCGGCGCTCCGGACCCCGGCGCGCGTGTGGGTGCGGCCGTGGCTCGAGCTCACGCGCACGACCCAGGGTTGGGGGATGTTCGCGCCCAACCCCCCGCGCCACAACGTGTTCATGCAGGTGCTGGTCACCGACGCCGAGGGCGAGGTCTGGGACATGCAAACCGACGTCTACGCGCCGTCGCGGCGCACGCTCCCGTTCGTGTGGAACGATCGCATGCGCAAGATGAACCGCCGCATCATCGGCGGCGAGCCGGGCGGGGCCTGGTACCAGAAGTGGTACGCGCGGTGGCAGTGCCGCGCCTGGGCGCTCGACCACGGCGGTGCGCTGCCGCGGTCGGTCGAGCTCGTGAAGCTGTCGTACGCGATCCCGACGCCCGAGGCGCTGCGCGATCGTGGTTGGTACCGCCCGGCGCAGCGCCTGCGCGATCACGGGACCGCGACGTCCGTCCACACCGAGCGCTGCGCGACCGCGGTCCTCGGGCAGCCGCTGCCGCGCGTGGCCGAGCGTCACGGGATCGTCAGCGCGCCGCATCGGCCGTGGATCAAGGGGCGGCGCGCGGCCTGGGAGCGCGCCCGGGCGCGGTAGAACCTGCGGGGCCCGCGGCGTCCAGGCCGCCCGCGCGGGCCTCGACGGCCGCCCGCGATCGATCGTACGTTGTGCGCCATCGAACTCGCGCTGCGCCAGGGCGTCACCGCGCTCACCCTCGACCTCGAGGCGCTCCTCGCTGCGTTCGACAGCGGCGGCGAGGCGGTGCGCGAGCGCATCGCGGCGGTGAGCCAGCGCGTCGAACAGCTCGCGCAGGACGTCGCGCGGTGGCCGAACCTCGCCGGCGCGATCGATCGCGTCGCCGCGCTGCTCGGCCCTGCGGCGACGGACGTGCCGCAGTCCGAGACGTGGACGGCCCTGCGTCGGCAGCTCGGCGAGTCGTACGACGCGCTGGTCGCCATGCTCGCCGCCGACGCGTCCGAGCCGCGGCCGACGAACTACGCGCGGGTGGCGTTCCACGTCAGCTCGGCGGGCCTGGGGTTGCTCGCGACCCTGGTGGTGTTCACGACCTCGCAGCTGCCGTACGCCGCGTCGACGCTGGCGGGCAGCGCGTGGATCCTCGAGCTGCTGCGCCGCCGATCACCGGCGTTCAACGCTCGGCTCATGGGGTACTTCCGCGCGATCGCCCGGCCCGCCGAGGCCGAGCGGATCAACTCGGGCACCTGGTACATGACCGCGCTCGTGGTCCTGACGCTGACGTACTCGCCGCTGCTGTGCGTGATGGCGGTGTCGGTGCTGGGCTTCGCCGATCCGGCCGCCGCGATCATCGGGCGACGCTTCGGCCGCACCCGGCTGCGGAACGGTCGCACGCTCGAGGGCAGCCTGGCCTTCGTCGCCGCCGGGACCCTGGCCGCGGTCGGGTTCGTGCAGCTCCTCGCGACCCCGCCGGCCGCCGCGATCGTGTGGCCGACGGCCCTGGCCGCTGCCATCGCCGGCGCGCTCGCGGAGCTCTTCAGCCGTCGCATCGACGACAACTTCGCGATCCCGATCGCCGCGATGCTCGGCGCGTGGGCGATGCTCGCGGCGCTCGGCGCCTCGGCCTACTGACGCGGCGGCTACGCGACGCCCGCCGCGGTGTAGAGCTCGTCGACCTCGAGGGCGAACCCGATCGACGGCAGCGGGGCTCGGTCCCCGGCGCCGTGGCTGCTGTACGTCCATTGATCGTCGACGCGCCGCCACACCTCGACACGACGACGGTCCTGCGCGACGAGGACGTACTCGGACAGCGCCGGGATCTGCTGGTAGTAGAGCCGCTTCTGCTCGCGATCGTAGCGCTCGGTCGTAGGGCTCAGGACCTCGACCACGACACGGGGGTTGGTGACGTGGCTCTGAGACTGTGGGTCGCGCTCGACCGGCTCGCAGACGACGACGGCGTCCGCGTAGGTCGCCACGTCCGCCGCGGGGATGCTGATCCGGAGATCCGACCCATGGGGGCGACATGCGGTGTCGCGGAGGTGGGCGAACAACAGGCCGACCACCGCGGTCGCGAGGGCGGAGTGCTCGACCGATCCGCCGGCCATCGCGAACACCTCGCCGCCGACGTACTCGTGCTTGACCTCGCGGCTGAGGGCCTCGATCTCGAGGTACTCGGCGAACGTGTACCGGGGTCGGAGCGCCGCGCGCATGTCCGTGGCCAGCGTAGCACGCCGCGGAGAGCCCCACCGGGCGGCCCCGCGGTCGACGAATCCGGCTACTGTCCGCCCGATGTCCGCGCCCCGATCTCGCGTCCCGACCCTCGTCCTCTTGTGTGCCGCGCTCGCGTGCGCGAGCGACTCCGACGGCGACGGTATCGGCGGCTCCACGGGCTCGAGCGGTGGCGCGGCGTCGACCGAGTCGACCAGCGGTGGTGCGGACGAGACGTCGGGCGCCGCGGGCTCGACGAGCGGCACCGCGTCGACCACCGGCGCGTCGGAGGCCACCACCGACGCCGCGGACACCTCGGGCACCACCGGCGTCGTCGGCGAGGATCTCGACATGACGCCCGAGGACTTCGTGTGCGTGCTCGACTGGGAGCTCGTGCGGCGCTTCCGGATCACCAACCTGCTCGGTCACCTCGACGAGGCGCTCGCCGTCGCGGAGTCGCCGGACGGCGGCGTCTATCCCGTGGGCACCGTCATCCAGCTCATCCCGGGCGAGGCGATGGTCAAGCGCGCGGTGGGCTGGTCGCCCGAGACCAACGACTGGGAGTTCTTCTCGTTGGCGACCTCGGCCGACGGCACCGAGATCCTCGCGCGCGGTGCCACGCGCGTCGTGAACCAGTTCGGCGGCAACTGCTTCGACTGCCACTCCGCGGCCGAGCCACAGTGGGACCTGGTGTGCGAGACCGACCACGGCTGCGCGCCGCTGCCGATCGGTCCCGACCTCATCGAGATGCTGCAGAACGGCGACCCGCGCTGTCCGTGAGGGGGCCTGCGGCCGCAATGACTGCGGTGGTGCACTTCTCGCCGCGCGCTGCGTGGGTGCTAGCTTCCACTCCGATGGTCCCCACCGATTCCCTGACCCGCCGTCGCTTCGCCCACGCCGTGGCCCTCACGGGGGCCGCCGCGTGCGTCGGGTGCACCGCGTCCGACGGCAACCTCGACGTCCTGTCGGCCGACCACGAGGTGCTGCTGTCGGAGCACGCGGGCCTGGCCAACGTCGGGGAGTCGGTGTTGATCGACGCGGGCACGCTGCGCCCGATCGCGGTCACCCGCATCGACGCCGAGACGTTCGAGGTCACCGGGACCGAGTGCAGCCACCAGAACTGCGGCGTCACGCGCAGCGGCGGCGGCTGGCGCTGCCCGTGCCACGGCGCCGTGTTCACGCTCGAGGGAGCGCGCACGTCAGGCCCCGCGCCCCAGGGACTCACGGTGTACGACTGGATGCTCGACGGCGACGTGCTCACGATCCTCGCGCCGTGATCAGGCGTCGTCGCGCTCAAGCCCCGACGTAGCGCGCCCGCGGTCGCAGGAGGAATCCGGCCGCGCGTTGCTCGAGGGCGTGGGCGATCCAACCGGCGCAGCGACCCAGCGCGAACAACCCGCCCACGGTGCCCAGGGGTAGCGAGAGGGCCGCGCCGAGGGCGACGAGCCCCGCGTCGAGGTTGGGCGCGTCGTGGTCGTTGCGTGCCATCGCCTCGACGAGGGCCTGCACTCCGCGCCATCGAGCGCCGCGCGATCGCAGGCGTGCGGCGCGGGCGAGCAGCGCGACGGCCCGCGGATCCCCGGCGGGGTAGAGCGGATGTCCGAAGCCCGGCACCGACTCGCCGCGGCGCAGGTGCTCGCGCAGGTGGGCGGCGACGCGCGCGGCTGGCCCGGCGCGGCGCAGCCAGTCCTCGAGGAGGCGCGAGGCGCCGCCGTGGCGCGGGCCGGTCATCACCTGCAGGCCCGTCGCGACGCAGGCCGCGAGCGACGCACCCGTCGAGGCGGCGACCCGCACGGCGAACGTCGAGGCGTTGAGCTCGTGATCGGCGCTCACGACGAGTGCGACGTCGATCGCATCCACGAGCTCGGGACGCGGGTCGCGACCGAGCGCGAGCGCGACGCTGGCGGCGAGGCTCGAGCCCCGGAGCGCCTGCCGGGCCCGCGCGGGATCACGGCCGGCGAGGCCGATCGCCAGCGTCGCGATGATGGTGCGTGCGGCGGCGAGCGGCTCCTTCTCCGCGCGCCCCGAGTCGGCGGCGAGCACCGCCGCGATGGCGCCGAGCCGCGGGAGGACCGTGGCCCGCTCGGGGAGCACGGCGTCGATCCGCGACCACGGCAGCGCAGCGGCTCGCATCGGCGTCGTCTCCGTCGGGAGTGCGCCGGTCCACAGCAGCTCGGCGACGCGCTCGTAGGGCACCTGGGCCGACAACAGCGCGTCGAGTCCGTGACCGCAGTAGCGGATCCCCGCGGGCGTCAGCGCGGTGATCGCCGAGTCCAGCACCGGCTCGCCGAAGCGCAGGGCGCCGGCCGCCACCGCGCCGTGCCCCGATCGCGCCTGCTTGCGGGCGAGCAGCCGCTCGATGTCCTCGCGCTCGTAGACGTGCTTGCGACCCTGGCCGCCGGGGTAGCTCCGCACCAGCCCGCGCGCGGCGTAGGCGTAGAGCGTGCGCACGTCGACGCCGAGTCGGCTCGCGGCGGCGCGGGCGTCGAGCCTCGATCGTTGATTGTCGATTCTACGTTGATCAACCATCGCGGCGGCATTAGACCAGCGGACGAAGGTGGTGCCAACCGAGATGGAACTCCGCGAACGCGTGCATGCCGATGGACTCGACCAGGTGATCGCCGCCCACACCGCGATCTCCGATGTGGACGGCGAACGTGGCCGTCTCGTGCTCGCCGGGCGCTCGCTCGACGAGCTCGCCGAGGTGGGCTTCGAGGCGGTGGTGACGGCCCTGTGGCAGGCCGGCGGGGTCGCGGGGCCCACCGAGCCCGCGGCGCTCTCGGCTGCCCTCGGGGCGGCGCGGGTGCGGGCGGACCGCGAGCTGCGGGCGCGTCGGGACGCGTGGGTCCACCTGTCCGACCCGATGGACGCGCTGCGGGCCGCGGTCGCGGGCCTCACGGGCGCCGAGCCGGTCGATCTCGTCGCCACCGTCGCGGTCGCCACCGCGGGGTGGATCCGCACGCGCGCCGACGCTCCGTGGCTCGACCCCGACGCGACCGCCCCGCACGTCGCCGATCTGCTGCGCCTCGCCACCGGTACGGCGCCCTCGCCGGCGATGACCGACGCGCTGGCGCGCTACCTCGTGACGGTGTGCGACCACGGCATGAACGCGTCGACGTTCGCGGCGCGGGTGGTGACGTCGACGGGATCCGACGCCGTGTCGGCGGTCGTCGCCGCGATCGGGGCGCTCAAGGGGCCGCTGCACGGCGGCGCGCCAGGGCCGGTGCTCGACATGCTCGACGCGATCGGCGAGCCCGAGGCCGCGCACGCGTGGCTCGTCGCCGAGCTCGCGGCGGGCCGACGCATCATGGGCATGGGGCACCGCGTGTATCGGGTCCGCGATCCCCGGGCCGCCGCGCTCGAGTCGGCGCTGGCCGTGCTCGAGCGCCACGGCGCGGTGGGCCGTCGGCTCGCGCTCGCCCGCGCGGTGGAGCGCGAGGCGACGACGCTGCTCACCGCGCGTCACCCCGATCGCGCGCTCCGGGCCAACGTCGAGTTCTACACCGCGGTGGTGCTCGAGGCGGTCGGCCTGCCACGCGGCGCCTTCGCGTGCGTGTTCGCCTGCGGCCGGGTCGCCGGCTGGCTCGCGCATATCGCCGAGCAGCGCGCGTGCGGCCGCCTCATCCGGCCGCAGTCGCGCTACGTGGGCCCGGCCGCGGCGTAGCGCTCGGCCCACGCCCCCGCGCCGTCGAGGCCGAGGGCGTCGAGCTGCGGCAGGATCTCGGTCTCGAGCGTCGCGTAGAAGATCATCGCGTACTGCAGGTCGCTCAGCGTCCCGAGGTTGGGGCCGCCGCGGACGATCTCGATCGCCTGTCCGGCGACCTCGGCGACCTCGATGCCGCACGCCGTCGACGCCTGGAAGCCGGCGAGCGATCGCGCGAGGCAGCGGTGCACGCGGGCGCGCGCGTCGTCGTCGAGGCGCGGGACGATGTCGGACAGGGCCTGCCAGCCGAACGCGGCGTGCAAGTGCTCGTCGCGGAGGATCTGCCGCGCGCAGGCCTCGGCGACGGGGCACGTGGCGACGACCGCGATCGCCTCGAGCATCGGGCGGCTCAGGGTCTCGCCGAGGCAGCACGCGACGGCGATCGCCTCGGCCGCCCAGCACCACAGCGCGGCCGCGTCGTCGGCGGGCGGCGGCGCGGCCCACGGCAGCGACGGGCTCGGCCAGGCGAAGACCGCGGGCTCGCGGTCGATGCCCTCGGGCCAGCACGTCTGGGCCATCTGCGCGCACAGCTCGGCGTGGCGGACCTCGTCGGTGATGAGGCGGGCGAGGGCCCCCGTCCACGCCAGGGGCGCGCGCACGCAGGCCAGGGCGTGGGCGAGCTGCGTGAATTGCACGATGCTGCCGTGCTCCGCCCGGGCGCGCCCGGCCCACTGCACGGCCGCCGCGCGGCGCATCGGTTCGTCGTAGTCCGCGGAGGCGAACGCGGCGAAGTCGGGCCAGCGATCGCGGTGCACCTGGTTGCGGTGCATGCTCCCCATGGCGTCGGTGACGGCCGCGAGCATCGCCGGCGTGCTGGGCGGTTCGGGGACGCACGGCATTCGGTGGGTCACGGGGCGATGGTCCGTCGCGCCCTCGGGGTCGTCAATTCGTCGAGGCAAAACGCCACGACGCGCCCCGGACGCGTAGCCAGCACGGTTCGCCGAGCGCACGGGCCGCGGTCGTCCATCGCAAATCTCCGCGCGACCCTATATGATGGTTTCGGTTTCCCGACGCCCGCGTTCTCGGGCGCCGTCGGGCCTGGCCTCCAACGCGGGAATCGATGGCATGCGCACCGTTCAATCTTCCCTCCTGACCACGTCGTTTGCCCTGCTCGGGGCCTGTGCCGGGCTCGCCCAGGACGAGCGCGTCGATTGCCAGGACGACGTCCAATGTGCGGACTTCTTCGGCCCTGGCTCGGTCTGCGAGGCGGGGGGCGTTTGCTCGGAGCCCACCGGCACCAACCGCGTGCAGGTCGGGATGCTCTACGTGGGGCCGGTGGGCGACCACGGGTGGACCAAGACCCACGACGAGAGCCGCAACGATGTGATCGAGGCCCTCGGCATCGAGGCGATGTTCGCCCCGTCGGTCAGCGCGACCGACGCGCCGGCGCGTATCGACGAATTCGTCGCCCGCGGCGACAATGTCATCATCGGCACCAGCTTCGACTTCCTGGTCCCCATCCAGGCGGCGGCCCTGAAGTACCCCGACGTGCAATTCCTCCTGGTGAACGGCTTCCAGACCGGGCCGAACCTGGGGAGCTACTCCGGGCGCATGTACCAGGTGCTGTACCAGGCCGGGTACCTGGCGGGGAAGATGACCAAGACCGGCGTCGTCGGGGTCGTGGGCTCGGTGACGATCCCCGAGACGGTGAGTCACACCAATGCGTTCGCCCGCGGGGTCGCCGCATCGAACCCCGAGGCGCGGGTGATGATTCGTTGGGTCGGGGCCTGGTTCGATCCCCCCGTCGAGACCGCTGCGACCGAGGAACTCCTCGCCGCCGGGGCCGATCTGATCCTGAGTCAGACCGATACGACGATCCCGATCGAGACCGCGAATGCCGCGTCGACCGCCGAGAACCCGATCTACACCATCGGCTACGACAATGCGGATAGCTGTAAGTTCGCCCCCGACACCTGTCTCACCAGTGCGTATTGGAACTGGGGCCCGATCCTCACCAAAGTGCTGACGCAGATCCAACAGGGCACCTGGGAGCCGAGCATCTTCCTGTGGGAGGAGATGAACGCCGATCCTGCCGAGAGCGTGACCTACCTCGCTCCGATCAACGAGGATCTCGTCCCCTCGTCGATTCGTATCGAGGTCGAGGGGCTGGTCGACGACCTCTCGGAGCGGACGCAGGCGGGGCGAATGCTGCCATTCCGCGGCCCCGTCTCCGATACTGCCGGGGAGCTGCGGTTCGCCGCGGGCAAGTACCCCGAGGACGAGGATATCCTCAGGATGTGCTGGTTCGTCGAGGGCGTCGTCGACCTCGAGGGGAACCCGGCCGAGGTCCCGAGCGGCTGCCCCGGCGATCCGTGATGCGCGGCGTGTCGGTCAGAGCCGCTTGACGCCGTCGTCGAGCTTCCGGATGGCCGGCGGGTCGTCGAGCTTGGTCACGCTGGGTCCGGTCGACGCCGGCTTCGCCGACGGGGTCGCGGGCGTCGAGGCCGAGGGGGCGGGTCCGGCCTTCGACTTCGATCCCCGCGCCTGCTTGGACTTGGACTTCGGCTCGCGGCTCGCGACGATCGGCGAGGACGCCTCGACCGGGGCGGTCCGCGGGGCCTCGACCGCGGGCGCCCGCGCGGCGGCGAGACGCGCCTCGATCCCCTCGCAGCTCGCGTCGGGTGGCGTCCCCGCGCCGGTGACGTGCGACGGGACGCTCGCGGCGGCGAGCGACGGCTCGTAGTAGGCGTCGTCGGCCGCTTCGATCCGCGTGAGCGCCTCGGCGAACGTCGTGCACGGCGTCGGGGACTGTCCGGCCTGCAACAGATCGAGCGCGGTCTGCAGCCGCTCGTCGATCTTCGCGGCGTGGCCCGCTGCGACGAGCTCCGCGATCAGGGCCCGACGCTCGACGTACTTCGCCGCGTACTCGGGGCGACGCTCGTTGACGATCGCGAGGGCGCGGAGCGTCGCGCTCAGCTCTCCCGTCGCCTCGCCACCGGCCGGAGCGGGGGCAGGGGACGCGGCGCGCACCGTCGCGTCCTCGGTCGTCGCCGACGTGGGGGTGCCGCGGTTCGTCGAGGACCAGGCCCACGCGCCCGCGCCGAGGCCGAGCAGCAGCAACGCGGCGGCGGGGAGCGCCCAGCTCCGGCGGGGTGGGATCTCACGGGTGCCGGTGCGGTCGGTGGCGGTCGCGGCGTACTCGGCCGTGGTGGCACGCGGGGCCGGGTAGGGCGACGTCGCGGCCGCGGACAGGCCATCGACGGGCGTCGTCGTGCGTCGCGACATCGACGGGCCGACGGCGCCGCCGATGTACGCCTCGATCTGGATCAGCGCCTCGTTCGCCGACGCAGGCCGATCCCCGGGCTCCTTCTGCGTGAGCTCGAGCAGCAGCGTGGCCAGCTCGTCGGGCATCATCGGATCGATCGGGGGCAGCGGTGAGTGGACCTGCAGCTGCACGACGTGGAAGGGGTCGTTGCTGGCGAACGGCGGCGCGCCGTGCAGCATCTCGTAGAGGAGGATGCCGACGGAGTAGAGGTCGCTCCGCTCGTCGGTCTCCATGCCGAGCGATTGCTCCGGGCTCGAGTACTCCGGCGTGCCGACGCCGAGGTCGGCGACGCTCAGGCCTCCGGACTCGCCGGGGCCCGGGACGAGCGCCGACCAGAACCCAGTGATCCGCGCGCCTGCGTCGTCGTTCGGCGGGACGATCACGCACTCGGGCGTGAGGTCGCGGTGCACGACGCCCGCGCGGTGCACCGGCGCGAGGCCGCGGAGGATCGCGGAGGTGATGATCGCGGCGCGCACCGGCGGGAGCGGGCCGCGAGCGATGATGTCGCGCAGGCGCTCGCCCTCGACGAACGGCATGACGGCGTAGGGCTTGCCGTCGGACGTGGTCCCGGTATCGATCACGTTGATCGCGTTGGGGTGATCGAGTCGCGCGAGGACCTGCACGATCGCGGAGAATCGCGCGCCGCGTTCGGCGGCATCGTCGATCGTCTTGATCGCGACCGGCCGATTGAGTCGCGTCTCCGTCGCGAGCTGCAGCGTCGCGTCGGCGGACACGTGCAGCACTCGAACGATCCGATAGCGACCGTCCAGCATGCCGAGGCGACCGTTCACAGGGGCGGCACGGGGTTCGGAAGTCAGCATCGCAGCGCCAGAATACAATGTTCGGTAGGGGTTGTGGCCAAGTGGCCAGTGTCGATTGCGCCGGGCGCGCGAGGGGGCGTTCCGCCCCGCATCCGGGCTCGGTCCCGCGTCCGATCGCCCCAGCGGTCGGGCCGCGGTTCGCCGCCGCTACCCGGGGCGTGTACTCGCGACGATCGTACCGCAGCGCGTTAGGCTGAAGGCCCAAGGTGGGCGTCGTTCACGAACATCCCGGCGCGCCGCAGCGGCTGCGAATGCTCGGTCGCTACCAGCTGCTGCGTCGACTCGCCGTCGGCGGCATGGGCGAGCTGTACCTCGCGCGCGCGCGGAGCATCGGTGGGTTCGAGAAGCTCGCCGCGATCAAGAGGATCTTGCCCCATCTCGCCGCGCAGCCCGAGTTCGTCGAGATGTTCCTCGACGAGGCCCGCGTCGCCGCGACGCTCGAGCATCCGAACATCGTGCACGTCTCCGACCTCGGGCACGTCGACGACGAGTACTTCCTGGTGATGCCGTTCCTCGAGGGCGCGGACCTCAGCACGCTCCGCCGCCGCTTGGTCGAGCTCGGTCGGACCTTGCCGTGGCCCCTCGCGGTGTTCGTGGCCTCGGGCATCGCCGCGGGGCTCGACTACGCCCACGCCAAGCGTGACCGCGGCGGGCGACCGATGGGCGTGGTGCACCGTGACGTCTCGCCCGAGAACGTGTTCGTCACGTTCGAGGGCGAGGTCAAGCTCCTCGACTTCGGCATCGCGAAGGCGGCCCAGGTGGTCTCGCGCACCGACGTCGGCACGCGCCGCGGCAAGGCCCGCTACATGTCGCCCGAGCAGGCGCAGGGGCTCCCGCTCGATGGGCGTTCCGACATCTTCTCCCTCGGCGTCGTGCTCTACGAGCTGACGACGGGGCAGACGCCGTTCCGCGGGGACGACGATCTGGCGATCCTCAACAAGGTCGTCACCCAGGATGTCACTCCGCCGTCGCGGATCGTCGCGCGCTACCCCGGGGCGCTCGAGCGCGTGGTCCTCACCGCGCTGTCGCGGGACCCCGCGCGACGGTTCCAGCGCGCCGACGACATGCGCGCGGCCCTCGACGCCTTCGCCCGCGAGCAGCGGATGCAGGCCTCGGCGGTCGAGCTCGGTGCGTTCCTCATCGAGGTTCTCGGCGCCCGGCCGGGGCTGGAGGCCGACGACGTCGCTGGCGTGGCGGCGTCGCCGGTGCCGCCGCCGCCCGTGTCCGGGGCGCTCCTGGTCGATCGGGCTCGGGCGCCGCGGGCTGCGTCGGCCGAGCCCCGCGATCGCATCGAGCCGACGCCGATCGGGAGCGCGACGCCGATCGGTGAGCCCGCGTCGGTTGCGGGCAGCCGGTGGCCCTGGGTCGTCGGCACCGTCGGCCTCGGGCTCCTGGCCGCGGCGGCGGCGACGACGTGGCGCGCCGATGACCCCGTCGAGCCGCCGATCGCGTCGTCGACGTCCACCGTCGAGCGCGGCGCGGCGGGCCGGCCGGTCGAGGGTGGCGCAGGGCAGCCGTCGCCCGAGCAGCTCGTCGCCGTGGTGAACGAGCCGGAGCTCGGCCGCGCCCTGGACTATGGCCAGCGCCACGAGGCGATCGCCTACCTGCGATCGGCGGGGCTCGGCGATCGGATCGACGAGCCCCTGCAGGTGAGCCTCGACCTGCTGCAGGCCAGCGCCGCGGGGCAGCCCTGCGCGGTGTTCGACGCGGCGCTGACGACGATCGAGAAGGTCCCGATCCCGTTCTTCGCCGCGGCGCTCGCTGTGGCACAGGTGCCCGAGGGCGGCGGCGCCGAGGATCGCGAGTGCGACGATCTGGGCGTGCGCCTCGCGGCCGCCCGGGCCGCCGCGACCGTCGAGCGCTGAGATCGGCGGTGCACTAGAATCGGCCCGACACGCCGAGCGGCGTCGGGAAGATCCGGGTCTGGGCCCCGCGATTGCGCTGCTTCTTGGCCCGCGTGGCGTTCGTCGCGAGGACGGCGATCGCGGCGATCGCCAGGGCACCGCCGACCGCGAGGGACGCCGCCGATACGACGCCGAACTGCCGCGCGCGATCGAGGTCGTCGGACCCTTGCGCCGTGCACAGTCGGACGCCGTCGACCTCGGGACATCCGTCGTCCGCGGCGTCGGAGCGCTTCGAGGAGGCGAGGCCGAAGCCGAGGCCGACGCCGAGCGCCGCCACCGAGACCCCCGCCAGGGCCAACACGGTCGGCGTGAAGACCTTCGTCGTCGTCGGACCGGCGCCGGTGTCCGCCTGGCCCCGCGCGTCCGGTCTGCGCTCGGTCGGGCCCGTGGTCGGGGTGGCGTCCGCCGAGTTCGATCCCGTGCTGCGGGTCCGCGCAGCCTTGCGCGCGTTGATGCTCGACACGCGGCGATCGACGTCGGCCTGCTCCGCGGGCGGTGCCACGGCCCGATAGCGCTTGAAGTACTCGAGCGCGGCGTCGAACTCGTCCATGCGGTCGTAGCAGACCGCGATGTTGTAGAGCAGGAGCGTGTCGCCGAGCAGATCGAACGACGCCTTGAAGTCGTCGACGGCGCCCGGGTAGTCACCGGCGTCGTACTTCGCGTTCGCCTGCTCGTACAGCGCGAGCCCATCCGCGCGTCGTTGCGCCGCCGCGTCGTCTGCAGGGGGCGCCTCGTCCGCGGGGGCGCTCGCGTGGGCGATGGGCGAGGCGGCGATCGTCGTGGTGAGTGCCAGCGCCAACACCACGCCCGATCGGATCGTCGAGCGGCAGGTCGAGGGAATACTCGCGCGCGTCATGATGGCCGGATTCTACTCCGATCGCACGACACCCGCGGGGCTCGGCTGCGCTCGCGACGCGGGCGCGACCGACGAGCGCGACCGACGAGGTGATCGGCGTCGCGGCGTTTCGGGCCAGAGCCGTCGGTGCGTTTCGCCCCGCGTCCGACCGGTGGCGTGTGCGATGTTGTATCCTCGGTGCGTGATTGAAGCCGCACAGATCGAGGCGATCCTCCCGCACCGCTTTCCGTTCCTCTTCATCGATCGGGTGATCGAGATCGTGCCCAACGAGTCGATCGTGGCCCTGCGGCTGGTGTCGAACAGCGACCCGATCCTGCAGGGCCACTTCCCGGGGAACCCGATCGTGCCCGGCGTGGTGCAGGTCGAGGCGATGGCGCAGGCCGCCGTCATCCTCGCGCACCAGTCAGGCCACTTCGATCCGGCCAAGCACAACTGCTACTTCATCGGGATCCAGGACGCGAAGTTCCGCGGCCTCGCGGTCCCGGGCGAGGTGCTGCGGATCGAGGTCAAGGCCGAGCGCATCGGCCGGGTCGGCAAGTTCAGCGGCCAGGTCACGTGCGACGGGAAGATCAAGAGCAGCGCCACGTTCACGGCGATCATCGACCCCAAGCCGGCGCCCGCGCCCTGAAGCGCGAGCGCGGGCGGCCGTCCGCGGCGAACACGGCGTCACTCCGCCGCGGTGGGGAGCTCGAACCACTCGTCGGTCGGCACCCAGATCCCCTCGCGCACGATCGTCTCGCGGTCGCGGGCGGGGGACCAGTGGAGCTCGCGCTCGGCGCGTCCGCCCTCGAGGGTCGCCGCGAAGCTGCGACCGTCCCACTCGGCGTACGTCGGCCGGCGGGCGTTGGGGTCGCGGCCGACCTTCTTGAGCGCCCACTTGGCGACGGCCTCGGCGAAGTAGGTCGCCGCGGTGGTCGGGATGCGGCGCAGGCGGAGGTTCGCGCGGGCCTCGAGCTCGTCGAGGTAGTCGTTCGCGGTGATCACCGGGGGTCCGATGAGGTTGTACGAGCGCCCCTCGATGCCCGGAGCGTCGAGCGCGAGCACCATGGCGTCGGCGCAGTCGTCGACCAGGACGATCGGCAGCTTGTTGTTGCCGTCGCCCCACAGGCGCGCGACCGACGGGTAGGGCCACCCGGCGATGCCCCAGTGCAGGGGGCAGCCGCCGCGCCCGAGCACGATGCCGGGACGGAACAACACCAACGGCAGCCCGCGCTCGCGGTGCAGCGCGTTGAGGTTGTTCTCGTTCTCGATCTTGCTGCGGACGTACGGATCACCGCCGGTCGCCGGCGGCGTGTCCTCGGTGATGTTCCCGACGCCCTTGCCCGCGTTGTAGAGCGCGATCGAGGACGTGTAGAGGAAGCGCTTGACCTCGTGCTGCAGGCACAGCTCGGCCAGCGCGCGCGTCGGCTCGACGTCGTACTTGGAGAACTCGGCCCAGGTGTTGCCGTTGCCGCGCGCGAGGTGATAGACGGCGCGGATCCCCGGCAGCGCATGGGCGACGCTGGCGAGATCGGTGAAGTCGCCGCGCGCCACGTCGACGCCCAGGGAGGTGAGCTCGGCGGGCACCGAGCTCGGATCGCGGACCAAGAGCCGCACGCCATGGCCGGCGGCGCGGAGCTTCTTGACCAGGGCGCGGCCGATGAAGCCGGTGCCGCCGATGACGAGCACGGACGGGGTCGGTGTGCTCGGGGTCGGGGTCGGTGCGCTCGGTGCCGACACGCTCGGCGCGTAGGCCTTGTCGGCGGCGAACGTGGTCTCCGCGTGCTCGGCGACCTGCTCGGCGATCTTCACCGCGTGCTCGCCGATCGCCGCGCTGACCCGCTCGTCGAGCCCGCCGCTGCGCCCGGCGTAGAACGCCTCGACGATGCGGCTGATGCTGTGCTGGAACGGGCCGCCCGTCTTGCTCATGCCCATCTTGGTGAGCACGAAGCCGGCCAGCGTGCCGCCCGACTGCACCACTGCGTCGCGCGAAGTGGCCGCGACGGTGAGGAACCGATCGACGTCGAGCAGGTGCGGCGTGTGGTCGGAACAGACGTAGGTGTTGTTCTCGAAGTCGCAGCGCGCGACCGCCTGGGTGCCGCGCACGTGGATGTAGTGCTCGGGGTAGCCGTCGATGAACGACAGCCGCAGGCGGATACAGGTGTTGCCCTTCCACGCCAGGATCTCCCAGCGGCGGTAGAACACGTTGCCGCGCGGGAGCACGACGCGATCGTAGGGGCGCACGACCATGTGGTCCGGCGGGCCGACGAGGTGCGCGAGGTGGGCGAACGAGTGCGGGGCGACCTCGAAGAGGATGTTGCGCGGGTGCTGCAGCATCCATGCGCCCCACGGCCCGCCCTTCAGCTGGCCCAGCGGCTTGTTCCACACGATGTCGATCTGATCGACCGCGCCCAGGCGCCCGCCCTGGTAGTCGGCGACGAGCTTGTCGTAGGCGGGGAAGAACAGGAAGTTGTGGCTGCAGCCGATCGTGCGGCCGCGGGTGCGGGCGAGCGCGCGCAGCTCGGCGCTGCTGGCCGCGCTGTGGGTGAACGGCTTCTCGACCAGCGCGTCGGCGCCGGCCATCAGCGCGGCGCGGGTCGGCTCGAGGTGCAGGTGCGGCGGCGTGAGCACATGGACCGCCTCGAACGATCCCGCGGCGAGCATCGCCTCGATGCTGGTGTGCGCGCTCGGGATCTGGTTGGCGTCGGCGAACCGCTGGGCGCGGCCGGGGGCGACGTCGCAGACCGCGGTGACCTCGGCGCCCGCCGAGCGTGCGGCGGCGAGGTGGTAATCGGCGATGTAACCCACGCCCACGAGGGCGACGCGCAGCGGTTTGGCGGTGGAATCGGTCATGGTCGTGCTCCGTGGTTCGGTCGCGCCCCGCGGCCGGCCAAACCCTTGTACTCGATGATCTCGGGCCGGCGGCGGCGCAGCTTGTCGAGGAAGAACTTCGCGGCCCCGAGGGCCTGGGGGATCGGCGAGAGGGCACACGAGGCGCCCCACGCCAGGGAATCGGGCCACGAGAACCCGCGGCGATGGGTGCCCGCGGCGATGCGCACCGCGTTCAGCGGATAGAAGCCGAGCGCGCCCCACGACAGGCCGAGGGTGGGCACGGTCAGCACGAGCGCGCCGCCGGGGACGAGCGCGCCGAAGATCCACGTGCGTCGCAGCTCGGTCACGAACTTGGCCTGCTCGCCGTCGCCGTGCAGCGCGCGGACCTGGGCGTACGCGTGACCGCAGCGCTTGGCGCGGGTCCACCACTGGCGGAAGTGGTGCATGTCGGCGTCGTGCAGCGTCGACTCGTGATCGATGCGGACCAGCTTGCCGCCGCGCTCGCGCAGGCGCACGCCGAGCTCGTCGTCCTCGGCCGCGATGACGCCGGTGTCGTAGCCGCCGACCTCGGCCAGGGCAGTCGCGCGGAACATGACGTCGCCGCCGAAGTTCGCGGTCTCGCCGACCTCGCCCATGCGCCACTCCATGTCGCAGATGCGGTTGTAGATGCTGCGCTCGGGGTGACGCTCGCGTCGCCAGCCGCACACCGCCACGACGTCGGTACGATCGTCGAGAAGCTGCTCGGCGGTGGTGAGCCAGCCCGGCAGCACCTCCATGTCGCCGTCGACGAACTGGATGTACTCGGTCTCGGGCCAGCGCTCGCGCAGGCGCTCGAACCCGGCGTTGCGGGCCCGCGCTGCCGTGAAGGGGATCGTCATGTCGAGATCGACGACCTCGACGCCGCGCGCCCGCGCCATCTCGGCGCTGCCGTCGGTCGAGCCGGAGTCGACATAGACGATGCGGCTGGTCTCGCGGCCCAGGGCCTCGAGGCACCGCCGCAGCCGCTCGCCCTCGTTGCGGCCGATGGCGACCGCGCCGACGCGGGCGGACGTGGACGACGTGGAGGATGCGGACATGGGCCGGTCTCGGGTCCGTGGTGTACCGCAGGCCGGTCGTGTCGTCGATTGGGATTCTGTTAGCGCCGGAGTCGCGCGAGCTTGCGCCGCAGGATGTCGGCGAGGCTGGTCCGCTCGTCGTCGACCAGCGCGTAGCGCCACACCCCGACGACGACGATCGCCAGGTACGGCACCGACCACAGGGCGACCTCGAGCGCGGCGATCCACCGCGGCGACAGCGGGAGCGGGAGCGCGGGGAGCAGCCCGTGGCCGAGCGCCACCATGGCCGCCGCGGCGCCGACGACCACGAAGATCGCGAGGAAGCGGCCGCCTCGCCACCACTGCGTGACAGGCATCTGGGCGAAGCGCAGCGACACCCGCAGGTACCAGCTCGCGCCGATGGCGACGGCGACGAGCCGCGCGTAGATCACCGCCTCGAACGGGGCGATGCTGGCCAGCGGCAGCAACGCGATCACGAACGTCGACGTCGAGACCGCCGCGTACACCATCTCGAAGCGGACCAGCCCGCGGGCGCGCTGACTCGCCGAGTACACGCCGGTCTGCTGGGCGAACACCTCGGCGAGCAGCATCAGCTGCAGCGCCCACGCGGCGAGCGGGACGTCCTCGCCGGTCCACGCCATCAAGGCGGGGCGCGCGAGCACGGCCAGGAACGCGGCTGCGGTCGCGCCGACGATCGCGACCGCCTTCGACGCCCGCAGCGCGAGCAGCCGCTCGGCCTCGCGCTCGGCCCCGGCCTGCAGGTCGGCGAAGGCGGCGAGCAGCGGGCCGATGACGGCGGTGGTCTGCGCGCGGGCGAGGTTCACCAGCTTGTCGGCGAGGTCGTAGAGCGCGGTCGCCCGCGGATCGATGAGGGCCGAGAGCATGAACTTCACGCCCTCGACGACGACGGTCGTGACGAGCGCGAGGATCTGCATGCTGCCGCCGACGCGGACCACCGCGCGCAGGCCCTCGCGGGTCGCGAGGCGCGGCGAGATCCGGATCTTCGCGTCGTGGCGCCGGACCCAGCGCCAGCCAAGGGCGAAGCACGTCGCCTGGCCGAGCGCGTAGCCGCAGGCCATGCCGAGCAGGCCGTAGCCCGTCAGCACCAGGGGCACGGTGACGACGAACTCGACCGCCGACGCGGTGATGCCGAGGCGGTGCGAGAGGTCGACCCGCTGCAGCCCCGAGAGCACCTCGAGCGTGCACCCGATCGTGAGGCGTGCGACGACCGTGCTCATCACGATCAGCAGCGCGATGCGGGCGTCGGCCTGCAGCTCGACCGGCACGTTGAGCCCGCGGAGGATCGGCTCGGACAACCACCACGTCGCGGCGAGGCCGACGACCGCGACGGCGCCGACGCTGGCGATCCCGGCCCCGAGGATCCCGGCGAGGCGGTCGTACTCGCCGCTGTGCACGCACTCGGCGGTGAACTTGGTGTAGGCGACGCCGAAGCTCGCGTTCGCCATCGACAGGTAGGCCGCGACCGAGAACAGCAGCGTCCAGGTGCCGTAGCCCGTGAAGCCGATCGCGCCGATGATGATCGGCGTCAGCAAGAAGCGCGAGCCGATGCGCCAGACCTCGGCCAGCGCCCCGAACAGCGAGCTTCGACCCAGGTTCTCGAGTGTGACCTTCGCCATCGGGATCGCTCGGCAGCGACGCCAGGAGGCCGGACGCTACCACGTCCGGCGCGCGAAACGGCGGGCGCGCGGGAACTCCAGGGGTCGCGCGGCCGTTCGCCTGGAGGTGACGACCACGCGCGCAGCCACGGAATCCCACGGGAGCGGCCAAGGACCCGTGGCGATGGGGACCGATCCGGAGGCCATCGACATCGGCGCCCACACCCCGGTCGTCCGTCGCGCGCTGCGGCGCCTGGGCGTCCCCCCCGAGCTGCTCGACGACGCCGTGCAGGACGTGTTCACGGTGGTGGTGCGGCGCGAGGGCGACTTCGACCGCGG
>LNFM01005161.1_pt1 | contig 23019 bp, 18 predicted proteins | sample 596031 | NCBI WGS metagenome assembly LNFM01 (sample SAMN04254537, study PRJNA301005) | activated carbon metagenome | isolation source: dual media filters at the Ann Arbor, Michigan drinking water treatment plant | place: USA: Ann Arbor | reverse complement strand
CCGTGATCGGCCGCAGATGGATCTGCGCCTCGAAGCCCTGCGCCGCCTTGAAGGCGCTGTCGAAGGCAACGAAGGGCTCGGTGCGGTTGCCGAAGCCCTCCAGAACCGCGCGCGTCGCGGTCAGCTCGGTCGGCCAGAGGAAGAAGCATGGGCCGCCGTCGTAGGTGGCGATGTAGCGCTGCACGCGTTCGATCTGCAGGCGGGGCGGCTGAGCGACTGCGACCTGGGCTGGGTCGCTGCGCCCCGGCGCGGGGGGCGGGGTCTCCGGGCGCGGTTGCGCGGCAGGCGGCACGGCCGGCGTCGCCGGCGGGCGCACGGGCTCGGCGACCGTCGGCTGCGGCATGCGTGGATCGGGCCGGGTCGGAGCCGCGACCGGTGGCGGGGAGACGACGGCGGTCTGCGGCTCGGGTCGCGGCGGGGCGGGCTGCGTCGGCTGCGGTTGTGCCTGCGGTTGCGGCTGGGGCTGGGGCTGGGGCGGTGCGGCTGCGGCGGCCGGCGGCTCGGTCAGCGCCGGCGCGGCGATGGCGGGAGGCTGGGTCGCCGGCGGCTGGGCCACCACGGCGGGGGCCGGCACGGCGGGCGGCTCGACCAGTTCCGGCACGCGGTTCTGGGCCTGCGCCGGGTTCGGGGTCTGGGCCGGTGTCTGGGCCTGGGCCGGCGGGTCGCTACGGGTCTCGTTGAGAGCCGGAGGCGGGGCGCTGCCGCGCGGCGGCTCGTCGTTCAGCAGGGTCCAGCCATAGAAGCCGCCGCCCGCCAGCAGGGCGAGCGCGGCGATGCCGGCGACGGCGCGCAGCGGCGACTTGCCTGCCGCCGCCGCGGCGGCCGGCGCCTGCGGCTGCCAGGCGGCGACCTCCGACATGTCGGCGAAGCGCTCGGCCGGGTCGGCGGCGAGCATGCGGGCCAAGAGCGGGCGGATGCGGGCGTCGATGCCCGAGAGGTCGGGCAGGCGACGGCGCTTCTCGAGGATCTGGACCTGGCTGCCGCCCATGTCGAGCGGCTTGCCGGTCATCGCCTCGGCGAGGACGAGGCCGAAGCTGTACATGTCGGAGCGGCCGGTGACGTCGCCGCCATAGAGCCCGAGCTGCTCGGGCGAGACGTAGTTGTACTTGCCGGCGAAGCCCGAGCCGATGACCGTGCCTTCGCCCAGGATGCTGGATCGGGCGATGCCGAAATCGATGATCTTGGCGCGCGCGATGCTGCCGCCGGGCAGGATGATGTTGTCCGGCGAGACGTCGCGGTGGACGATGCCCAGCAGATGGGCGGCGTGGAGGCCCGGTCCGATGCGCCGGCGCAGCACATCGACCTCGTCGAGGCTCAGCGGCGCCTGCTTGATGCGCTCCGAGAGCGGCTGGCCGTCGACGAACTCCATCGCCAGATAGGGCGACTGCGTGCCCGGATCGATGGTGAAGACGTAATAGCGGACGATGGCTTCGTTGTAGAGGTTGTGCAGCGCGGCGGCCTCGCGCCGGAACAGGGCGAGCGCCGCCTCGTCGCGCGCGAGTTCCGGGCGGATCATCTTGATCGCCACCGCATCGCCGGTCTGGATGGCGCGGCCCTTGTAGACCTCGCCCATGCCGCCGACCCCGATCAGCCGCTCGACCTCGTAGATGCCGTTCAGGGTGGTCCCGACGGAGACGGCGCCGGCGCGGGGCGCGAAGACGGTGCGCTCGGAGTCGCTCATGGCGTGTCGGTCTCCTGCATGCGCCTGTTCGGCATCCACCGGGTCGTCCGGTCGTCCCTGCGGCTATAGCGCATGATGATCACCGTAACGTTGTCGCGCGCTCCGCGCTGCAGGGTGAGCTGCAGCAGGGCGTTGCAGGCCTGCTGCGCGCCCCTCTCCTCGGCCGCTTCCAGGATCTCGGCCTCCGCGACATGCTCGGTCAGGCCGTCGGAGCAGAGCACGAAGACGTCGCCATCCTCGATCTCGCCGCTGTCGAGGTCGAGTTCGGGCACGTCGTGGACGCCGATCGCGCGGGTGATGACATGGCGTCGCGGCGAGAGCCTGGCTTCCGCGGCGGTCATCACCCCGCGCTCGACCAGTTCCTGGACCTCGGTGTGGTCGCGCGAGATCTGCAGGATCTGGCCGGCGCGGATGAGGTAGATCCGGCTGTCGCCACACCAGACGCAGGCGAAGTGACGCTCGTGGACGAGCAGGACCGCCAGCGTCGAGCCCATTGCCGCGCCGTTGCCCTCCGCGATGTGGCGGCGCAGCGTCGCATTGGCGTCCAGCACGCCATTCTCCAGCCGGGCCAGCAGGTCGGGCGCCGACTGGGTCTTGCCGATGCTCTCGATCGCGGCGGCCACCGTGGCGCTGGCGAGCGCGCCGTTCTCATGACCGCCCATGCCGTCGGCGACCGCCCAGATGCCGAATTCGGGCCGGACGACGAGATTGTCCTCGTTGGCGCTGCGGATGCGGCCGACATGGCTGACGGCGCCGGTCTCGAAGGCCGATGCGGTCTGGCTCGGATTCTGGCTGAGATCGCTCATGACACGGCCCGCCCCGGTTCGAGGAACGCATCGAAATGGCCGGTCAGCAGGCCGGCGAAGAGATAGGGGTCGGGCAGCCCGTGCCCGACCAAAGCGAGCGGCTCGAAATTCTCGCCGCCAACGGTCCAGAAGCAGGTCGAATGGGCATAGGCGCGGGCGTGATCCTCGACCCGCAGGGCGGCGAGCCGGGCGGGAAAGCCGGCCGCGTCCAGCGCGGTGACGATGGTGCCGTCCGAGAGGCGCACCATATCCTGCGGCGGCGGCGCGAGCAGCGCGTCGTTTGGGACGGCTAGCTGCGTCAGGCGCTCCGAGACGGCCTCGAAGCTCGCCCCCGGATCGAGGGCCTGCAGCAGGAAATCCTCGATCCCGGCATACCAGGCGTCTTGCGGGTCGAGTTCCGGATGCGGGATCGCGCCGCCGGGCTGTGCCAGGGCGAAGACGGTCAGCGGAAAGTAGCGGCCGATGCCGTCGACGGAGGGCATGAAGGCTCCGGCGACGGCCTGCCCGCACAGGCCCTGGCCGATCCAGAAGCGCCAGATCGGCGCGTTCAGGAAGGCCTCCTGCCAGCGTCCGGCCAGCGCGAGGCGGCTCGCGGTCAGCCCCCCCTGGAGCCAGGCCTCGTAGACCTTGAGGAAGGCCGCCGGCGCGTTCACCGCGATGAAGTCGCGCTTGGCCGGCAGCTTCCCGAACAGGCCGCAGCTCATCGCCTCAGATTCCCGACGGGCAGCGGATCTCCCGCAAGGCGGGCAGGATCAGCGGGTTCTTCAGCGAGCCGACGCCGAACTGGTAGCCGACCTGGCGCCCGCCCGCCGCCAGCGTCAGCCCGACATTGTCGCCCTGGCGCAGCACAGAGCCGGTGTCGAGCAGGCGGAAGAAGGACCAGACGCCGTCGCGCTCGAACAGCTTGATCTCGCCTGACGGCGCGCTCGGCCCCGAGGAGAAGAAGCCGCCGCCGAAGACGCCGCCGCCGCTCGCCCCGCCCAGCGTCAGCGTGATCGCGGTGCGGCCGATGCCGGCGCCCGGCCACATCACCGGGGCGGGCGTATTGACGCCCTGCTGGCTCGTGACGGTGAAGCCGTTGATCTCGAGCTTGGCATTGGCGGCATCCGCCGAGAGCGCGGTCGGCACCACGATCATCTGGAAGGAGGGCAGGTTGCCGCCGGTCGGGAAAAAGGCCTCCCGGATTTCGCTGGCGCGCTGGAACTCGCGCAGCGTCGTCGCGGAGAGCGAGCGGGCGACGCGGCTGTCGGCGCGCCAGCTCCACTGCGCCTTGGAGCTGTCGACATAGGGTTCGAGCCGCTCCTTGTAGAACTTGTCCATGATGCCGCCGGGCGCGAACAGGCGGGCGAAATCGGCCAGCGGCACGTCGCGCGCGCTGCCCTTCACGAAGGGGAAGCGATTGGTCAGGATCTCCGTGCAGACGCGGCTGACCTGGTCGCCCAGCGCCTGGCGCAGCAGGGCGACGGTGGCGCCGGTCGCATCGCCCTCGAAGTCGTTGACGGCCGAGACGACCATGGCGCCGAAGGGGGCGGGGTAGCGCGAGGAATTGGCGCGCAGCGTCGCGATCAGCGGCACCAGCGCGGCGTTGGCCGCCGCCGCCTGGGCCGGGTTGGTCGCGGCGGTGGCGAGGTTCTGGTTGATCTCGGAGAGGACCTGCAGGAGTTGGTCGACCGGGCGGCGGCCGAGATCGCCCTCGACCAGGACATGGAAGGGCTTGAACTGGGCCTCGATGTCGGCGCCGAGCGCCTCGTTGCCGCCGCCGCCGAGCACGCGCTCGACGCCGGGCGCGCTGAGCGGGAGGTTGGCGCCGAGCCGGCTCAGCGCCTCGCTGGCGCGCTTCTCCAGAACATCGGTCGCGGCCGCCGCGGCCGCCTTGCGGGGCGAGGCGCGCTCCTTGGTGAGCTGCGTCTCGTCGCGGACGGATTCGAGGATCTGCTTGAAGGGTGAGGTCGGCGCCGCCATGGCGCTGAGCGCGACATATTGCGGCTTGTCGGCGTTGAGCGGGCGCAGCTTGAGCCGGGCCAGGGTGCGCTGCCAGGAGGCGACGAAATCGCGGCTGTAGAGCTTGAGCAGGTCCTGGAAGAGCGTGGCGTATTGCGAGATGATCGCCTGCTGGTCGACATTCTCGCCCAGCACCCAGCGCTCCTTCTCGATGCGGTCGCCGATGTCGCCGAGGCGGTCGACGAAGGCGTTCTGGAAGCCGTCATAGGTGTAGAAATAGGGCACGCGGACCGCGTCGAGGTCTTCGCCGCCGACGCCTTCGAAAGCGAGGCGCACGTCGGAGCCGCCGCGGCGGGCCGCGACCCAGTCCTTCTGGCTCTGCGAGCGGGCCTGGGTGCGCAAGAGCTCATAGGCGCGTTCCGCGATGCTGAGGCGGCGCAGCGTGCGCTGGCTGTTCTCGATCAGCGACTGGTTGAGCTTGACCAGCGGCTCTGCCTCGCCATCGTCGAGATCGAGCATCGCGACCAGATGCTCCTCCAGCGCCTCGCGACCCTTGGCGTTGGCGGCGCCGGGGAAGAGGTTCTCGGCCCAGTCCAGCCGCATCCAGGCGATGACGAGGTCGCGGTCGAGCTTCGCCTGGCCGCCGACCATCATGTAGACCTTGAGCGCCTCGTAGACGAAGCCGGGATTGGTCTGGTTGGCCTCGAGCTGCTCCTCCAGCCGGAAGATGATGCGCGAGCGCAGCATCCGCTCGAGCGCCTGCTGATAGGTCAGCTCGGCCGCGTTCTGCAGGCGGGCGCGCTGGCTGAGGCCGAAGGTGGCGGCGGTCGGCGTCGGCTCCTCGCGGGTGGCGTAGCCCGCCGGCAGGTGCCGCAGCTTGTGCAGCAGCGGCAGGACCCGGCTGAAATTGCGCTCGGAGATCGTCGTCTCCTGCAGCACCGGGGCGGCGCTGGCGCGGTAATCCGACAGGCCGTAATTGGTCGCGGTGATCAGGTCGCTGTTGCGCGAGAAGCTCGTCCACCACAGGCCGAGCGCGGCGAGCGAGACGAGCGCCACGGTGGCGAAGCCGGCGGCCCGCAGCAGGGTGGCGCGGCGTGCCGCGCCGAGATCTGTCGAGACCCAGCCGGCCTCGCCGATGATGACCTTCTGGATCAGGTCGGTCAGGAAATAGCTCTTGCCGCGGCCGGAATAGGCGCCGGCGCTGGCGTGGCTGCTGCCGAAATTGCGCGAGAGCGCCCCGATCAGCTGGTCGATCGGCGTGCCCTCCTGCGTTCCGGAGGTGAAATAGAAGCCGCGCAGCGTCGCATTGGCGTGGTAGCGCGTCGGCTCGAAGACGCGGCCGAGGAAATCGGTGATCGAGCGCTTCAGCGTCGCCATCTGGCTCGGGAAGCCGAAGATCTGGGCGCGCGCGGTCGGGTTGGCCTCGTCCTGCAGCCGGTCGGGGAGGCGCTCGTTCAGCCGCTCGATCAGCGCGTCGTATTCGGGCGCGACGTCGCCGATCATGTTGCGGGTCTTGTCGCCGGTCTGGAAGGTGTGGCCCCAGACCATCCGGCGCTGCGGCTCGGAGAGGCCGCCGAAATACTCGTTGAAGCCGGCGATCAGGTCGGCCTTGGTGAAGACGGCATAGACCGGGAAATCGACCTTGAGCCGCTCGTTCAGCTCCAGCAGCCGGTTGCGGATCGCGTCGGCATGGGCGGCGATTTCCTCGGGGCTCGACGTCAGCAGGTCCTCGACGCTGATCGCCACCATGACGCCGTTGATCGGCTGGCGCGGGCGATGGGTCTTGAGCAGATCGAGGAAGGCAAGCCAGCTCGCCTTCTCGGCCTTCGCGTCGGTGTCCTGCGTGGTGTAGCGGCCGGCCGTGTCGATCAGCACGGCCTCCTCGGAAAACCACCAGTCGCAATAGCGGGTGCCGCCGACACCCGCGATCGCGGCCGGCGCCGCGCCGCCGCGGGCGAGGGGGAATTTCAGCCCGGAATTGACCAGCGCGGTGGTCTTGCCGGCGCCGGGCGGGCCGATGATGACGTACCAGGGCAGGTCGTAGAGATAGTCGCCGCCATCCTTGCCGCGGGCGCGCCGCAGCGTCGCCAGCGCGTCGCGCATCGAGGCCGACAGCGCGGCGCCGTCGCCGGTCGCCTCCTGCTGCTGTTCCAGCGCCTCGGTGAGGGCGGCGGTGGCGCGGCGCCGGCGGATCACGATCAGCGCGATCCAGGCCAGCGCGCCGAGCGCCAGCAGCAGGACGATCGGCAGCCGCACCCAGACGGAGTCGAACGGGCGGACGTCGCCGACGGCAAGGAACGGCGCGCCGAACCAGACGAGCAGGCCGAGCGCCAGCGTCCCGACGGTGATGGCGGCGATCCGGAGCCAGGTGGCGAGGTTCATGCGCTGGCGCCCTCCTCAGCCCTGCCGCTGGATCACGATTTCGACGCGCCGGTTCTTGGCACGCCCCTCGCGGCTGGCATTGTCGGCGATCGGGGCATCGGCGCCCTTGCCCTCGACGGTGATGCGGTCGGGCTTGCTCAGCTTGGTCTGCAGCAGGTCGCCGACGGCCTTGGCCCGGGCCTGGGAGAGCTGCAGGTTGGAGGCGAAGCGGGCGGTGCGGATCGGCACGTTGTCGGTATGTCCGAGCACCTTGACGGCGCCTCCCTCTGTCTCCAGCACGCTGGCGATCCGCTCGATCAGGGGCTTGAACTCGTCGCGCACGGCCGCCTGGCCGGGCTCGAACAGGGTGATGTCGACGAGCCGGACGATGATGACGTTGGGCGTGACCTGGCAGACGATCGGCGGCTGGACCGCGCCGCAGACCTTCGGCGGCACGGGCGGCGGCGGCACGGGCGGCGGCGGGGCCGAGAACACCTTGCGCACGATGCCGAGCTCGCCCTTGGGATGGACCGAGAGCATGGCGGTTGCGGCTGCCTCCGCATTCCCCGAGAGCAGGAAGCGGAACACGAAATAGAGGCCGAGCACCGCGACGCCGGCGAGCGCCGCGACCGACCAGACCGGCACCTTGAAGCGTGCCACCTGCGAGGCGACGGCCTGCCCGCGCCAGCGCGGCGAGAGTTCGGGGTCGGGCTGCTTCACCCGGCGCAGCGTCTCGAACAGGTTGCGCTGGATCATCTGGAGATTGGCGGCCCCTCCGGCGGAGGTGCGGTGGATGCCCTGGAAGCCCAGCGCCAGGCAGGCATGCATCAGTTCGAGCAGGTCGTAGTTGACGGATGGGTCGGCCTTGGCGCGGTCGAGTTCCTCGAAGAAGCGCACGCCGCCGACCCGCTCGCCGAAGAACTTCGAGAGCATGCTGTACTGGGTCCAGACATGGCGGTCCTCGCCGGGGATGTTCTGGACGATGTCGTCGGCGGCCGCGCAGAGGATGTATTTGGCGGTCCGCGTCTGCTCGGCCGAGGCGCCCGCGGCGCGCACCTCGTGCTCGAAGGCCTCGATCGTCTCCGTGACCTGGCCGAGCAGCTGTGCGGGAGGCGCGCTGCTGAGTTGCGAGCGCAGCCGGCCGAGCAGCAGGAGGAGGGGCGACGCGGCGCGCAGCAGCGGGTTGGCGTTGGGCGTCAGGAGCTGGCCGCGGCCCGGCAGCGGCCCGGCGGCGGGGCCGGGCGGCGGCGCCGGGCGCGGCGGGGCCGGCTGGGCGGCCGAAATCCAGTCGTCGCTGCCGCCGGGAACGCCGGGCGAGGCGGCTGCGGGCGGGGCATAGGGGCCGGGCGCTGCCGGCGTGGCTTGCGCCGGGCGGGAGGGCAGGGGGGCGCGGCGTCCGGCCGGGTTCGGCCTGATGATGGTCCGGTCGGAACGGCCGAACGGATCGGACGGCGAACCGGGATCGCTCATCGCCGTCCCTCGAGCACAGCCCAGAGCTCCAGTTCGAGATCGGGCCAGTCGCCGGAGAAATGCATCCCGATCGAGCTCGCGGTCGAGAATTCCGGCCAGAGCGGCGAGGTCCGGTCGAGATAGAAATAGACGTGGTCGGTCAGCGCGCGGATCTGCGGCGGCGGCGTCGGCAGATGGACGAGGCTGATGCCCGGCAGATGGGCATGGACGATCTCGTTCATCTTGGTGTTGGGGCCGACCTTGAAGAGCTGTGGGAACTGGGCCTGGATCTCGGTGAGGGGGCGGCGCGCCGCGACCTCCAGAACCAGCGTCGCGTTGCGGACCAGGCTGCGGTCGCGGATCGTCGACATGAACGCGTTCGGCGCGCGCTCGGTGATCTCGAGCCGGATGGCGCGGCGGCCGAGATTGGCGGAAAGGAAGTCCTGGATGTCGCGCACCAATGGGGTGAAACAGGCCTCCAGATCGTCATGATCGTAGGCCGGATAATCGCGGGCGCGGCGCTCGGCGGTGGTGAAGGTCGCGAGTTCGCCGGCCAGCCCCAGGAAGGTCTCGAACAGCCGCTCGGGATGGACGTAGCGCGACTGGCGCAGATGGCGCAGCTGCGGGATCTGCCGGTTCAGCAGCTGCAGCATGAAATAGTCGGCGCTCTGCAGGCCGCCGCCGGCCGTCGGGTCGGCGGCGTAGCGGGCGAGTTCCTCGAGCTTGTTGTCGATCCAGCCGATGACCCGGTCGAGCCAGCCCTCGATCACCGGATAGGCTGAGCAAACCAGGACGGGCGGGGCGAATTTCTCGTCGAACAGGATGGCGCGGTCGCGCACCTCGAGGACGCGACCGAGCGCCAGGCCGACATAGCCGGCCTTCGCCGTCTTGCGCAGCTCCAGGCTCAGGCGCGGATGGGCGACGTCGATCTCCTCCTCGATGCGCAGCGAGGCGGTGGAATCGATCAGCATCTCGGTGGCTGGGACATAGCGGCTGGCGCTGCCGCTCAGCGCGTCCTCGACCTCGCGGGTATTGGGGGAGGCCAGCGGCAGGGAGAGCCAGACGATCTGGCCGGCGGCGTTCTCCGGCACCTCGATGGCGGCGGGCAGGGGGCTGTTGTCGGGCATCGCGAAAGGCGTGCCGTCCGGCATCACGCCGACGGCGCGGCGCAGGCCGATGCGGCTCTGCTGGGCGAGGTCGCGGTCGATCTCCAGCACCGAGAATCCCCACGGATAAGGGGTGACGTGCCGGACGCGGTTTTCCAGCAGATTCTCAAGATACCGGTCGCTCTGCTGGAAGTGGTGCGGCCTGAGGAACAGCCCTTCCGACCAGACGACCTTGCTGTACCACGACATCCGGCTCTCGCTCACTCAAGGGCATGCCGGGGACCTTATACAGGTCGCCGACAAGCGTCACCAAGCGAATGCTAGGGCGGCGCGAAGGCCCTGCCGTCATTGACTTGAAGGATGCGCGGTTGCGCGTTTCCCGGCAGTCCAGCAGAGTCGCTGACATGAAGGCCGAGAGGAGCCCCCGATGCCGAAAGGTCCCGCTGCCCGCGTTCTCGATATGGTGGCCCATCCTCTGCCGGGCGTGCTCCAGCCGGGGCCCGGAAGCCCCAATGTCCTGATTGGCGGAATGCCGGCCTGGCGCGGCGTCTCGGCTGCAGCGGCCGCAGCGATCCAGGCGGCGCGAAAAGTCTCCGACGCCGCCATCGCCACGGCGGAAGCGGCTTCAGCGGCGGCTTCGGGCACACCGGGCGCGCCGGCCGCGAAGACGGCCGAGGAAACCGCCAAGGCGACCGCTGCGGCCGGCATGGGGTCGATGATCACGGGGGCTGCGGCCGGGGCCGACATCCACAACTGCCTGACGCTGCTGCCGGCACCGCCGCATGGTCCCGGCGTTGTGGTCGACGGGTCGAAGACCGTGCTGATCAACGCGCTCGCGGCCTGCCGGGTGGGCGATACGATCATCGAGGCGGTCGGGCCGCCCAACAAGATCACGATGGGGATGACGACGGTGATCATCGGCGGCTGACGGGCGGCTGCGCCTCGGCTAGGAGGGGCGGCGCGCGGCTCGTCGCGCCCCACTCCAGCCCGAGGATACCGACCATGACCATCGACCGCATCGGAGTGACGCAGCGCTGGTGCGATGCCGCGATCTTCAACGGCATCGTCTTCCTCGCCGGCCATGTCGCCGAAAAGACCGAAGGCCGATCGCTCGGCGAGCAGACCACCGAGGTCCTGGCGCTGCTGGAGGAGACGCTCGAGGCCGCCGGCAGCGACAAGAGCCGCATCCTGAGCGTCCAGATCTTCCTCACCGACATCGCGAAGATCGCCGAGATGAACGAGGTCTGGGACGCCTGGGTGCCGAAGGGCACCGCGCCGGCGCGCGCCACCGTCGAGGCGAAGCTCGCCTCGCCCGGCCACGACATCGAGATCACGGCGGTGGCGGCGAAGAAGCTGGCCTAACTGCCCTTCAGGCCGCAGGCTCGCGCTTGAAGACTATGCCGCAGTTCTTCTGGATGGAGACCTTTTCGATGGTCTCCATCTCTCCCTTCAGGCGGCCGAGTTCTGCTGCGTTCTGGCCATCGCCCTTTACAGCGAAGAGCAAGGGCCAGAAGACGACGACGCCGACTGTCGTCACGACGGCATCTTGAGTACGGCGTGAATCCTGAGTGCCCGCCGCTTCGATGGCGCGGGTTGAAATGCGCTCAGCTTCCTCACCCAACTGCTTGCAAGTGTAGGATTGATACTGTAGCGGCGAAACATAAGACGCCCTGATATCCGAAGAACTCGACGCGCAAGATGCGCTGAACAGTCCAACGCAAATAGCAGCAGCAATGCGCATCACGATCTCCCTTGGATACAGCATCAAGCTCTCGGGGAGGTGAGGTCGGGAGTCAACCGGGCTGAGTTCTCCGGCAAGACATTCGTTCGGGATATGCGCTTTATTTTCCGCCGCGGTCGTAGCACTCGGCGAAATAGAGCATGAAGGCGTCGACCAGTCCGTCCTCATAAGGCGCGGTCTTGGCGTCCCAGCGGGCGACATAGGCGTCCCACATCTTGGCCTTGCGCGAACCGAGCAGGGAATCGAGGCCGCGCTCCTGAGCCGTGCTCTCGGCGATCGCCTGGGGATCGAGATCCTCGACCAGCATGCGCAGCGCGTGCTGCATGGCCGAATAGGTCTTGATCTGGTGGGCCTTCAGGTCCTTGAAGCTCTCGTCGAAGGCCTTCTGCGCGCTGAGATAGCCGCTCTTGGGCCGGCCGAAGATGAGCTGCAGCGCATCGTCCACGGTCGGCGAGAATTTCAGCGGGTTGTTGTCCTGCGCCTGGATCATGGTCTGGTTGGCGCTGCGGGCGATGCGCTTGCTCTCGGCGCGGGCCGCGAGCAGCTGCTTCAGCTCGACTGCGACGAGGCGCATCAGCCCGCCGAGCTGCTCGGCGAAGGCGCCGGGGTCCTGCCAGGCGAGGTCACTGGTCGACAGGCCAGCCCCCTTGGCGAAGCGCTGGACGAATTCGGCCGCCGAGATCGCGGGCATGCCGGCCGGTGCCATGGCGGGAGACGGCGGTGCGGCCGCTGCGAAGGGCGCGGCAGCGGGAGGCGGCGGCTCGAGCGGTGGCAGGGGCGCGATCGGCGGGGTGGGCTGGGCGGCCGTGTCGCTCCACGGATCTCCCGGCGGCAGGTCGGCGGTCAGGGGGCGCCGCGGCGTCGGGATCGGGGCCTGCGGCGGCTCGGCCGCGGCCGGCGGCGCCTGATAGGGCGCCCAGGCGAAATCGTCTCCCGACGGCGGAGGCGCGACCGGGGGCAGCGGAGCAGGTGCGGGCGCGGCGGCGGGCGTCGGAATGTCCGCCGCCCAGTCGATGAACCCGTCATGGACGGGGCGGTGCCGGCTCGGCGGCAGCAGGTCCCGGCGCGGGATCGGCGGCGCGACGTCGCCGCTGGCCGACCAGAGCGAATCCGGATCGGGAGCGGGCGCCTGCACCGGGGTGTCCTCGGGTTCGGCGCGGGTGCCCTCGTCGATGGCGACGGCGATGACATAATGGCCGATCTCGAGCCGGTCGCCATGCTGGAGGCGGTAAGGCGACTGCACGCGCTGGCTGGAGCCGTTGGCATAGGTGCCGTTGGTCGAGACGTCGCGCAGCCAGTAGTCACCATCGCGGAAGCGCACCTCGCAGTGGCGGCCCGAAATGGCGCGGGTCGGGTCCGGCAGGCACCAGTCGAGATGCTGGTCGCGCCCGATGTCGAGCCCCCGGCTGCCGGTGAGGGTGACAGTCAGCGGGCCGCCATCGGGCAGGGCGGTCTCGTTCTCGATCGTCAGCGTCAGGGGCATGGCGGGGAATCCGGGCGCGGCGCGGAGGCGGCCGCCGTCTCGCGCGGGCGGTGCTCAGGAGGTGGGCTTGCCGTCGTCATCGGCCAATCGAATGCATGCTTCGACACAATTGCGCAATGCGGCCTTGTGATCGCGGCCGCTCCTTTGGCCGAGCGCGGTAAGGACGGCGATGCGCGCCATCTTGGCGGTGAGGTCCGGCGGGCAGGGCACGGCGTGCCCCTCGACCATGCTGCCGCCGGAGTAGCCGGCCGCGAAGGCGACCCAGGTGCCGGCTTGCGCCGGATCGGCGGTATCTGCCACGGCGAGAGCCGCGCGCCGGGTCTCGTCGCGCGGATCACGGACCCAGGCCTCGGCCGCCGCGAGCCCGTCATCGGGTGCGGCGCCGGGCGGGAGCATCGCACGCAGGGACTGTGCCGCCCACCAGACGGCCTCGCGGCGGGGCAGCACATAGGCACAGAACGCGATCGCCTCGGCCGGGGCCGGCCCCTGCGTAAGGCGCCTGAGAAAAGCCAGCGGATGCTCGGCCGCCGGCTTCGTCGCGATGACCTTGCCGGCCGAAGGGAAGGTCTCGAACACCTCCCGGGCGGTGCTGAAGCGCAGACGCGTCATCGATGCTCAGTTGATCTTCACGAGGGCGCCGTTGACGATCACCGTGGCGTCGCTCAGCACCTCGGTCTTGGCCACACTCTTGATGGTGATGGTCGGCGAGGAGATCTCGATGCTCGTGGGCAGCATCTTGATCGTGCTCTGGCCGACCTTGAGGTTGATCTCGGTCTGGGCTTCGATGTCGAGCTTGCCGTTCTGGACATGGAGCTTGTCGTTGCCGTTCTTCAGCGTCGTCTCGCGCGAATAGCCGCCGTCGGCATAGTCGGGCCCGATCTCGCGGGTCTCCTTGTTCTTGACCAGGACCTCATGGTCCTTCTCGGCCTGCATGCTGAAGACTTCCTGGCCCTTGCGGTCCTCGAACTTGATCTCGTTGTAGCAGTCGGCGAAGCCGGCGCCGTCGGTCGATTCCGATTTCAGCCCGGACTGGGTCTTGTTGTCGGGCAGGTCGTAGGGCGGCTTGTGCTGGTCGTTGACGACCGTCCCGGTCACCAGCGGCAGGTCCGGATTGCCCTCGAGGAATTCGACGACGACCTCCTGGCCGATGCGCGGGATGACCTGTCCGCCCCAGTTCTTGCCCGACCACATCTGCGCCACGCGGGTGCGGCAGGAGGTCGAGCCATCCTCGCGGTCCCAGTGGAAGCGCAGATAGATCCGGCCGAACTCGTCGACGTCGATGTCGCCTTCCTCGCCTTCGTTCCGCTCGCCGACCACCTTGGCGGTGTGCGGTCCGTACACGGTGGGCCGCGGCGTCAGGAGCGGGGCGCGGAAGCGGCGGTCGCTCTTCTGGAGCTCGTAGGAGCCGGTGTAGTGGGTGTCGTCGCCGCCCCCCGAGCGGTAGCTCTGGCCGCTGAAGGCGTGACGGCAGCGCACGACGAGGTACTCGGTGTTCTCCGACGCCGTGGCATGGGCCGAGAGCGTCATCAGGGCACCTGGGAACAGGCTCGGCGCATCGCCGGCGGCGTGGCGCCGGTCGTCGGGCGCCTGCTCGGCCTGGGCCCTGACGCGGGCGAAATGCTCGCCCTCGTCGCGCTTGATGTAGCTGCGGGGGTAGTCATAGGCCTCGTAGGCCTTGGCCTTGTCGAAGCCGGCTTCGGCCTGCGCCGTGAGGTCGGAGCCCGATTGCTGGAAGTCATAGTCCCTCAGCTCGATCTTGCCGGTGCGCAGCCGCCGCATCGTCGACCAGTGCGTCACGTGCTCGATGTGGCGCGGCATCCGGCTGCTCGGCGGCATCACCGGATAGGCTGTGCCGGCACCTGCGAAGGTCGGCTGGGCCGCCGCCTGAACGGGGTCGTGCGAGGAGCGTGCATCCGAGAGCACCAGCTTGTGGTCGCCGTCGACATGCTTGAAATAGTAGTAGATTCCGTACTGTTCCATCAGCCGCAGGACGAAATCGAGATCGGTTTCGCGATACTGCACGCAGTAGTCGATCGGGTTGAGCCGGTCGCTGGTGCGGTCCTCGAAACTCGCACTCTCTTCCTTTGCGAAGATCTGCTCGATGATCTCGATGGCGGTCTTGTTCTTGAAGATGCGGCAGTCGGCCCGCTGGGACAGGAGCCAGAGCCAGGGGCGCAGCGTGAACCGGTACTGATGCAGGTCCTGCTCCTTGCCGACCCACTGCGCATCGACCAGCGTGCCGTTGAAGATCCGCTCACTGCCGTTCTTGAGCGTCATCGTGATGGAGCATTTCTGGCTCATGATGCTCTGGAGGTCGGCGTTTTCAGTCGTGCTTCTGGCCTCAACCTGAAAAGTAAAGAGTTCGCTCAAGCCCTCAGAGGCTTCGAACTGTGTCAGTGTAAATACATCTTGACCCAAAGGCGTCGTAAACGACGCGGTTCTTTTCAGCTGTCGAAGATCGGCGTTCATCAACGAAACCCCGTGGTTCTAGATGCTATTTTATTATTGACGTGGCGGATGGCGCGAGTCATGGTGTGCGCCGTCAATCTTCGACCGCACGCGCGAAGCTAAACGGGAGGGGGACCATGCGCAAGCAACCCGCGATTACAGCCATCGCCATCCTCGCCGCCTGTCTTTACGGGGTGCATTCGCCGGTCGCGCAGGCGCAGACCTACAAGGCGGACGACATCGTCAAGCATTTCAATCCGGCGCCGCCGCCCGTCAGCGCGACCCGCGGGCTGTGCATCGGAACCGAGGCCGACTGCAACAAGGCGGGCCATGCGGTGAAGCCCGCTGCGACGGCGGCCTTCGATCTCGTGGTGCGCTTCAAGTACAATTCCGACGTGCTGGAGCCCGATGCGCGCGTCAATCTCGACGAGTTCGCCAAGGCACTGAAGACGCCGCAGCTCGGCGCTAGCCGCTTCGTCGTCGAGGGGCATACGGATGCGACCGGCACGCCCTCGTACAATCTCGACCTCTCGGAGCGACGGGCCCAGGCCGTCGTGCGCTATCTGCGCGAGCGCGGCGTCGATACGGCCAAGCTCGAGGCGCGCGGTTACGGCCAGACCAAGCCGGTCGTGGCCGACCCCTTCGCCGGCGAGAACCGCCGGGTCGAGACCCGGCTTCGGTCGGAATGAGCGGGGCTGGGGAGCCCCTCCCGCAAGCCACCCGGCGGCCGAGCCGCCACCTGCGTAACCGGTGAGGGCGATGGCGTCTTTGAATTTCGCTGAGTTCGCGAAGGCGATCTCCGACGACGATCCCTGCGGGCCGGACCTCGAGGACGATACCGACTTCATGAACGTCACGGCGCGGCTCGAGGTCGCGCTGCCGGCGCAGTATTTCCGCCGCGACGATGACGGGCGGCAGGTCGCGTTCGACCGCAGCAGCATCGAGTTTCCCGCCGCCTTTTCCGATCTCGGCAAGCTGCTGAACCGCTCGCGCGACCTCAGGGCGCTCGTGCTGGGCGGCAAGCTCGCGATCCTCAACCGCGACGTGCCGGGTTTCGCGGACTGCCTATCGACCATCGCAGCGCTCCTCGCGCAGCACTGGGAGGCGGTGCATCCGCGCGCCATGGACGGCGACCACATCATGCGCGAGGTCGCGCTGCAGAGCCTCGACGAACTGCCGACCGTGGTTCTGCCGCTGCAGCATGCGCCGCTTTTCACAAGCCGGCGGCTCGGCCCCTTCGCCTTCCGCAGCCAGCTCGTCGCCACGGGCGAGACCAAGCTGGTCGAGGGCGAGCAGCATCCCGACCAGGGCATGATCCAGGCGGCGCTGGGCGATCTCGACATCGACGATCTGACCGCCGCGCTCGCGCGGGTTGGCGCGATCAAGGAAGCGCTCGCGGGCATCCGTGCGATCTGGCTGGAAAAGGTGGGGGCCGATCATGCGCTCAGCTTTCCGCGCCTGTCTGCGCTCGTCGATCAGATCGTCGCCTTCCTCGATGCGGCGGTGGCGCGGCGCGTTCCCGGCCACCAGGCGGTGGCGGGTCCGGCGCCGGGGGAGGCCGCTCCGGCAGGCCATTCCACTGTCGCGCCAGGGGCCTGCGGCAACATCCTTCAAGTGAAGGATACGCTGGCGGCCTGCCTCGGCTACTTTCGCCGCATGGAACCTTCCAGCCCGGCGGTCCTCCTGATCGGCCAGGCGCAGCAACTGATCGGCAAGTCCTTGATCGAGGTCATTCAGATCATGTTTCCGGAGCATGTCGGCCAGGCCGTGCTCGAAATCGGTGACCGGACCCGGTTCCGGCTGCCGCTCGAACGCCTGGGCGCCCCGGAGGAGACTGCGGACGACGGTGGCTATGAAGAGACCTCCTACGACACGTCGGAGGAGGAGACCTTCGAGGAAACCGAGGCGCTCGACGACGGCGAGGACGACGGGGAGGTGGCCGGGGCGGCCTCGCCGGCCGAGCCGCCGCCCCTGTATGTCGCCAGCCGCGCCGACGCGGTGGCGGGGATGCGGGCGGTGGCGGCCTTCTACCGCCAGGTCGAGCCGTCACATCCGACGCCCCTGCTGATGGACAAGGCCTGCGCGCTGGCGCAGCAGGACTTCCTCGCGTTGCTCGGCAGCATCCTGCCGGAGGTGGCGGCGATGCCTGAGGCGGAGAATTAGCGCTTTCTGTTTTATTCGCTTGAACCGGTTGCGGGGCTCGCGCGACTATATCGATAGACGGCAAGAACGGTTACGGTGTCGCGTTACATCGGCGTGACGCAACTGCAGAGGGGCTGGCAACATGGCCGGAGATTCAGGTCAGAAGTTCATTCGCCGCAACAGGCCGCCGCGGGTCCACATCACCTATGAGGATCCCTACAACGCGGAGCAGAAGGTCGAGCTGCCCTTCGTCATGGGGGTGATGGCCGATCTCTCGGGCAATGCGTCCGGCGTCGAGAAGGCGGAGATCTCGCAGCGCAAGTTCCTCGACTTCGACATGGACAATTTCGACCAGCGCATGGCTGCGATCGAGCCGGGTGTCGCCTTCGCGGTTCCCAACAAGCTCGGTGACGGCGGCGACAAGCTCTCGGTCGCGCTGAAGTTCTCCAAGTTCGACGACTTCAACCCGGCCTCCGTCGCCCGGCAGATTCCGGCGATGGCCAAGCTGCTGGAGGCGCGCGAACAGCTCGCCAATCTGGTGCGCTTCATGGACGGCAAGATGGCCGCGAGCGACCAGATCAAGGCGCTGCTGGCCGATCCGCAGCTGATGGCCGCGCTGAAGGACAAGCTTGGCGACAAGCCTGCCGACGGCACCCCGGCCGAAGAGACCAAGTGAGCGAGGCGGCAATGGCAGCGGAAACACAATCCCAGCAGCCCGGCGCAGTTGCCGAGACGCGCGACGTCGAGGACTTCGCCTCGGTCCTGAAGCAGAGCTTCAAGCCGAAGACCGAACGTGCCGCGACCGAGGTCGAGGCCGGCATCGCGACCCTGGTCAACCAGGCGCTGGCGGACTCGACGCTGATCAAGAACGACGTGCTCGACACGATCGAGGAGATGATCGCGCGGCTCGACGCCAAGCTGACCGAGCAGATGAACGAGGTGCTTCACGCACCGGAGTTCCAGAAGATCGAGAGCGCCTGGCGCGGGCTGAACTATCTGGTCTTCAACTCGGAGACCGACGCGCAGCTCAAGATCAAGGTGATGAACGTCTCGAAGAACGAGCTGTATCGGAACCTGAAGACCTATCCCGGTGCGCGCTGGGACCAGAGCCCGCTGTTCAAGCAGGTCTATGAGCAGGAGTTCGGCCAGCTCGGCGGCCAGCCCTTCGGCTGCCTGATCGGCGACTACCACTTCAGCCATGTGGCCACGGACGTGCAGCTGCTGCGCGACCTGTCCAAGGTGGCGGCGGCGGCCCATGCCCCCTTCTTCGCCGGGGCGGACCCGACGCTGATGGGCATGGATACCTGGACGGAACTGTCGAACCCGCGCGATCTGAGCAAGGTCTTCGACACGCCCGACTACGCGGCCTGGAAGGGCCTGCGCGACGCGGCCGACTCCCGCTATGTCGGCCTGTGCCTGCCGCGGGTGCTGTCGCGGGTTCCCTACGGCGCCAAGTCGGAGCCGGTCGAGGAGTTCGCCTTCGAGGAGGAGACCGACGGTCACACGGGCGAGAAGTACGCCTGGATGAACGCGGCCTATGCGATGGCCGTCAACATCAACCGGGCCTACAAGGAATATGGCTGGTGCACGCGCATCCGGGGCGTCCAGTCCGGCGGTGAGGTTGTCAACCTGCCGACCCATACCTTCCCGACCGATGACGGCGGCGTCGACCTGAAGTGCCCGACCGAGATCGCCATCAGCGACCGCCGCGAGGCGGAACTGGCCAAGTCCGGCCTGATCCCGCTGATCCACCGCAAGAACACCGACAAGGCCGCCTTCATCGGCGCCCAGTCGCTGTACAAGCCCAAGGCGTTCTCGGGCCCCGACGGGGTGGCGGCGACGGCCTCCGACAACCTCTCGGCCCGGCTGCCCTACATGTTCGCGGTCTCGCGGTTCGCGCACTACCTGAAGTGCATGGTCCGCGACAAGGTCGGCTCCTACAAGGAAAAGGAGCCGCTGCGGCGCTGGTTGCAGGAGTGGATCACCGACTATGTCGACGGCGATCCGGTCAATTCCAGCGAAGAGACGAAGGCGCGGCGCCCGCTCTCCGATGCGCGCATCGACGTCTTCGAGGACGAGGAGAACCCCGGCTACTACTCGGCCAAGTTCTATCTCCGGCCGCATTTCCAGCTCGAGGGCATGGATATCGGCCTGAGCCTGGTCTCGCGACTGCCAGCTCCCAAGACCTGACCGTCACCTGACCAGCCGGTGACGTCAGCCAAGAAAGATCCCAGGCGCCCGTGTCGTTCGCGACCGGGCGCACAGGAGAACTGCGTCCAGCATCCGGGTTTTCCAACCGAGTTCCCCCCATTCCCAACCAGAGGAGATCACCATGGCTACCGACTTCATTCTCGAGATCGACGGTATCAAGGGCGAGAGCATGGACAAGAAGCTCGAGCAAATGATCGAGGTCGACTCGTTCTCCTGGGGCCTCAGCAATTCCGGCTCCCATGCGGTCGGCCAGGGCGGCGGCGCCGCCAAGGCCAGCTTCCAGGACATCCACTTCACCGCAGCGGTCAGCAAGGCCTCGCCGGTGCTGGCGCTCTCCTGCGCCAACGGCAAGCACATCAAGAAGGCGGTGCTGCATGTCCGCAAGCAGGGCGAGCAGCAGCAGGAGTATTACACGATCACGCTCGAGGACCTGCTGGTGTCGAGCTATCAGTCCGGTGATGCGGCCGGCGGCGCCGGCGTGCCGACGGATCAGTTCGCGCTGAACTTCGCCAAGGTCAAGTACGAGTACAAGCCGCAGAAGAAGGACGGCTCGCTCGACGCTCCGGTCACCATGACCTGGGACCTGAAGAAGAACGCCGTGTGAAAACGGCGGTGGACCGGGCTCCCGGTTTGCCGTGTCGCGATGGCCGTTGCGGACGCGTTCCGCAACGGCCATCGTGCGTGTCCAGGGCATCGACAGGGTGTGCGGGCGTCATGCTGCACGGGGTACCATGAACGGCACGCTGACGAAGAAGCGACTGCGCCCGCCCCTGATGTTCGCCTTCCGCGAGGCGCATCTGGAAAAGGATGCGAAGGTGTCGCTCGATCTGCGCGATGCCGGCGGCGAGCGGGTGATCGCCCAGCGTCGGGCCGCGCCCCGAGCCGCGATCACCGAGCCGAAGCTGCGCCGCGAGATCGCGGTTGATCTCGACGCCCTCGTCAACACGATCAATCTGGGCTCCTCGGTCGATCTGTCGCGCCACGAGCATGTCCGCAAGTCGATCCTGAACCATGGCTTCCCCGACCTGACGAGCCGCTCGATCGACGAGCACCGGGTCGACCTGATCGCGGAGGACATGGTGGCGGCGCTGCTGGGCTACGAGCCGCGGCTGATCCGCAACTCGATCTCGGTCGAGCGCGATCATTCGCTCGACAGCGCCGAGCTCAAGGTCCGCTTCCTCGTCCAGGCCGATCTCAACTGCGAGCCGCTCAACGTGCCCGTCGAGTTCGTCGCCGATCTCGAGCTCGACACGGGCAAGATGGCGATCAGGAGCCGATAGGGCGATGCACCAGGAGTTTCTCGATCTCTACAATCAAGAGCTCCGCCTCTTCATGGAGCACTCGAAGGAGTTCGCGGAAGAGTATCCGGGCATTGCCGAAAGGCTGGGCGGGCTCGTCGGCGACCGGATGGACCCGATGGTGGGGGGCCTGCTGGAGGGCGCGGCCTTCCTGGCGGCGCGTGTCCAGCTCAAGCTGAAGCACGAGTTTCCCGAGTTCACCAACAATCTGATCGAGCAGCTGCTGCCGAACTATCTCGCGCCGACGCCGTCGGCGCTGCTCGCCGGTATCCGGCCGCCCTTTTCGGATCCGGGCCTGCGCGAGGGGATGACGATCCCGCGCGGCGCCTATCTCGACGCGACCTATCTCGAGCGCGAGCGCCGTGTCGCCTGCCGGTACCGGCTCGGGGCGGAGGTCACGCTCTGGCCGTTCGACATCGCGGCGGCCGAGTATATTCCCGCGCCGGGGCCGCTGCAGGCGCTGGGGCTCTCGACGGACCGTCGCGCGCTGTCGGGACTGCGGCTGTCGCTGGTTCACCGCACCATGAGCGATCCCGATCAGGAGCCGACGGCGGCGCAGGCGCTGAAGATGCCGACGAGCTGGTTCTCGGGCTGCCGCTGCAAGGACCTGACCGTCCATCTGCTCGGGGCCGAGGCCGATGCAGTGGCGCTCTACGAGCAGCTCTTCTCCGACTGCGTCGGCATCTATTTCCGCCATCTCGACGCGTTCGGCGATCCGGTGATCACACCGGCCGACGGCGTTTCGCTGGAGCAGCTCGGCTTCGGCGAGGACGAGGCGCTGCTGCCCGGCGACACGCGCGTCTTCCGCGGCTTCGACCTGCTGCGCGAGATGTTCTGGTTCCCGCGCAAGTTCCTCGGCTTCCGGCTCGACGGGCTGGCGCGGATCATGCCGAAGCTCACGGCGAAGGCGGTCGACGTGATCTTCGTCTTCGACGAGGTCAATGCACGGCTGGCCGCGGCCGTGCAGAAGTCGATGTTCGGGCTCTATGCGGCACCCGCGATCAACCTGTTCGAAAAGACGCTCGACCGCATGCCGGTCAGGACCAACCAGCACGAGTTCCATGTCGTGCCCGATCGCAGCCGGCAGCTCGACTACGAGCCGCACAGCATCCTCTCCGTCCACGCCCATTATGTCGGCGGGCGGGAGAAGCAGCCGGTGCATCCGCTCTATTCCTCGCCGGAGGGCGCTTCGCCGACGCATGGGCTGCTCTACACCCAGCGCCGGCTGCCACGGCGCCGCTCCGCCGCCGAGCGGCGGCTCGGCCGGGCGTCGGACTACACCGGCACGGACATGTTCATCTCGCTGGTTGAGCCGACTGGCGTGACCGACGCGACCTCGGTGGCGGAGCTCAGCGTTCGGGCGCTCTGCTCGAACCGGCATCTGCCGGAGCATCTGCCCACCGGCGAGGGCGGAGCCGATTTCCGGCTGATCGACAATGTCGCGCTCGACGTCGCCTGCCTGTCGGGGCCGACGCCGCCGCGCGAGCCGATCGTCTCGCAATTGCGGCTGCGTTCGGAGACGGCGAGCACGGGCGTCGTCACCTGGCGGCTGATCAACCTGCTCAGCCTCAACCATCTCGGCCTCGTCCAGCGCGGGGCCGGCGAGAACGCAGAGGCGCTGCGCGAACTGCTCTCGCTCTTCGCCGACCTCGCCGACAGCGCCACCGAGCGGCGCATCCGCGGCATCAAGAGCGTCGACAGCCGCCCGGTCGTGCGGCGTTTCCCGCAGCGCGCGGGCACGGGCGCGGCGCGCGGGCTCGAGATCATCGTCGTGCTCGACGAGAAGGCCTTCGAGGGTTCGGGCGTCTTCCTGCTCGGGGCGGTGCTCGATCGCTTCTTCGCCGAATATGCGGCGATGAACCACTTCACCCAGACGGTGATCCGCACCGTCGAGCGCGGCGAGGTGATGCGCTGGCCGCCGCGCGCCGGATCGAGGCGGATCCTGTGACCGACAGCGCCCCCCTGCAGCGCGAACCGAGCTATGCCGAGCAGCTCCAGGACGAGCCCTGGCGCTTCGATTTCTATGCGGTGATGCGCCGGCTGGAGCGCAGCTTTCCGGAGCGTGGGCGGATTGGCGCGGTCGCAGCGCGGCGGGACGAGTATGTCGCGCTCGGCGAGCCGGCCTATCTCGATTTCGCGGCCTCGACCATCGCCCAGGCCGACCGGGACGGGCAGGGGCGCCTGCGCCTCCTCGTCAAGTTCCTCGGCCTGCTCGGGCCGCAGGGCGCGCTGCCGCTGGCCACGACCGAGGAGAGCTATCACTGGCAGCTCGCGCGCGACGATGCCTTTCCGCGCTTCCTCGACATCTTCAACCACCGCTTCCTGCAGCTCTTCTTCCGGGCCTGGGCGGAT
>LNFM01005821.1_pt1 | contig 23020 bp, 19 predicted proteins | sample 596031 | NCBI WGS metagenome assembly LNFM01 (sample SAMN04254537, study PRJNA301005) | activated carbon metagenome | isolation source: dual media filters at the Ann Arbor, Michigan drinking water treatment plant | place: USA: Ann Arbor | reverse complement strand
GTTGCGATTATCGTCCTGGTGGGGCTGTGTAACATTTTCTACTTCACGCTGAGGCGCCAGGCTCGTCAACAAGGCTCGCAGTCATAGGGGATAGGCCAGGCAATGGATGCAACGATCATCGGGGCGTGGGTGGCAACAGGGTTGACCTTGTTCATCTTCTCGTTCCTCTATAAGGATAATCCGCTCTTCAAGCTGGCGGAGAACCTCTATGTTGGCGTGTCGGTCGGCTATACGATCGTGAAGACCTACGACACGGTGATCCTGCATCTTATCTGGAAACCCATCGTCGAAAATCAGGAATGGACGCTCCTGATTCCCGTCGCTATCGGGCTGCTCATGCTCACGCGCTATGTCCCGAACGCCGCCTGGCTATCGCGTTACGCGTTTGCTTTTATCGTCGGAGTGGGGGCGGGACTGGCGATTCCGCGCACCGTGTCGTCGTTTATCCTGAAGCAGATTGAGGACACGGTCCGGCCATTGCTGGCACTTGTGCCGGGAGATGGCGTCACCTTCTCCTGGAATCTCATGAATCCGGCCAGCAGCGTGAATGTGATCATTGTGCTGATCGGCGTGAGTTCGGTGCTGTTCTACTTCTTCTTCTCAGTGGAGCATAGCGGGCCGGGTAAAGCCGTGGCTAGAACCGGTGTGCTTTTCCTGTCATGGCTCGCATGTCGTTGTTGATCGGCCGGTTGACGGACTTAATCGAGTATTCCGATCCCTCCTACGGGCGGCCGACCCTGTGGCTGGCGCTGGTGACGATCGGCACTCTGATCGCGCTCAGTCTTCGAAGCCGAAGCGAACCGCCGGATTCTCATTAGTTCGAGGTTTGAGGCCAAGGATCAAGGTTGAGGGGGGAGCGTTCTTTCGGCCTCGGCCTTAACCTGAACCTTTTCCCACGGGTTGCAGCTTCTTCTTTCCCTCCTTTACAATGGCGCTCGACTAAGGAGCATTATGACTACCACGACCGCCAAAGATCCCAAGCACTATCCCGCACTGCGGAATCTCCAGTTCTCTCCTATTAAAGAAGGGGAAGAGCAGTACATCGTGCTGTGGGATCCGACCGGCCTGAGCAAAGAACGGCTGGTGCTCCCGCTCAACTACTTTTTCATCATTCAGCATTTCGACGGCGAGCATTCTCTCCAGCAGGTGGGTGCCCTCTATCTGAAGCGGTTCGGTGAATTTCTGATGCCGGATAAGGTCGAGCAGTTGGTGACCGACCTCGACCAGAAATTGTTTCTGGAAGGGGAACGTGCAGAAGAAGCCCGCAGAGAGCAGCGCGCACAGTATCGCGAGAGCCCGCTTCGCCAGGCGGCGTTTGCCGGCCGCGCCTACGAGGCGGACGGCGCGAAACTGAAGAAGCAGATCGACGGATTTTTTACGTCAAAAGAAGGCCCGGATTTCAAACCATCAGAGAATGCCGGCAAGCCCATCAAGGGGCTGGTCGCGCCGACCTACGATTTGAAACAGGCCGGTCCGATCTATGCCTGGGGCTACAAGGAACTGCAAGAGGCGACGCAGCCGGATGTCTATGTCATCATCGGTACCGCCTACGCCGGTCTCGACAATCTCTTTGCCGTCACCGACAAGGATTTTGAAACGCCGCTGGGTGTTGTGAAAGCCGATCAGCCCTTGCTGGCGAAGATCAGAGAGCGGTTTCCTGTCGCATTCGAAGAGGATCTCTGCCATCAAGCCGAACATGCGATCGAGTTCCAATTGCCGTTTCTCCAGCAGATTGTGGGCGCCCGAAAGCCGTTTACGATTGTGCCGATTCTCTGTTCATTTTCCGCGCTGAGCATGGCTGAAGCCCCGGTGCAACAATCGGTCGAAGTGTTTCTGGCGGGGCTGCGCGAGATCCTCAAGTCATCAGGCCGCACCTATTGCGTGGTAGCAGCGGCAGAGTTGGCGCATCTCGGGATGCGGTACGGGGATAAAGAGCCGCCGACAGACTTTTCGTTTCATCGATCGATGCAGCACGACCTGGAAATGTTGAAGCCGGTGGAAGAGCGGAAGCCGGAAGAATTCACCAAGTACATCATCACCGAGAACGACAAGCGCCGCATCTCCGGCTTCGCACCCATCTATTCCCTCTTGCGCCTCATCGAAGCGGAATCCGGCCAAGTTCTCCGCTACGACCGCGGGATTACCGACCAGTACAATTCGACGGTCACCTACGCCAGCATGGCGTTCTTCTAGTCAAGCTGCTGAAATACTCTCCAACGTCCTTCTCAGTTGCCCGTCTCCTTGCGACGTACCGAGGAGGTACGCCTCAGTCGGCGGGATCTCTGGCGGCCTTGCCTGCGGAGCTGCGCGTGCAGGCGCGCTTTGCGGGCGGCACCATCCCTACAATAAGGGATGAGCGCTTCGTCCGACGGCGAACTCTTCGTCGTGGTTCTGCACGTGCTGAAGAGCGGTACGTATGCCGGAGAGCAACGACGCCAACGATCCCTTGATCAGGTATCCGGCTGCGCCTGCGGAAAATGCAGCCGCCATCACTTCCGGTTCCTCGCGAGAGGTGTGAAAGATCACGTGACAGTCCGGCAGCATTCTGCGAAGTTCGTGCACGGCCTCGATTCCATCCATCTTCGGCATCTGGATATCCGTCAAGACAAGATCCGGGCGAAGGGCTTGCGCGGCCGCGATAAGGGCCTGTCCATCCTCTGCGGTCCCGATCACGGTGTATTCGAGCTCCAGAACCGATTGGAGGAACGACAGCATCTGAGAGTCATCGTCGCAGAGCAGTAGGCGAAGACGTTTCATTCCGAACCTCCTGGAGAAGGACATAAGGTGACTGGATCGTCCACGACGGTACGCTCCTGGTGTTGCCCCTGAGCATGGCGGGCGCGTCTGGTGCCGGAGCGTACCGGAGGCAGGCACTGCCGTTTGAAATTGAGGGTGAGGGAGACTCCGGGGCGGTGAGGATCAGCCGGACAGGGGATGACCGTGGTGAGGTCTTCCTGTCGGATGCGGGGCCCTCTCGGTTCCCGCGTTCGCACCGGAGCCCTGGTTGGCTGCCGATTGGCGCGGATCAAGGGGTCTTCGAGCGCGCCGCAGTTGACGCAGCGATCACATTCGACGTGTTCAGTGGAACTCATGCCGTTCGCCTCGAAGAGGCGTTCCCTTACAAGCAGCCCGCCGCATCGTATGCACAACGGCGTCGCCATCGTCTTAGTCCGTCCGCGGGAACGATGGAGCGCTTGTTGCCAGGCGGATTTCATAGTCCCAGGGCAGCGGCGTCATACTGATGACGTGTTGTTGCTCCAGGCGATTCAATGCTCTCAGCAGATTGATCCATCGACAGTCCGACAGGATGGTGGCAAGGGTCGTAAAGGTGAGCGTCCGTTCCCGGTCTACTAATTCCCGGACCCTGGACTCGATCATTGCTGGGGTCGTGTCGACGCTGTGCCGCTTCATGGAGGGTGCTCCGAGGGCTGTCGAGGTCGATAATGAATCTGCAAGTCTGCAAAAGTCAGTCCGCCGTGAGCCGTCGATGTTGTGCGAAAAATCGGCCAACTTCGATTGAACGACGTGAAGAAGAGGCTGTCGCGACCGGTAACAGGTGGATTCGCACAGTGCGTGGGGTGCGATGTAGCTCGGGTTTCGGTGGCGAGGGGGATGATGTCTCGTCATTCGTCGACGAACCGGTCCGCACTCAGGGATGGGCACGGAGGCAGGCTGGAGACAGGGGCGTTCTGAACGGCCGGGATTTTGACAAGATTCCTGTGGATCGCGGGTGTGCGCGATCCACAGGGCAAGTTCTTATTTGAAGTGAGTGTTTTGCGGAGGCTCAATCTTCTCCCGTCGTGCCGAGGCCTATCCATGCGCGGAGGAGGTCATGGCGCGTCACGGAGTAGGCAACCTTTCCATGCTGTGTCACGGGGAGATTCAGCAAGCGCTTTTCCTCCATCAGTTTGACGGCGTCCTCAATCGTGGTTTCGACGGTGACGGCGATCCGTTCATGCGCCATGATCTGTTCGGTTGTCAGGGCGGACAGGTCCTTGCCCGCTTCCAGCGCCCGGAGAAGATCGAACTCGCTGATGAACCCGACGAACTCATCGCGTCCATCGACGACGGGCGCGCCGGGAGTATGAGTGGACAGCAATTCCAGCGCGGCGGCCATTCCGTTTTGGCCGAGGTACAGAAGCAGGGTATTGGTTCCTCTGATCTGTCCGACTGTACGCAGGCCTCCCGCAGGGACTCCCGGTAAAGGTGTTTTTGCCGTGTATGGATTTGATGGCATCGTATGCTCCTTTCAATGCCGCATACCGCGGTTTCCGGACTTCTCCCGATGAATGGACTCAGCGGACCAGCCGTCCGTGTTTGTTAGATGCCATCGGATGTTCTGTCGGTTCGACTCATCAAATGGCACCGTCAATGACCGGATGTACTCTGTCTGTTCTGAGAGATTGCGTCCTGCGACTGGGGTCGCGGTTCCTCCGTCCCCGGCGCGAGCAAAATCGGGATATCCAGCTTGTCCGGCAGCAGCACGAATTTGGAATTCTGGCCGTCATATAATTTGTATCGGAGGTAATCGGGCGTCAGCGTCTTTGAAATCGTTTCCTGCGCCTTGGCCTGTCCGAGCGCCCGAATGCGCAGCCCTTCGGCTTCGCCTTCGGCTCGGATCCTGATCGAATCTCCTTCGCCTTTCGCTCTCGTGCGGGCGATGTCCGCATCCTTGGACGCGATGGTCAGTTCGAATTCCTTTTGCTCCTTTTCCTGTTCTTTGGCCTGTTTTTGCTCGATGGCGCTCAAGACGATTTGAGGGAAGTCGACGTCGGCCAGTGCCACGCTCTGGATGGCGAGATGCCGGCCTTTGAGTTTTTCTACGACGACGGCTTGAACTTTGCTGGCGATTTCCGAACTCTTTTCAGGCACCGTGACCATGCTGTAGCCCGATACGACGCTGCGTACAGCCGCGAGAAACTCCGGCTTTACGATGCGGGGATAAAAGTCTGTCCCGACCTCGTGGGCGAGGAAGTACACCTCCTCGGGCACAGGCCGGAGAATGATTGCGGCTTTCACGAGCACTTGCAGGTCATCCGCGCTCAACGCATCGACATTTTCGGTATAGCTCTGCCACCGCACGTCGTACAGATAGACATTGTTCCAGGGAGCCCGCCAGTAGAAGCCGTCCTTCAGGGGTTCCGTATTGAGCCCTTCTGAAAACGGTCGCCACATAAGCCCGCGCTGGCCCGGTTGCACGGTGGTTCCTGCGCAGGCCGTGTTCAGCAGCAAGGAAAAGAGCAGGAGCAAGAGGGGCGGTGTGATAAAGCGTGACATAGAGCCTCCTCGGTTATTTCATCTGGCTGTTATGGCGGGGAGACGAGCGCCGGTCGAATGACTCAGTGCGGGTGTCGTCAGCGATGCTCAGATGCATGAGCGCCTGGTGATCCTGATCGATGGCCGAGTGCTCATAGAATTGTGCGAGGAGGCGGGCGCCGTTGACCCAGTCGGAGTCGGCTCCGAATAAATCCTGGTAGGCCGCGATCCGTTCGGCCAGCTCTCTCGCCTTGAGTCTGAAGGAGAGGGCCTCCTGCCTATAGTAGTCGGCGATTTTACGTTGATCTGCGGTGGGCTCCAGAGAGGTGAGTGTCAGGGGGGCAGGGCTGCTGACGCAGCCGATGGCGGTACAGGCGACCGCCGCCAGTGACAGGGCGCCATGCCTATAGAGACGTGCTCCCATGATGATCTCCCTGGGCAGTTCGGTGAGAGAATGGAAGAATTGTCTGTATTCGTGGGCGCTTCTTGCGGTGGATCATTGCCTCCTCATGTTTGATGACTCTTTCGCTAAGGAGCATATCCTGTTCCATCGCAGTGGAAGGCGGGAGTGCTCGAACGTCTGAACGGCAGCCGCTCCAGATGCCTGTTCTCGTTCCTCTGGCGGACAATGTCTTGCAGCGATTATGCAGGGTGATCATCGAACGGCATGAATCGCACGGTGCGGATGGAGCGAATGGGCTCGATCGAAGGCGTGCGTGGATCGACGGCGACGGGGCGGTTGTCTGGAGCTTGTGCCGAGGGCAGGATGATCTCGGTGCAGAGTACGAACAGGAGGTGCTTTCAAACCAAAGGCCGGATGAAGTCTGTAAGGGCAGGAGGGGAACGGACCTCGATTCAGGGCAGGGAGCCGAGGCGATCGATTACGAAACCAACCCCCAGGTGCTCCAGAGCAGCACGCTGGCGATCGCCAACATGATCCAGGCCAATTCGCGGTCGCCGAACGATTTCACCATGTCTTTCATCATCAGCCTCCTGTGCGAGTGGACATCACCGTCTGTATCTTTGAATTAGCAAAGGCGGTGCCGCAGCCATAACCTGAATTCTCGGCCATTTTCATCGTGGGCATCGACCTATACGAGCGGATCCGCACAGGTCGCACTGTGCGGCAGGTGGGGGAAGCGGGGAGGGATGACTGGAGGAAGAAGTGGTGCGTCATAGGGCCGTAAAGGGTATTCCGGGGTTCAGGTTAGCCGGGCAGCGCGGTCACCCATGTGACGGCACGGGGTCAAATCCATATTTAAGCAGAAGTTTCTTGATACGGGGGCTCATCATAAAATCGAGAAATTCTTCGGCGACAGGCAGGGATTCTTCCCGGCAGGTCCCCACCACCGCGCCGCCGAACCGGACCGGTGTATAGGTTCCGGCTGTGGTTTCATCGATGATACGCATGTGTCCGCTGTTGATGGCATCCACGCGATAGAGGATACCTACTTCGGCCTTTCCCGTATGAACCAGGTTGAGGATCTCTTCGCTATGTTGCGCATAGAGCAGAGAGGAACGGTTTTTCTGTGCCGGATCGAGATTCGCGAGGGCGTGAACCGTGTTGGCTCCCAGTGCGGAGGTCTTGGCATCTCCGAGGGCGATGCGGGTTGTCCGGTTCGGCAGGCCCTCGTGAAAGGAGATCGGAGTTACCCGGGACGACGCCGACATCACGAGCACCAGAGAGGTTTGCGCGTACGTCCGAAGCCCTCCGTTGAGCGTCAGTCCCTGTTTCTCAAGTTTCTCGATCTCCTCTACCGCTTCAGGAAGAAAGACATCGATCGGATGTCCGGTTTCGATTTGGCGACGAAGTGTTTGGGATGGACCATAGACGACATGAATCGAGGCGCCATATTCCCGCTCGAACATCGGTACGATTTCCTGAAACGCGGGCTTTAAGGTATGGGCCGCTCCGATCGTGAGCGATTCTGCTTGCGCGCGATCGCCGATCGCCAGCATGCCCAGGAGTCCGCCCACAGCCATCATCCCCAAGTTGACTCTCCGAATTTCCGTCATGGTGCTCCTCTTTCCAACCCCCGGTATCAATCTGAGGGTCTTATTCTGTAGGACGTTCCGTACGGATCAGAATCTCATGGCCTGTCGATGTTGCTGAACCGCGAACTCCCGCATCGGCCAAGCAGCAAGATCGGTACCATTGGCTGCCGCTGCTCGCTCGCCTGCCGAAAGTGGTTCAACCAGTGAGTTTGTAACGGATAGCGACCTGCCTGCCTGACGGCCCGGCTCGTGTCCACGGCGGAAATAGTGAAATTTCGCTCGATGCGCGCTGTGCGTAATTAAGAATTGACCGGTCCCTGCTCAGGTATTCGAAACGTTCGAGTGAGCGACCGGCGCGATTGCATCAAAGAAATCACGCATATCCTGCCGGAGTGTCACGGCAGCAAAACCGGATGCGGCGCACGGCAAGCGCTTTGCTCTACTAAGGATGGCGTAGCCAGAGGTGAAGAGTGGTGGAACCCTAGAAAACGAAACCCTTGTGGGCGGACTTCGCGTATGAACCAAATTGTGCTCATTGCCCTGCGGCGGCCCTACACCTTCGTCGTCATGTCTATTCTGATCGTGCTGATAGGCACCCTCACGGTGCTCCACATGCCGACCGACGTCTTCCCGAATATCGATATTCCGGTCACCTCCGTGGTCTGGACCTACAACGGACTGCTGCCGCAGAACGTGGAGGGCCGCATCACGTACCTGTTCGAACGGTTTTTGACCGCCACTGTAGAAGGGATCAAGTATATCCACAGCCACTCCTACTACGGCAGCAGCATTACCAACATTTATCTTCAGGACGGGGTCGACGTCGGGAGGGCCGAAGCGGACATTACGGCCATCGCGCAGAACGTCGTGAAGGCGTTGCCGCCGGATATTTCCCCGCCCATGATCATGCGTCTCGCGCCATCCTCCATTCCGGTGGCCATGCTCGAAATCAGTTCCGACAATTTGACGCCCGCGGAACTCTACAATCTCGCTTATATGCGCATCCGCCCCCTGCTTGTGACCGTGAATGGGGCGATTCTGCCGCACCCGTACGGCGGCCAGGACATGCAGGTCATGGTCAACCTCGATCAGCAGAAGCTGCTCTCCCGCCATTTGACGCCGGCGGATGTTCACGACGTGCTTATGCAGCAATATCTCGTGATGCCCTCCGGAGACATCAAGATCAAGCAGACCGACTGGATCGTTCAGACGAACGCGTCGCCGATGAAGATTGAGCATTTCGGGGATATCCCGATCAAACGGGAAGGCAACGCGTTCATCTATCTGCGCGATGTCGCCACGGTGCGCCTCATGGGCCGGGTGCAGCAGAACGCGGTGTTGGTAAAAGGGAAGCAAACTGTCGTCATCATCGTCATGAAAAGCACGGAGGCTTCGACGCTGTCCGTCGTAGACGGAATCAAGAAGATGATCCCGCGGGCTCAACAGGTCGTCCCCGACGGCGTCAAGATCAGACTCCTCGACGACGCATCGACCTTCGTAAAGGATTCGATCGAGGACGTTGTGGTCGAAATGCTGACCGCCGGCGCGCTGGTCGGCGTCATCGTGCTGCTGCTGCTCGGCTCCTGGAAGGCCACGGTGATTGTCTGGACCTCGATCCCGCTGTCCATCCTGACCGCCCTGATCGGTCTGCATTGGCTGAACGAGACGATCAATGTCATGACATTGGGCGGATTGGCGCTGGCCGTCGGTATTCTGGTCGACGATGCGACCGTCATGATCGAAAATATCGACAGGCATCTCGACATGGGCAAACCGCTGGAAACGGCGATCGTCGACGCCGCCAATCAGATCGTCGTTCCGACGCTCGTTGCCACTCTGTGCATCGCGATCGTCTGGCTTCCGCTTTTCCAGTTGAGCGGCGTGTCCGGCTACCTGTTCAAGCCGATGGCGGAGGCGGTCATCATCGCGATGCTCGCGTCGTTCATTCTGTCGCGCACGCTGGTGCCGACCATGGCGAAGTATATGATGAAGGATCACCATGTCCACGCCGCATGAGCCTCACGGGCAGCCGGGCGGGGAATCGTCGGGGAATTTCTTCCTTCGCTTTCAGAGAGGGTTTGAGCGCGGCTTCAATCGGTTCCGCGAACGCTATGGTCTGTTGCTCGAACAGGTGATCGCCAATCGCAGCTCATTCGTCAATATCTCGTTGGCGATCGCCGTGGGATCCCTGTCTCTCTTTTTCTTCCTCGGACGCGATTATTTTCCCGAAATCAAATCGGGAGTGATCACGATGCATATGCGGGCGCCCCTCGGGACGCGCATCGAAGTGTCGGGACGCATTGCCACACTGGTCTCCGCCAGTATCGAGGAGTTGCTGCCCGGCGAGGTCGAGAACATTGTCAGCAATTGCGGTCTGCCGGTCGGACCCCACAACCTTGCGTTTATTCCGACCCCGACGATCGGTTCCCAGGATTGCGACCTGACGATTCTCCTGAAGAATGAAAAGTCACCGGTGTGGGACTATCGCCGCATCCTCCGCAAAGGGTTGAGGGAACGCTACCCGGGGACCGACTTCACCTTCCAGCCGTCCGATCTGACCGCGAAAATTCTCAATTTCGGCGCGCCCGCGCCGATCGATGTGCAGATCAACGGCCCCGACATGCAGAAGAACTACGAGTTCGCCAGAAAATTGGCGGGTGAGCTGCGCCGGATCCCCGGCGCCGCGGACGTCGTGATTCAGCAGACGATGCGCACGCCGACCCTCATGGTCGAAGGCGACCGTACGTTCGGGCTCGGTGTCAACAGCACCTTGAAGGACATCGCCTCCAATTTGCTGCTGACGACCGCCGGCAGCCAGCAGATCGACCAGATCTACTGGCTCGATCCCGGCACCGGCATGTCGTATCTGGTCAATGTCTATACGCCGCAGTCGCAGATCAACAGCATCAATAGCCTCAATACCATCCCGGTGAATTCCTCGGGCAGTTCCTCGAACAAGAAGGATGTCCAGCTGCTCGGCAATCTGGTCGACATTTCCGCGGAGGGCACGCCGGGCGTGATCACGCACGGGAATATTATGCCGCTGTTCGATATCTATGTCTCTGCGGAAGGGCGCGACCTTGGCGGTGTGTTGGCCGATGTCCAGACTGTCGCTCACGGGCTGGAGCACGAGCTGCCCCGCAGCGCCGCGATCGAAGTCCACGGCCAGGCCGCGCTGATGCACGACGCCTATTTCGAGCTGATTTTCGGACTGCTCGCCGCCATCGTGCTCGTCTATCTGCTGATCGTCGTCAACTTCCAGTCCTGGCTCGATCCCTTCATCATCATTACGGCCTTGCCCGGCGCGCTGGCGGGCATCGCGTGGGCCTTGTTCCTGACCCATACGCGCCTGTCGGAACCGGCACTCACCGGTGCCATTATGACGATGGGGACGGCCACCGCCAATTCGATCCTCGTCGTGTCCTATGCGCGCGAGCGGCTCCAGGAGCACGGCGACGCGCTCCGGGCCGCGATCGAAGCCGGAACGACCCGCTTCCGTCCGGTGCTCATGACGGCTTCCGCCATGATCATCGGCATGGTGCCGATGTCGATGGGGAATTCCCCGAATGCGCCGCTGGGGCGCGCCGTCATCGGCGGGTTGACCGTCGCGACTCTCTTTACTCTGTTCTTCGTTCCCTGCGTCTACGCCATGGTATACAGCCGGCAAGCCGCCCGCCAAAAGGATGCCGCATGTTGAATCGTCTGTTGGGAAATCGCGTGACGGTCTTCGTGGTCCTGCTGGGTCTCGTGTACTTCGGCTACCGGATTTACGAAGGCAATCTCGACGCCGCACTCTTGCGCGAGAAAACGCTCGAAGACGCCGTTCCCCCGGTGGCCATCATCAATCCAAAACCGGCCGATCCGAGCGAGACGATTACGCTCCCCGGCACGATTCAGGCCTGGTTTGAGGCGCCGATCTACGCGCAAGTCTCCGGCTATGTGAAGATGTGGTACAAGGATTACGGCGCCGAAGTGAAAAAAGGCGACATCCTCGCCGAGATCAACGCGCCGGCGATTGACGCGCAGTACCAGCAGGCCAAAGCCGATCTGGCGTCCGAGCGCGCGAAATATGATCTGGCTGCCGTCACCGCAAAGCGCTGGGTCGCGCTCCGGAAGAACCATGCCGTCTCCGAGCAATCCATCACCGTGCAGGAAATGAGCGCGAAGGCCGAAGCGGCGAAGGTCAATGCGGCGGAGCAGAACCTCAAAAACTTCGAAGCGTTTATCCGGTTCAAAACGATCGTCGCGCCGTATGACGGTGTAGTGACCGTCCGCAATATCAATGTCGGGGACTACGTCAATAAGGACGGCACGATCAGTACTCCGGGATCGGTCAGCAATCTGTTTACGGTGGCCGATGTTAGCATGATGCGCCTCTTTGTCTCCGTGCCGGAGTCGTTCGGCCCCTTTCTCCAGCCGGGCCTCACCGCCGACGTGACGGTGCCGCAACTGCCCGATCGTCATTTCATCGGAAAATTCCTGACGGTCGCCCGTGGATTTGATGTGACCACACGGACGGCGATTACCGTCTTCACGGTCGACAACGAGGACCGGGCCCTCTGGCCGGGCTCCTACGCGAAGGTCGTGCTCACGGCGCCCGTCGATCGGAAATCCTTCACGATTCCGTCCACCGCGCTTGTGTTCCAGGAGCATGGCACGCAAGTGGCGGTCTTGACCGACGATGACCGCGTGCACTTGAAACCCATCGCCGTGAGCAAACTCATGGACAACGCCGTGGAAGTGGCGGAAGGGATTTCGGCGAGCGACCGCATTGTAAACAATCCCAGCGCCGCCTTGCTCGAAGGCGATAAGGTGCGCGTCGTCACGCCGGCGTCCGGCTATGACCTGGTCAATTTAGGAGCTCAGGAGGCAAAAAGCCAGGGGCAACCTCACGACACATCCATGCCGAAGGACGCGTTCTTGAAGTAGCGCGAGCAGGATCGGTCTCTCTCTATGAGCATGAAACAGATCGCGGATATCGCCTACGCCGGAGCCCGCTGCAGCGCGGCGGTCCTGGCTTTGAGTCTGCCGGCCTGCAGCGGCGACTGGTTGCCGCATGTCGATCTGGCGCCGTCCTATCAACCGCCTCAATATGTCGTTCCCGCTTCATGGCAGGGGTCCAGTCCTTTTGTCGAGGCGAAACCGTCCGACGACGAATTACGACCGGATTGGTGGACGGTCTATAACGATCCGACCTTGAACAGGTTGATCGACCAGGCCATGGCGACCAATCCCGAGCTGCAGGCCGCCGCCGAGCGGTTTGTTCAGGCTCGTGATGTGATGATGCAAGTCCGCTCGCAGCGGATCCCGCAATTGGGGTTGGGCGGGAGAGGCGCAGACAGCCGGAACCATGTCGATCCGTTGAGATCTCCGGGCGATCTTCCGGTCACCGGGCCGGTTGGGGCCGGTGCGGGGCTTGCGTCCTGGGAACCCGATTTCTGGTCGGCCATTCGCAACTCGACGCGCGTGGAGATCTACCGGGCCGAGGAACGCGCGGCCGATTGGGGGCTCGCGCGCCTCAGCCTGCAGGCCGAACTGGCGGCGGACTATTTCACCCTGCGCGGCCTTGACGCGCAGGCGGCCATTTACAAACAATCGATTGACCTCTACAGGAAGTCGCTCGACCTCGTCAAAGCGCAGTTTGCCGGACATATCGCGTCGGCCCTCGACGTGGCCCGGGTCGAATCCCTGCTCTACAGCACGGAAACGAAATACGCGCAGATTCAAGGCCAACGTCAAGTGACGGAACAGGCCATCGCGATCCTCGTCAACATGGCGCCGGCCGGCTTCACGGTCCCGCCGGTCGACGATCTTCGCGTGGTGAGTTTTAAGATTCCTCAGACGCTCCCGTCCACCTTGCTGGAGCGCCGGCCCGACATCGCCGCGCTGGAGCGCCAGATGGCGGAGGCGAACCGGACCATCGGAATCGCCCGTGCCGCATTTTTCCCCGATGTGAAGTTTGCCGCCGACGGCGGCATCATCAGCTCCGGCTTCGATGCCGCCAAGCTGGCCGGCGCATTCTGGTCCTATGGGTCCGTCGTCTCGCTGCCGGTTTTCCAGGGCGGGTATCGCCGCGCGCAATTGCAAAAGTCCTGGTCTGCCTATCGTGAGACGGAGGACCGCTATCGTTCGACGGTGCTGAATGCGTTTCGCGAGGTCGAGAATGGATTGAGCCTGACGAACCGGCTGACGGTTGCAGCAGACCGTCAGGACGCCGCCGTTGGCGCGACTCAAAAAGCACAAAATCTCACCATGGAACTGTACCAGGGCGGGTTGGCGTCCAGCCTTGAACTGATTTACGCGCAGGTTGCCACCCTCACGGCACGCATCGATTCCGTGCAGATCAAGGCCGAACTCCTGCGATCCTCCACGACTCTCCTTCGCGCGCTTGGAGGCGGTTGGAATCGCAAGCAGTTGCCGACCGACGAGCAAATCCAACCCTTCGGCACGTTCCAATATGCCGATCTCGACAAACCGCCGCCTGCGGGGGGCATCGACGTCAACGCGCGCAATAACCGGCTTCATAATGATCTGACCACGTATCCGGCTCCCTGACCGGATGCATGCAATTGTGGAGGCCGTTCAAGTGCACGTTTAAGCCGGACCGACCTCACGGTCAGGTTCAACCAGGTTTGACGTGGGACGGTAAAGCAGAAAGGCGGAGCGTATTGCGTGCTAACGTCGTCTGGAATCGAAAGATGGTCTCCCGTGATCCTGATCGAGATCCAGGCGGAGTCGGGAGGGGCTACGCCCTCCCTCCGGTCCCAGTAAGCCGGAACCAGGACCGATGGAGGGAGCCAGTGGAGAGGCTGGGACTCCCAGATCGGGACTGTGCCGCGGAACAAATGAGCGGGGACTCTGATCGACGTATTCGGACCTCCCGGGCGCATCACGCGGCGGCGCCGTGCGGGATTTTCTCCAGATGCCTTGTTCCAGGTCCGCCGGCCGCTCACTGTCTTCTTCGCGCGCCAGCAACAGGTCATCCTGTTCGTCGTTGTGTGCGGCGACCAGATTGTGCGTCATGACCTCTTTCGCCATCGCCTCTGCCGTGGGCAGTTCGTCGGCATAGACATCGGTGGCATATTCGGCTGACGATGCCGAGGCGGAAGACGACCAGACGGATTGGCCCGATTCCCCGATATTGATTTTGGTGACGGTGGACAGGCCCGGCCGGATCGGATGCTCGCGAATCTCCTGTTCCGGCAGCGCGATGCGGACCGGCACCCGTTCCACGATGTGGATGAAGTTTCCCGTGGCATTGTCCGGCGGCAACAGGGCGAAGGCGCTTCCGCTGCCGGGGACGAGTCCTTCCACGGTCCCGTGAAACATATGCTGTTCTCCGTAGAGGCTGACGTTGACCAGCGCCGGTTGTCCCGGCCGGATATGCTGCAACTCGGTTTCCCGCAGATTCGCTTCGACCCACAAATGATCCAGCGGCACGATCGTCATCAGCGGCGCGCCGGGATGGACGCGATCGCCGACCTGGGCCTTCCGTTTGGCCACATAGCCGGAGATCGGGGCTTTGATCTGTTGGCGGGTATATTCCAGATAGGCTTCGATGAGCTGGTGCTTGGCCAGTTCGACGGCCGGGTGCGCCATGACCGTCGTGCCGCCGACCTGCGCATCCAGCGTGTCGAGTTCCGCCTGGGTTTCCCGCACGTCCGCTTCCAGCGAGAGGATTTTGTCGGATGTGTTTTGCAGGATTTGCTTGGAGACGGCGCCGCTCGCCGCCGCCGCCCGATAGCGCGCCATGTCGTGGGCGGCCAGATCCAGACGCGCCGTACGTGAGGCCAGTTTTTCCGCCAGCTGCTTTCGGGTCATGAAGAGGGCCGCGATGCGCCGGACTTCTTCTCCGAGATGTCCGCGGGCACGCCCCAATGCCGCGTAGGCCTGATGCTCGTCGAGCTTGATCATCAAGTCGCCACGATTCACAAACTGGGTTTCCTCGGCCAGGACCTGCGTGACAATGCCGGACGCCTGCGCCGCGACCGGGACGAGATTGCCGGTCACATAGGCGTTGTCGGTGCGGACCCAGAACCGGTCGTGCGTCCACCAGTAGTTGAGATAGCCGACGGTGGAGATCAGCACCAGTCCGGCTACGATCAACAGTCGCCGGTTCCGGCGGGCGCGGATGGCTTTGGGGTGGATCCGGGAATAACCAGCCGTTGGTGGAATATTGGACGGGGTTGGTGTTGTGGTCATTGTGTACTCGGGTTGTGTTGTGGTCTCTGTTCGATGTCCTGATTCTTATAGCCCCCGCCCAACGCTTCGATGAGATCTACGGCCGCTACCAGTTGGTCGCTTTCCAGGGCTCTCAGGGCGTATTCCTGTTCCAGCACGGGTTGGCGATGGCGCAGGACCTCACGGTCGTCGTCCAGGCCGGTCACCAGCCGTACTTTCGCCATCTGCACGTCTTCGCCAAGCGACGCCATCAGGCGCTTATGTGACTCGATCATCTCGCGCGTCGCCTGCCAGGCGCTGAGGCTGTCGGCCACGTCGCGCATTGCATCGAGCAGGGTTTCGTTGTAGAGCTCGACGGCCGAGTCGTATTCGGCCCGCTGGGCCGCCAGTTCGCCCCGCAGACGGCCGCCTTCAAACCAGGGCATGCGCAGTCCCGGCGCGAAGCCGTAGGAGTTGCTCTGGCCGCTGAACAATAAGTTGGACAATTTGTCGGCATGTCGCATCAGCGTGAGTGCGTTGAATCCCACGAAGGCCGTGAGGTCGATCGTAGGATAAAATTGCGTTTTGGCGACTTTGACTAATCGCGCGGCGGCATCGGCCCGGTAGAGCGCCGCGGCCAGGTCGGGGCGGTGAATCAGCAACCCGATGGAGAGATGGTCGGGGGCGGGAATCTGCTCCGGAATGACGACCGCCGGTTTCGTAAACAGATGGAGCGCATAATCCGGTCCCTGGCCGGCCAGCCGCGCGAGAATATGGCGTTGGACGTCCAGTTGATCGCGAATGCCGGCCTGCCGTTTGAAAGCCGCTTCATAGTCCGCCACGGCGATTTTGACCGGCTGTTCGTTATCCAGGCCGAGCCGGAAGCGGGTCTCCGCGAGCGTTCGGAGGTTCCGGCGGATCTCGACCAGGGTCTTCACGACGCCGAGCTGTTGTTGCAGCGCCTGTCCTTTGAAATAGGATCGCGCGATGGCGGCGGTCAGCCGCAGCCGCACCTCCGCTTTTTCAGCTTCCTCCGCGGCCGCCTGGCCCAGCGCCGCTTCGACCGTGGCCCGGTTTTTCCCCCAGAAGTCGAACTCATACCGGAAGCTCAACGGATTGACGATGCCCAATAAAATCTTGTCGCCTGCCACTTTTGGGTTCAAGACCGCAAACACGCCGTGCTGCGAAATGCGCTCATGGGTCAGCGAGGCATCGGCCTCCAGAAACGGCAGGAGCCGTGCGCCTTCTACTTTCACCAGCGCTTCCGCTTCCCGCAGGCGTGCCGATGCCCGTTTGAGGCCGGGGTTATCCTTGAGGGCTGCTTCGATGAGATCGTTCAGTTCAGGATTACCGAATTGTGTCCACCAGCGGTCCTCCGGCCAATGCTGCAGCCGGCCGGCGACTTCGGCCAGGGTTTCCCGCATTTCCGGAGGCTCGACAAATTCAGCGGGTGGGTTTCCCGGAGGAATCCAGGCGCAGCCGCCGACCAGCAAGGCGCAGCCGATGCCGAGGCTCATCCGCAGGCGTGCGGCGGTGGCGCGACAGGATCTCATGGCACCTCCTCGATCAATTCTTCCGCGCGGAGTTCCCGCAACTCCTCCGCCGGAGTCTGCGCGATCGGCACGTGGGTCGGGTGCGCAAACCAGACGAGGGCGCCGATGAGGAAGAACAGGCCGCTGGCTACCAGGAATGCATCGTTCAGGCCGAGAATCGCCGCTTCCTGTTTGATCAAGGCTCCGAGCTTGGCGTTCACCTGCGACGGGGCGACTCCTGCTTCGATCAATTTGGCCGTCAGTTGCCCCAGCGGATCGTAAGAGATCGACAACCGTCCGCCGAAATGATCGGCCAGATTGAGTTGGTGAAAGTGGATGCGCCGGAACAGCACGATGCCCTGGAAGGTGATGCCGAATGCACCGGCGGCGACGCGCAACAGATTGGCGACTTCCGCGGCTCGCATCACCAGCGGGCCGGACAGGCCGTGCAGGGTTAGGACGGTCAACGGCGTAAAGAACGATCCCAGGAAAACGCCTTCGAGAAGCATGGGCCAGAAGAGCTGATCGTACGAGTGGGGATCGTCGAACAGTCCGATCCAGTAAAAGGTGGCGGCAAATCCGAGACTGTTGAGACAGATCAGCCAGCGCGCATCGATGTATTTGCAGAGCAGGTGCATGACGGCGATCGCAGGGGCGCCCAGGAGAACTAGCGGGAGCAGCGCGAGGCCGGCCAATTTCGACGAATAGCCCAGGATTAACTGGATCTGCACGATCAGGAGCGAGAGCAGGCCCTGGATGGAAAAGAATCCGATGGTCAGGCATGTGACGCCGATGAGGAAATTCCGGTGCTGAAACAGCCGGAGGTCCAGCGTGGGGTGTCGCTCGCCGAGTTCCCAGATGACGAAGCAGGGGAGGGCGATCAACAGGACGACGCCGATCGCTTGGAGAAGGGGAGAGTCCAGCCAGTCGAAGTCGTTCCCCATATTGAGGAAGGTCTGCATGCCCAGCAGCAGGATCAGGAGCAGCAGAAATCCCGTCAGATCGAAGCGCCCGTATCGCCGGCGGAACCCTCGTCCATAGAGAAGCGCGCCGAGCGTGCCGACGATGATCATCGTCAGCACAAAATCGAGATAGAACAGGGAGCGCCAGCCGAACAGGTATGCCAGGTAGCCGCCGACCGGCATGCCGATCGTAAACGGCGTGATGCTGAACAATCCCCAGACGCTCAGGGCCACGGCTTTCAACCGCTTGGGATACTCGTTGAGCAGCATCGATTGGGCGATCGGCAGGGTAATCCCGCCGGCGATTCCCTGCGCGATCCGGGCCGGAAGAAACTGCGAGAGCGTTTCGCTGGCGCCGCAGAGGTAGGAGGCGATGCTGTAGACGAGGAACGCGCCGATCAGCAGCCGGTAGTCGCCGACGCGGCCGGAGAGATATCGCGCCAGCGGAAAGCCGAGTGCCAGTCCGACCATGAAATCGGTTTGAGCCCAGGTGAGGAAACTCGGCAGCACGCCGCCGAGATCGCCGGAGACATGCGGCAGGAGCGCGATGTACGAACCGGCGTTGAACAAGACGACGATGTGCGCCAGACCGAGAACGACATTGAAGAGGACGAATCGCCATCCCCGCAATCGTCTGAGAAACACCGCTGCCATCGCCGTATCACCTGCTTTCTGTCAAAAAGACGGAGAGTAACCTTGGCTGGCTGGCGCCGGGGCCGGTTCGACCGCCGGAACGGTCGGACTCGCTGCAGGCGCGGCGGCCCGGTGTGTCAGATAGATGGCCATGCCGGTGAACAGCATGCCGCCGACCAGATTGCCCAACGTGACCGGGATTTGATTCCAGACCCACCAGGAGGAGGCCGTGACGTTGGCGCCGAGCAACATGCCGACCGGGATCACGAACATGTTGACGACCGCATGTTCAAACCCCTGGGAAAAGAAGAGGACCGTCGGTCCCCAGATCGCGAGGAGTTTCCCTCCGAAGGAGTTGGAGGCATACGAGGCGACGACGGCCAGACTCACCATCCAGTTGCACAGCACGGCTTTGGTGAACACTGTCAGCAGGCCGGCGGAGCCGTGGGAAGCATAGTAATTCGTTTTGGCTTCGGCGATGGCGATCAGCTTGGCGCCGACCGGAGGGACGGCGTTGTCCCAGGCCGTTGTGATACAGAGTGCGAAGAGTCCTGCGTACAGCGTCGCGCCCAACAGATTGCCGAGAAAGACCCAGCTCCAGTTGGTCAGCACGCGACTCATCCCGACCTGTCCGTGACTCGCGACGGCGGCACAGGGGAGGAGCGCAAAGCTGCCGGTGATGATTTCGGTTCCCAGGAGGATCGCCAGCGCCAACCCGAAGGGAAAGAGCAGGCTGCCGGCGATCCATGAGCCGGTCTCGACGGCGACGGTCACGGCCATGCTGGTGGCGATGCCCAGATAGGCGCCGGCCAGCATGCCACGGATGAGCAGATGCCGGGGCGGGACGTTCAGTTTGACCGTGGCGCCCGCCAACATGCTGTCGGCAACACCGAGGGGCTTGACGTAGTCCATGACCGGTCCTCCTTCGTGCCTCTGTCGTGGGCAGTGATGCTCATGCGGTGCCGAGCCTGTCTTACGAGAGAGCAACCTCGATGCCAACGAGGATGCCTGCAGATGCGGAGCAATCGTCCCGGTCCGGATCCGCGCCGGCATGAAGTCGAGCGGTTTCGCACGGACCGCACAGTGCGATGCGGAGTTACGTTGATGTGTGGATCGGGTGGGAATTTGACAGGGCGGGGATCTCACTCCTAGGATGAGCGAGCTTCATGGAGAGTTCATGCGAGAGCGCGCCGCCCGCCTGTTCAATAACCTTCCGATACAGCGCAAGCTGCTGCTTGCGTCCTTCATTCCTCTGGTCGCGCTCATTGTTTTGAGCGTGGTGACGTACCAGAGCGTGCAGACGTTTTCGCAGGACGAAGAGCAGTTGGACAGTCTGTATGTCACGCAAAAGAATGCGGCCGAATACATGCGGCTGGTCGTCGATCTGGAGACCGGGTTTCGGGGCTATGTGCTGACCGAACAACACCGGTATCTGCGGCCCTATCGCGTCGCGCAGGAAGGCATCGATTCGATCGGCCACGATCTTGCAGAACGCATTACGGGCGAGCAGTCGGAGCGGTTCAAGCATATTCAGACGCTCGTCGCCCAGCTGGTGACGGAGAAAGAGGCGTTGATCCGCGCGATTAAAGAAGGTCACCAACAGGACGCCTACCATTACATCGAAGAGGGCCGCGGACGCGAATTGATGGTCGAGATCCGCCGGCAGATGGGGATCTTCGACCGGTTTGAACAACAGAGTGTCGCAGAAAAGCTGGCGCAACTGAGTCAGGACCGTACGTCCACGCTGTTTGTCGTATTGGGTGGCGGTATCTTCACGTTCGGGTTGATGGTCGGCGCGCTGTATCTGATCGCCCGCTCGATCGCGGCGCCGCTGCTCAATCTGGCGACGACGGTCGGTTCTTCTCCGGCCGGGTTGGTGCCGGCGATTGTCGTGTTAGAGCGGAAGGACGAGATCGGGGATCTCACGAGAGTGATGCACGACATGAGCACGCAGATTCGCGGCCATCTCAACGAAATGGAGAAGTCCGAAGTCGCCCTCCGTCAGTTGAACGAACATTTGGTGACGTCGGAGGCGAAGTATCGAGGCCTCGTCGATCATGCGCCGTTCGGCATCTTCACCACGAAAGGCATGCAGATTACCTTCAGCAATCGGTATAACCAGGAATTGGCGGGCCTCAATCCCGATGATCCGCTGGATCCCGATGCGTTCAGAGAGCGGATTCATCCGGAAGATCGCGACCGGGTGCTCTCAGAATTTTCCCAGGCGGTGGCGCGGGGAGAGGCGTGCCAGACCGTCTTCCGTTTTCTGCACAAAGACGGCGGCGTCCGGAAAGTGTTGAGCCGCCGGCTGCCCATTGCCGGCGGCGAAGGCCTCCCGCAAGTGTATGTGGGATTCAATGTCGATATCACGGCGCTGGAGGATCTCCAGTCCCGCTTGAGCCGGGCGGAGCATCTGGCGATGCTGGGACAGGTCGCAGCCGGTATCGCGCATGAGCTCAGGAATCCGCTGGTCGGGATCGGGTCCACCGCCTCGCTGCTGCTGGATGATTTTTCGGCTACTGATCCACGACGGACGGACATCGATGTGATTTTGAAAGAGGCGAAGCGACTGGATCGCATCGTCAATCAAATCGTCGAATATGCGCGGCCGCGTGAGCTGGCGCCCGTTCTATTCGATCTCTCCGGATTGATCGCCGAAGTCGTCAAAACACTCGATGTGCCATTGCAGGCCAAGCATCTGGCCATTCAGACGTCACTGTCCCCGACGGCGTCCCACGTGCATGCCGATCGGGACCAGATCAAACAGGTGCTGCTCAATGTCATTCACAATGCCATCGATGCCTCTCCGGCGGATGGCGCGGCTATCGAGGTCACGGCGTTCGAATTGCCCAGCCAGGATCGGCCGGGCATCGTCGTGCTGGTCAAAGATGCCGGCGTCGGTATTTTCTCAGAGGTGCTGCCCGACGGGGAAGCGACATGGGACGGGATTAGGGTTGGCGATCTGCAGAAATATTATTGAAAGCCATGGCGGAGATATTCATATGACGAGTGAGCCAGGCAAAGGGACCTCCGTGAGGATTTGGCTCCCGCTGAGTCAGGATGCTCTGGCGGTGAAAGGCTGACCAATGCGAGCAGTTATTTTTGTCACCGATGACGAACAGGCGATTCGCGCCGCGATTGTGAAGCGATTGACCCGGCAGGGGCATCGGGCCGTCGGGTATGAATCCGGCGAGGCCTTGTTGGAGGCGCTCCAGCACGAGTTGCCCGATGTCATCTTGCTCGATCTGAAGATGCCCGGTCTCAACGGTCTTGACACCTTGAAGAATCTGCGGCAGTTGGCCCCGTCCGCCATGGTGATCATGTTGACGGCGTACGGGACGGTGCAGGATGCCGTAGAGGCGATGAAGCTGGGGGCGTACGATTTTCTGATCAAGTCGGTCGATCTGGAGGGCATCGATCCGGTGGTCGCCCGGGTGCTGGACGTCGTGAGTCTCCGCCGGCGTCTCGAAGCCGAGCTTGAGCACCGGGACAGTCAGTATCAATTGAGTCATCTGGTCGCGCAGAGCCACGTAATGAAGCAGTTGCTCGAACAGGTTCGTGAAGTGGCTGAGAATCCCAAGTCGTCGGTGATGCTGTTGGGCGAAACCGGAACCGGGAAGGAATTTCTGGCACGCGTGATCCATCACAACGGCGCCCGGGCTTCGGAGCCGTTTATCGGGGTCAACTGCACGGCGATTCCCAAGGAGCTGTTTGAGAGCGAATTATTCGGGTTTGAACGGGGCGCCTTTACCGGTGCGAACCAGCGCAAGCTCGGGCTTCTCGAAAAGGCCGAGGGAGGTACGCTATTTCTCGATGAAATCGGAGACCTCGATCTGTCGATGCAGGCCAAGCTGTTGCGGGTCATCCAGGAGCGGTCCTTCAGGCGGCTGGGCGGGACCGATGATATCGGTGTGGATTTCCGCCTGATCACGGCCACGAACCGCGACCTCAAAAAAGAGGTAGGACGCGGGGCCTTTCGCGAGGATCTCTATTTCAGGCTCAATGTGGTCGCATTCGAGCTGCCGTCGCTGAGGAGTCGAGTGGAAGACATTTTCCCCCTCTGTCAGCGCGCCCTGGTCCGATTCGCACAAGAGTTCGGGAAGCAGGTGCCTGAGTTGGACCCGGAGGCCCGCACGCTGCTGGAGCGCTATCACTATCCGGGAAACATCCGCGAGCTTCAGAACATTCTTGAACGGGCCATGATCTTCTGCCAGGGACGAACGCTGACCCCGAGTTGTCTGCCGGTGGAGCTGCGCGAGGAAGGCAGACCTCTGGCTGTCACCACGGCGCCGGGACCGGATCCGGTCGTTCGGGTCGAGATGAAGTTGGGGCAGCAATCGCTTGCCGATGTGGAGGGCGCGATCGTGGAGGAAGTCTTGCGGCTGGCTGATTACAACAAGACGCTGGCGGCCAAACACCTCGGGATGACCCGCTTCGCCCTGGACCGGCGACTCAAAAAATCCCACGACGAGTAGACCGCCT
>LNFM01005160.1_pt1 | contig 23020 bp, 17 predicted proteins | sample 596031 | NCBI WGS metagenome assembly LNFM01 (sample SAMN04254537, study PRJNA301005) | activated carbon metagenome | isolation source: dual media filters at the Ann Arbor, Michigan drinking water treatment plant | place: USA: Ann Arbor | reverse complement strand
GCCCGGCAGTCGGCTAGTACGCGCGGGTAGTCGGAAACGTCCGCACGCCGAGAGTTCTGGTACAGCGACCATGTCTGCGGCTCGACTTCGCTCTGCGACACCGGCCGGCCGCGATTACGGGCGATGCCGTCGAGCGTCTCGGCGCACGCGCGCGCCCACAACGCGGCGAAGGCGGCCCCGATCCGCTGGCGGTCGATCCGGGGCTGCACTTCGGTCAGTTCGTGACCGAGGTCCTCGCACAGCTTCGCGACATCCTCCAGCGCGGCCAGGCAATCGCGATGCAACGGTGTTCCCGGCAGCGGGGCAAAGGCGATACGCAGCCGCCCGGGGTCGGCGCCGACTTCGTCCCGAAAGGGACGTGACGGTAAGGGCGCGCGATGACGGCCGCCGATGTCAGGACCGCAAGTGGCATCGAGCAGTCCCGCACTGTCCCGCACCGAGCGAGTGAGCGCGTGCTCCGCAACCAGACGTCGGCGCACCGCGCCGCAGCTAGGCTCGAGCGGCACCCGTCCGCGCGACGGCTTCAGGCCGAAGACGCCACAGCACCCTGCCGGAATGCGGATCGAACCGCCGCCGTCGCTGCCGTGGGCCATGGGCACCATCCCGGCAGCCACCGCCGCGGCCGATCCGCCGCTGGAACCCCCGGTCGAGTGCTGCGGATTCCAGGGATTGCGCGTCGGTCCGAACAGCTGCGGCTCGGTCGCGGGCAGCAGGCCAAACTCGGCGCAGTTGGTCTTGCCGAGCATGATCAGCCCCGCGCGTTTGAGCCGCACCACCAGGCTGCCGTCGCGGCTCGGTACGTATTCCGCCAGCAGGCGCGAGCCTGAGGTCATGCGGGCACCCGCAAGCGCAGCCGCGCTGTCCTTGAGCAGGAATGGCACGCCGCCAAAGGGTCCGGCCGGACGCTGCTGCCGGGCTGCCCGGCGCGCGGCGTCGTACAGTTTGGTGACCACCGCATTGAGCTGAGGATTCAGGCGCTCGATCCCGGCGATGGTCGCTTCCATCAGCTCGATCGGCGCAATCTCGCCCTGCCGCACCAGCGCGGCCTGGGCGGTGGCGTCGAACTGCAATAGTTCATCGGCGAGCATCGCCGGGCGCTCAAACGGCCGCATCGGTTGCGGGTGCATGCTTGTCATTCTGCACCCGGGCCAACAGCAGCGCGCCGATGACCAGCAGTACCAAAATCACGGAGATCGACAGTCTGGGATTGCCGGTCATCGCGGCGACCACGCCCACCAGAACCGGGCCGAGTACCGCGGCAAAACGGCTGGTCATGTTGTAGTAGCCGAAGTACTCGCCGGACCGGCCGGCCGGAATCAGGCGTGCGTAGAACGACCGCGACAGCGACTGCAGCCCGCCCTGCACCAGGCCGATCACCGCCGCCAGCACATAGAATTCCCACACTGCGGTCATGAATGCACTCCACAGCGTGACACCGGCGTAGACAGCGATGCCGGCCAGCAGCGCCGGCCTGGCGCCGAAAGCAGTGCCCAGGCGGCCGAATGCCAGCGCCGCAGGAAAGCCAACGACCTGGGTAATCAGCAACGCCACGATAAGACTCTTCGGATCGAAGCCGAGCGCCATGCCGTAATCGACGGCCATGCGGGCGATGGTGTGCACGCCGTCGATGTAGCACCAGTACGCCAGCAGGAACAGCCAGATGGGTCGCAGGCGGCACAGTTCGCGAATGTGGTCGGCAAGCGGACGACAGGGCGCCGTCACCCGGCCGGGTACGTCGCTTCCGAACTTCTCGTGGACGAAGAACAGCAGCGGAACTGTGAACAACGCCCACCACATTGCCACCAGGACGAACGCCACCCGCACCGCCTGCGTACTGTCGCCGAAACCGAAACGCGCCGGCCAGAGGGTCATCATCACCGTCAACGCGAACAGCAGGCCCCCGCCGAGATAACCCAGCGCGAAACCCAGCGCAGAAACCCGGTGCAGACTTTCTTTTGAGGCCACCTCGACGATCAGGCTGTCATAGAAGATGTTGGCAGCGTGGAAGCCGATCGAGGCGAACACGAACAGCGCAACCGCGAGCGGCCAGTTACCTCGGGCCGCCAACGGCAGCGCAGCCGTCATGACCACGGCAAGTACGGTAAACGCCGCGAGACCGCGCTTTTTGGCGGAGTGCCTGTCCGCGACTACGCCCAGCGCCGGAGCCATCAGCGCGACCACGATGCTTGCAACCGAGTTCGAGATGCCAAGCTGCAACGTGCTGTCGGCAGGATCGCCGACGTTCCAGTATTGCCTGAGGAACAGCGGGAAGAACGCGGTCATCACAATCAGCGCGAAGCCGGAGTTGGCACAGTCGTACAACGCCCAGGAGAGGATGGCCTTTCGTTCGGACCTCGTGGTTGGCGTAATCGGCATCATCAGCGCAATCGGCTCAGAATTTCCGCGTCAGCGAGAAAGCGATGTAGTCCCGGTCGGTAAACCGATCGGCGTCATTGCCGCGGCCCAGCCAGGCGCGGTAGGACAGCCGCGCTTCCAGGTGCTGGCGGATACCGGCGTCGATGGCGAGGATGTACGACTGGTTGCCTTGGAGCAGGGTACCGAGCGTGATCGGGGCGTTGCCCTGCACGTCGTGAATCCAGGTCAGTGACGGCGCCACGCTGTCGAGGCCCCAGACTCCGGTGTATTCGATCTTGCTGAACAGCCGGTAGCCCCAGGCCGAGCGCGTCGCCAGGCCGTTCCTCGGTTCGCCGTTCTGGTCCGGCCGTACCGAAACGCTGGCATCCAGGAAATCCGGCTTGAAGCCGTGAACCACCACGCCGCCGGCCTCCGCACTGGCATACCACTTCGCAGCGCCCAGCACCGGCGGCAGGCCCTGCAATATCGACACTGCCCATTGCGATACGTCGAAGCGTTCGTATCCGCTGAGCTCGGTGTCGAAGAAGGTGCCGGCATTGGCGGCGGTGATGCCGCCCTTGTCGGTAATCAGCGGATTGGCATTCAGCGCCGCGAGCGTGCCGATACAAACCGGACTGGCCGGATTGACACAAGCGCCGGTCGCCGCGGCCGGCGCCATGCCGGCAGTGATCAGAATCTGGTCGTCGATCTGCAGGGGCTGATCGCGGCGCATCGAGTACTCGAAGTTGAGCCGGGTGTAAGTCAACGGTTGAAGCCGCGCTGCCGTCCCGACGACGGTGACATCTTCCGGAAACTCGAGAAAGTAGTTACCGCTGGAAGTGTAATCCTGGGCAGTAATGCCGAGCAGGCCGCCGAGCGTGCCGGTGTGCACACTGACGATCGGCTCGCGCGCATGGACCCGCATGGCATAGCCGGACAGCGCCGCTTGCGCCGCACTGAACTCCGGGCTCTCGATTCGCAAACCGAACTGAGCGCCCGAGCCCGGCTGCCGGTCGGGGCCACGCGGCACCCGCGAGCCAAAGGGCGTGGCGGCAGTGGTGACCGAGGCGTCCTGGTCCGGTACCAGCGGCGTACCCTGGCCGAGCTGGAGAAAGCGCGAACCCGGCGAGTAATAATCGTTGCTGCTCAGGAAAGTGCCGGCCGCCTCCGGCTCGGTCGGCTCGAAACCGAACAGGTAGACGCCGGACAGCGCCCACTGCGATGCCAGGTCGATGCGCGCACTCAGCATCGGCAGTGCCACCACCATATCCTTTGCCGTATTGCCGGGCTGATAGCGGCGCGATGCGTGCACCGGATTCAGCGGCGCAATGCTGTAACCAAAGGACACGCTGTCGCTCCAGCGCAGCCGCTGGTTGCCGATACGCAGCCGCAGCGTCGTGTCATCGACCGCAGCTTTCAAACCGATATAGGCATCGTTGAGATAGACATTGCGGCCGGCGCGGTCGCGCGCCTCATCGCTCAGTTCGCGGAATTCGGTATCGCCGTCGGCATTGAGGAAATCGTAGAAATACACCGCCTCGAGTGTGAACTCGACACGGTCCGATTCACCGGATGCGACCGACCTGCCCTGTACCGCGAACGCCGCAGGCCCGCGGCCGTAGTTAAGGTTGCCGTCGTCGAAATTCACCGAGGTACCGGTGCCGCCGTTGCCGCCGCCGATCAAGTCGTAATCGCGGCTGCCGATCCGGCTGATGCCGCCGGCGGAGAATTCATGGGTGAATCGCGTCTGGAACGCGCCGCCATCGGGCTCCTTGGCCGCGACCGCGCCTGCCAGAAACGACAGCACCAGTGCGGCCAGCATTGCCGGCACCGCAGAATGCGTACGGCTCATCTCCGGCATGACTGTCCCTCCTTCACCGCAGAGCACGGCAGACAGGCTCGACCCGCGCAGCCTGCGCCGAGGCAATGACGTTGGCAAGTCGCCAACCTGGGCGGCGGGCGCCTCAAGGGGCCGTGCACCTTGTCAGGGTGATGCGCACCGCCTCGGTCTCGGCGGAGGGCTTCGCGCACATCACCACCGAAAGCAGGTCGCGGCAGCGGCGATAGACCCGCAGCGCCTCCGCGTCCTCGCCGAGCTCCCGATAGCAGACCATCAGTCTCCGGTAAAGCGGTTCCGCCAGATTGTCCAGCTCCAGTGCCCGCGCATACAGGTCCGACGCCTGGCCCCAGGCATGCTGCCGTTCCAGGCAAGACGCGAGGACCGTGACCGCGCGCCGGAACTTTTCCCGCAGCCGGTCACGGCAGGCGTCCGCCCACGCATGCTGGCCGTCATGCTCGAGAAAATGTCCGGAATAGACGCGCAAAAGCCTGCCCGAAAGCGCCATACATTCTGCATACGGATTGTCCGAAGGCGCGGACACCGCCGCCTCGATGCGCGCGACCAGGGCCTGGAACTCCCGGACATCGGTCCAGCACTTGCCGGGATGCAGCGACAACAAGGCGTCGGAAAGAATCACCACGTCCGGGACGCCGAGCAGCCTTCTGAGCCGGTGCAGCGTGACTTCGAACGCGCGGTGGGCGGCATCGCCGTCCGCGTCCGGCCACAGGGTCCCGGCAATCGCACCGTGGTCCACGCCGGATCCGCCGCTGGCTACTAGCAGCTTGAGCAGGGCCAGCGGCTTTTTCGGGGGCTTGCGCTGAAACTCCAGCGGCTGGCCGTCGCGCAGGATGCGGAACTGTCCGAGAAAGTGGAGCCGGATGCGGCGCACGTCGCCGAACGGGCTGCAATCGTACCCGGGCTCCTGGTCGTGGCCGGAATCCACGTCGATGCCGGCAAACCGGTCGGCAGATGAACAGGTGCATTCCAGCTCACTTTTCACTGCGCGCTCCCAACCATCCATGCGGAAAGCTGGTCGGCACAGGTCGTAGCCGCCTCACCCACCTTGGCCTTGAGCAGTTCGCCGCCCTTGGCCTTTAACGCCTGCATTTCCGGACTCGGCTCCTTCGCTCCGGCCACCGACTTGCAAGTCGCCTCCCAAAGGATGCGCGCGTCCGAAAGGCGGATCAGGCGAGCCCGCGCCGAGTACTGCGCGCGGGCATTGTAGAGCCCCCATTTCAAGGTGAGCACGTCCAGCACGATCCCGGTGCGAATTTGCCTGTCGAGCGTCGTGACGGCATCGTCCACCGGCGGCTCGTCCACGACCCGGACGCTGGCCACACCCAGGTCGGACTGCAACGCCGTTACCAGCCGCGCCTTGACCTGCGGCGCAGGATCTTCCAGTCCGAATTCTTTCTCCAGTGCCATGCCCTGGCTTGCGCCGACGATCGCGAAGAGCGGCGAAACCAGTATGCCCGTGGCGCGGTGACCCGTACTGTCCACAGCGAACCCAAAACGCAGCTTGTGGTGCACGGCATGAACTTCCGGTTCACTGGAAAGCGCCTTCCTGTCTTCCGCATCAAGGCGCGCCATCTGGCCGGCGCACCCGGTCAACAGCAGCAATCCCGCGACCACCACCGTGGCCACTGGTGCCGCGATGACGCTTCGGAGGGACGGGTTTGTGTAATCGAGAGGCTGCGGCCTGCGCGTGACGGTTTTCATGTCCATCTCCTTGAAGAGTGTTGCATCGGAAAGAGCCGGTCCGCGGTGGGTCGGGCTTGATGCCTGCCGACCGCGGAGCGGGGGGGTGTGGCCATTGCGCGCTATGGTGTTCTGGTACATGTCGCGGATCTCGAGTGATCGTCGGCGCCGCTCAAGTGGCCGGCAGCGAAATGCGTCCCTGCGAAAGCGCCATGACCTTTGCCGTCTCTCCAGCCCTCCAGGGCCGTTCGACATCCCAGAATTCCGGCGAACGCTTGCCTGACTTGATTGCTTCCGCAGCAAGAACCATCAGAGTCGCGACGATTTTTTCCTGGCGCAGCAGCTTGTAGTCGATGGCCGCCCAGTCGATCACCTCGTCGACCGGCTGGCCATCTGTGTCCGCTTGATAGGGCTCGTGCCAGCCGCGCTGACCCGGACGAAACGTGGTGGGAATCTGGGTCTGCTTCGCGGCGACGCGGAAAGGTTGTTCGCCCGGATGCCTGTACACGACGGCCAACAAGATCTGGCCGCGCGTCAGCGCGTACTGATAGTTGCCGGTCAGGACGTAGTTCTTCGCCTTGTCTTCGGGCATGCCCTGCGACACCAACAGGCGCTGCAACGCGCTGTTGGCCTCGAAAATCGCCTGCGAGCGATAGCGCCCGTAGAGGCCCTGCTGGCCCTGGATTTTTCCGGACTGCGGATCGACGCGCTGGTCTTCGATCGAGACCCCGAAGGTCGCCTTGTACGAATCGTCGAGCGGCACCGCATTGGCCTGCAACAGGCCCTTGTTGAGCTCGGTGAGTCCGGTGCCGAGGGTGTAGGGCAGAAATGCGAGGCCCTGGGCAATGCCGGCAACGATCATGAAGGGCGAAAGAAGCAGGTTCTTCATGCCCTGCCCGACCGTGGTGGACGCAACGCGCCCATCACCTGGGTTGGGTGTCGCGCATCCGCCGATCAGCAACAGCGCCGACAACAACACACTGATGGTCTGCTTCAGGTTCGTATTCATTTGCTGCCTCCGTAGTCGGTAGGGCGTCAAGCCAGGTCGCGGGGAGATTCCCGATGACGACCTGCTTTCCGTCAACCAACACATCGCAGCGACCATGCCAGAGACATAACTTATTGTTTTTATGTATTCCCGTTGAGCGCGAACATCCAGAATGCAAAATGCGACTGGCATTACATGTATGTATCGCCTACATTGAATGTATGAGTTCGCTCAAACTGTCGGCAGCCGACCGCGACTTCTTTAAGCGGCTGGCAGACGTCGTCTTTGGCAATCCGTTCAGCGCGCAGCGCAATGAACTGATCGCGCGGCTGGCGCCCGGCGCGCCCCCCGCCGATCTCACCGGCGACCGCGAGGCGCTGGCGCGGGTGGTCGGGCCGCGGCTGGCACCCTGGCTGCGCGACGGTATGCCGGCTGTGCAGGAGCTGGGCGCGGCCGACCGCACGCTGCTTCAGCCGGCATTGCTCTATCTCTGCTACCACCGCACCGTGCCGCAGCTCGATGCGCTGATCGAGAGGCAGGCAACCCAGGGCGGCACGCCGCTGGCGGTGTCCTTTGCCGATGGGGCAATCGCCGAACTGATCGGCAGCGGCCTGGAACAGGAACATGCAGTGCGGCTTTTTGGCTTCCTGTTCCAGTTGCGGCGCGCGTTTTACTTCATTCAGGGCGCGCTGGCGGGCGAATGCGAATCCATGCGCAAGCTGCGCGAAGCGCTCTGGAACAACATCTTTTCCCACGACATGCGCAGCTACGAGGCAGCGCTGTGGAACCGCATGGAGGATTTCTCGACGTTGTTGCTGGGTGAGACCGGCACCGGCAAAGGTTCGGCAGCCGCCGCCATCGGCCGCTCGGAATTCATTCCCTACCTGCCGGCGCAACGTCGCTTCGCCGCCAACTTCACCGAGACCTTCATCGCCATCAACCTCTCGCAATTTCCCGAGGCACTGATCGAGTCGGAACTGTTCGGTCACCGCAAGGGCGCCTTCACCGGCGCGATCGACCACCACGAAGGCGTTTTCGCACGCTGCAGCGCCCACGGCGCCCTGTTCCTGGATGAAATCGGAGAGGTGTCGGTCCCGGTGCAGATCAAGCTGCTGCAGGTGCTGCAGGAGCGCACCTTCACGCCGCTGGGTGGGCACGAGAAGAAAAGATTCGCCGGGCGCGTGATCGCGGCAACCAACCGGGCACTCGGGCAGTTGCGCCGCGACGGGCGTTTCCGCGACGATTTCTATTACCGACTGTGTTCCGACGTGATCGAGGTGCCGACGCTGCGCCAGCGCATCGCCGAAGCGCCGGCAGAACTCGACCAAATGGTGCGGCTGCTGGCGGCGCGCATCACCGGCAATGATGCGCCGGAAATCGCGGATGCGGCGCTGGAGTCGCTGCGTCGCAACCTACCGCGCGACTATCCGTGGCCCGGCAACGTGCGCGAGCTGGAGCAAGCAGTGAGACGCATCCTGCTTACCGGCCGCTATGCCGCGGACCCAACTCAAGCAGATCCGGATCCGGAGGCTGCACTGGCTGAACTGCTGCGCTCGGGTACACTCAGTGCCGCGGAACTGCTGGCACGTTACTGTGCGTTGCTCTACCGGCGCCTGGGAACCTACGCGGAAGTGGCGAAGCGCACCGGCCTGGATCCGCGCACTACCCGCAAATACATCGAAGAAGCAAAACCGGAGTAATTCCGCGGAACAATACCAGTGCCAAGCCGATGACACCCCTCGACCAGACCCTCCTCCCAAGCGGCATCCGCTCGCGCTTCGTCGAAAACGTCAACGGGCTGCGGATGCACATCCTCGAAGCCGGTTTCGAAAAGCCCGGACGACCCTGCGTGCTGCTGCTGCACGGCTTTCCGGAACTGGCGTACAGCTGGCGCAAGGTGATGCTGCCGCTGGCGCAGGAAGGCTTCCACGTGGTCGCGCCGGATCAGCGCGGCTACGGCCGCACCACCGGCTGGGATGGAAACTACGACGGCGACCTCGCTTCCTTCCGCATGCTCAACCTGGTGCGCGATGCGCTGAGCCTGGTTTCGGCTCTGGGGTATCGTTCGGTGCAAGCGGTGTTCGGCCATGACGCCGGTTCCTTCGTCGCCGGCTGGTGCGCGCTGATCCGGCCCGATGTGTTCCGCAGTGTCGCGATGATGAGCGCGCCGTTCCCCGGGCCGCCGGCCCTGCCGTTCGATACCGACGGGAAGCCGTCTACTGCGCCCGCCGCGGCGGACATCCATGACGCGATGGCGGCGCTGCCCCGCCCGCGCAAGCACTACCAGTGGTACTACTCCACGCGCGCGGCCAACGACGACATGTGGAAATGTCCGCAAGGCGTCCACGCCTTCATGCGCGCCTACTACCACCACAAGAGCGCGGACTGGACGCAGAACCGGCCGTTCCCGCTCGAGTCCTGGAGCGCGCCCGAGCTGGCCAAGATGCCGACCTACTACATCATGGATCTAGCCGAGAACATGGCGCAGACAGTGGCGAAGGAAATGCCCACGGCTGCGGAAATCGCGGCGAACACCTGGCTGCCTGAAAACGAACTCGCCGTTTACGCGGAGGAATACGGCCGCAACGGCTACCAGGGCGGCCTGCAGTGGTACCGCTGCACCACCGGGGGCATCAACGGCGCCGAACTGCGGCTCTACTCCGGCCGCAATATTGACGTGCCGTCCTGCTTCATCGCCGGCAAGAGCGACTGGGGCATCTACCAGCGCCCGGGCGCCGATATCAGGACCATGCCCAAACTGCTGACCGACATGCGCGGCCTGCACCTGATCGACGGCGCCGGCCACTGGGTGCAACAGGAACAACCCGCTGCGGTGAGCGGATTGCTGATCGAGTTCCTGCGGCAGGCGGAGGCATCAAAAGCGGGGCATCCGGGACGCTGAACAAGCACGCTCAGAAGCTCTTCCGCGTCTTCACCAGAAACTGGACCGGATCGACGCCGGGCGCGGGGCTGATCGGAAAGGCAAGGTCGACGTGCCAGACGCTGCCGCTGGAGGAGCGGGCGCTGATTACGCGCAAGCCGAACCCGACATTGGCAAGCCAGCCCGGGTCGTCCTGGTTGACGGCGTCGCCGCCCCATGCCCGGCCCACATCCAGAAATGCCGCAGCGCCGATGCGAAAGAGACGAAAGGGATACCAGTCGGTATAGAAGCGCTCTTCCACGGTCAGCAGAACCTTGTGCTCGCCGGTCTGATAACGCAGCGGGTAGCCGCGCAGGCCGTTGTCGCCGCCGATCAGCAACTGGTTGGCCAGGTCGGCGCTGAAGACGGTGTCCAGCGAAACGGCGGCATAGAACAGCGTGCGCTTGCCCTGCGGCGCATAGTAGCTGGCGGCGCCACCCAGCGCCTGCATCTCCGAATCCTTGCTTCCCGACTGCCCGGAAAATGCCGCTGATGTCAGCAGAACATGGTCGCCGGAGAACTCGTAACCGTTGGTCACCCGCCCGGAATAGAGCCACTGCTCGCTGGTGGAGCCGAGTCCGGCGAAGGCGTAGCCCAGTTGCGCCGATGAGCTGAAGCCGGTGAGGAAGTATTCCGGGCGGCCGATCAGGTTGCGGTTGTTGAACTTCTCGATACGGTCTTCGATCACGTCGTAGCGCAGGAAAGGCGCAACCAGCTTCTGGTCGGCCGGCAACTCGGAGGGCGGCGTCCTCCCGGGTTCGAGCCCATACTGGTCGTCCCGGTAGTTCAGGCCGACGCTGTACCGGCGAGTCCAGCCGTCAACAAGGCCTTTGGACCATCCGCCGGACACCTCGGCGGCTTTCTGCTGATGCCGGTACTGGCCGATGATGTTTCCGCCGCTGTACACCGATTCGATGCGATCGTCCGTCACTGCAACGAGGCTGGCCGCCCAACGCGTGTCCAGCGAATAGAACGGACGGGCAATGCTCGCTGACTGCGCCTCGCCGTCGTCCAGGTCGGAATGGGTGTAGTTGATCGCGGTCCAGCCGCCGAACATATGCTGGTTGCCGATGCTGAACTCGGTCCCGGTACGATCGACATCCGACTTGCGCGAGTAGCCAATGGAGGTTCCGGTTCCCAGAAGGTTCTCCTCCCTGAAACCGATCCCGGTCGAGTTGGTGCCGCCGGTGCGGCTGAAACTGATCCCCGGATCCAGCGACCAGGTATCGCGCGTCCGGACCTCGATATCGACCACGCCGTCATTCCAGGCAATCGGCCGGATGCAGACATCGTATAACTGCCGATTGTTGCGCAGGAGGCGTTCGGTCTCCTCGATCACGTGCAAGGACACCGGTTCGCCGCTCTTGAACAGCAGCATGCGGCGAACGACGCCCGGACGGGTCACGATGTGCAGCGCGTTGGCAAACCGGAACAGGACGTTGTTTTCCTTCGGATCGTCCAGGTCGAAGATGTCCTGCGGCAGCACCTGGATTTCGCCTATGGTCGCGCCGGCCTGCTCGAGTTCGGCGAACCCGGGCACGCCCGGCGGCGGCACACAGTCCTGGGCAAGGGTGCCGGTCGGGGCGAAGGCCAACGCCGCAATCAGGCAACGCACTGCAACACCACAGGAAAGTCGATACGGAATCGGCATCAATCGGTTCGGCTTGAGTATTCCACTACCGCAACATTGCCATATTCCACCCCACTGGATTCCCGGAAGCGCAAAATCCGTCGTCGCGCACAGCTTCCGTCAGGAGCGCCGCGGCGGCGGCGCAGGCGCACCGCAAGCCACCACCTGGCGCCGGCGCAACCGAACGTAAGAGCCTCGGGCAAGGTGGATGTTCACCGGACGGCGGGCCGATTCACACCCGCCCGGAGCCGAAGTGGCTGAAAACCCGACCCGGTTACAATCGCCGCCGGGAGGAAACGCGATGAGCGGATTCAAGGAGTACGAACAATACGACGCACTGGGCCTGGCGGAACTGGTGCGGCGCAAGGACGTCACGCCTGAGGAATTGCTCGAGGCGGCAATCAAACGGGTCGAGGCGCGCAATCCCGCGCTCAATGCGGTGACCATGAAGCTCTACGACTTCGGCCGCAAGGCGATCGCCGACGGCCTGCCGGACGGTCCGCTGCGCGGGGTGCCTTACCTGATGAAGGACCTCACCTCGCCGATCGCCGGCGTGAAGATGACCCGGGGCTCGAAGTTCTTCGCCGACACGCCGCCCTCGGCCACGGACAGCGAGCACGTAAAACGGCTCAAGCGCGCCGGGCTGGTGATCTTCGGGCGCACCAACACCTGCGAACTCGGCCTTTCGCTCACCTGCGAACCACAACTGCACGGACCGACTCGCAACCCCTGGAACCTGGCACTCATCTCCGGTGGTTCCAGCGGCGGCGCGGCTGCAGCAGTCGGCGCACGGATGCTGCCGATCGCGCACGCCTCCGACGGTTTCGGCTCGATTCGCGCGCCCGCCGCCTGCTGCGGCGTGGTGGGTTTGAAACCGACCCGCGACCGCAACACCTTCGCGCCTTTCCTGGGCGAAGGCCTGGCCGGTTGTTCGACCGAGCACGCGGTGAGCCTGAGCGTGCGCGACAGCGCCGCGCTGCTGGATGCGACCCAGGGCCCCGGTCCGGGCGACCCGCATGTGGCGCCGCCGCCGGCACGGCCCTACCTGGACGAAGCCGGCAGCCCGCCCGGCAAACTGAAAATCGCCTGGACCGCCGCCGCGCCGAACGGCGCGAAGATCGATCCCGAGTGCCTGCGCCTGCTGGCCGAAACCGTGCAGCTCTGCGCCGACCTCGGCCACCATGTCGAAGAGCGCGATCCCGAGATCGACCGCGCGGCGGTGGTGCCAACCTTCGTCACTATCGCCGCGGTGAACACCGTGGTGAATCTCGCCAGCCACCCGACCGCGGGCCGGCCGGCACGCGAAGGCGAAGTCGAACGCATCACCTGGCTCACCGCACAGAAGGGCGAATCCATCAGCTCGGCGGATTACCTGCGTGCCACCCAGACCGCGCACCGCCTCGGCCGGCAAATGGCCGCGTTCCACGCCGATTACGATGTGCTGCTGACGCCGGGACTGGCCTCGCCCGCGGTGAAACTGGGCTGGCTGGACATGATGATGGACGACGTGGAGGAATACTGGCAGCGGGTGTTCGCGTTCTCGCCCTTCACCGTCTGGTTCAACCTCACCGGCCAGCCGGGGCTGATGCTGCCGCTGGGGCAGAGCAGCGGCGGCCTGCCGCTGGCGGTGCAACTGGTCGGCCGCTTCGGCGACGAGGCGACGCTGTTCCGCCTCGGCGCGCAACTCGAATCAGCGCGCCCCTGGTTCGAGCGCAAGCCGGCGCTGGCTGGCTGAGCCGGTCGGCACGCGGCTTGCTGGAAATCGCATGCCAAACTCACAACCTCAACACGAAGGCACGAAGACACGAAGTAAATCGGGGAGGACAGTTCTCGGTGCAAGCCGATAGCTGCGTGCCGGAATGTTTGACGCATCCGGTATCCGAGAAAACGCTACCCCATAAGCTAGCGCCATGCGTTGGAGTTCATTTCCCTTTTGCGCTTTGTTGCCCTTCTTCGTGTCTTCGTGTCTTCGTGTTTAGACGTTGATCTAATTCTTCAACAGGCTGCTAGCCCTCGCTCTCCATCACCGGCGCCAGGCCTCTGGCGTAGCGTTCGCGCCACTGCGCGTGGCCGCGGACGAAATCGTTGCGGCCGCTGCGGTCGGTGCCGCGCATCAGCCACAGCGGCTGCTCGTAGATGTTGAAGGGGCTGTTGTCGCGGCGCTTGTCCACCAGCGAGCGGTCGTAATACGACGCGCCCGGCATGTAGCGCATGATCAGCGCGGCGCGGCGCTGGCCCGAGGTGTTGGCGAGCGAGCCGTGGATCAGCCGCACGTCGTGCAGCGACATCTGCCCGGGTTCGAGTTCCACGTTCACGGCTTGAGATTCGTCGAACTGGTCCTGGTCGAGTTCCAGGTTCAGCACGATGTCCTTGCGGTCGCTGACATGGTGGCGGTAAGGCTCGGCGCGCTTGTGCGAGCCGGGGATGAAGCGCATGCAGCCGTTTGCGGTCGAGACCGGATCCAGCGCAATCCACACCGAGCAGGTGCCGAGCGGCCGCATCGGCCAGTATTCGCCGTCCTGGTGCCAGGGCACTTCCCGGCCCTTGGCCGCCGGCTTGCACAGCACCCGGGTGATCCACAGCACCAGGTCCGGCCCCAGCACCTGCTCGACCATGTCGAGGACCTCGGGCTGGCGCGCCGCGCGCATGAAGGGGTTCATGTCCGGCCCCTCGGTCGGGGGCAGCATGTGCGGGTTGGCGAGGTCCTCCTGCGCCACATCGGTGTAGCTGGAAAGCAGCCCGTCGAGCGAACTGCGCAGGTCCGTAAGTAGCGCCGGCGGCAGCCGGTACTTGGGGAACACGTAGCCGTGTTCGCGGTAATGGTCAACTTCCCCTTTGCTCAGGACTTCCGTGTGCATGACTGCCTCCGTGATCGCTTCGTCGCTCTTCTGAATTGTATCCGGGATGCGCGAGCCGGCGCCGCTGAATGCTTCGCGGACGCGCAACCGCGGCAGCACCATCAGTCATCGCGTCCGGGTTATTTTCTGCAGGTGAGGAGGATTGTCCGGGTCGCGGCCGCGTACCCGCGCCAGTTGCGCGAAGAATGGATAGGCGGCCTGCACCGCGACGATCGGCTGGAGCAGCGGGTCGGGGGCCTGTGGGATCCCGACCACGGCGGCACTGCGTTGGTCTGCGCGCCGCGTGCACGAGACCCACACCACGGGCGCCCCCGCGGCGTGAAGGCACGCGGCCGCCGCATCCAGGCTCGGCTGTGCCTGCGCGTCACCTGCCAGCACGATCGCCGGCATCGACGGCGCGGCAATGGAGACCGGTCCGTGCAGCAGCTCCGCGGCACTGACGGCTTCCGCGTGCACGCCGCAGACTTCCTTGAGCTTCAGCGCGAACTCGCGCGCTATTGGAAGCCCGGGACCGCGCCCGACGACAAAGAGACTCTCGTGTCGCGCCAGCAATGGGATTGCCCGCGACCAGTCGGTCGCGGCAGACTGGCCGAGCACCTCAGGCAGCACCTGCAGCGCGCGCAACAGCACCGCGTCGCGCGTCCATGCACCGACCAGGTGAACGATTGCCGTCAGGCTCAGCACGAAACTCTTGGTTGCCGCGACCGCACGCTCGCTGCCGGCGCCGATATCGATCTGCGCTTCCACGACGCCACTGAGCGCCGATCCGGTCCCGTTGACGACACCGAGCGCGAAGGCGCCGTCGCGCCTTGCGCCGGCCGCGGCAGCGAGAAGGTCCGGGCTGGCGCCGGACTGGGATATCGCCAGTGCCAGCGCGTGTTCAAGGTGCAGCGTGCGGCCGTAGACCGACGCGAGCGACGGCGGCAGCGAAGAGGTTGGCAGTCGAGCGCGCAAGCCGAACAGATAGCCGGCGAACGATGCCGCGTGATCCGAGCTGCCGCGCGCGATGGTGACGATCAGGCGCGGATTCAGGCGGTCGAGTCGCTCTACCAGCTGCGGCATCGATTGCGCCAGATTCCGGTTCTGCGCCGCGGCCAGCGCCGGAGCGTCGCCCGCCTCGCGCTCGAGATCGCAGGGTTCTGCCACTGTCCGCCCGATCCCGTTCAGCCCCGGAGACGGCGCTGCCGGCCGTACAGGAGCATCAGCGCGAGCAGCGTTGCGCCGAAAATTACCTGACGTCCGAACGGCGGGATGTTCAACGTGGTCAGGATGTTCTGCAGCAGTATCAGCACCACGGCGCCCGCCATCGTGCCGACATAGCCGCCACGACCGCCGGCGAGCGAGGTTCCGCCAATGACGACGGCAATGATCGAGGGCAGCATGTACTGGTCGCCGGCCCCGACGAAAACGTACTCGGTGTATCCGAGCAGCAGTATCCCGGTGACCCCGGCGAAAAAGCCGCTGAGCGCGAACAGGAGGATGCGCGTGCGCCGTACCGGCACGCCGGCCAATGCCGCTGCCGATTCGTTGGCGCCGATCGCGTAGACGTTGAAGCCGAACGTGGTACGGCGCAGCACCAGCGTGAGGATGGCACCGATTGCGATCCAGATGAAGACGATGCCCGGCACACCGAACACCAGCGGTTCGCTGACGATGCTGTTCAGAAGCGGCGCAGCACGGCCGGACGGCACGCCTCGCGTCAACAGCACAAGCCCGCCCTGCACCACACCGAGCATTCCCAGCGTCATCACCAGCGGCGGTATGCGCAGGAAGGTGACGCCAAGCCCGGTAACCGCGCCGATAAGGAACGTCGCCCCGAGAACCAGCACCAGCGCCTGCAGAATATTGGCATCGTTCTGCTGCATGATGTTGCCGGCGAGAAACGCGGCGAAGGATATGATCCCGCCCACGGACAGATCGATGCCCTCGCGACCGCCCAGGATGACGAGGTTCTGTCCCGCCGCCACCACGCCGAGCAGCGCCGCGATGGTGAGCAGCGTGACGATCTGTCGCGGCGAGGCGAAGCCCGGCGACAGGATCTCGCCTGCGAGCAGCAGCAGCAGGATCGCGATCACCGCGATCGAAAGCGGCTTTCCGAGCTGGCTGCGCAGTCGTTGCATCGCCTTACCCCGACCTGCCGCGCGCCATGACCACGCCGCCGGCCAGCGCCATCAGGATGATTACACCCTGGATCAGGCCCTGCCACTCGAAAGGCAACTGCGCAAAGAAGATCACGTTGCTGATCAGGCCGAGAATGAACGCGCCGAAGATGCTGCCCGCAACGCCGCCAATGCAGCCGCTGAGCGCGGTGCCGCCGAGCACCACTGCGGTGATCGACGACAGGGTCAACGCACCGCCGATCAACGGATCGCCGGAAGCCGTTTCCCCGACCAGGGCGAGTCCGGCCAGCGCGGAGAAGAACCCGCACATCGAATAGGCGCCGATGCGTGCGCGAGTGACCGAAACGCCGGTCTGGTACGCCGCCTGGATGTTGCCGCCGGTCGCGCGCAGGCCCTGATAAAAACGCGAACGCCCGACCACCGCGGTCAAGGCGATGGCGGCGGCGAGGATAAGCAGGACCACGGGCACCCCCAGCACGCTGCCGGCGTACGCGGTGTAGACATAGGGCGGCACCTGTTTGCCCGCTTGCGGCAGGATCCACAGCGCAATTCCGGAGAATATGATGCCGGTTGCGAAGGTGGTCACAATCGGCTGGAAGCGCAGCAGCGATACGCACAAACCGTTGAAGACGCCGCATGCCACTCCCAGTGCGATGCCGGCGCCCAGGCCGATTGCGACCGATGTTCCGGACCCGCCCATGCCGTCGATGATGGAAACCACGGCGACATTGACCACAGAGACGATGGCACCGGCGGAAAGATCGATGTCGGACGCGAGGATCACGTAGGTCTGCCCGATGGCCACCAGCGCCAGGGGCAGGAATGCGGCGACGTTGGACACCGCGACACCGAAGCGCAGGAAACTCGGCTGCAGGATGGCATTGACCACGCACAGCACCACAAACACCACGACGGCCATCAGATAGGGGTGGCGCTGTGTCGACAGGCGCATGCGCGCGCCCAGGGAGCGGCTGTCAGGCGGCTTCATCGTTGGCTTCCGCTGCATAGGCGGCGCGATACAGCGCGGTCCGCGTCCTGTCCTCGCCGCTCAGTTCGGCGACGACTCGGCCGCCGTTGAATACCAGCACGCGGTCGGCGACCGTGAGCAATTCCTCGTCGTCCGACGAGTGAAACAGAATCGACACGCCGCGCCCGCACAGGTCGTCCATGATCGCGTACAGGTCCTCCTTGGTGCTGATGTCGATCCCCTTGGTCGGATCGTCCAGCAACAGCACGGTCGGCCGGGTGGCGAGCCAGCGCCCGATCACGACTTTCTGCTGATTGCCGCCGCTCAGTTCCGATACCGTGGCATCGAGCGACGCGAACTTGAGCTTGAGCCGGTCGATTATCGGCCCGATCCGGGACTCCAGCCCGCGCCGCGCCACGACGAAGTGCCGGTCGCGGGCGAGCAGCGACACCACCAGGTTCTCGAAGATCGGCCGGATTGCCATCACGCCGTCTCGGGCGCGATCGCCGGAAATGTACGCGACTGCGCGGCGCATGACCGCGCGCGGTCCGTTGAGCTCCAGCGGCTTTCCGTCGATACGCACCGACCCGCCGCGCACCGGCAGTGCACCGAACAGCGCGCGCAACAGGTCAGACTGCCCCTGGCCGTGCAGGCCCCCGAGACCGAGAATCTCCCCGCGCCTGAGCCGCAACGAAACGTCGATCAGCCTGGCCGAGTTCAGGCCCTCGACTTCGAGCGCAACGTCCTGCGAAGGTACATGCCGCGCCGCGCCGGCCTGGCCTGCGTGGACTTCACCGACCATCGCCGCGAGCAGCACATCCCGCGTGGTCTCGGCGGTCGCGGCGGTCATCACGGTTCGACCATCGCGCATCACGGTGACGCGGTCGGCGATTTCGAACACTTCGTCCATGCGGTGCGTGATGAAGATTATCGAGCGCTTTTCCGCCTTCAGGGCACGGATGCGTGCGAAAACAGCGGCCACCTGATCGCGGTCCAGCGCCGCGGTGGCCTCGTCCAGAATGATGATGCGCGGGTCACTTGCCAATACCTTGAGGATCTCGATCACCTGGCACTGATCGGCGGACAGGTCGGAAACCCGCGTGTCCGGATCGACGCCGGTGCCGAGTATGTCGCCGAACCGGGAAAGCGATTCCACGGCAGCCGCGCGCATCGCGCGCCGGTCCACCAGTCCGCGGCGCGTGGGTTCGCGGCCCAGAAAGATGTTCTCGGCGACGCTCATCCGGGGTATCAGGCTGAGCTCCTGATAGAACACGCCGATGCCGGCAGCGACCGCTTCGGACGGTCCGCCGAAGGCAACCGGGTGCCCGTCCAACGTCAGCTGCCCGGTATCCGCCGCCACCGAACCGGCGACGATCTTGCAGAGGGTGCTCTTGCCGCAGCCGTTGGATCCGATCAGCGCGTGAACCTCGCCTGCTTCCAGCGAAAAATCGGCGCCTTCGAGGGCAACTACGCCACCGAAACGCTTGCTGACCCCGCTCGCCACCAGGACGGGCACGTGCTTGGATCCTGTTGCGAGCGGCCTGACGCTGCTACTTCTTTCTGAAAAACATCCCCTCGGCCTGCTCGGGCGTGACCACGGTGCTCACGGAGATGTAACCCGCCTTGTCCTTCCAGGCTTCGTAGGTTTTCTCGAAGTTGGCGCTGTCGATCAGCGGGATCGGGATGTACAGCGCGTTGCCGTACTGGCCGGCAAACACTCCGCTCCTGAGCTCCCGTCCCTGCAGGCGCAGCACCGCAACGTTCAGCGCGCTCGCCATGCAACCGGGCGGGTTGACCGATGCGCCGCTGTTGTAGCGTTTCTGCTTCCAGGTTTTAAGAAAGTCGACGCGGATCTCGCCGGTGGCCGCGATATCAGTGCGCTTGGCGGCTTCCAGCGCGCGCCAGGCCCCGGCCGCCATGCCGTCCTGCACCCAGACGCCGTTGATCTGAGGGTAGGTGGCCAGCAGGTTCTGCATTGCCTGCTGTCCCTGCGCCTGGTCCCAGTTTGCGTTCACCTCATTGAGGATCTTGATCCCGGGGTATTTCGCGAATACTTCCCGATACCCGGAAATGCGCGCCTGATTCGCCGGATGTCCGGCCACGCCGTTGATGGCCACCACATTGCCCTTGCCCTTGAGCGTCTTGGCGAGCCATTCGGCGGACTGCATCGCCCAAAGCTTCTGGTCGATGCCGACGTAGAGCGCGTCCTTGGACGAAACTTCCGCATCGGTGGCGATAATCAGGATGCCCTTTGCCTTGGCCTGGGCGAAGATCGGATCGAAGGCCGTCGGGCTGTTCGGGTTGACGATGATGGCATCGACGCCCTGGTTGATGAAGTTGCGCACATGCGCGATCTGTCCGGGCACGTCGACGTTGGCGCTCTGCGCGATCGTCTTGACCGTGACGCCGCGCGCGGCCCATGCCTTGGCCGCCGCTTCCGCCTCGTCGATCATCTGGGTACGCCACTCACTGCCGACCCAGCCGTTGCTCAAACCGATGGTGAACGTGTCCTTCGCACCGGCTATCGACGGCATGCCGACTGCGAGGACCGCGGCGATAGCCGCCGGGAACAGAAATCTGCGCATTTTGACTGCCTCCTCCGAGGATGATCATTGGAATGCGGCACTGCGCCAAGCGCTCCTCTGCGACCCCGGCATGCCGCCTGCCTGCAACCCGACACGATCGCACAGTACCTGATCGTGGAGGGCACTGTACAGGCCGCAAGCCGGCCGGAATTGACCTGCGTCAAGGAAGCAATGCGGCCGGCGTCCACGCAGTGTGCCGGCTACCGGTCCCGGCCTTACAATTGGACACGGGTCTGGTGCGGCCAACGAACGACAGGCCCGTTGGCCGCGACGGTTTCCGAAGGCGTTCTCAGTGGAGGAAACATGAAACTCGGATTTGTCGGTGCAGGTTACATCGCGCAGTTCCAGGCGCGCGCGATTCAGCAAGTGCGCGGGCTCGAGATTGCCGGGCAGGTCCGACGCCGCAACAGCGAAGTACTCGCCAGTTACTGCCGCGAACACGGACTCGGTGAGGCGCGGATCTACGATTCCATCGGCGAGATGGCGAAGCACGTGGACGCCATCGCACTCTACGTCCCGAACTACGCGCGCGTCGAGGCGATGGAGCAGGTTGCCGCCGCGGTAAAAGCAGGCGCTCGCCTGAAAGGCGTAATAGTAGAGAAGCCGCTGGGGCGCAACATGAAGGAGGCAAAGCGCATGGTTGAACTCGCGCGCGAGGCAAAACTGTGCACCGCCTACTTCGAGAACCAGATATTCATGAAGGCCATTCAGGTTCAGCGCGAACAGTTGCTGCCGGTGACGCGGATAATGGGGCCGCTGACCTTGACGCGTTCCGCGGAAGAACACGGCGGTCCGCACGAAGGCTGGTTCTGGGATCCGACGCGCCAGGGCGGCGGCGTACTGCTCGACATGGGCTGCCACAGCATTGCGGTCGGCCGCCATGTGCTGACGCCGCCCGACAAGGATCTGCTGTTCCTGCAGCCGGTCGCGGTAACCGCCGACATCGGTCTGCTGAAATGGGGGCAGCCGGAATGGCGCGAGAAGCTTCTGAAGGACCGCGGCGTGGATTATGCGAAGACGCCGGCCGAGGACTTTGCCACCGGGATGATCACCTACCGCAATCCGGAAACCGGGCAGACGGCGAAGGCGCAGTTCACCGACTCCTGGATGTTCGAGAAGCAGGGCCTGCGACTGTTCATGGACGGCATGGGACCGGGCTACGCGTTCGAGATCAACACGCTGGTTTCCCCGCTCAGCGTGTTCATCGGCGATGCAGCGGCCGAGGCCATCGCCGACCGGGAGAGCTCGCTGGAGAAAGCCACCGCCAGCCGCGGCCTGCTGACGGTGCAGTACAACGAAGCCGATCTCTATGGGTACACCGACGAGAACCGCGACATGCTCGCCGCCTTCTCCGCCGGCCGCGATGGCCTGCTCAACTGGGAGTACGGGCTGGAGGTCCAGCGTCTGGTCATGGCGAGCTATCTGGCCGCGGAACGCGGTTGCACCATCGACCTGACCGACAAGGCGGTGATCGCCGAGCTGGACAATTACGTGCCGGCGATCCAGCAGGGCAAGGGGCACGATCAACTGCTGCACGGACACGCCCCATAGACCGTGCATGCATTCTTCCCCGGGACCGGCGGCGACTGAGCGGGCTGCGGCGGACGCGACGCAGTCCGGCAGCCTCTATGTTGCCGGCAACGTCAATGTCGATCTGATCCTGGGGCCGCTGGCGCAGTGGCCGCGCATCGGCACGGAAACCGTGCTGCCGCACTACGAACTGCGCGTCGGCGGACAGGCGGGCAACAGCGCACTGGCCCTTGCCGCACTGGGCGCGAGGCACCGTGTCATCGCCAACATGGGAAGCGATGCGCTGGGTCGGTGGCTGCGAGAGGCATTCCCGGGCAGCGCTCCGCACTGGGCTGCGGCGGCGGCGTCCGCCACCGTGACCGTCGGACTGGTGCACCCGGACGGCGAGCGCACGTTCTTCACCAGCATCGGACACCTCGCGGAGTTTTCGCCCGCCCACGTCCTCGCGCAATTGCCGCCGCGTGCCGAGCCCGGCGATACCGTGCTGATATGCGGCGTGTTCCTCAGTCCGCTGCTGGTCGCCGGCGGCCGGCAACTGATGGAAACGCTCGCGGGTCGGGGATTCGCGATCGCACTCGACGCCGGATGGCCGGATGGCGGCTGGGACGACGTCAGGTCCGCCGTCGCTTCATGGCTACCGCTGGTCGACCATGTGCTGTTCAACGAAATCGAGACGATGGCGCTGGCCGGCTGCGAATCGCTGGAGAGCGCGATGGAGTGGATGCAGACACGGCTGGGCGCCACGGCCACGCAGGTCGTGAAGTGCGGCGCCGAGGGCGCGCGCGCCTGGCGCGCCGGGCGACGCATTCACTGCCGCGCGCCGGCGGTCGGCGTGGTCGACACCATCGGCGCCGGCGATGTGTTCAATGCCGGCTACCTGTACGGATGCGCGACCGGGCGCGATCTCGATGCCAGCGTGGCGCTGGGAATCTCCTGCGCGTCCACCGCGATCTCGACCCGCCCGCGGCGCTATGGTCCGGTCGGAGAATGAAGACAAGCGGCGATCTGCCGCCACATTAAACGGATATGGGTCGCCCTCCTGTGCGGTCTCATCGCAGGGGCGGCCGCCGCACAAACCGCAGACACGGAAGGACCAGAAACCATGAAGATGCTCGTCGTGTATTACTCGCTGACCGGCAATACGGATGTCGTGGCGCAGGCGCTGGCCCGGGAACTCGGCGCGGACCTTCGGCGCGTGGAAGATGTCCACAAGCCTTCGGCCAACTGGTGGTTCATGGTCACCGCCGGGTTTGCGGCGATACGCGGCACGGAAACCGCAATCAAGCCGATCGACACCGGTTTGCAGCAATACGACCGGGTCTTCGTCGGCTCTCCGGTTTGGGGAGGCAGTCCCTCGACGCCGATCAACACGTTCATTGCCAAAGCCGACTTCACCGGCAAGGAAGTGATTGCCTTCGTAACTATGGGAGGTAACGATGGTTCAGGCGGGCTCAGGAAGATGAGCGAGCGCATCGAAAAGAAGGGGGGAAAGATCGTCGGCTCGTTCGCCCTCTCCACCGGGAAGACGA
>LNFM01010483.1_pt1 | contig 23021 bp, 19 predicted proteins | sample 596031 | NCBI WGS metagenome assembly LNFM01 (sample SAMN04254537, study PRJNA301005) | activated carbon metagenome | isolation source: dual media filters at the Ann Arbor, Michigan drinking water treatment plant | place: USA: Ann Arbor | reverse complement strand
TGCCTCTGAGAACTCCCGGTATTGCTCTAGTTTCTGTTCAGTCAATGTCCAATCGCGGTAAACCTTTTCAAGGCGTGCCTCTGCGCGTAGTCGAGCATCGGTCAATCTGGCAATTTCCTGATCGGCCTCGCGAAGTGCATCTTCGCGGATCTGTACACGTTCACGCTCAAGCTCTTTCCACTCAGCATCTAGTCGCCGTTGTTGCTGCTGTAGAGCTCTCTCCTTGTTTGCGATTTCCGCTTCACGCTCCATCAGTTTGGATGCGCGCGCGGACTCATCGTCACGTGCTTTCTGCTCCGCTTCAAGGATGCCGAGTTGAATCTCAGTCTTCCTAGACTCGAGCTCCACGATTTCTTTCTTGAGATCACTGAGTGCGGCCACGTTTTGGGCGGCAAAACCGGAACGCGCATCCAGTTCTCGCTTCTCGAGTTCACGCTCCTTATCGGCCAAACTTGATTCGGACTTTTTTATCTCAATGTGTCTTTGCTTCAACTCTTCGTCGAGTTTGTTGATCTCTTCGGTTCGCTTCTTGTTCTCATCACTTCGGCGGGAGAATGCCTCCTCCTTGCGAGCCAGGTCATCGGTGCGCTTCTGTGCGTCTTCATGTAGATCACGAACTCTCTTTGCGACATCAGAGATATCCGCCAACAACCTCTCGAGCTCGATTTTTTTCTCGGGCTCTGCCTTATCCAACTCGCTGACCTGATCTTTCTCCAAGTCGGGGAGTGCCACAGCGGAAGCATCGCCTTGCACCAGCGATGCAAGGGAGCCAATTCCAGCAGTTGCTTTCTGCCATGCCGATGCGACCGCACTTTGTGCAGTATTTGCGTTTTGCGCGACTGGGGTTTTGTTCCCCTTATTGTGTTTTGCCATTTCAATACCAGCCCTTAAAAATTTGAATCCATTCGATGACAAAGTCAGCGTGTTTCATAGCTTCTTCTCTATCGATTCTCTCGCTACCTGAATGCCCGGCTTTTTTGTTGCGAGCATCAGCCATATCAAGCAGACGAGTCAGTTGAAGCTCATCGTCGGATAACTTGAGGAAGGGGTGTGATGCTTGATCCACGGTCCCTAGAAGTCCTGCAAACAACAACGCCTTGAGCGAACTGCTACCGCGCTTCACCGCTGTGCGCACCTGATCCAGGCGCTGCTCAGACAAACGCTTGATTACGTCATCGGTGAGGCAAGGAAGGTTGAAAAACTGGAGGTAATATTGGGCTTCCCCATCTTTCCAATCCCTCTGGTCTTTCCAGTGCGGCAATCTACGAATGTCCGACGGGTATGCTTTCAACAGCCACTGCAGAACGCTTTCTGCCAGGTTGTGAGTCTCAATGAGAAGGCTAGTTACATCCTCCTGCCAAGACCGCTCCTGACTCGCCAGTACGGATCTTCGTCTCAGAACGCTGGCGAGGTATCCCTCAACAACCGGCACCTTCCGCGACCAGTTGTAGTCTGCAAGCAGTGTCAAGTCGATCTGGTTCTCCAGGGATCGGAGCCACTCCTCTGCCGATAAATCGTTCGATCTTGTCTCACCCACCGCATCAGCGATGTATCTTGCAAGTCCATCGTTTCGCGGCAAGACTTCCTGCAGGGGTTTGCGTAACCACGACGCAGCCTGCTGCAACCCGAACGGATCGGCAACCAACCAGGGTTGTGCCCCTGCCTCGTCTGGAAAGATCCATGTCCACAACCACATTGGCTGCGCCGAATCTTCGACGAAGCTCAGGCTGTCAATGCGGACACGTGCCGAAAGCTCGTCATCACGCTGTTTGGCGTGGTCATGATCCGTCCGATAGCGCTGAAACGCATCAAAGAGGGCCGCAGTATCCAGTGCGCCCTCTCGGAAGTGATTGAGGCGGAAGGGGCGATCCTCCTTTCCGGAATCGAGATCTCGCAGGAACACTGGGTAACCACGTTCATCGACTCGCTTCGCTTCGACCTCTGGAAGCTCTTCAGTGAATCGCGGCAGCCAGTTCCCCGAAATCGCGTCCTGATATGCGTACCCCATGCGGACTTCCTCGCTGGCATCCTGAGCCTCTTCGAGGACACGCTCACCTTGAGAGGTGACTGATCCCGAGGTGGTCATCCAGCCGTTCGGGATCAGTTGGGTTGCAATGATGAATGCCACCAGTTCTCGGTCCAGCCCCAGCAACTCAGCCATTTCCGAACTGTCCTGGCATCTGGCCCTTGCCAGTCCAAGGATCGCCTGCTGGAACAGGTTCAACTTGAGGACACGACTTGTTGGATAAAGGACCTTCCAAACGCGGACAGGCCACAAAAGCGGCCGCCCACCCGGGGGGCGACGGACATCGAAGCGAAGATAGCGGTCAGCGGCCATGCGCCATCTCCTCTCTGCAAAGCTTGAGGAATGCAGCCAGAGCTGGGACCCCTTCCTCGGACTCGGGCCCTACGGCCATGTGTTTGGCACCGACGGCGACGAGGAGCTTCCGCTGGCGACTCATCGCCACGTTCATGCGATTTGCCAACCGCAAGTGTCCATACTTGCTATTTAGCAATCGTTCGCGCTCTTCCCCTTCCTTGTGATCGGGAATCACCACGTCGTTAGCTCGCACTACGGACAGAAAGACGAGGTCAAACTCTTTGCCTTGAAACGCGTCAACCGTGCCGACGCGCAGTCGCTCATCACCTGATTCAGTCTGCCGGTAGGAGCGCGCGATCCGGATTTCCCCATCCTCTTCCTCTGCCAAGCCCTCGTCAGCAAGTGCATCAAGTATCAGGTCACACTGGGCGCGGTAGAAACTGATGACCCCAATGCTCAGCGACGGCCCACAAGAATCTGCAATCCGCTTAACCTCTTTTGCAATAGAAATTGCCTCCGCCCGTCTTTCATAACCGGGTTTTAGGAATTTTTCTTTCCCGTCCTGCAGAGGCACATCCAACCAAGCTGCACATTGGCCTTGGTAGCCAGGAATCGTGTGAACGAAATCCTGCGCAGGTCGCCCCGAGTGCAGGACGTCCAATCCCTCAGATTCATAGAACTGCTTGCTGATGAAGTCACCTAGCGTCGGATGCATTCTGTACTGCGTATCGAGCATCACGACGCGCTTGATGTTGTCGACTTTCTCTTGCTCTCTAAGCTGCTTTACCAGCCGCTCAAAAAGGCTCTGCTCATACGCCTTCGCTTGAGCCTCAGTCAGGCTTTGCCTGGAAATGAGTTCATCTTCCAACTCTCGCTGAACAAGGTGAGGCAGTTGTCGATGGTCGCCGACCAGGATGATGCGACGCCGCGCCATCGCCATTGGAACGAAAAGATCGAGAGGATTTGCTCTTGCGGCTTCGTCAATGACAACCGTGTCGAATTCAATTCCTTCTGACGCATCCAGGTCGCTCAACTCCTTCAAGCTGCTCATCGCCTTACCAGCTGACTGCTGGCAGGTCGCACCGACAATGCTGGCGTACTCGCGGACCGCTCTCGCTGCCTCATTGGGGGCTTGGGAAAGTGCTGCGTGGTACGAGGCCACTACCGCAGAGATGCCACGGCGAGATTGACGCAAAGGCGCGTCGATTGCGTGCTCGATGTCGGCCAAGAGACCAAGTGCTTCGCCGCTCAACGCTTGCTTTAGCTGTGGGGGCCTGTAATCGGGGCTCAACCGATCCAGCATGGACCGCTTAAACGCTGCCAATTCAGCAAGGTCTGCTTCAGTGGCATCGGCAACCGTTGAAAGTCGCTGGAGCAAGCCCCATTCCGAATCTTGAAGTTTGACGTTGCTGCGCCGCAGCGTGCGCTCAAGCTGGTGAGCTCTGTCCGGCCCGTCATCGGCGAACCCGATAGAACTGGTGCGCAGAGCCCTCAGTAAGCGCACAAGCCCAGCAGGCTCATTGGCCTGACGCTGGGTTTCGATTCTCTTCTGCTGGGCAAGAAACTCATCCCATCGGTCCTTAATTTGGGCCGGGAGACGAACCTCTAGATCGAACAGCTGACGCAAAAGGATATCAATTCGCTCGAACTGTGTTTGGCGTTCCTGTGCCGACATGCTTGCGAGTCTCAACGCCGTGATACGTCGATCTAGTTCTTCCAATGGTTGAGTCAGCGGCTCGTTCAGGTGAATCGCGTCGAGTCGAGCAGAGATTTCTTTCCGTTTGCGTTCACACCAAATACCAACGGGGTCGACACCGCCCTCGTCACGGCGCCCTCGGCCGCCAATTCGAACGGCAGGCAAGCCAAAGACTTCAGCACGATTCAGGGCGTTATCGACTGCATCGTGCTGGTAACTGCTAATCAGCACTTGGTGCTGCAGCGAGTTTTCACCCAGCGTTTCGGCAAGGCGCCGCTGCAAAGCTGCAATGACCTGGGTCTTGCCCGTTCCTGGTGGGCCAACGATGAGTGCGATATCAGGTGTATTTATCGCCTTCTCCAGTGCCTCAATCTGGCGCTTGGTCGGAACACCCTTGAAGCAAGATTTGGCGTAGGCGGATAGGCCGTCGAGCTGACGTCGCCGGGCGCTTGGCGGAGCCACCCCTTCCAGCAAGTAGCTCAGTTGCGGCAGTCGCCGTCCTTCATTGATAGATTGCCTTGCGCGTGCACGACGGGTCTGTACGGCTTCATCACCCGATAGTGAGTAGTAGATGAACCCTTTGGTTGGGGGGCGTTCTGAGCGCCGGTCCTGGCTCGGAACCAAGACCACGCCATCCCGCTCGAACCGCAATACACCACGAACCGGGCGACGGCGTGCTCGGTCAGCTCTGCCCGGCACGTCATCAACCTCGGAATCAAGATCAAGCTCCCGATCCCCAAGCTCCACTTGCGTCGTGTTCGCCAGCCCCAAAGCTTTCCATCGTTTCCGGAAATCCCTTAGGTGATCCGCATCAACTTTTAGAAACCAGGCCCACAGTTCACCTTCGACGAGCTCCGCACTCTTGAAGCGAAGAGAACCCAGTTCCCTCGCACAATCTCGAGCCTGCTCCCATTCGAGCGCACCATACTCTTGCCATAAACGTAGGTAGCTGCCGTTGTCGCGCAGCGCGGCATCCAAAAGTGCGCGTTGCTCTGTACTCTGGAGACGCACGGCGACACTGGCATCTTGGAAAGAGATCTTGCCAACGGCCATCGCTGCACGTGCTGTAGCCCCCTTGAGACGAGTGACGCTCATCAGTTTCAGCACGCCAGCATCTCGTTTGACGTTGCCGCGCCAGCCTGCACCAAACAGAACGAAACTCTCATCGGAAGCGTTGTCGAAGCGGCCAAGAAAAACACGATCCATTTCTGCGGTCGGTGCTTTTTCAGTTGAGATGAATTGCTCATTCAACCAACCAACTGCAGTGGGTACGTCTGGAGCAGAAATCTCACCCCTGCTGGCCAATTGCTCCGCAATGGCCTCATCAACAGAAATCGCCATATCCAACTGGATCTGCTCGACCAAATCCAGCGATTGAAGGTGGAGAACCTCGCCTTGCCGTTGTCTTAACACCCACAACGTCAGGCCTCGTTGGACCTGAAGCGCAGTTCGATCTTGGCGTCCTTCTACTTTGCCGACGCAAACGGAGTTGCCCTGTCGGAGAAGATAGTCATTACCGTGTGCCTGTACTGACACGGCCTCACCGATTTGCCAATCGGTTCCCAGGTCGTCACATGTGAACTGGGCAAGTTCACCCGACAGAAGAGGAAAGTCGCAGAGTTTCATCGTTCCCTCACCAGTTGAAACGCCAAACGACATGCTCTTCTTCTACTGAGCCTAGGTGGAGCCAGAAAGACACTCCTGAACGACTGTCTGACTTGAGCCGCTGCCGACGCACAACCGCGACGACTTTGTCGTCAGATGCTCTTTGCAAGGAAACTTGCGTCCCGGCTGATGGCTCTATCCACAAGCCATCCATAGCAAGTTCGACAGTGCATAGCGGACGGGCATCCGCGTACAGAGACGTTCCCAAGGGCAAAGTCTTTAACTCGGCAGGGCTCATACTCAAAACCATCGCCTTGCCTGTGCGAGTCCAGCACTCTTTTCGAATCAACGACTCTGGAACATCTTCCGGCAAGCCCTCCCGGAGCAGATCCGGAGGCATATAGCGATATTCCTGCAAGAGGATCGTGCGATTCGTGTCCTGGGCGTGATCGCAAAATGGACAGATGTGCTTCGAGGTGTAGAAAAACGTGCTGCCGCAAGACTCGCATTGATCGCAATGGCCTGTGGCAGCCTCGAATGCATCTGCCCACTCATTCAGACTTGGCCGCTCACCCGGATTGTTCAGCCCGGCATTGAAGCATCGTTCAAACAGCGCACGCAGTGGCGCATTGAGCGTGATTTCGCGGGGAAGTCCTATCGACAAGGCGTTGCTGTGATCAACTGGGTGATCTACCCAAGGGAGTTCGCCTCGGAGGGCCGCCTCTTCACGCTCGGGTTCACCTTCAAGCACAACGTCCCCCTTGAGGGGGTGAACCAGCGTGAGGATGCGATACGCCATGACCGCAAAACTACTCTCCCCTCAGAATCTCTGGAGCCCCGTAATCAGGGGTGAATACACCTTGCTGACCGTCACGCGACTGACTCGCAACGTTGTCGGCGTCGATCAACCAGACTTCGGCGTACTCTAGTGACTGGGATACGAAAACATTTGCAGGAGAAAGATCGCCATAGGCGAGTCCTCGACCATGCAGATCCGCCAGCACCCGAGCCAGTCGCGCGAGCATCTTCAACCGGCGCAACAGACCGCCTGTCTTCACATAGCCGTATAGGCCATCATCTGACATCAAGGCGTCAGTCGCCACCTGCATCAGCTCAGTCATTGGGGCCAGTCCATCCATCAATTCCATGACGTAACCCGGCTGCGGCTGCGTGATCAGGGCTTGCGGATGAGCTATGGGGAGGCCATCAAGTGGCTGACGCATAAGTGCGCGGATTTTGTTCGTCCAACTGGCTCGCTTTTCTTCTGTGGTTGCACGCGCGACTTTCACGAGAACGTTGGGGTAGTTGGTCGTGCAAACGATCCCTTGACCGCCTTCTCCGATACGCCCCGTCAGCTCATAGGACTGACCATGTTGGTCCAGCACCGTCCTGTTTTTCTTTGGTGCTTCTGGTGTTGCTGTGCTCATTCAGACGTCCTAAAAAGGGCCACGAGTGTTTTGTCGTCGCTGTGTAAGGGGGTCGCCCAGTCATTCAATTCAGACTGCAACCAGCGCCTGCCTCTGCGCCGATTCCGAGTGCTCACGTCTTGATAAAGCGCATCAAAGAAGTCGGCAAGATGGGCAGGTTCGACCATCACCCGGCTCGGTGAATCGGCCTTTCGTACAGCTCCATTTGTCCTGCAGGTGCGTGGACTCAAGTGCCCAAGTCTGATTGCCATAGGCTGTGCGCTCTGGCGTGATGCGACGGAACTCGCCAGCGCATTTCACCAGCAGAAGACCATCACCCAATTGGGCTGCATGGACCTCGCCTTGATCTGTCACGCGGCCGAACAGCAGCGTGGTCGCGGCGTCTCGAGGAGTTGTCGGAACGATCGCTTCAAGCCATTGCTGATGAATCAAGGGCAGGGTTGCGGGTAGATCTAAGCTGCTCGATGTAGCGCGCAAGATCCGCCGGGTAACTTGGCAGGCACTACGTGCCCCCAGATCACTACGTGCTCTCGATCCCAATCCGTCTGCCACAGCCGCAATCCAGCCACCTCGGCAACCCGCCAGAACCATCGCGTCCTGATTAGGCTCGCCCAGATCCCGGTGTCGGGGGCCAATGACGCTCGCGCCGCAGGCAATAAACCTCATTGGAAGTCGAGGTCCAGTGCGTCGTCATCCGGCGGCGGGACAACGAATGCGGTTGAGATGTCTGGATTTTGGCTTGCCGTGCGAGTGGTCACACTCATGGTCACTGCACGGAAGAAACGGTGGATGTCCCGGGCGTTGTGGGCCTTGAAAATAGGAGCCTCTGCGTCGTTCGCAAAATCCTTCAGCATTGCTTCATCGGCATCCGGCCCAATCGCCATTGCAAGACGGGTCGCTTTTTGTGCCCGTTCGGAGTCGCGAAGAGCCTTGAAAGGCCCCTCCCAGTCGTCGGTCGGTTGTCCATCAGACAACAGAATCAAAACGGGGCGATAGGCGCGGGAGGGGATGCGATCCTTGTCCTCCAGCAACTGACGAGCGAGATCAAATGCCGCACCCATCGGCGTGACACCGTCAGCCTTAAATTCCGAGAATCCTGCGACGCCATGCGCTGCAACCAATGGCAAGTGCATCTGAGCCTTGCCACCAAAGGTGATCAGGCCCACCTGGATCTCGGCGCGCAAACGACTTTCCTTGGCGAAAGTCGACACCATGTCCTTCATCGCAGCGTTGAGCGCTTCGATCTTGCCGTTCTCCCCCATACTGCCGCTTGTGTCAGCCAAGACGATCACGGGGAGAGGCCGGGGCGTGGCGACAGCGAATTTTTTGAGACTGCTCATCTTCTTTGTCCTTTGATCAGGTTGATTTTTGGCATTCGGGCTTGAGGGCTTGGGTGGTGAAACCGGCACCTTGATGGAACGCATCGCGAGATCGCCGACGTATCGACTCACGATGTCTTCTTGGTATTTGGCAAACCCCATGACCCAGCCTCCAATTCATAAAAGTTCTTATGTTTAAGCACCATCCGTGCCAGCTTTTTTGGACTGGTACTTGAGCAACCAATTCGTCAAAGTTTGGTAACTGCCAAGACCCAACAGCTTCGCTGCCTCAGTCTTGTTGCCACGACTCTGCTCCATGGCCCTATCCAGGTAGTGCCTGGCCACATCTGCCATCAGATCAGGAAGCGAAAACCCATCGCCAAGTGCGGTCCCAAGAATGGCGTCGTCGGTGCCGGTGGTTGTGAGCGAGAGAACCTCATCGATATCCTCGGCGGCTATCTCCTCTCCTGGCGCCCAGATGGACGCCCTCAAAAGCGCGTTGTGCAGCTCCCTCACATTGCCCGGCCAGGCGTGGCGAAGAAGAAGATTTCTTGCGCCAACAGATAATGTCTTATGTTTAAAGCCCGGCTGGGAAGTTGCTTCGCAATTGATCTGCGCCAGCAAAGCGTCGATCAATAGATTGAGGTCCCCTTCGCGAGCGCGCAGGGGAGGCAATGCCAAGATACCAACCGCGATTCGATGAAACACATCCTCTCTGAATCGCCCCGCCCGAACTTCTTCCGGCAGAACCCGGTTGGTAGCAGCGACTATGCGCACATCAATTTTTCGGGACTTACTTGCCCCCAGGCGCGTCACCTCATGCTCTTGGAGTACGCGCAGCAATCGAACCTGTGACTGCAGCGGCAGCTCACCGATTTCGTCCAAAAAAAGCGTCCCGCCATCAGCTGCCTCAAAGTAGCCAGCACGGGTTGCATGGGCACCGGTGAACGCACCCTTTTCATGACCGAAAAGCTCGGAGTCGATCAGTTCGAGCGGGATGGCCCCACAGTTGACTGCAACAAAGGGAGCGCCTTTTCGCTTGCTCGAAGCGTGGATCGCACGTGCAAAGAGTTCCTTGCCGGTCCCGGACTCCCCTTGGATCAATACGGGCAGATCCCGTTGCGCCAATCGCTGCGCCATCGCGACTGCACGCTTCATCGCATTGCAGCGGTGAATGATGCTGGCGAACTCCGGTGCTGCCGGGGGCAATCCTTGGACAAGGTGTGCGAGAGCTTCGTCAGCTTGCTTGCTCGCAACTGGAAGGAACTCAGCGGCCAGGTCGAATGGAACAACGACAGGACGCACGCCGTGTTCACGAGAGGATTCGATGAGATTGGCCCCGTACTTGGCTTTCGCCAACAGCACCCAGACAGCAGCCATGGCAGGGGTGCCAGGGCTCACGTGAAAAGTGACCGGCAGCTCAGGAGAAGAAGAGAGCGTCGCGGACACCGCTCCGTTGGCTGCGACGTATATGTCTTCGAAATCGGTGGGGCTGCGCAGTTTTGCGTACCGCACCTCTGTAGCCCCCGTGAATTTGCCGCTCAGCCACGCCACGAAGTTCTGCGTTTTCTGCTGACCGTGATCCGACAGGAGCACTAGACGGTCATACACCCCGGTCTCCAGCGCCTTCCGAGGCGCGAAGGTCTGAGTTACCAAGCCAGGCAAAAAGTGTGGGCATCAGGCATAAGAAATTATGTGACTACATAAATTTCATTCTATCGTGGGTCATATGCATATGGAAAGCGTCGTAGGCCCTAGCTGATGACAAGCGAAATCCTGGACGGCGAGTAGCGCAAACCGATCAACTTCACAGCACCCCGGCATTCACTCGCCATACCTCATTGCCCCAGCTTCCTTCGCAGAGTATTATGTCATCAATTTGATGATGTAAACTGCCTAGCAATGAGCAATCGAACAGTCAATTTCGGTCTTACCGTCATCTTCCGTGGGTGAGGAGCACCTGACCATGCATCCCCAGCGCGTCGAGAGCTTGAGTCACGCCCAGCGCGAGCGGCTGGCCTACATCGACTTCCGGCTCTACTTCTTCGGCGAGATCGGTCGCCCAGACCTGATTGAGCGCTTCGGTGTGGCTCCGGCAGGGGCGACACGCGATTTGGCGCTGTACCGGGAAATCGCGCCGCAGAACATCACCTTCGACGGCAGCAACAAGATCTACCGCATCGGGCAGGCGTTCTCCCCGCTGTTCGACCACGCATCGCAGCGCGTGCTGTCGGCGCTGGCTCTGGGCTTCGGCGATGGCGTGACCGGCGCAACGCAGCCGCTGCTGCCGTGCGAGTCGCCTACCGCTCTGAGCAACCCCAGGATGGATGTGTTGGCCCCGGTCTGCCGGGCGATCCACGCCAAGCGACCCGTCGCCATCCGCTACCACTCGATGAGCAGCGGAGAGTCCGAGCGGGTCATCGTGCCCTTTGCCCTGGTGGACACCGGTCTGCGTTGGCACGTCCGGGCCTTTGATCGCAAGAGCGGGGAGTTTCGGGACTTTGTCGTCACGCGCATCGAAGCGCCGACCCTTCTTGATGAGGAGCCGCAGGCGAACGAGCGTCCGGTCAACGACATCCAGTGGACGCGCATCGTCGAGCTGGACTTCGTGCCGCACCCGCGCCTTGACCGCCCCGAGATCATCAAGATGGACTACGGGATGACCGACGGCTCGATCCGGATGCGTGTTCGCGCCGCCGTCGCGGGCTACATGCTGCTGCGCTGGAGCGTGGACTGCTCGCCCGACCATCGGCTCAAGGAAGAACAGTACCGCCTATGGCTCAGCGATCCGCTGGCGCTGTACGGCGTCGAGAACGCCAAGCTGGCTCCGGGCTACCAAGCCCCAAGCAGCCCAAAGAAACGATAGGAAAGAAGAAAACCAATGGCCAAGACGCTTGAAGCCCACGACAAACTGATCAGGGAGATCTTCGAAGGCAGCTACCAGTTCGAGATTCCGGACTACCAGCGCCCCTACGCCTGGACAACCGAGCAGGCCACAGAGCTGTTCGATGATCTGTACTCGGCGATGCAGGATGCGCGTGTCTCAGGGGCAAGTAGCCAGTATTTCCTCGGCAGCATCGTTCTGATCAAGGAGGATCGAGATCCAAAGTCGTTTGTGGTTGATGGCCAGCAGCGACTGTCCACGCTCACCATACTGCTTGCAGTTTTGCGCGTCTTGATGCCGAACTCGGCGTCTTTCCTCACCAAATACCTCTACAAGGAAGGAAATCCTGAGTGGGGCGAGCTGAATGAGTATCGCCTGAAGGCCCGCGAGGAGGACGCCGACTTTTTCCGTACCTACATCCAGGAACAAGGCGGGTTGGAGCGTCTGGTTTCGAGCACTGACAAGTTGAAAGATAGCCGCCTGCGTTACCGAGAAAACGCCACGCTGCTGCTCGAAAAGGCCAAAGCGCTGTCACCTGCCGATCTGAACGCACTGTGGAAATTCCTTGCCAACGACTGCTCGCTGGTTGTCATCTCCACGCCCGACCTCGAAGCCGCATACCGCATCTTCTCCGTACTCAACAACCGGGGACTCGACCTCGCGCCTATCGACATCATCAAGGCGCAGGTGCTGGGCCTGATCCGCACCACAGCAGGCGACGTCAAGAGCCGCGCCTACGCCAAAGAGTGGAGCCGGATCGAAAGCTCGCTGGGTCGCGACGCCTTCGGTGACCTGTTTGGCCACATCCGCAGCATCTACGCTAAGAAGAAGCAGAAGTACATCCTGGTCAAGGAGTTCCAGGAGCACGTCACCGAGTACAAGACCCCCATCAACCTCGTCGACAAGGTCATCAAACCCTATGCCGAAGTGTGGGACTTCGTGCGCGATGCAGACTTCGAGGCCACCGAACACGCCGAGACGATCAACGAACACCTGTCTTGGCTCAACCGCGTGGACTTCAAGGACTGGGTGCCCCCGGCACTGGTCTACTTCAAGCGTTTCCGGCAGCAACCCAAACTACTCGCAGAGTTTTTCCAGTCACTGGAACGCCTGACCTACTTCCTGCTGGTCACCAAGGTCGGCATCAACGAGCGCATCGAAACCTACGCTGCGCTCACCAAGGAAATCGAACCGGAGACCTTCAAGGGAAATCTGGTTGCGCTCACCACGCTGGCACTGACAGACGCGCAAAAGCGCAAGTTCGTCGCGGCACTCGATGGAGACGTGTACGACGATCTGCCCAAGGCACGGATGGCGCTCGTCTTGCGTCTTGAGTCCTTGGTGCGCGCGCCCGGCGTGCAGCTTCAAGATGCCGTGTCGCTGGAGCACGTCCTGCCGCAAACACCGCCCGACAGTTCGGACTGGATCAAGTGGTTCCCGGATGAAGACGAGCGCGATGGCTGGACGCACCGTTTGGCCAATCTGGTTCCGCTGGATAGGAACAAGAACTCGTCTGCCAGCAATTACGACTTTGCCAAGAAGAAAGATGCCTACTTCAGAGGCAAGGGCACCGCTTCACCCTTCGTGCTGACGCAGGAAGTCAGATCAGAAAGCGAGTGGACGCCCACGCTGCTGACTGCACGGCAAAAGCGCCTTGTAAACGTATTGAGCACGCATTGGAATCTTGAGATTGCAGCTGACAACAGCCTTCCTGCTGCTGCGGTAACGGCGGGAGGTTTGACATCGTGAGCAACAACAAAGAACTCGAACGCGCCGAGTTGCACAAAACTATCTGGCGCATCGCCAATGACCTGCGCGGCAGCGTCGATGGATGGGACTTCAAAACCTACGTGCTCGGGATGCTGTTCTACCGCTTCATCTCGGAGAACCTGACCAGCTACCTCAATGAGCAGGAGCGCCGCGCGGGCACCCCGGACTTCGACTACGCAGAACTCTCAGATAACGATGCCGAATTCGGTCGTGCCGAGACGGTGAAGGAAAAAGGCTTTTACATCCTGCCGTCCGAACTGTTTGCCAACGTGCGCGCCCGCGCCCGGCATGATGCCAACCTCAACGAAACGCTCTCACGCATCTTTGCCGACATCGAGGGCTCGGCCACGGGCAGCGATTCCGAGGACGACATCAAGGGCCTGTTCGATGACCTCGATGTCAACAGCAGCAAGCTCGGCCCCACCGTGGCCAAGCGCAACGAAAAACTGGTCAAGTTGCTCGACGCCATCGGCGACCTGCCGTTGGCCAGCAGCGATGGCGGGTTTACGGAAAACACCATCGACCTGTTCGGCGACGCCTACGAATATCTGATGCAGATGTACGCCTCCACCGCTGGCAAGTCGGGCGGTGAGTTCTACACGCCGCAGGAGGTCTCCGAACTGCTGGCCCGCATCACCGTGGTCGGCAAAAGCGAGGTCAACAAGGTCTACGACCCCGCCTGCGGCTCTGGCTCGTTGCTACTCAATTTCGTGAAGGTCTTGGGCCATGACGCGGTGCGCCAGGGCTTCTATGGGCAGGAGATCAACCTGACCACCTACAACCTGTGCCGGATCAACATGTTCCTGCACGATGTGAACTACGAAAAATTCCACATCGCCCATGGCGACACGCTTACCGATCCAGCGCACTGGGATGACGAGCCGTTTGAAGCCATCGTCTCCAATCCGCCGTACTCGATCAAATGGGATGGCGATGCCAACCCGCTGCTCATCAACGACCCGCGCTTTGCCCCTGCGGGTGTGCTCGCCCCCAAGAGCAAGGCCGACCTCGCCTTTACCCTGCACATCCTGAGCTGGCTGGCGGTCAACGGCACGGCGGCGATTGTCGAGTTTCCCGGCGTACTCTATCGCGGAGGAGCGGAGCAAAAAATCCGCCAGTACCTCATCGACAATAACTATGTCGATGCCGTGATCCAGCTGCCGCCCGACCTGTTCTTCGGCACCACGATTGCCACCTGCATCATCGTCCTGAAGAAATCCAAGCACGATAACGCCACGCTGTTTATCGATGCCAGTGCCGAATTCGTGCGCAGCGGCAACAAGAACAAGCTACTGCCCGAACACCAGCAAAAAATCCTCGATGCCTTCACCGGCCGCCAGAGCATTGAGCACTTCGCACGGCTGGTCGAGAACGGCGATATTGCTGCCAACGGCTACAACATCGCCGTGTCCAGTTACGTTGAGCAGAAAGACGAGCGCGAGGCAGTGGATATTCGGGTACTCAACGCCAAAATCAGCCGTATCGTGGAACGGCAAGCGGAATTAAGGGAGCAGATCGATGCCATTGTGGCCGATCTGGAAGGAGAACAAGTATGAGCCAGATCGACGACCTGATTGCAAAGCTATGCCCAAACGGCGTTGACTTCAGGGCTATTGGTGACTTCGGCGAACTGGTGCGCGGCAACGGAATGCCGAAGGCCGATTTCGTGGAGTCTGGGGTTGGGTGCATCCATTACGGACAGATTTACACCTATTACGGCATCTGGACAGCGGAGACAAAGTCCTTTGTTCCGGCAGAAAAAGCCGAAAAACTCGCCAAGGTCGATCCTGGCGATCTGGTGATTACCAACACCAGCGAGAACATCGAGGATGTTTGCAAGGCGGTTGCGTGGATCGGAGAAACGCAGATCGTCACGGGCGGGCATGCCACGGTCCTGAAGCACGACCAAGATCCGAAATACCTCTCTTACTACCTGCAAACACCACACTTTTTCGCAGAGAAGAAAAAGCACGCGACAGGCACGAAGGTCATCGACGTTTCGGCAAAGAGTCTTGCAAAAATCAGGATTCCAGTTCCGCCGCTTGAAGTGCAGCGCGAGATTGTGAAAGTGCTTGACACCTTCACCCAGCTGGAGGCGGAGCTGGAGGCGGAGCTGGAGGCGGAGCTGGAGGCGCGTCGGCGGCAGTACAAGTACTACCGCGACGCGCTCTTGACATTCGGCGAACGCACGGACGCTGAAGCAAGCAAGCAAGCAAGCAAGCAAGCAAGCAAGCAAGCAAGCAAGTATAAGGTGGATGACCATGGGTGAGATTGGAAAATTCACGCGCGGCCGTCGATTCACCAAGGACGATTATGTCCAGGAAGGAATCGGCTGCATCCACTACGCTGACATTTATACCCGACACGGAACCTCGGCGTCGGCGGCTGTCTCGCATGTGCGGCCGGACATGGCGTCGAGCCTGCGCTTTGCAAAACCGGGTGACATCGTTATCGCTGCGGTCGGTGAAACGGTCGAGGATGTCGGCAAAGCGGTTGCTTGGCTTGGCACCGAGCAGGTCGCGATTCACGACGACTGCTTTACTTTTCAGCACTCGATGAATCCGAAGTTCGTGTCGTACTGCTTCCAGACGGAACGACTGAATGCAGAGAAGAACAAGTTTGTCGCCCGCGCAAAGGTCAAGCGTCTGTCTGGCGAGAGCTTGGCAAAACTCACGATTCCCGTTCCGCCCATTGAAGAGCAGGAACGCATAGTCGCCATCCTCGATAAATTCGATGCGCTGGTGAATGACCTGACGAGCGGCCTACCCGCCGAAATCAAAGCCCGCCGTCAGCAGTATGAGCATTACCGCGACCGGCTGCTCACGTTCAAGGAAGCAACATGAGCGAAGACCTCATGCCCTTTCGCTACGAGCCGATTGCGCTGTCTAACGAGAGCACGGTTGTCGCCGAATTTCAGCCCGAAGCCCTGGGAGTGCGCCAGGCGGCATACCAGTCCGAAGCTGAACTGGAAAAGGAATTCATCAAGCAGCTCCAGGTGCAGGCCTATGAATACCTGCCCATCACATCGGAGGCTGAGCTGGTAGCCAATCTTCGCCGCCAGTTGGAAAAGCTCAACAAGGTCACCCTGTCTGATGCAGAGTGGGAGCGATTCTTCAGCACCTGCATTGCAGGCGCGAATGACGGCATCCTGGAAAAGACCGCACGCATTCAAGAAGACCATGTGCAGGTCTTGAAGCGCGACGACGGCAGCACCAAGAACATCTACCTGATCGACAAGGCCAACATCCACAACAACGCCTTGCAGGTCATTAACCAGTACGAAGTCGAAGGCGCTCGTGCCAACCGTTATGACGTGACGGTGCTGGTCAATGGCCTGCCGATGGTGCATATCGAATTGAAGCGTCGGGGCGTGGACATCCGCGAGGCCTTCAACCAGATCAACCGCTACCAGCGCGACAGTTTCTGGGCGGGCTCGGGCTTGTTCGAGTACGTGCAGCTTTTCGTCATCAGCAACGGTACGCTGACCAAGTATTACAGCAACACCGTGCGTGACGGGCATTTGAAGGAACAGTCCGCCAAGCGCAGCAAAAGCAAGACCTCCAACAGCTTCTCCTTTACCAGTTGGTGGGCCGACGCGAAAAACCAGCCCATCACTGAGCTGACAGGTTTCACGAAAACCTTTTTCGCCAAGCACTCGCTGCTCAACGTCCTCACCAAATACTGCGTGTTCGATGTGGATCGCAAGCTGCTGGTGATGCGGCCCTACCAGATCGTGGCCGCCGAGCGCATTTTGCAGCGCATCGCCACAGCCACCAATCACAAGCAGCTCGGCACCGTCGCGGCGGGCGGCTACATCTGGCACACCACCGGCAGCGGCAAGACGCTGACCAGCTTCAAGGCGGCGCAACTTGCCCGGGGCTTGCCAGATATCGACAAGGTGCTCTTCGTGGTGGACCGAAAGGATCTGGACTACCAGACCATGCGCGAATACGAGCGCTTCGAGAAGGGCGCAGCCAACTCGAATACATCCACGGCTGTGCTGCAAAAGCAGCTGGAAGACCCGAACGCCCGCATCATCATCACCACCATCCAGAAGCTTTCCCGCTTCGTCGTCAAGAACAAGAAACACCCGGTGTATGACGCGCACGTGGTGGTGATCTTCGACGAGTGCCACCGCAGCCAGTTCGGCGACATGCACGCCGAAATTACGCGCGTGTTCCAGCGGTACCACCTGTTCGGCTTCACCGGTACGCCGATCTTTGCCGAGAACTCCGGCACCACAGGTAACCCGCTGCGACGCACCACGCAGCAGGCCTTTGGCGACAAGCTGCACACCTACACGATTGTCGATGCCATCAACGACAAGAACGTGCTGCCGTTTCGCATCGACTACATCAACACGATCAAATTGCCTGCGGGCATCAAAGACAAAAAGGTGTCGGCCATCGACACCGAACGGGCGCTGCTAGCGCCGGAGCGCATCACACAGATCGTGGGCTACATCCGCGAGCACTTCGACCAGAAAACCAAGCGTGCCAGCACATACCGCCACGATGGCAAACGGCTGGCTGGTTTCAATTCGCTGTTCGCCTGTGCGTCCATTGATGCCGCCAAGCGTTACTACGCGGAATTCGTTGCACAGCAAAAGGAGTTGCCCGAGGCCCAGCGGCTCAAGGTGGGCTTGATCTACAGCTTTGCCGCGAATGAAGAGGAAAGTGATGGCCTGCTAGGCGAGGAAGACTTCGAAACCGATGGGCTGGATCAAGGTTCGCGGGATTTTCTGGATGCCGCGATCCAGGATTACAACGCACTGTTCAGCACCAGCTTCGACACCTCGGCAGACAAGTTCCAGAACTACTACAAGGACTTGTCGCAGCGCCTGAAAAAACGTGAGCTGGACATCGTCATCGTGGTCAACATGTTCCTGACCGGCTTTGATGCCACCACGCTCAACACACTGTGGGCGGACAAGAACCTGAAGGCTCATGGCTTGATCCAGGCCTATTCGCGTACCAACCGCATTCTCAATTCTGTCAAGACCTACGGCAACATTGTTTCCTTCCGGAATTTAGAGCAGGAAACCAACGACGCGCTCGCCCTGTTTGGCAACAAGGATGCCAAGGGCATCGTTCTGTTGAAACCTTACGCCGAGTATTACAAGGATTACGAAAAGCACGTCGGAGAACTCACGGCTGGATTCCCACTCGGAAAAGCCATTGTTGGCGAGGCAGCACAAAAGGCATTCATCAAGCTGTTCGGCTCGATTTTGCGGCTGAAGAACATCCTCACGGCCTTCGATGATTTCGCTGGCCACGAAATCCTCTCCGAGCGCGAATTTCAGGACTACCAGAGCCTGTATTTGAACCTGTACGCAGAATTCCGGGCGACGTCGGCCGCCGAGAAGGAGTCAATCAACGACGATGTGGTGTTCGAGATCGAGCTCATCAAGCAGGTTGAAATCAATGTCGACTACATCCTGCTCTTGGTCGAGCAGTACCTGAAGAAAAAGGGTTCGGGCGACGATAAGGAAATCCGCGCCACCATCGAGCGCGCCATTAATTCCAGCCCTGGCCTGCGCAACAAGAAAGACCTCATCGAACAGTTTGTCGATTCGGTGAACACCAAGGCCAAGGTGGACGCGCAGTGGCAGGCCTTCGTTGCGGCGAAAAAGACCGAGGAGCTGGAACGCATCATTGCGGAGGAAAACCTCAATGCCGAGGCGGCACGTGAATTCATTAGCAATGCCTTCCGCGACGGCAGCATCTCGGCAACCGGTACTGCCATCACCAAGATCCTGCCGCCGGTATCGCGGTTTTCCAAGAACAATGGCCACGCAGCCAAGAAGCAGACGGTGCTGGACAAACTTGCCGCTTTCTTCGAACGGTATTTCGGATTGGCGTGATGAAGGGAATTCCGATGAACTCGATCCAAACAACCGATCAAGCCAAGATTTCTGCGCTTTGCAGAGAGGCTGAGCGGCTGGAAGAAGACGCCTTGTATTCGAGCAAGGGGCATTTCAACGCCGAAGACACATGGGTTCGCCGCAACTACTGGCTGGGTGTGCCAGCAACCGCTCTTGGTGCGATTGCAGGTGCTGCATTGGTCAAAAGCCAACCTGAGTGGGCCAGTGCCTTCACCTTGTTGGCGTCGCTACTGACCGGTTTGATGACCTTTCTCAAGCCCAACGAGCGCGCTGCAATGCACCGGGCCGCTGCCGGACAGTTTTTGGCTCTTCGGAATGAAGCCCGCTTTTTCCGCGAGATCGAATTGCTTGATACGAGTCGGCTGGGCGAGCTTCCTGAGAGATTGAAGGCCCTTTCCTCTGCACGCAATGAGCTGAACCAGAAGAGCCCAAGTATTCCAAGGCGCGCATTTGTCGCTGCACGCAAAGGCATCGAAGAAGGCGAAGCCACCCACAAAGTGGACAAGGATAAATGACAAGATGTCGGTATTGAGTTTTCTGACGGACACGGCCAGCAGTGCCGTGCTCTCCACAACTGAGCAGTCGTCGATCACGACTTCGATCACAACACTTCAATCGCGGATGGCGCTGCACTTTGACAGCGGCGTAATTGCGCAGCATTTCCGATTCGGCTCTTCAACGCGAGGCACGATTCTGCCTCGCTCAATGGACGAACAGTCCGATATTGATTACATGGTGGTCTTCAGCGATGGCAGCGCCACGCCGCAGACTTACCTGAATAGGTTGAAGACTTTTGTCGAAAAACGGTACGGCTCATCGGAAATTTATCAGTCCAGCCCGACCATTGTTCTCGAGTTGAACCACATCAAGTTCGATCTGGTGCCCGCGACAAAAACGTGGCTCGGCGAGCTTCAGATTCCCAACGGGTCAGGCGGTTGGATGACCACGAATCCGAACGACTTCAACGCCACGCTTGAAGCAAAGAACAAGGACAACAACTCTTTGATCAAGCCAACTATTCGTCTGATGAAATATTGGAATGCGGCCAGCGGATTTCCATTCGATTCATTTGCGATGGAGAAGTGGATTTGTGGTCAGGGCTTCTGGTTCCAGTCGAATCAAAAGGACTACCTGTTTTCGGTAATCGACAATCTGAGCACCGACTCGTCTTACTCGCAACGAGTCAATAATGAAATCACGCGTGCAAAAACTATTGTGGCCAAGGTCAGGCAATGCGAGAAAGACCAGATGCCGGTAACGGCTGAGAATGAGGTCAAGAAGTTGTTCAGGCTCTGAGGGGGTATTGAAATGGCATTAAATCTCGCAAAGGCCGTCATCGGCTACCTGAAGGAACGCCCCGAGGAAAAGTTCACCGCTCGGCAAGTCGCCGAATGGGTCTTTGCCACCTACCCGGATGAGTGTCAGGAAAAGCGGGCCAATAGTCGCGGCGATTACATCAAGTCTGATGCGGATTTGGTGCAGCAGCTCGTCGCAGAAATCAGCTCGCAGCGCCCGCGCATGCAAACGAAGCACCCAGAACTGAAGACGACCGAGGGACGGCCCCGCAGGTACTACTACTCGGAGCGCTCGGACAGCGCCGAAGTGGCGGCAGTCGAAAGCGAGGGTACGTCAGCGGCTGCGGATGTGAGTGCATTTAAGATTGACGAGCATGCGCTGTACCCACTGCTGTCGCAATACCTGTGGGAGGAATTCGGCGTGTTCTCCAAGCGCGTCGACGAGAAGCGCTCGTCCAACAAGCGCGGACCCAACGGCAACCGCTGGCTGTACCCGGACGTGGTCGGCATGGAGGACTTGGGCGCGGACTGGCACCAGGAGGTGCGCGACTGCGTCAACCAGTATTCCGACAAACGCACTAAGTTGTGGTCGTTCGAGGCCAAGCTACTGATCAACCGTTCGAACGTGCGCGAGTGCTTTTTTCAGGCTGTGTCGAATTCGTCGTGGGCCAATTTCGGCTATCTGGTCGCGGCGGAAATCGGTGGCACAGACACGCTGAAGGAGCTGCGAATGCTGTTCGCCGCCCACGGCATCGGTTTCATCAAACTGGACGTGGACAACCCTGCCGACAGTCAGGTGCTGATTCCTGCCCGCGAGCGTGACGAAATCGATTGGGACATGGCCAATCGGCTGGCCACAGAGAACCGTGATTTTCTCGAATACGTGAAGCTGGTGAAGCAGTTCTACCAGACCGGCGAGGCGCGCCCGGCAGACTGGGATGTTCCCGAGACGGGGGACTGACGGTTTATTCCAGATGGCCGATCACGTCGAGGCGTTCATCTCCACGCTGAAACGCCCCGAACCAGCCATCGCGCGAGTCGGCGCGCGTGCGGCTCACCAGCAACGTGAACCCCTCGCAGCCGCGCCCCTTGGCGGTGGCGAAGTCGGTGGTGTCGAATTTGGCCTCGCGCACCAGCGTCGTGGCCACCGACTTCATGGCCGATTCGAACAGGTCGAGCAGATGTTCTTGCAGGCTGGCGTCGATGTTGCGCGAGGTCACGTCGTCAATGACGGCGTGCTTGAATCGGTTACTCATGGTCAATGCTCCGTGGTGGGTACGGATGTCATGAACGCGCTGTTCGGGCTGAAAGCCAAGCGCATTCGGGATGGAACGATCAGATGTTGCGAAGTCGTCAAGCGCTGACTACTTGGTGGTGGATGCCATCTCGCTGACCCAAGCCTGCAACGCCCTCAGTTGCTCGGCGTTTTCGTGGCAGGTTTGGTAGTTGGCGGCAAGGGTTCCGGCGACGGCAGAGAGCGCAATGCCTGCGGCGGCCGCATCAGCATCTCGGGCGGGCTCGGGCAGGTCACCTGCGGCGGCAGCGTCGTGCAGGCGCACAAAGCCACGGTTGATAGTGCAAGCAGCATCGGCTTGAACGGGCACATAGACGGGAACCTCCTTGATGATGATTTCGCCCTTCTCGCGGACGACGCGGACGCGGTCGACGTACTGCGTGACAACCTTGACGGTGGCTTGGGCCTGCCGCTCGCGGACGGCGGTGGCTTGCAGGGTTTGTTGCTGGACGGCGGCGTCCCACCGGGCTTGAACGTGGCCCGCGCCCTTGACCCAGCCGAAGCCGATCAGCGCGACGGCCAGCGCAGCCAAGGCCAGCAGGCGGTACGGCCAAGGGATCAGACTCATGGGGTAGCCTCACCGACGCACTGGCGGTATTCGGCCTCGCGGCGCGTGGCGAGGCCACCGCACAGCCGGGTGTTGGCAGGCAGCGCGCAGTCTTTGCCTTGGAAGAATCGCCAGCGCAGCAGTTCGGAGCACGCCCCGGCGTAGTCCCCGGCGTTGAGCTTCCTGACCAGCGTAGACTGGCAGAACGCGCGGCTGCCGACGTTGTAGGAGAAGCTCACCAGCGCGTCATACTCGTGCTGCGCCAGCGGCACGGTGACGCAGGTTTTGAGCGCCCCTTCGAACTGCTGCACATCGGTGAGCGCCCGGGCCAGAGCCTTTGGCGGCGTGGTGGTGTCGCCCAGTTTTACGCCCGTGGTGGTGCCGAAGCCGATGGTCGGCACATCACCCTTGACCGGGATCACCGCGCGGTCGGTGTAGCCCTCGTGCAGCACGATGCCGACCAGGGCGGCAGCGGACAGGGTCAGCGCGGCCACTGTTTTTCGTTGTGGTGGCCGAATCATTGGTGCATCTCCGGCTGCGCCACGATGCGCGCAACCGTCGCGCCGATGCTGGCGGCGAAGGCCAGCAGCACGAACGCGCCGCGCGGCAGTACATCCCCGAACAGCGGCACCACCACCTCCGCCGCCGTGAAAGCAGCGGCCAGCAGGGAGAAGCGAATGCTCCAGGCACGTCGCAACACACGCCGCCAGTCGTCCAGCAGGCCGATCTTGCGGTTGGCTGTCATTGCGGGCCTCCCATCAGTTTCAACTTGATGGCTGCGCCAACGAGCAGTGCGGCTAGGATGCCGGTGGTGATGACCTTGACGGTGGTTTGCCACGCGGTACGCCGGGCATCACGCCAGGCTTCCAGCAGGCCGCGTAGTTCGCGGATGTCGCGTGCGGCGTGGCCGTTTTCCAGGCCAAGGTGGGTCAGGACACGCTCGGCTCCGCGTTCAGCGGCGCGGTCCAGCAGTTCGTCGA
>LNFM01009923.1_pt1 | contig 23025 bp, 18 predicted proteins | sample 596031 | NCBI WGS metagenome assembly LNFM01 (sample SAMN04254537, study PRJNA301005) | activated carbon metagenome | isolation source: dual media filters at the Ann Arbor, Michigan drinking water treatment plant | place: USA: Ann Arbor | reverse complement strand
TGGCATTAAATCCAGACCAACAAACCAAAAAAACCATCGATAGTCTGTTAACCGCGATTCAGAAAATTGAGGGCACCACCACCACTTTTGGGGCATATGCTGAGTTTGGTTTGGGCGCAGATTCCAATATCAGCAGCGCACCAAATATCAATGCAATCAGCGTTCCTTTATTTAGCGGCGTGGCTTTTGCGTTGGGCGAAGATGGGCGCGAGCAGTCATCTAATTTTATGCAACTCGCGACTGGTTTGTCGTTTCGTGAGCCAGTGAACGATGATTTTGCATATTTTGGTGCGGTTAATTTAACGCATCGCGATAATGAAACCACCTCAATATTTAATACCAGCAATCTAGACCTTAACTTAGGTTTGCAATACAGAGTGGATGAGCATAATTTTTCATTTGCGCTGCAAAATAACAATTTTTATTTAGACTCTTCAAGCTTTAGGCATGCTTACGGTGCTACTGCGCAATGGTTGTACAACATAGATAGCTTGAATCAGGCAGGCGTATTTGGTCAATACAGCAAGATTAGTTATGCAGGAAATAGTATTCGCAATGCCCAAAGGAGTATTGGAGGTGTTAACGTTGGACATGTGTTTCAGTATGACTATAGACCAGTGGTTTTTGCCAGCGTTTATGGCGGTAGAGAAGATGCAGATGATTCAAGCGTTAATTTTTTGAGCCAAAGTATTGTGGGCGTGCGCGTGGGCGGACAATTAAATATTGGTACGCGCTTACAATTAACGACATCTTTAGGCGTAGAAAATCGCAAAAATGATGAAAATGACCCGAGTTTTTTAACCAAGCGTAAAGACAACCAATATGACGCAACGCTAGGTTTGCGTTATACATTCGCCCGCGATTGGTCAATCAGGCCGCAATATAGTTACACAAAAAACGATTCAAATATCGACTTAAACACGTTTGAGCGCCAAATATTTTCGATTAGTATTCGTAAAGATTTTAACTGGTAACATCTGCATTAAAGCCATAAAATACGTTTTTACATTCAAAGCAAAATAAGTGAACAGCTTATTTCAAAACAACTCTCCAGCTGCGCCTTTAGCAGAGCGATTACGCCCAAAAACTTTAGATGAAGTAGTTGGACAAGCGCATTTATTGGGCGAAAATAAACCGTTAAGATTAGCATTTCAATCAGGTAAATTGCCCTCTATGATTTTATGGGGCCCGCCTGGCGTTGGTAAAACAACGTTAGCGCGGTTGATTGCCAATACTGCAGATGCAGACTTTATTGCTGTTTCTGCTGTGTTATCAGGTATTAAAGATATTCGCGAGGCGGTAGAGCGTGCAGAATTAACCTTGCAACAACATGGCCGCAAAACCATTTTGTTTGTGGATGAAGTGCATCGATTTAATAAAGGCCAGCAAGATGCTTTTTTGCCGTTTGTTGAAAGCGGCTTGATTACGTTTATAGGTGCGACGACGGAAAATCCGTCGTTTGAAGTGAATAGCGCGTTGTTAAGCCGCGCACAAGTATTTGTGTTAAATGCGCTATCAGAAATTGAGCTCAATTTACTGTTAAGTCGCGCGCAACAATTGGTCGCGCCGAATGTTACATTAGCCGATACAGTAAAAGAACAAGTGCTGGCCTATGCCGATGGTGATGCCAGACGCTTATTGAATTTTGCAGAGGGTTTATTTAACGCAGCAGATGGCGCGAATGTTAGCGAGATAGACGAAGCGTTTTTGCAAACCACAATGGCCAGCAAACTACGCCGCTTTGATAAAGGCGGCGAAGCGTTTTATGACCAGATTTCTGCGTTACATAAATCGGTGCGCGGTAGCAATCCAGATGCTGCTTTATATTGGTTTTTACGGTATCATCCGTATGGCGATTGAAGACATCGGCTTAGCCGACCCGCGCGCGCAAACGATGGCGCTAGAAGCATGGCAGATTTATGAACGATTAGGCTCGCCGGAGGGTGAGCTAGCACTGGCGAATATGGTGATTTATTTGGCGGTTGCGCCCAAAAGTAACGCGGCTTACAACGCTTACAATCAAGCGAAAATTTTTGTGGCGCAAGATAAATCGCGCCCAGTACCGCTACATTTAAGAAACGCGCCCACCAAATTGATGAAATCGCTAGATTACGGCAAAGAATATCGCTACGCGCACCATGAGCCAGACGCGTATGCGGCAGGTGAGCAGTATTTTCCTGACGAGTTAGAGGATGATAAAAATGGCCCGCCTCAATTTTATATACCCACACCACGCGGCTTAGAAGGTAAAATTGCCGAAAAATTGAAACATCTTAAACAACTCGACCAAGAACATTTAAACACTAAAGCAAAGAAATAATTATGTTAGATATTCAAGCATTAAGAAACGATTTAGACGGCGTAGTTAATCAGCTGAAAAAGCGCGATTTTGAATTTGATTCTGCCGCATTTTCAGCTTTGGAGCAAGAACGCAAAGCAGTGCAAACGCGCACGCAAGACTTGCAAGCCAAGCGCAATAACACATCTAAGCAAATTGGTATTGCAAAATCTAAAGGTGAAGATGTTAGCGCGATATTGGCCGAAGTGGCTGGTTTAGGTGAGGCATTAAAAGCCGATGAGGCCATGCTAGAAGAGCTGCAAACTAAACTGCAAAATGTTTTATTCAACGTACCAAATTTACCGCATGAAAGCGTGCCAGCAGGTAAATCAGAAGTGGATAATGTTGAAATTCGCAAAATTGGTACGCCGCGCAGTTTTGATTTTGATATCAAAGACCATACCGATGTGGGCACGCCATTAGGGCTGGATTTTGATACAGGTATTAAATTATCGGGTACGCGTTTTACCTTTATGCGTGGCGGTATTGCAAAGTTACATAGAGCTTTAGCGCAATTTATGATTGATACGCAAACTGAGCAGCATGGTTATGAAGAATGCTATACGCCATACATAGCTAATGCAGAAACCCTTCGTGGAACAGGACAATTACCAAAATTTGAAAATGATTTGTTTCAAGTAAGTTTTGGTGCAAGTCCAAATAAATCTGTTGGGGTAGATTTGTATGTAAATACAAAAACAAATGAGTCAATAGCAGTCTCTACGAATTGGTATTTAATTCCCACTTCTGAAGTCACGCTGACCAACACTGTGCGCGATGAAATCGTACCTTTAGAATCGTTGCCAATCAAGCTAACGGCACATACGCCTTGCTTCCGCTCAGAAGCAGGCTCTTATGGCCGCGATACCAAAGGCATGATTCGTCAGCATCAGTTCGATAAAGTAGAAATGGTGCAAATAGTGCATCCAAGCAAAAGCTATGAGGCTTTAGAGGAAATGGTGGGGCATGCTGAAAATATCTTAAAAGCGCTGGAGTTGCCGTATCGAGTGGTTTCTCTTTGCACGGGTGATATGGGTTTTGGCGCGGCTAAAACATATGATTTGGAAGTATGGCTACCTGCGCAAAATACTTACCGTGAAATCTCGTCTGTGTCTAACTGCGAGGCGTTTCAGGCGCGACGCTTACAAGCGCGGTTTAGAAATGAGCAAGGTAAAACCGAGTTTGTGCATACGCTAAATGGTTCTGGTTTAGCGGTAGGGCGCACGTTGGTAGCGGTGCTAGAGAATTATCAAAATGCGGATGGATCAGTCACCATTCCAAAAGTGTTGCAGCCCTATATGAATAATATTCAGGTCATTAAGCCAGCATAGTTGCAAAAACTTAACCAAAAAATTAACCCTAAAATATCGGTTAAGTTTTTAGCATTAATAAGGTGGATAAGCGCCTACACTGGCGACTTTAAAGCCACTTTGTGAGTCATCATAACTGGGTTCAAAACGCGCCAAGATATTGTAATAACTGCGAATCGACTCGACAAAAATGACTGGTGCGCCACCGCTGGCGTAACCATATTTTGCGTTCACATAATAAGTTGGGTCGTTTAACATTACCAACGTTTTTTTCACATCTGCCCAGCGGTCAGGATTTAGTTTCAAACGCTGTGCCAACACCCGCGCATCTTCTACATGGGCGTAACCAATGTTGTAAGAAGCTAATGCCATATAAGTGCGGTCAGGTTCTGGCACGCGTTCTGGAATGGTGTCTTTGAGCAGATTGATATATTTTGCGCCCGCTGGAATACTTTGCTTTGGGTCCAATCTGTCTGTCACTTTCATCAAATCAGCCGTACTTTCCGTTAGCATCATTAAGCCGCGCACATTCGTTGGCGATGTATTAAAGGTGTCCCAATGTGATTCTTGGTAGCTAATAGCAGCAATTAAACGCCAATCTAGCCCTGTGATTTCTTGCGCTTGCTGAAAAAGCCGTTTGTATTTAGGCAACAAGGTACGGCTGCGAATTAAAAACGCTTTTACGTCAACTGGTTTAAGTCGCTTGGCATTGCCATGATAGCGATCGATTAAATTACGTAAGGTACCGTTTTTTTTAATTTTGCTAAAAAACGCATCTACTTTTTGCTTTAACGCAGGGTCGCCATTTTTTGGTAACGCCCAAGCAATTTTTTCGGGCTCGCCAATGGCAAAGGCAACACCTAAATTGGGATAATAATTCTGCATAATAGAAACCAAATGGCTGTCAGCAATCGTGTAATCAATTTCGCCACGTGCAAGCTCTTGTAGTAATTGCTCAGAGCCCACACGCAAGCGCTCCTCCCAAATTAGACCAGATTCTTTAGGTTGTAGCTTGATTAAACGCTCTACAAAGCTAGTGCCAGCTGGCACGGTAATTAATAAGCCCGCCAAATCTATTAATTTTTTTGGTACTTTTGTATGCGATTCTTTGTTTTTTTCAGTGTTGTATACAACCACTTGTTGCACATCTTGGTAGGGGATAGAGAAGTCGATAATTTCTCTGCGCGCGTCTGTAATCGTCACATCAGCCGCCGCAATATCTGCTTTATTATTCAAAATTGCAGGCAATACTTGGTTAATACTATTGGCTACAATCAATTTAAGTTGCGTATTACCGCCCAATTCTTTGATAAATAATTGAGTTAAATCGTACTCAAGTCCTGCAAATTCTTTGTCGCCATCTACATAATAAGTATTAGGGCTGTTAAGCGTAACAAAAGTGATGACTTCGCTGTTTTTATCATCAGTTGGGCTAATAACGACTTTAGTGCCATCATCCACTTTGTTGCTGGGTTGCTTGCAAGAGGTGAGTAATACAACTAAACACAATAATAATGCCGACAATAAGACGCGGTACAAATCGCGTAAATTAGGCATTAAAATGTGGTTAAGTATGAACAAATATTAGGCCTTATTTTCAGTTACAGTGCCTTCATGTGCAATGAGTATTGCGCTTGCTAAGCCATAGAAAATACCGTGTTCAACCACGCCGGGCGTGTTGTTAATCAGTTGGTTTAATTGCGCTTCTGATAATCCTTTATTAAAAACCATATCTAACACCAAGCTGCCGTGGGATGTGACAGATAAGCCGTCTTTCGCCACGTTCTGCCGTAAATCACCCACGCCTCCTGCTTGCTCTAAACTATGTTTGGCGGCTTTCCACGCCATTGGCATCACTTCGATGGGGATAGCGAAATTGGTGCCGATACGACTCACTAGTTTACTATTGTCTGCCACTACTAAAAATTGTTTAGCAGCTTTTGCTAATAACTTTTCAAGCACTAAATCATAGCCACGGCCCTTTAAAAGGGTCATGTCAGGCGTGATTTCATCAGCACCATCTACATATAAATCTATTTCGGATACTTGAGTGAGCGCAATGACATTTAAGCCCAAACTTTGCGCTTTAATCATACTGACAGTAGAGCTGGCAATAGTGGTGATTTTTAGATTTTCATCACGCTGGCGGCGCGCCAACTCTTCGATAAAATAATTAGCAGTTGAGCCTGTGCCCAAGCCAACCAACATGCCATTTTTGACGTAATTGGCTGCATGAATCGCGACAATCTGTTTATCATTCATGTTAGCGATGCTCCTCAAGACTTATTATTTGCAGCTGTCATGACTAACGCCGCTTAATTATTGTTAGCGAGCAATGCAACGCACGCTTAAGGTTATAATAGGTAATAAGTCACTATTAGCCAAATCATTTTTAAGCATCTAAGTCATTTTCAAGCTCATTTATGCAGTTAACTCCTCCCGCGCAAGGTCAAAAAAGTCGTTTTTCGTATGCTGCCAATGGCTTAGATAGCTTATCTCTAGCGTTACTTGCATGTCGCCAAAAAACAACAAAAAGCACAAAAATTGCCACTCAAAAATCGCCATTGGTGATTATTACATCCAACGCTTTTGAAGCGCAGCGGCTATTGGAAGAAATCCCTTATTTTGCCCCAGAGCTCACTGTGCGCTTACTACCCGATTGGGAAACGCTACCTTACGATGTGTTTTCGCCGCATCCTGATTTGATTTCAGAGCGCTTGGCGACTTTGTACCAAATTAGCCAAAACCAATGCGATGTGGTGATTGTGCCAATTGCCACTGCGCTGATTCGCTTGCCAGCCGTGGCGTATTTGGCAGGGCATAGTTTTATGCTGAAAAAAAGCCAGAAACTTAATTTAGAAGCGCTGCGCCACCAATGTGCACAAGCGGGTTACCACCATGTTTCACAAGTCATTTCGCCAGGCGAGTTTAGTGTGCGTGGCGGCTTGGTGGATTTATTTCCTATGGGTAGTGTGTTTCCGTTTCGAATCGATTTGTTTGATGATGAAATTGAAAGTATCCGCACTTTTGATGTGGATACGCAACGCAGTTTGTATCCAGTGCCAGAAATACGATTATTACCTGCGCGTGAGTTTCCGTTAGATAACAAAGGTATTGCCACTTTTAGAAGTAATTTTAGAGAGCAGTTTGAAGGTGACCCGCAACGGGCGACCATTTATAAAAATGTGAGCAAAGGCGTTGCCAGTGGCGGTATTGAATGGTATTTGCCACTGTTTTTTGAGTTAACTTCTACGCTTTTAGATTATTTACCTGAAAACACCACGCTTTGCCTGCATGGCAATTGTGATAAAGCCGCGCAGCAGTTTTGGACAGATGCGAATTCAAGGTATCGCTTGCTGGCTTATGATGCAGAGCGTCCGATTTTAAAACCAGAAGTATTGCTGATTAAAACCGATGATTTTTTTGCGCAGACACAAAACTACGCTGTTATAACTTTAAGCTATGAAGCAAAAAATCCACTGCCTGCACTAGACATTGAACGCCGTGCAGAGCAGCCTTTGCATAAATTGCAGGCATTTATTTCAGGTAATAAAAAGCGTATTTTAATCACCGCTGAAAGCCTAGGCCGCCGCGAAACTATGTCTCAACTGTTTACTGAGCATGGCATTGACATGCCCACTTGCGAAACATGGTCAGAGTTTCAAGCCAGCGATGCGCCATTAATGTTGGGCGTTTCACCCTTACACAACGGCTTTTATGATGACACTACCGTTATCACCGAATCCGAGTTGTATTCAGGCACGGTGCGCCAACAGCGCAGGCGTGAGAAAGAAAAAGCACGTAATACAGAGGGCATGCTTAAAGATTTATCTGAGCTACGCATGGATGACCCAGTTGTACATGAGCAGCACGGCGTAGGGCGTTATAAAGGCTTGATGAATTTGGATTTTGGCGAAGGCGAAACCGAATTTTTGCTGCTGGAATATTTTGGTGACGATAAATTATACGTACCCGTTTCGCAATTATTCTTAATCTCGCGTTACTCTGGTGGACCGCCAGAAAGTGCGCCATTGCATCGTTTGGGTTCTGGCCAGTGGGAAAAAGCCAAGAAAAAAGCGCTGAAACAAATTCGCGATACAGCGGCGGAATTGCTCAATCTGTATGCACAACGCGCAGCGAGGCGCGGCCATGCCTTTACTTTAAGCTTAAAAGATTATGAAGCTTTTTGTGAGGGCTTTCCGTTTGAGGAAACGCCCGACCAATTGGAAGCGATTGAAAACGTGATTAAAGACATGCAATCTGGCAGACCAATGGATAGGCTGGTGTGTGGCGATGTGGGGTTTGGTAAGACGGAAGTCGCATTACGAGCAGCGTTTGTGGCGGTAATGGGTGGCAGGCAGGTGGCTGTGCTGGTTCCGACTACTTTGCTGGCAGAACAACATTATCAAAACTTTTGTGATCGATTTGCAGAATGGCCGATTAAGATTGCCGAAATATCCCGTTTTAGAACAGCCAAAGAACAAAAACAAGCTTTGGCCGACTTAGCTGAAGGCAAGGTGGACATTATTATCGGTACGCATCGACTGATTCAAAAAGATGTAGTCTTTAAAAACTTAGGCCTAGCGATTTTGGATGAAGAACATCGGTTTGGCGTGCGTCAAAAAGAACAATTAAAAGCTTTGCGTGCAGAAGTTGATATCTTAACGCTCACCGCAACGCCGATTCCGCGTACCTTAAGCATGGCAATGGAAGGCTTGCGCGAATTTAGCGTGATTGCTACGCCGCCGCAAAAACGCTTAAGCATTAAAACGTTTCATACCTATTATTCAGACGGTATTATTCGCGAAGCGGTAATGCGCGAATTCAAGCGCGGCGGGCAAGTGTACTTTTTGCATAATGAAGTCGATACCATTTTTGTGCAAAAAGAAAAGCTGGAAAAAATATTACCAGAAGCGCGCATTGCAATCGCACATGGCCAGTTGCGTGAACGGGAACTGGAACATGTGATGCGCGATTTTTACCAACAGCGTAGCAATATTCTGCTGTGTACCACCATTATTGAAACCGGTATTGATGTGCCGACCGCCAACACGATTATTATGAACCGCGCCGATATGTTCGGTTTGGCGCAATTGCACCAATTGCGCGGTCGTGTTGGCCGTTCGCATCATCAGGCCTATGCCTATTTGCTGACTGATGAGCACAGAAAAATCACGCCGCAAGCGCAAAAACGCTTAGACGCGATTCAGCTATTAGAAGATTTGGGTGCCGGATTTCACTTAGCCATGCACGATTTAGAGATTCGAGGTGCGGGTGAATTGCTGGGCGATTCACAAAGTGGCGAGATGCAGGAAATCGGTTTTAACCTGTATTCAGATATGCTCAATCATGCGGTTAAGCAGTTAAAAGCGGGCAAAGAGCCTGATTTAAACGCGCCATTAGGCGTGACAACTGAAATCAATTTGCATGTGCCCGCCTTGTTGACCAATGCTTATTGCCCAGATGTGCATGAGCGTTTGGTGATTTACAAACGACTTGCCAACGCTAATAACGATGATGAGTTAGATAGTCTGCAAGAAGAGTTAATTGACCGTTTTGGCTTGCTGCCAGAGCAAGGCGAGGCGTTGATGGCTTGCCATCGTTTGCGCATTGCCGCAAAACCATTAGGCATTAACAAGATTGATGCTTCAGATAGTGCGATTCAATTACACTTCGCGCAAACCACCGTAGTTGACCCAATGAAATTGATTGATTTATTACAGCGCGATCGCCGCTGCCGCATGAATGGTCCAGATAAATTGCGCGTAAGAATTTGCATAACTTAACGCTTTTTTTGGGTCGAATTTTTAACTAAATAATATTAGGAAGTTAAATGCTAGAAAAAATCATCGCAGCAGTCGCTACTTGGATTATTGGTGTGATATCCAGCATGGGTTATGGCGGCGTAGTGTTATTGATGGCGATTGAATCAGCCTGTATTCCATTGCCGTCTGAAATCATTATGCCTTTTGCGGGATTTTTAGTGAGTAAAGGCGAAATGACGTTATTTGGTATTGCCATGGCTGGCGCAATCGGCTGTGTTATAGGCTCGATTCCTGCTTATTATGCCGGAATGTTTGGCGGCAGGCCGCTGGCGGACAAATACGGTAAGTACGTACTGATTAGCAAAAAAGATTTAGATATGGCCGATAGATGGTTTGCAACGCATGGCGAAATCATCATTTTTATTGCGCGATTATTGCCTGGTGTGCGCACTTTTATTGCCTTCCCCGCTGGTATGGCACGCATGAATATGACGCGTTTTGTGATTTATACTTTTGTTGGCTCGTTTATCTGGTGCTGGGCACTGGGCTATATCGGCATGAAAGCGGGTGAAAACTGGGAAAAACTAAGCGTGTATTTTCATCAATCGCATTACGTGATTATTGCGGGTGGATTAGCATTTGTCGCTTGGTACGTTTGGCATCACTTTAAAGCCGAATAATTACATAATTAAAGCAAAACCAGTTTGCCGTGCGCTAAAAAGAATACCGCTGTTTGAATGGGTATGCTCTCATGCTCAAAGAGCACGGCGTAACGTGATAATTGAGGGCGGTGTTGTTCGGCTAGCAAGTCCAAATCTTTTACATCTTCCGAAAAAGTCAGCTTGTAATCAATAATCCAGCGCTTTTGCATTTTCGTATCATGCTCAATAAACGTTAAATCTATCCGATGCTCTTGCGGTTGCCCAAGCGGGTCTATTGTGGTGATGCTTAATTCAGATTGCCGACTTTCGCTTGCTTGCAGCAACCATGCGCAATCTGCGCTTTCTACTGATTTGCATAACGCATTGATTGCCATGCTCACATACGTTTCAATGTTTTCAGCAGCATGGCCTTTTTGCTTAAACCACTGCTGCATCGCCGGCGCACAAGCATAAATGCGGCTGATAGGCCATGCCGCCAATCCAATATTGGCAATCATTTCCATATACAAGTGTGTCAGAGTGCCAGTATCAGCAGAGATATTTAATAGCGTATTTGAAGCGGAATTAGCGCTATTGTCAGGCGAAATATAGGCCGATTTTGCAAGGGCTTGATTGAGTAAATCAGGTAAGCAGGGCGTTTTTATACGCTTGAGTTGCGGTGTAAAATCTTGCAAGCGCAATATGTATTCGGCTTGCGCATTGATGGTTGTTGCGGCTAAAAATTGCGCTTCAACACTGGGCCACAGCAATGATAATAATGATTTACTAACTGGTTTGATTTTATCTTCTTGGCTTTTCTTAACAACGGCCACCAAATGCAATTTCTTAATGCTACGCGTGGCGGCAACGTATAAAAGACGCGCGGTTTCGTTATCGATGCGTTCTATTTCCAAGGCTTTTAAAAAGTCATACGTGCTGGCTTGGCCTTTGGTTTTTTTGGCAAAAGGCGCGGCTAAAAGCGTTCTATGATTGCTAACCGATACTTCTTCCCATAGCATCATCGGGCTGTCGGCATTGGCTGGCTTGCGATTAAGCGCTGGCAAAATAACTGTATCAAACTCTAAGCCTTTTGAGGCATGAATGGTTAGAAACTGCAGCTTATCATTGGCGGCAATATCGGGCTGCGCATACAGCTTTTTCATGGCGGTATCTAGCTGGTTAAAATCCAGCACAAAGCCGCGCGCGGTTTTTTCTACCAAATCAAAAAACGCCTGAATATCGCGATTATCGCCTGCACTGATTAAAGTATCCGCACCGCCAAACTTAAGCCAAGTGCTCTCCAGCCAACGCCGCAAAGGCATGCGGCCTTGATGCGCAAATGCTTCGCTTAAAATATCACGCACATGCTGCAAACGTTGCTGACCATCTGCGCTTAAGGTTTGCAAACGGTTTTCATCCTGCATCAGCTGCCAAATGGTCGCAAAGTGGTTGTCGTGCGCTAAGGCATGCAAATCGGCCAGCGTTAAACCGCACCAAGGCGCGCGCAGCATATTCAGCCAGTGCACACGGTCGGCGCGATGTAGCATGGCGCGTGTTAGTGAAAGCGCGTCTAAAACGGTTTGCCTATCGTTTAAGCCTTCAATTTCTAAGGCTTGAAAACGAATATGTGCATAATCGCGGCGAATCACAGAGACTAAGTCATTCAAATGATTCCGCGAACGCACCAAAACCACTATTTTGTTTTGAGGATGATTGTTTTGCTCAGTGGTGATTAAATCTGCCACATAGCGCGCTTCAATCAGCTTGGCTTGTTCGCTTTCTTCATCACTATCCAGCACCAAGGGGTGCACGCTCACGCCTTCATCGGCAATGGCCTCTTTAGTGGCAATAAAAGTGCGGTAGCTAATGGCGGCTTGGGTGATAATGTCTTGCGCTGGAAAAATTGTTTTAAAAGCGGTGTTAATCCAATCCACCACTTGCGGATGGCTGCGGTTATTGCGCGTGAGTTTTAGCGGCGTAAGTGGTAATTGACCAATGCCAAATTCGCTGGCCTGCAAAAACAGGCTAACATCGGCCTTGCGAAAGCGATAAATCGATTGCATGGGATCGCCCACACAAAACAATGTTCGGCAATCATCAGGCTGCCAGCCCAGCGTTAGCTGTTCAATCAAGCGCATTTGCGTTGGGCTAGTATCTTGAAACTCATCCACCAATAAATGCGCAATTTTATAATCCAGCTTTAAAGCCAAATCAGTGGCGCCACGTTCATTTTCCAATGCATAACTGGCTGATTGCGCAATCGCCACAAAATCTACCTCATTAGCCGCTTGAAATGTCGTCCATAAATGCGCAGTGGCCAGTTGTAGCAACTGCGCAAAAGCTTTGATGATGGCGCAATCTTGTGTAATTAAATCTACGTCTACATTAGGCAGATAGCGCACTGCATCAAGGGTTTGTGGTTCAGCTATTAATTCAGTGAGCTGTGAAAATTGCTGTTTATATTCTTCAAATTCGGGGTGATTTTTATCTTTAGCTGGAAAGCCATTATTTATATCAACTTTCTTTCTAACCGTGCCTTTGTCAGTGAGCAAAAAATCCGCCACAATTTGCCAGCTGCTTAAATCTTCAACACTTGTGCTTAACGGACTTTGCCAATCGGCTAAAGCTTGCAAGGCATGCTCTGGCTCCAAATTGCTGGCTGCAAAGCGAATTAATGGCATTAGCTGCATTTGTATGCTGTTCGGAATCGATTTTAAGGTGAGCGCTAATTTTTGTTCCACTAATTCGGCCAGCGCGTTTGCTACATTATCGGCGATTTCATCTGCCGTAATATTGGCGTGTTCGCCCACCAAGGGCAGCCACTGGTCGCGTTTTGCCAGCATATCAGCTAGTAATTCGGTCAGCTTTTCAATATCATTTTGCATAAAGCGCAGCGCGGTACTAACCACTTCATCAAGACTGTTTTCGTTGGCAACTTGCGCCAGCGCTAGCTGCGCCGCGGCTTGATAATGCGCATCGGCGTTTAAGCTTATCATTGGCTGACCACCAAAACGGCTTAACAGAGGCATTTGTCGCGCCAAGCTACTGCAAAGTGCATCCATGGTTTGAATGCGTAGCCGCGTCGGTTGCGATAGCAATTGCCAGCCATTATTTTTTGCGTGTGCCAATGCTTTAATCGCCAAATCACGCGTCACTTGTTTGTGTGCCGCTTCAACAGAGGTGTCATTTTCTGCCGCTTCTAGCGACGTTAAAATGCGATTACGCATTTCAGCGGCGGCTTTATTGGTAAAGGTCAGTGCGATAATTTCTTCAGGCGCATCAACTCTTGCCAGTAATTTTAAATAGCGTTGCGTTAGCAGCTCAGTTTTGCCTGCGCCCGCAGGTGCTTCTACAATAAAATTTTCCAGCGCTAACGCGCGTTGGCGATTGTAGGTATCTATCTGTATTAAATCGTTATTCATACTACTGTTGATTCTGTTCAAATTGCAAGGCGCGTTCTGGCAAGCGCAGCAAAGGCTTCACTTCGCAGTAAAGTAAATCGGCCTCTTTTTCAAATTTTACATTGGCGACACCCGCTTTAATTTCTTGCGCAATGGCGGTCAAGCTTTGCTGCCAGTGCAAAATTAATGACTCAAAGCCATCAAAATCTTTAAAGACAGAGTTACCTTTTAGCGCATCAAATGGCGTGATATCAGGCACAGCATCGTTAGCTGCTACGCCACTAAATTGCGGTTCTAATAAGTCCACCTTGGCAAAACAAGCGGCAACGACTTGCTCATCTTTTAATACCAATGATGCATACAGCGGCAACTGTGGCTTGGTGATGCGCGCATCGGCCCAGCTGCTGTGGCTGGGTTTACTACTGCCTGTTTTGTAATCGATGATGACTAATTCGCCATCACTAAGCGCATCAATTCGGTCAATGCGTAAGGTGATTTCCAAACCTTCAATCGCTAAAATATGCTGCGCCTCACAGGCATGCACAGTGAAATCAGCACGCTGTTTTTCATGGTGTAGCCATGCATTTATTAAAGGCAACAAACGTTGCTGTTCAATTAGCAGAATTTGTTTGGGCACATTTTCAATGGCACTTAAGGTTTTAATCGCGGTATCAATCGCTTGTTGAATAGCCGTTTCAAGCTGACTTTCAGACATCGCTTTTAGCTTGGCTGCACTTTTGCAATTAAGCCAAAATTGCTGCAAAACGGCATGCACCAGATTGCCACGTGCAAGATTATCCAGCCCGTCAGTGGGGCTTTCTAGCGCTTTTGCACCCAGCCTATACTGGTAAAAAGCCCAAGCTGGGCAGATGGCTTGCGCTTCAAATAAGGCACTACCGCCGCGCAGTTTTTCTTCTGGGCCAATTGCTGGCGCCATGGCATCATCCATCCATTCAATCTTAGCTTGTGCTTGTATACTCAGCGTTTCCGCCAACGTATTAATCGGCGTAACGGCATCGGCAAAGGGTAAATCATTTAATAGAGGTGATGCGCGCAATTCGCGGTCTGCTTCTTTGTGCGCCCAAGAAAATACAATCGCATTACTGCTGTTGATTAAGCGCTGCTGCACTTTTTGCGCAAAATCCGCTTGAATATCCGTATCAGCATTTGGCATATGCACATCGCGTTGCAACTTAATAGGCAATAATGGGTTGGGCCTTGCTGGCGGCGGCCAGTGTTGATCATTTATGCCCAACACCCATGCGCCATCTAGAGGAACTGCGCTGGTTTCTAACATGCCCAATATTTGTATATTTGGCCTGCCTTTGGTTTCGGGTAAAAACATATTGGCGGCGCAAATCTGATTCAGTCTATTGGCGGCATCCGTAGCCGAAATAGGGCCAGTTAATGCATCTAAATCTGTTAGGTTTTGTAATGCTTTTAGCCATGCTTGCTGGGCCTGATATTCGTAGCTGCTCAAAATTCGGATTTTTGCCCAATTAACGTCACTTAATAACTGGCTAAATTGCATTACCCAATCAGACGCCTTACGTTTGCCACGAAATTGTATTTGCGCGTTTTGCAATATTGCTAAATGCGCTAAAAATGTTATTAGCCCAGTTTCAGTTAGCTTCTGCGCTAAAACCAGCAGGCTTTGCAAGCTAACATTGCGCGCTAATTTTTTGCGCATTTGCGCATCCAATAAATGCCGTGCGTCGGTTTCCGCTTCATTGCTCCAATAGCTATCTAGTAACAGTGCGCTTAAATCAGGTTGTGCAGCATTTTGGCTGCTGACCGCCAAGCGCAACAATCGCAAGCCGCTAGCAATCATCGCGTGTTCGCTTAGTGGCGCGCCAATCGAAAAATCCATAGTGCGAGGAGCTTCATACAGACTGGGCTGCAAGGTTTCTGGGTGAAAAGTGTCATCTAATAAATCGGCTAGCTTGCTGCGTATATTGCCCAATACCGGCGTTATAATCGCTAAATTGGCTTGTGGATTTTGCGCTAAAGATTGTTTTGCCCAAGCCACCGCAGTGCGACATTCGGCGTTAATGTCATCGCAGGCTATTTGCTGGGGATTTTCGCGTTTTTGCTGATGTTGCAAAAAGCTGACTTTAGTATTTTTTGCTTGTAGATTTGTAATTAATCGCTGCTCTAACGGTGTGAGTCTGTCAAAACCAGCAAGCTCAATCGTCGCGGGTATTGGTAGTTGCGTTTTGCCTAAATAGTCAATTTGCATGGCTAATGCTCTGGCACATTCCAAGGCATTTTTTTCTGAACATAAAGCTTGAAAAGCCTTACGCCAGCGCAAAAACTGCCGCGTTTCTACCGATTGAAAATAATCACCCAATTGCACACCGTTAATTTGCCATTCAATCAGTAACTGATTGGCCTGCATCGCTGCATCGGCAAGGCTGGCAACATCAAATAATTCGGCCAACCGGTGTTTTTCAATGCAGCTTTGAATCGCTTGTTGCCACAGCATTTTTTCTGTTATCGCACTTAAATAAATAGCAGGAAAATGCGCTACATCTACTTCTCCCGCCAGCATAGCCTGCTGCATCAATTGCGCTAGCCATTGTTGCAACGTCATGATTGGCGGCGTTCGCCATTGTGTTTGTTTAAGTGATAATTGCTGTTGTTGATAAAGTTGCAAGCCCCGACTGAGGCGGGCAGTGGTACATAATATTAAATGGCTGGATAAATTCAACATGTCGTTATTGTAGCGAACTTGCAGTAAAATAGCGGCTTAGACTTGTTGTCATTTGCTATTTTTTCAGGGGTAAAAAGGTGTTAAGTAAATTCGCAAAACTATTCAAAATACTCATTTTGACCATCATTATTCCATTTGCTTTATTCGCGTTATATACTTGGGCAGCGCTTAGCTGGGTATATTCAACAGGTGAGCGTGCTGGGTATGTGCAAAAATTTTCTGAAAAAGGCTATGTTTGTAAAACCTATGAGGGCGAGTTGGTGCTAGTTTCAATGCCAGGCACACAAGCCGAAAAGTTTTTCTTTACGGTAAAAGACAAAACGCTGGTTGAAAAGATTAATAACAGTTTGGGTAAACGTGTGCGTTTAACTTATGAAGAGCATAAAGGCATTCCAAGCACTTGTTTTGGCGAAACGCCATACTATGTACAAAATGTGCAAGTTCTAGAAAAAGATGATTTTAATTTGCCTTATCAATAACAATTAGATGGCAAGCAATGATGAAAAAAACTATATTACCCCGCAAGGTTTCGCCACTTTGCAGGCAGAGTTTCATCAGCTTTATAAGGTAGAACGGCCAGAAGTGGTGCGCACCGTTTCTTGGGCGGCCAGCAATGGCGACCGCAGTGAAAATGGTGACTATATCTACGGCAAGCGTCGCTTACGCCAAATTGATAGCCGTTGCCGTCATTTGATGCGCCGTATGGATTTAGCCGAAATCGTCGATAGCAGTTTGCAACAGCATCTGGAAAAAGTATTTTTTGGCGCTTGGGTGACTTTATTTAATTTGGCAGACGATAGTGAACATATCTATCGTATTGTCGGCAAAGACGAATTAGAGCCTACAAAAGGCTACATCAGCTGGGTTTCGCCATTGGCAAAAGCCATGCTGGGTAAAGGTTTGGGCGATACAGTTAAGGTGATTACACCTAAAAGCGAAGAGATGTATGAAGTGGTGGAAATTCGCTACACCGACCCTAATCATGTAGGCACTTGAACTAAAGCCACTTTTTACCTATCCTAATCTTTATGTTGAAACGTTTTTCATATTTTGCGGCTTATTTATTATTGGTGTTAATGCCAATGCAAGCCTTGGCGACCGCTAATATGCTGGTTTGCAACAGCATGATGCAATCTAACGCGGCTAAATATCAGGCTGAAAATACCAGTAGCTCGGTAAGCGAAGTGCCATGTCATCAACACATGACAACCAAAAGTCATCACCAATCTGATTCTAAATCATCCTGCAAAACCACTTGTGCTAATTTATGCGCATTAACGGCGATACCAGTACAGATTCAATCTAATTTTGCTTTAAATTCTACTCAACTATTTGATTTTAATCATCAAATAGTCGATTCAATTCCCCAGCAAAACCTGCAACGCCCACCCATCACCTTTATTTAACACCCTAATTGCGTCCTAAATTCGGGACGTACTAATTTGGTTTGATGGCTGATTATTCAGCCATCTAGATAAAGGAAAAATCATGTTTCACAATCGTTTCAACATTGTATTGCCGTTGCTGGCCATGCTACTCAGTCAACCCGCCACTGCTGGCCCTATGGGCTTTGACGAATCGTTTATGGCAATGGGCGACTTCAATAATAATTGGCGCGAATCGTTTATTAACTACGCCATTACCCCGCGTGACGCATTTGGTGTTAGCGCAACTTATATGCGCGCTGACGATAAAAGTAAATCGCGCACCTTAGAAGAGGTGACCTATACGCGCCTGCTTAAACGCTGGAACGCGCCGCACGCGCAAGCTAATTTGTGGTTTCAAGGCGGAATAGGTGCACTTCAGGGTGAGGATAAATTGATAGGCGAAAATCGCGATTTCGATAAAGTGATGATTACGCCTGGCGTTCAGTTTGATTATGAAACGACACGCGTTTATTTTCAGGCATCGCATCGGCTCTATCGCGCATCCGATATTAATCACGATTTCACTTCAGTGCGTGCAGGGTTTTCATTTTATGAAACAGATTACGACAAAACCCAGCCCTGGCTAATTTTAGAGGCGCGCAATATGAACGGACTATCAGAGAAAGTTGAGATTACGCCTATGCTGCGCCTAATCAACAAAAGCTTTTTTGTAGAAGCGGGCGTGAATAACTCACGCGAACCACGCTTTAACTTTATGTATATATTTTAAGGACTCAAATCATGAAAAAATTATTATTAAGCACTTTAGTGGCAGTAACATTGTTCAGCCAAGCCGCAATTGCCACACAAACTATTAAAGCCAATGTAAACGGCATGGTGTGCGCATTTTGTGCGCAGGGTATCGAGAAAAAAATGCGAAAACTGCCACAAACACACGACGTTTACGTTAATTTAAAACAGCGTATTGTGGCGGTAGAGCTTAAAGACGGCCAAGCATTGAGCAATGACAAGGTAAAAGCCATTATTAAAGATGCGGGCTATGACGTGACATCTATCGAAATTTCTGAGCATCCAGTAGCGCATATTAAAGCAGAATTAGAGGCGAAAAAATGAGTGCGAAATTGCAAGCCGATATTGATTCTGATGTTGATTTAAGCGCGGTAAAAGCTGCAGACATTGATTCAAGCGCGGTGAAAACCGCGCATAAAGCCAATATTTTATCTCTATTCACCAGTGGCTCAACCTTGATTTGCTGCGCCTTGCCCGCCACTCTGGTGGCGATTGGCTCAGCCGCAACGCTTGCCAGCTTAGTTTCTACTTTTCCACAATTAATCTGGATAAGTGAGCATAAGCCACTGGTGTTTGGGTTGGCAGGTGCTATGTTGGCAATAGCAGGCTATTTACAGTGGCAAGCGCGCAATGCGCCATGTCCGGCAGACCCAACATTAGCGGTAGTTTGCACCAAAACGCGTAAAAACGCCTTGCGAATTTATTGGCTATCGGTAGGTATTTATACCGTTGGGGCCTTTTTTGCTTTTATTGCGCCACTGTTAATTTAGCTATCATTTATAATCATGCTAGTAGTCATGATGAGCTCAAGTAAAAATTGAATTCATCATGACGCGCTTGTGTAGTTGTAAATCTAAGGATACTGTTTATGACTTACCTTATCATTAAATATTTAATCACCGCCGCCGTAGTGGTGATGGTTTCTGAGTTAGCTAAAGTGAGTGACAAATTGGGTGGTTTGCTTGCAGCGCTGCCATTGGTGACAGTGCTAACATTAATATGGCTTTATATTGAAAATCAGCCAGTAGCTAAAATATCGAGCCATGCTTATTACACGTTTTGGTATGTGATTCCTACGTTGCCAATGTTTTTGCTGTTCCCTTATTTGTTACCTAAATGGGGTTTTTGGCCCACTTTAGTCAGTTGTGTTATCTTTACTTTAGCGGTTTTTTATCTCTACGCAACAAGTTTAAAACGCTTTGGCATGCACTTATATTAATTGCAATTTGCTGTGAATCCATTGACAGTGAAAAAGCATTGGGATATTTTCTGCAAAATTGTTGATAACTTCGGCGATATTGGTGTTTGCTGGCGGCTCGCCAAGCAATTACAACATGAACATGGTTTAGTTGTGCGACTTTTTGTAGATGATTTGAATGCAGCAAAAAAAATCATCCCCGCTTTAAATCTTGCATTAAATCAGCAAAATATTGATGAAATTGATGTGTTAAATTGGTGTACAGAAACGGATTTTAAAGATGTTGCAGATGTTGTGATTGAAGCGTTTGCCTGTGAATTGCCAGCAGTTTATTTAAGTGCGATGGCGCAAAAAAAATCTAAATGGATTAATTTAGAATATTTGTCAGCAGAAACTTGGGTGGCGGATTTTCATACCAAACCATCACCGCAAGCCAAAGGGTTGACGCGCTATTTTTACTTTCCTGGGTTTAGTGAAAATACTGGCGGTTTAATTCGTGAAAAAAATCAGCAGTTTGCGCATCACTCAAATAAGCAACATTTGTTTTGCAAAAGCCAAGACTTAACCAATCATCATCACTTAAAAGTATCACTATTCTGTTATCCGCATGCCCCGATTGAATCATTGTTAGTTGCAATGGCTGAATCTAATCGGCCTATAGATTGCTATGTGCCTACAAGCGATATTTTGCAAAAATTCGGCAACTTTTTCGGGTTAAGTATTCTGAATGTGGGCGAAAATTATACGTTTAAAAACCTAAATTTGCATGTGTTGCCATTTTTAACTCAAGCCGATTACGATGCGTTATTAGCTGCATGTGATGTTAATTTTGTGCGCGGTGAAGATAGCTGGGTGAGGGCGATTTGGGCAGCAAAACCGTTTATTTGGCAGCCATATTTTCAAGAAGAAAATACGCATATTAAAAAACTTAATGCATTTTTAGATATGTTTTATGCAGATTTTGAAGCAAAAAGAACGGTTTATCAGGCGCATGATGATTGGGTTGAGGCGGAGTTATCTCCTGCGACTTGGCAAGATTATTTAAACCAACTACCTTATATTGCAGAATACACTTCGCAACAATCGCAGAAATTGACAAAACAAGTAGATTTAGCCACTAAACTAGTGAGCTTTTGCAATAATATTGCGTAAACATAAAACGCCGAAACTGGTTAAAAAAGAATAGTTTAGGTATAATGCGCGGCTTAATATTCCAACCCAATACTTGATATCTCAAACTAATTAATAGTAAGGCAACCAATGAAAACAGCTCAAGAACTCCGCGCCGGTAATGTGATTATGGCCGATGGCGTACCATTAGTGGTGGTAAAAGCCGAATACAATAAATCTGGCCGCAGCACAGCCGTTGTTAAAATGAAGTTTAAAAACTTGTTAACTGATGCACCAAGCGAGACGATTTATGGTGCGGGCGACAAATTTGATGTGATTGTTTTAGAGAAAAAAGAAGCGACATATTCATATTTTGCTGATCCAACCTATGTATTTATGGATGCAGAATATAACCAATATGACGTAGATGCAGAATTTATGGAAGACGCGTTACCGTTTTTAGAAGATTCAATGCCAGTAGACATTCGCTTTTATGAAGGCAAAGCGATTTCTGTTGAATTGCCAACAACTGTTGTGCGCGAAGTGACTTACACAGAGCCGGCAGTAAAAGGCGATACATCAGGCAAAGTAATGAAACCTGCTAAACTGGCGACAGGCTTTGAGATTCCAGTGCCTTTGTTTGTTTCACAAGGCGATAAAATTGAGATTGATACTAGAACAGGTGAATACCGTAACCGCGTACTGAAATAATCAAACATATTTTTGCGTCATTATACGTCGTTGCAAAGTTAAAATTTTCCCTTACATATCAATTATATGCGCGGTCAAATTTTTAACTTTTCGCCTAGTCTAATTTAGCAAAAAAATGTTTAAGAGTTTCTATGAGTAATAAAAAAGGCCGCATATGTGGCCTTTTTTATTTGGTTGATGCTATGAAGCCGTACCACCTACCGTTAAACCATCAATCTTAAGCGTGGGCTGACCAACGCCCACTGGCACGCTTTGTCCTTCTTTGCCACAAGTGCCTACGCCAGAATCAAGCGACATATCATTGCCAATCATTGAAACGCGGGTTAACACGTCAGGGCCGTTGCCAATTAATGTTGCGCCTTTCACTGGGTAAGTGATTTTTCCATCTTCAATCATATAGGCTTCAGCGGCGCTAAACACAAATTTTCCACTGGTGATATCCACTTGTCCGCCCCCGAAATTAGCAGCATACAAACCTTTTTTGACCGATTTAATAATCTCAGCTGGATCTTTATCGCCATTGTGCATATAGGTATTCGTCATGCGCGGCATCGGGATATGCGCATAGCTTTCGCGGCGCGCATTGCCTGTTAGCGGCATATTCATTAAGCGCGCATTTAAACTATCTTGAATATAGCCGCGCAATATGCCGTCCTCAATCAAGACAGTTTTATTGGTTTGATTGCCTTCGTCATCCATCGTCAACGAGCCGCGCCTGTCGGTTAATGTTCCGTCATCTACAATGGTGATACCCTTGGCGGCCACTTGTTTGCCCATCATATTGGCAAATGCGCTACTGCCTTTGCGGTTGAAATCGCCTTCTAAACCGTGTCCAATTGCTTCATGTAACAAAATGCCAGGCCAGCCAGCGCCCAAGACCACCGTCATGCTACCAGCAGGGGCAGGGCGCGCGTCTAAATTCACTAAGGCTTGATGCACGGCTTTTTGTGCGTAATCCTGCAAGACTTCATCTGTAAAGTAGCTATAATCAAAACGCCCACCACCACCACTAGAACCTTGTTCACGCCGGCCGTTTTGCTCGGCATGCACTTGCACTGAAATGCGCACTAAAGGGCGCACGTCCGCCGCCATTACACCATCACTTCTGGCAACCATGATGACTTCATATTCACCTGCAATACTGGCCATTACTTGGGTAACACGTGGGTCAACCGCTTTTGCAAATTGCTCTAAACGCTCTAGCAATTTTACTTTGGCGTCAGCACTTAAGCTGGCGATTGGGTCTTGTGGTAAATACAACTGATTATTTTGGCGTGTAACAATACTTTTGCCCGTTTGTTCCAAGCCTAATGCGGCAATCGATTTGGTCGCATTGGCTGCTTGTTGCAAAGCGGGTAAATTAATATCATCAGAATAGGCAAATGCGGTTTTTTCGCCACTCACAGCGCGCACGCCAACGCCTTGGTCAATGCTGAAATTACCTGATTTAACTTGGCCTTCTTCTAAGCCCCATGATTCGCTGCGGCTGTATTGAAAATACAAGTCGGCATAATCCACTTGGTGCGACATGATATTACCTAGTACGCCTTGGATTGCGCTGGTATCAAGTCCTGTTGGTTTGAGTAACACATCATGTGCGGTATCAAAGTGGCTAGCTTTAGTTAAATTTGGCTGTTCAATTTTCATGTGTTTTATAGTGT